>ENA-UOUL01000272-UOUL01000272.1-bioreactor-metagenome-genome-assembly--contig:-NODE-272-length-90496-cov-28.237804_pt1 | contig 90496 bp, 80 predicted proteins | sample MGYA00249838_ERZ747220 | MGnify/ENA primary metagenome ERZ747220 (study PRJEB28778, sample SAMN05720191) | bioreactor metagenome | isolation source: Anaerobic biogas reactor | place: USA:Washington... | reverse complement strand
GCCGTACTGCAGCGCGACGGAGATCGCGATCGAGAAGGCGTCCATCACGCCGGCCAGGGTCGAGCCCTGCTTGCCGAACTTGAGGAAGATCTCGCCGAGGCGACCGTCGTCGTAGGTGCCGGCAGTGAGGTAACCCTCGGCGCCACCGACCGCGAAGGACGTGGTCTGGCTGCTGCGCCGCTTCGGGAGGCGCTCACGGGTCGGCCGGTAGACGACCTTCTCGACGACCTCCGGCTCGGCAGCCGCAGCCTTGGCGTCCTTGGCGGTCGAGCCGCCATCGGAGAGCGGCTGGCCGACCTTGCAGTTGTCGCGGTACACCGCGAGCGCCTTCAGGCCCATCTTCCAGCCCTGGATGTAGACCTCCTCGATCTCCTCGACCGTGGCTGTCTCTGGCAGGTTGACCGTCTTGGAGATGGCGCCGGAGAGGAACGGCTGGACCGCGGCCATCATCCGCACGTGACCCATCGCCGAGATCGCCCGGGCACCCATGGCGGTGTCGAAGACCTCGTAGTGCTCCGGCTTCAGACCCGGGGCGTCGATGACGTGACCCTTGTCGGCGATGTACTCGACGATCGCCTCGATGGTCTCCTCCGCATACCCGAGCTTGCGCAGTGCGCGCGGGATGGTGAGGTTGACGATCTGCATCGACCCGCCGCCGACGAGCTTCTTGAACTTCACGAGGGAGAAGTCCGGCTCGATTCCGGTGGTGTCGCAGTCCATCATGAAGCCGATGGTGCCGGTCGGTGCGAGGAGGCTGGCCTGCGCGTTGCGGAAGCCGTTCTTCTCACCGATCTTCACAACGTCGTCCCACGCCTTCGTCGCGTGGCGGTGGATGTCCTTGTCCATCGTGTGCAGCGTGCGAAGGGTGTCGTTGGCAGCCTGGTGCTTGCGCATGACGCGCTTGTGCGCGTCGGCGTTGCGCGCATACCCGGCGTACGGACCGACGACCCCGGCCAGCTCGGCCGAGCGCTTGTAGGCGGCGCCGGTGAGGAGCGAGGTGATCGCAGCGGCCAGGGCGCGGCCACCCTCGCTGTCGTAGCCGTGGCCGGTGGCCATGAGCAGGGCACCGAGGTTGGCGTAGCCGATGCCGAGCTGACGGTAGTCACGCGTGGTCTGGGTGATCGCCTCGGTCGGGAAGTCGGCGAAGCAGATCGAGATGTCCATCGCGGTGATGACGAGCTCGACGACCTTCTCGAAGGTCTCGGAGTCGAAGGTGTCGTCGTCCCTGAGGAACTTCAGCAGGTTCAGTGAGGCCAGGTTGCACGAGGAGTTGTCGAGCGACATGTACTCCGAGCAGGGGTTGGACGCAGTGATCCGGCCGGTCTCGGGGTTGGTGTGCCAGTCGTTGATCGTGCTGTCGTACTGAACGCCGGGGTCGGCGCACTCCCACGCAGCCTGGGCGATCTTGCGCATGAGCGAGCGGGCGTCGACGGTCTCGATGACCTCGCCGGTCATCCGCGCCCGCAGGCCGAACTCGGTGCCCTCCTCGACCGCACGCATGAACTCGTCCGAGACCCGGACGCTGTTGTTCGCGTTCTGGTACTGGACGCTGACGATGTCCTTGCCGCCGAGGTCCATGTCGAAGCCGGCGTCACGCAGCGCACGGATCTTGTCCTCCTCGCGCGCCTTGGTCTCGACGAACTCCTCGATGTCGGGGTGGTCGACGTCGAGGACGACCATCTTCGCCGCACGACGGGTGGCGCCACCGGACTTGATGGTCCCCGCGGAGGCGTCGGCACCACGCATGAAGCTGACCGGCCCGCTCGCCGTCCCACCGGAGGAGAGCAGCTCCTTCGACGACCGGATCCGGGAGAGGTTGAGGCCGGCACCGGAGCCGCCCTTGAAGATGAACCCCTCCTCCTTGTACCAGTTCAGGATCGAGTCCATCGAGTCATCGACGGAGAGGATGAAGCACGCCGACACCTGCTGCGGGCTCTTGGTGCCCACGTTGAACCACACCGGGGAGTTGAAGCTGAAGATCTGGTGGAGCAGCGCATACGTCAGCTCGTGCTCGAAGATCTCGGCGTCCTCAGGGCTGCCGAAGTAGCCGTACTCCTTGCCGGCTGCGGTGTAGGTCAGCACGACCCGGTCGATGAGCTGCTTGAGGCTGCGCTCACGCTGCTCGGTCCCCACGGCCCCACGGAAGTACTTCGTCGTGACGATGGTGCTCGCGTTGACGCTCCAGAACTCCGGGAACTCGACACCGCGCTGCTCGAAGATGGTCTCCCCCGTCTTCCAGTTCTGCTGGACGACGTCACGCAGCTCCCAGGTCACCTCGTCGTAGGGGTGCACTCCAGGGGTCGTGTAGATGCGCTCGACGCGCACCCCCTTGCCCTTCTTGGCACCTGCGCGGGACCTGGCGGTCTCTGTCATGTCTTGCTCCTTCTGCACTCGTGTGGTGTGGGTCGTGCTGTGCGGGATGAGGTCTGTCCCCGGGGTACTGCGTGTCCTGCTGGGTGTTCGTCGTCGTTGTTGTTGGCTGCGCTGTTTCTTGATGGATCAGTGCCTGGTCTGTTGAGTCAGTGCAGTGAGGCCTGTCGTTTCCAGGCTGTCACGCAGGACCGACAGAGGTATGCGGCTCGTCCGGCTGCTGCAGAGCCGCCGGCTCAACGCCGGTCGCCTCCCGCTCGGCCCGGAGGAGCGTGATCGCGGACTCGAAGTCCTCGAGGCTGTCGAAGCCCTGGTAGACGCTGGCGAAGCGCAGGTAGGCGACCTCGTCGAGCTGGCGCAGCGGCTCCAGGACCGCCATGCCGACCTCGTGCGCGTCGACCTCTGCGGCTCCCATCGACCGGATCGTCTCCTCGACCTGCTGAGCGAGGAGTGCGAGCTGGTCCTCGGTGACCGGTCGACCCTGGCAGGCCTTGCGGACCCCGACGAGGACCTTGGCGCGGCTGAAGGGCTCGGAAGCGCCGGAACGCTTGAGCACCGACAGGCTGGTCGTCTCGGTGGTCGTGAACCGGCGGTTGCACCCCGGGCACTGACGGCGGCGGCGGATGCTCGTGCCGTCGTCGGCCGTGCGGGAGTCGATCACGCGTGAGTCGGTGTTGCGGCAGTACGGACAGTGCATGACTGGCGAACCTCCTCAAACGTCGCTGGTCTCGGACGGGTGCGTAGCGGGGTGATGGTGCGGGAAGTGTGGATAACGTCGTGATGACCTGTGGGTAGTCCGAGTCACAGTGTGGGCAACTAGTGCACAACATGTGGGCGAACTACATTGGTGTAACCACTAGATGTAGGAATCTAGTCCCGTGCGAGCGCGGCGGTCAAGAGACACGCGGAAGGGCGTGTCCGATCGGCTGGATTGGTGCGTCGAGGTGTGTCGAGCGCGGGAATTGTGCCGCGAACGGCACATGGCTGGGGTGATCCGGCGGACCCGTGTGCCGCGCGCGTCGAGGACCACGCGGATGACACATCGCTGGGCGCTCCCGCGGACCCGTGTGCCACCCGCGGCAAATCCCGCGCGGATGACACATCCCTGGGGCGATCCGGCGGACCCGTGTGCCACCCGCGGCAATTCCCCCGCGGATGACACATCGCTGGGCGATCCGGCGGACCCGCGAGCATCAAAGAAAACGGCGCCGCCGTCACGGGAGGAGACGGCGGCGCCGAGCCCTGCAAGAGGTGTGGTGCAAGGCAGCCTGAGTGGGGTCGAGGCACTCAGGAGTTCGGGAGCGGGATCAGTAGCCCGGGATGACGAGGACCTGACCGGCGGTGACCTGGCTCGAAGGCAGGTTATTGGCGAGCTGGATGCGGGCGACTGCCTCGGCCGTGGGCAGACCCGGCATCTCCGCGCGAGCGATCTCACTCAGGGTCTGACCGGGTCGGACCTGGACCTCGCCCAGAGGAGCGGATGCCGCCCCCGCGCCACCGACTCCCAGCACCAAGCTCAGCGCAATCGCGGCCACCGAAAGGGTCAGTGCAAGGCGGACCCAGCGCGGAAGGCTGAGCACCATTGCGCCGAGGCTTCGAGGCGCATCCTCCCCTGCGCCGGCCTGGGCGCCACCCTCGATGACGACGAGCTGCGGTCGGCGCGCGGGCGCCTGGAGCGGAAGAGTGTCCCAAGCTGCTGCAGTGGTCATCGCGAGGCTCCTCGATGGGCGGTCCGGATAGAGTGATCGGACATACGTTCGATCGAACGCATGTTCCATGTGTAGCACGTGTGTTCGAACGATGGCAAGACACGCTCGAACATATGTTTGGCACAGGTGTTCGTCTGCGGGTACCTTGTTGTCACATCACAGAGCCAAACAGGGCCCACTGACAGACCTTCACCCCAGACCTTGACCGCCAGCCTCCAAGGCCACCCACCTGGCCTTGATGGGACGCAGGCAGGGTCACCAGCGAGGTTCGAAAGGACGGGAGAATGAGCACCTCACGCCGAGGCAGTCGAGGCGCGGGTCGACCGACCGAGGACGTGGTGCGCACGCAGCTGCGCCGGGCCTCCCGGGCTGCGGCGGATGGCCCGACGGCCGACACGCCGGCCCGCGGCGAAGAGCGCGCCTCCGTCCATGAGTTCCCCGACGTCGAAGGTGAGGGCGGCCTGACCGCCCGGCAGCGACGCATACTCGAGGTCATCCGCAACTCCATCGACCGGCGCGGGTACCCGCCGGCGGTCCGGGAGATCGGCGAGGCAGTCGGCCTGAACTCCCCCAGCTCCGTCGCCCACCAGCTCTCCCAGCTCGAGCGCAAGGGATACATCCGTCGCGACCCGATGCGCCCGCGGGCCCTCGAGGTCATCGACCCCACGGACCCCGAGTCCGGTGGATACCGCGGGAGCGACCCGCACCGCCAGAGCGTCTCCAACGCCGACCCCGACCTCGCCCACGACGAGACGGGGATGGGCGACGAGCGTCCCGAGGCGACCTACGTCCCCGTCCTCGGGAGGATTGCGGCCGGTGCGCCGATCACCGCCGAGGAGCTGGTCGAGGACGTCTTCCCACTCCCCCGCCAGATCGTCGGCGAGGGCTCGCTCTTCCTCCTCCAGGTCCAGGGCGACTCGATGATCGACGCCGCGATCTGCGAGGGTGACTGGGTCGTGGTGCGTCAGCAGTCGACCGCCGAGAACGGCGACATCGTCGCGGCCATGCTCGACAACGAGGCCACGGTCAAGACCTTCAAGCGCCGCGACGGCAAGGTCTGGCTCATGCCGCACAACCCGCAGTACGAGCCGATCGACGGCGACCACGCGACGATCCTCGGCCGGGTCACCGCTGTCCTGCGTCGGGTCTGAGCGACTCGTCGAGGAATCCGAGGACCTCCTCGCGCCAGCCTTGGGGGTCGGTGCTCAGCCCACCCGTGTGGCCCGCGCCAGGCACCGTCCAGGTCTCCACGTTCTCCGGCGCTGCTCGCTGGATGTCATCGGCGGTGTGCTGCTCATCGGGACGCTCACCGGCGACGACGAGCAGGATCGGCCGTGGGGACGCGTCGGCCGCTGACTCCCGCAGCGGTGGGGGCTGGTCCGCAGGGGTGAGCAGGTCGGCGATGCGCGTCTGGACCCAGTGCACTCCCTCGGTCAGCGAACCCCGCCATCCGTACACATCGGAGAGCCAGTGCAGGTCGGCGGCGCTGCGGCCGGTCACGCCTTCAGCAACAACAGCCTGTATGCGCGGGTCGGCTCCCGCAGCCCCGATCGCCTCCTCGCCGCCCATGGAGAGGCCGACGGCTCCGATCGCGTCCGGGTCGACATCCTCCTGGTTCTCGAGAAACGTCACCGCCGCGGCGATATCGACCTCACCGAACCAGCCGAAGTCCATCGCTCGCCCAGGACTCTCACCGTGTCCTCGAGGATCGATCGCCAGTACCCCGTAGCCACCCTCGACGAGCGCCTCGACATGGCGGGTGAGCGCCGCCCGGGAGCTCCCCGAGCCTGGCAGGAGGACCACTGCAGCTCCGTTGGTGGACGGCACGTACCAGCCGGCCAGCTCCTCCCCGTCAGTGGTCGGGACGACGACCTCGCTCGCCGTGACCGCCGCGGGCAACGCGGACGGCGCCGATGCGCGAGCCGGGAAGGTCGCCGCCAGGGGCACGGCCAGGAGGTAGACGCCCAGGAGCGTCGTCACCAGGAGCAGTGCCAGCAGCGCGAGTCGGCGCCAGCCGGACGCAAGTCGGACCAGTGCCCTCCCGCTGGCGATCAGCGCGACGAAGCCGAGAAGGAGGGCCGTCATACCGAGCACCGTGGTCGCGCTCAATCCCGACTTTGCCAGGTGTGGCAGGCCGATGCCGGCACCGATGCCGCTGAGAACCGAGGCGGCAATGAACACGCCCGTGAGGTAGAGGATTCGCCGCAGCATGGATCGCCGCCCCCCGACTCTGCGTGTGACGGAGCCAGGTGGTGCGACTCGAGCTGAGCGACCGCTCTGGCTCACACGCCCATCGTCCGCCCTGCGCGCTGGACACTACGCGTGAACGTCGGCCTCGTCACAGTGCGGCGAGTCTGCGCCGTCGGTGCAGACTGCGGTACTCCCGCTCCGCCCGCTGACCCGCTTGAGCAGCCGTGACCGGGTTGCGCGGCGATGACCGGGTTGCGCAGCGATGACCGCGCAATTTCACGGGCGGCGCTGCGCAAGCCGGGCTCCCCAGCACAACCGGGGCATGCCCGCACAATCGGGTCATGGATCGGCGCGGTGACCCGCTTGCGCAGCCGTGACCGGGTTGCGGGGCGATGACCGCGCAATTTCACGGGCGGCGCTGCGCAAGCCGGGCTCCCCAGCACAACCGGGGCATGCCCGCACAACCCGGCCCGCCGGGGCAGCAGGTGACGGGCAATCGGGAGCCGGCCCGCGCATACCTGGACCTGGTCAGCCGACACCGGCGCCGGCCGGTCCGCTCCCTCAGCCCTTCACCACTCCCAGAGGGCGAAGCCGGGCCACCCGGGCTGCGAGACCCGCCTTCTCGCAGACCTCGGCGACGACGTCGACATCCTTGTATGCGTACGGCGCCTCCTCCGAGAGCAGACCCACCGAGAGTGGGCGCACCGAGATACCGGCCCGCTCGAGCTCCGCCCGGACCTCGCGGCCCCCGGCCTGCCGGCTGGCCCGCTTGCGACTCATGAGCCGGCCGGCGCCGTGGGCGGCCGAGGCGAACGCCGGGTTGTCCGCGATGCCCCGCAGCACCCACGACGCGGTCCCCATCGAGCCCGGGACGAGGACCGGCTGGCCGCACTGCTTCAGGTCATCGGGCAGGTCGGAGTGGCCAGGGCCGAAGGCACGGGTCGCGCCCTTCCGGTGGACGCAGACCTCGGTCGGGACGCCGTCGACCTCGTGGGTCTCGATCTTGGCCAGGTTGTGCGCGACGTCGAAGACCACGTGCATCCCGGTGTCCCGGTCGCTCACACCGAATGCTGTCGCGAACGCCTGACGTGCCTCGTGGGCGAGGATGTGGCGGTTGGCCCAGGCGAAGTTCGATGCCGCGGCCATGGCTCCCAGGTAGGAGGCGCCCTCGTCGGACCGGATGGGCACACACGCCAGCTGACGGTCCGGAACCGTGATCCCGTGGCGGCGCATCGCCTCGCCCATGAGGCGGACGTGATCGGTGCAGGTCTGGTGCCCGAGGCCCCGGGAGCCGCAGTGGATCATGACGACGACCATGCCCTCGGCGAGGCCGAACGTCTCGGCCACCGCCGCGTCGATGACCTTGTCGACCACCTGGACCTCGAGGAAGTGGTTCCCGGACCCGAGCGACCCGAGCTGGTCCTTGCCCCGCGTCAGGGCCTTGTCGCTGATCCCGTCCGGCTTGGCCGCCTGGGACGTCCCCCGCTCCTCACAGCGCTCGAGGTCTTCGGGCCATCCGTATCCGTGACGCACCGCGGCCGCGGCGCCGTCGGCGAGCACGTCAGCGAGGATGCTGCCCGGCGCGATGGCGCCCTTGCCGGGCCCACGGGGTATGCGTCGGTCCAGCTCTCCCATGACGGTGTCCCGGCGCGACTCGAACTCGGCCTCGGTGAAGCGCGAGGCGATGAGACGCACGCCGCAGCAGATGTCGAACCCCACCCCACCGGGAGACACCACGCCGTCTGAGACGCGCATCGCCGCCACGCCGCCGATCGGGAAGCCGTAGCCCCAGTGGATGTCCGGCATCGCGAACGAGGCCCGCACGATGCCCGGCAGATGCGCGACGTTCGCGACCTGCTCGACGGACCGGTCCTCGCGGACGACCTCCATCAGCTCGTGCGAGGCGAAGATGCGCCCCGGGACCCACATGCCGCCCGTCCGCGGCACCTCCCAGACGACGTCGGAGACCCTCGTGAGCTCCATGGCCCCAGTCTGTCAGGCGCCGCGGCGAGGTCCAGTCCCGGTTGGGCACCGTGGCGCCCGTTGGCCGTCGGGCGGGAGTGCACGTTCCTGTCTTCGGCGCGGCAACGACGCCACGTCAGACGTCGAAGATGACCCGCCCGAACCAGCCGTCGCCCCGCTCCTCGACCGCCAGGTCGTGGTACGTGACCGCCTTGATCGGTGGACCGACCATGTCCGCGCGCGGCATGGGGACCCCGCGGGCAGTGACGCGGGCGCTCATCGGTCCGACCATGGTGACGTCGAAGTCGGTGAGGATGGCGTCCTCGGCCTCCGACTCGTAGAGCAGGTCGGACAGGATGTCGACAACGAGGTCCTCCACAGTCGTCGCGTCGACCTCGACCTCCACCTCGACGTCCACGGCACCGTCCTGCGCCACGCCGTCCTTCCCCGGCTGCACCGGGGCCATGAGCTCGAACATCCCCGTGGCCAGCACGCCGATCAGCTCGGGCAAGGTGTCGGCCGTCGCCTCGATCCCGCTGTCGGCGGTGTGGGACAACACTTCGTACGGCATGTGCACGAGCCTATTGGGGCGCCTCTCTCAGAAGGGAATCCGCGTGGCGAGCAGACCCACTCCCGGCGCCCTGCCACTGAGCACCCGGCAGAACTCGACGGCGTCGATCGTGATCTGCTCGCCGCCCTCTCCTTCCCCGCCCTGCGCCTCGCCGAACTGCCCGCCGGCCGGGCCGGTCAGTTCGAGGAGATGCGGCTGGCCATGACGCCCGGCCCACTCCCGCGCCACGTCCGCGACGATGACGCCCTCGTGGTCGGGAGCAAGCACAAGCTCGGCTCCGCACGCGCGGGAGATGTCGATCCGGTGCATGAACGGGTCCCGCGTGAGGATGACGTCGAAGAGGTATGCGAAGGTCCAGCGGCCGTCGTAGTCGTCCTGCAGTGCGCGGTTCCGGATCAGCCCCGGAGCCCTCCGGCGGTTTCGGGTCGCCTGCGGCGCCAGCCTGCGCACCTCGTCGATGAGCGCGTCAGTCGTGAGCCCGGCGTTCTTGTCGACCTGCAGCCCGGTGAGTGCATCGATGAGGGGGCCACCGTGCCGCTTGGCGGTCCACGCGGCACGCAGCGGCTGAGCCGTGACCTCACGCAGCGAGGCGAGCATCTGGATCATGCCGAGCATGTGACCGGCCATGGCACGCACGTCCCAGCCGGGGCACTCGGTCGGCGCCCGCCACTGCTCCTCGGTGAGGCTCTCCAGGAGCTCGGCGACCCGCGCATACTCCGTCACCGCGAGGGAGGCCGCGACGTCCCTGTCGAGGGAGGAACGCCGGGCTCCGGACTGCTGTGGGGTGGTCGTGGGCGTGGTGCTCATCGTTGCTCCTTGGGGGAAGGGTCACGGAAGGCCGAAGTTGTCGGCGAGCATGTCGATGGCGCGGTGCACGAGCCGGCTCCACCGCTGTCCGCCCGGGTCGTTGGCGTGCTGGGCGTCGATGAGGCCGCTGATCACGGCGACGTAGAGGTCGAGGTCCTCGTCGGTGAGCCCGTGGCGAAGGAAGAGCTGGTGCGTCTTCTCGAGGACGGCGACGGCAGGGGCGTACGCCTCCGGGCTCGGCTCGAAGCCCGGGATGGTCCGCAGGTTCATCAGCTGGTGCCGCGGCAGGTCGCGCACGGAGAAGTCGACGAAGGAACGCGCCACGGCCTTCAAGGACTCGCGACCGTCGGAGGGTAGCCGGTCCCACAGCTCCTCGTACTGCACGAGGCACTCGCTCCACGCCTGCGCGAACATCGCGTCATAGATGGCGTTCTTGGAGTCGAAGTGGGTGTAGAGCGACGGCGCCCGCATGCCGACCCGCGCGGCGACCTGGCGCAGGGTGAGGCCGGCCAGTCCCTCCTCCCCGGCGATCACCCAGGCGGCGTCAATGATCTCGCGACGGGTTGCCGCACGACGTTCGGCCTGCCTATCTCTGTTAGGCGCAACTAACACAGTTAGCAGTACAGCACCTATCGGCCCGACTGTCGAGGTTCGGGTCGCGTTTGGTTCGTTCCTCGCCAGCTCGGAGCGTTGTAGCGCTCCGAAGTGAGCGCACCGAACCACAGAACGGAGAGGGCAGGCCTGGCTCGCGAGCGGCGCGCGCTAAGCCGGCTCCGCGATCACGACGTAGTTGGCCACGCGGTGGCCGTCGCCACGGAACCCGTATGCGTCGTCGCACGTGACGATGGCCAGTCGCCGGACCGAGGTGTTCACTCCCCAGACGGTCTGGTCCGTCGTGAGGTCGTCCTTGTCGACAACGCCGGCGCGCACGACCTTGAAGACGCGCGCCTCCCCCTTCTCGTCGACGAGCTCAACGCGGTAGCCTACCCGCACGCTCGAGAGCTTGGCGAAAGCGTCTGGACGCCCTTGGGCGACGACGTGCCCGGCGATGACGGACGTCCCCACCTCGCCCGGCTGCACCCGGTCATAGCCGGTGAACCACATGACAGAGCCCGCGGGTGGGTTGATCTTGCCGTTGCGCAGACCCTCGGGGTGGAGCCGGTGCTGCAGCCCGATCCCGGGGATCCGCAGGGTCGGCCCGGACGCCGCCGGCGCGCTGGTCGCCGGCGGAGGCTCAGCGGTGGCGCCGATCGCTCCGGGTGGCAGCGTCCCGTCCGTCGGGCTCGGGGTTGACCCCGGCTGGGCGCTCTGCGGCGCGCCGGAGTCGGTGAGGGTGGACGTGGGCTCCGGACCCGAGGCATCCCTCACGGCGTCGGCGCCGCGCTGGACCCAGAGAAGGATCAGCGCGGCGCCGACGAGTGCGATCAGCGCGCCCACGATGAGTGGGCGACGCTGCATCAGTGTTCGGCCGACTGGCGGCGACGGTTCAGCACAAGGGCGCCAGCAGCGGCAGCGAGGACGCCCGCCGCGGCGACGAGGCCGAGCGAGGCAGCCCCGCCCGAACCGCCGGGACGGTCGGTCTCGATGACCGGGCCGGTGGCCGGCGGGGTCGAGGTCGACACCGGGGTGGTCGACGTGGTCGGCGGCGTGGTGGGCGGCGTGGTCTCGGTGGTGGGCGGCGTGGTGGGCGGCGTGGTCTCGGTGGTGGGCGGCGTGGTCGGGACCTCCTCCGGCACCGCGGAGCAGATGATCACGTGCGAGTTGCCCTTGGACTGGTGCGACAGCGCCCAGCCAGCCTCGGGCTCGTAGTAGAGCTCGTTGGCCGAGTCACCGGCGCCGCCCTTGACGACTGCGAGGACCCAGGCCTGGCCGCTCGGAGCCGCGGGAACGATCCACGGGTCTCCTGGCTTGTCGTCCTTGGTGCAGGTGGCCTCGATGCCGAACTCCTCCAGGAGGTACGCCTCCCAGAACGAAGCCTGGTTGTGCGTGTTGTCGTGCGGGATTACGTCGTCCGGCACGGGGGTGGCGTCAGCGAAGGCGACACCGGCAGAAGCGAGGGACAGGGCGGCACCGGCGGCAAGGGCCGCGACGGATCGGGACAAGGTGGATCGCATGTAGGGAGGTACCTCTCAGGGAACGAGCAATTGCATCGTGGCAGGGGGACTCGCCGCGGCTCTTCACCGGGCGGGTACAGCGCTCAAATATAGGCCCGGAACCTCCTTCCGTACACGGTTTCCCCACGAAGCCCCTGGCGATTCCCGCCGAGGATTGTCCGAACGGCTATGCCGTGGAGGCCCGCACGTCCCTCACTCGGACGCGTCGACCCACCGGTCCGGGGAGAATGCTTCCATGAGCACCTCAAGACCCGGTGGGCGTCGGGACCTGTGGAACGAGCGGTACGCGTCGGCTGAGCGGGTCTGGAGCAGCGGACCCAACGAGCACGTCGAACAGATCGTCGCCCAGTTCGAGCCGGGGACCGCCGTCGACCTCGGCGCGGGCGAGGGACGGCACGCGCTGTGGCTCGCCGAGCGCGGCTGGCGGGTGACCGCTGTCGACTTCGCCGAGGTCGGGCTGGCGCGTGGACGGCGAGAGGCCGAGGAGCGCGGCCTGGGCGACCGGATCGACTGGGTGGTCGCCGACGTCACCAGGTGGTCCCCACCCGAGGGTGAGGCCTTCGACCTGGTGCTCATCGCATACCTCCACCTGCCGGAGGACGTCTTCACGGCAGCGACCGCGTGGGTCGCTCCCGGTGGCCATCTCGTGGTGGTCGGCCATGCCCTCCGGAACCTCACCGAAGGTTCCGGAGGACCGCAGGACCCGGCGCTTCTGCACTCGCCGGATCAGCTGCGGCAGAAGGCGTCCGGCCTCGACATCATCCGCTGTGAAGAGGTCGGGCGCACCACAAGCAGTGGTGCGCCCGCCATCGATGTCGTACTGGTGGCTGCTAGACCCCGGCCCTGATGTTCGCGGTGCGCAGGTAGGGGAAGTGCTCCTCGACGTCGTCGAAGCGCTCGCGGGCGTCCTCGGTGGAGAGGGTCGGGGGCACGATGATCTTCTCCCCCACTCGCCAGTCGACGGGCGTGGAGACCGAGGCCCGGTCGGTGGTCTGCAGGGCGTCGACGGCGCGCAGGATCTCCTCGAAGTTGCGGCCCACGCTCTTGGGGTAGGTGATCGAGAGCCGCACCTTCTTCGCCGGGTCGATGACGAAGACCGAGCGGACCGAGGAGGTGTCACCCTCGCCCGGGTGGATCATGTCGTAGAGCTCGGCGACCGCCTTGTCCTGGTCGGCGATGATCGGGAAGCCCACGGTCGTCTGGCCGAACGCCTCGATCTGCGGGCGCCAGCTCGCGTGGTCCTCGGCCGAGTCGACCGAGACCGCGATCGGCTTGACGCCGCGGGCGTCCCACTCGCTCTGGAGCTGGGCGACACGGGAGAGCTCGGTCGTGCAGACGGGGGTGAAGTCAGCCGGGTGGCTGAAGAGAACGACCCAGCTGTCGCCGGCCCACTCGTGGAAGGAGATCGGGCCGGCCGTGGTGTCGGCAGTGAAGTCGGGTGCGGTGTCGCCAAGGTGAAGTGCCATGCCGGTCACTGTGCCAAAGGGTCGGCCCGGTGCAGAGAGCCGTTCCACATGTCGGAACGTTAGTCATTCAGTAACGCCCTGTTATGAGGCGACCCGGTCCGCGAGGGCTGTGAGCGAGGCGCTGAGATCTGCCCGCAGGTGCAGGGTCGCGCGCTCCCCTCCCCGCTGCAGGTGGTGGGTGATGATGACGACGGGTATGCCTCGCGCGGCTGCCCGACGGACGAACCGCAGACCGCTCATCACCGCCAGCGAGCTCCCGAGGACGAGCAGTGCGTGGGCCTCCTCGGTGAGGGCGAAGCATCTCTCGACCCGGTCCTTCGGGACGGACTCACCGAAGAAGACGACGTCGGGCTTGAGGGTGTCGCAGCCGCAGACGAGACAGCGCGGCGGGACGAACCGTGCGACGTCGATCTCCTCGAGGGAGATGTCGCCGTCCGGGCGGATCTCCTCGCTGTCGACGACGTAGTCAGGGTTGGCCTCGCGCATCCGCTCGTCCAGGTCCCCTCGCGTCGTCCGGTCCCCGCACGTCAGGCACACGACGTCCGCGAGGGCTCCGTGGAGCTCGACGACATCACGGCTGCCGGCGGCTTGATGGAGGCCGTCGACGTTCTGGGTGATGACCGGACCCACGGCGCCGGCCGCCTGGATCCGGGCCAGCGCATGGTGGCCCGCATTGGGTCGGGCGGCGGTGAACCGCTGCCACCCCACGAACGAGCGTGCCCAATACCGTTGGCGCGCAGCGCTCGAGGCGACGAACTCGGCGAACTGCATCGGCGTCACCCGACGCTCGCCATCCGGGCCCCGGTAGTCCGGAATCCCGGAGTCGGTGCTCATCCCGGCCCCCGTGAGCACCAACGGCGCGCGCTCTACGAGGAGCTCGGCGACCCACTCGAGCACCGAGTCCTCGTCGCGCGCGCCCGACACGTCACTGGAGAGCATGGCCGTGGAGAGCGGGGCGGGCGCGGTCACTCCACCAGTATGCGGTGGTCCCGGGACGTGCACAGCGACCGCTGAGAGGGGGCTCGGGTGGAGGGGTCCGAGCTGCGGCAGCCTGCGACAGGTGCGCGACGCATACATGCTGCGGTCGGAGCGCTCGAGTCGTGCCGGACCGGCCGCAGGCTCAGCCGTGCACCTTGGCAGCCTCGACGAGCGCGTCGATCGTCGCCGCGACAGCGGGCACGCGGGACAGGTCCGGTGTGGTGACCGCGAAGATCTCCCGCCGCGAGGCGGGCTCCACCGGCAGCGCCACGACATCGGGGTGGTGGGTCGTGCGCAGGATGAGGTCCGGGATGAGGGCCACCCCGAGACCCTCGGCGACGAGTCCCTGCACCGCGACATAGTCCTCGGTCTCGAAGGCGACGTCCGGCGCGAACCCGGCCTCGCGGGCGAGGTGGAGCAGGTGTCCCCGGCACTTCGGACACCCGGCGATCCACGGGTCGTCGGACAGGTCGTCGAGGCTGACCCCCTTGCGCTTGGCGAGCGGGTGGTTCTTCGGCAGTGCGAGGCGGACCTCGTCGTCGAGGAGCTTCGTGACAGCGAGCGACTCGAGGTCCTCCTGGATCTCGCCGAGATCGAGGCCCTCGTAGGTGAAGGCCACAGCGATGTCGCACTCCCCTGCCCGCAGGGCCGCGAGTGACTCGGGAGGCTCGGCCTCGTTGAACGTCACGACCACGTCGGGGTAGCGGCGCTTGACGAGGGCCAGGGCGTGCGGGACGACGGTCGCCGACGAGCTCGGGAAGGCCCAGAGCCGCACCCGCCCGGACCGCAGGCCGGCGATGGCGGCGACCTCCTCCTCGGCCGCGTCGAGCGCAGTGAGGACGGTGCCCGCGTAGCGGGCGAGGACCTCACCGGCCTCGGTCAGGCGGACCTTGCGACCGAGGCGCTCGACGAGCACGGTGCCGGTGCGCTGCTCGAGGCGGCGCACCATCTGGGAGACCGCAGGCTGGGTGTAGCCGAGGGAGGCCGCAGCGGCGGTGAAGCTCCCCTCGTCGCGGATCGCCTTCATCACCCGCAGGCCGGCAGCGTCAATCATTCGGCCATTCTATAACGGCTCGTTATCCAGATGGTGAGCCTCGCATACGTCTTCGTATGCTTCGGCCGCGCCGTGCGGACCGGCCCGGTCAGAGCGGGTTGGCCGCCAGCCGGCGCCGGATCTCACGGCGCGCGATGACCATCTTGTGCACCTCGTCGGGGCCGTCGGCGAGGCGCAGCGTGCGCTGCATCGCATACATCTCGGCGAGCGGGAAGTCCTGCGAGACACCGCCGCCGCCGTGCACCTGGATCGCGCGGTCGATCACCTTGAGCGCGACGTTGGGGGCCACGACCTTGATCGCGGCGATCTCGGTGCGGGCGCCCTTGTTGCCGACGGTGTCCATGAGCCAGGCGGCCTTCATGGTAAGCAGACGGGCCATGTCGATCTCGATGCGGGCCTCGGCGATCCAGTCCTGGATGTTCGAGCGTTGCGACACCGGCTGCCCGAAGGTGACCCGACGGTTCGCCCGGTCGATCATGAGGTCGAGGGCGCGCTCGGCGGCGCCGATCGAGCGCATGCAGTGGTGGATCCGGCCGGGCCCGAGCCGGGCCTGGCTGATCATGAAACCGTCGCCCTCACCGGCGAGCAGCGCCGTGACGGGGACCCGGACGTTGTCGAAGTCGACCTCGGCGTGACCCTCGCGGTCCTGGTAGCCGAAGACCGACAGGTTCCGCATGATCGTGACCCCGGGGGTGTCGACGGGGACGACCATCATCGACTGCTGCCGGTGGGTCTCGGCGTCCGGGTCGGTCTTGCCCATCGCGATGAGCACCTTGCAGTTGGGGTGCATGGCGTTGCTCGTCCACCACTTGCGGCCGTTGAGGACGTACTCGTCGCCGTCGCGGCGCATCGTCATCTCGATGTTCGTCGCGTCCGAGCTCGCCACGGCCGGCTCGGTCATCGCGAAGCCCGAGGCGATCTCCCCGTCGAGGAGGGGTCGCAGCCACTTCTCCTTGTGCTCGTCGGTGCCGAAGTGGCTGAGCACCTCCATGTTCCCGGTGTCGGGGGCGTTGCAGTTGAAGACCTCCGACGCCCAACCGACGCGCCCCATGATCTCGGCGAGCGGCGCGTACTCGGCGTTCTTCAGTCCCGGGCCCCACTTCGGGTCGGGGTGGAACAGGTTCCAGAGGCCGGCCTCCTTGGCCTTGACCTTGAGGTCCTCGAGGATCTGCGGCTGGTGGTGCGGCGTGTCCGCGGCGGCCATCTGCTGGTGGTAGGTCGACTCGTTCGGATAGATGTGCTCGTCCATGAAGGCCAGCAGCCGGGCCTGGTAGTCCTTGCAGCGGTCGGTGAGCTCGAAGTCCATGTCCGTCACCCTAGTGGCGAGGAATTCACCGGTGCGCCGGGGCGGCACTTTCCACCAAACTGGGTGGATGAAGCTCGGGATGCAGGTCTCCTACTGGTCCTGGCCGGACGCGCCGCACTCGATCGGACCGACGTTCACCGGCATCGCCCGCCGGGCCGAGGACGCCGGTCTGAGCAGTCTGTGGGTGATGGACCACTACTTCCAGATCGGCGGGATCGGACCGCCGGACCTAGAGATGCTCGAGGCCTATACGACCCTCGGGTTCGCGGCAGGCGGCACGTCGGCCATCGAGCTCGGCGCGCTCGTCACGGGGGTGACCTATCGGCACCCGGGCATCCTCCTCAAGACGGTGACGACGCTCGACGTGCTCTCCGGCGGTCGGGCCTGGCTCGGTATCGGTGCCGCGTGGTTCGAGGAGGAGCACCGGTGTCTCGGGGTGCCGCACCCGCCGCTCGCCGAGCGCTTCGAGCGGCTCGAGGAGACCCTCCAGCTCGCCCACCAGATGTTCGATGGTGACGACTCGACGTTCGAGGGCAGGCACTACTACCTCGAGCGCCCGGTGAACAGCCCGCCGCCGGTGCGGCGACCGCCCATCCTCGTCGGCGGTGGAGGCGAGCGGAAGACGCTGCGGCTCGTCGCGAACTACGCCGACGCGTGCAACATCTTCGACATGGGCCCGGAGCGGGTGCGCGCGAAGTACGACGTCATCGACCAGCACTGCGCCGACGTCGGACGGGACCCGGCCGAGATCCGACGGACGGTGCTCTCGCGAATCTCGCTGACTCCCAGCGGCGGCGAGAAGATGCCCACGGGAGAGACCTCGCTCAGCGTCGCGCAGGCGGTCGACAAGCTCGGCGCCCTCGCCGAGATCGGAACCGACACCGTCATCCTGGGGATGGCGAACGACACCGACCCGGCGGCCTATGAGCTCGTGGCAGACCTCGTGGCGCAGGCGGCTGACCTCTAGGCCAGTCCCTCGGGTCGGACTCACGGCGGCCGGCTCACCCGCCACCTCAGCGCGCCGTCCTCCCGCGGGGAGAGAACGGCGATGTCGCCGTGCTCATCGGTGCGGAGCAGGACGCTGCTGAGCGAGCCGAAGAGGTCGAGGTGGGACCTCGTCGGGTGCCCGAAGTCGTTGTCGCCCACGCTGATCACGGCGATCACCGCGGGCACGGCCTCCATCAGCCCCGCGTGGAGGTTGGCGCTCCCGTGGTGCGGGGTCTTGACGAGGTCGATGTCGTGAGCGAAGTCCTGCCACCCCGGCTCCCGCCGAAGTGTCGTCAGGAGCGCCCGTCCCGCCTCGGACTCGATGTCGCCGAGCAGCAGAGCGCGTATGCGCTGGTCGGGCTCACCGGTAGCCGCCGCGCCTGGTGGTGGCACCCCGTTCATCGCGTCGCCGCTCGTGGCGTCGTGGGGGGCTGACGTCGGCGGCCCGGCATCCTGCTCACCCATACCCGGCGGCTCACCGATCGTCACCGCAAGGACGACGCTGGCGTTGTTGGAGACCGAGCCACCGTGGAGGACACGCGCCGGCCACCACACGTCGGCGCTCACGGCGTCCCAGGCGAGTCGGTCACCCGCCCACACCTCGTGGACGGGGATGTTCCGTTCCGCTGCCTGCTGCTCGACCCAGACCGCACCCGACTCCGGCTTCCGCACCGGCGAGACGAACAGCTCCCGCACCGGCCACCCGTCGAGGACCGGCTGGAGACCGCCGACGTGGTCGGCGTCGAAGTGGCTGAGGACGACGGCGTCCAGGGACTCGACACGCAGCCTGCGCAGGCAGTGGGCCACTGAACCCGTCTCCGGTCCGACGTCGATGACGACGGCCGAGCGCTCCCCCGTCGCGAGGACGACCCCGTCACCTTGACCGACGTCGCAGACGACCACCCGCCAGTCCGGGGGTGGCCACGTGAGCCGCGGTACCGGCCCGATCGTGACGACCACGATGAGGACCAGGGCGCCGGCTGGGAGCGGTCGACGGCGCACGACCCACGCAAGCCACGGCCCGGTGAGGATCGCGGTCACGAGGAGTCCAGCGAGGAGCAAGGCCCCCTGTGGGCCCTCCGGCCACGGGATGACAGCCCCGGGGACGGTGGCACCGATACGACCGATCTGCGCGGTCAACCAGGCCGGAGGGACGCTCAGCCACGCCACCAGCGCGCCCACCGTCGGGAAGAAGGGCGCGATGAGCGTGGTCAGCGCCCCGGCCAGGGTCGCCGGCGCCACGAGGGGTGCTGCAAGCAGGTTGGCAACCACTGCGACGAGCGAGACGTGACCCTGGAGGAGGACGACGACAGGAGCGGTCATCACATGGGCCGCGACCGGGATGGCGAGCGCGTCTCCCACCCACGGAGGGAGCCGAGCCCGGGCCGGCAGCGCGCGCAGGAACGCCCGCCCCCAGGGTCGGGCGAACAGGATGAGACCGAGGGTGGCGAGCGTCGACAACGCGAAGCCGTAGGAACGCGCCAGCCACGGGTCGAAGGCAACGAGCGCGACGATCGTCGCCGAGAGCGCCGGGAGGCCGGCCGCCGCGCGTGCCCGGGAGAACGCGATGACTCCGACCGCACCCATTGCCGCTGCCCGCATGACGCTCGGCTCGGGGCGCGCGACGACGATGAAGACGACGATGACGAGCAGCCCGATGAGGACCCGCCACCTCCGTCGGATCGGGGTGTACACGACGACCGCCATCACGGCGGTGAGCAGGATGGCCAGGTTCGAGCCCGACACGGCGGACAGGTGGGTCATGCCGCTGATCCGCATCGCCTCCGTGAGGTCCGGCGGGGTGAGGCTGGTGTCGCCGACGACCAGCGCCGGGACGAGGGCTCGGGCATCCCGGGGCAGCCCGTCGACGGCGACCCGCAGACCGTCCCTGGCCCGGTCGGACGCCGCCAGCAAGGTCGACTCCCGCACGGCGACCTCAGGTGGGCCGAGCGGTACGAGGACCGCACGCTCCGCCGACCCGGGCTGGGCTAGACGCAGCCGCGCCGGGAAGCGAACCTCCTCACGCCACTGCAGCCGCCGCCACCGCTCGTCGCCACGGACCAGGACCGGCGTCGAGACCGCCGTTCGGTACCCCCTCGCCACGACCTCAGTGACCCGGAAGCGGACGAGCACGCGCACCTCGTCCGCCTCACCCGAGATCGGGATCGGCTCGGCGAGCACCTGCCCTCGCACCTGGGCGACGGCTCCGGCTGCCGCGAGCTCGGCGACCGGCCCGGCACTCTGCCGCCAGGCCTGCTGCGCACTGGTGAGCAGGATGAGGGCGGTCACTGCAAGGGTGAGTCCGGCCAGCCCGCTCCAGCGGGCCAGCAGGACCGCCAGTGCGACGAGTAGGGCACCGATCACCAGACGGGACAGCGGAGTCCACGTATGCGCCCACACCCCGATCGACCACCCCACCAGGGCAGGGATGAGCACTCGAAGGTCGGCCTGCTTGTCGGAGATCGATCCGACCGCACTGACCACCTGCTTGCTGGGGCCGCCCCGCGGCCCCTCACTGGCCAAGACCTCCCCACCGCTGCTGGCACGACGTCCGCTTCTCCCACCTCCCGCACTGGCCACGGCCTACCCCACCCGCACCTTGTCGCGGAGGCGGCTCAGGAGCTTTTCCCCGATCCCACTGACCTCGGCCAGCTCCTCCACCGAGGTGAACCGGCCGTGCTCGGTGCGCCAGTCGATGATGCGCTCGGCCAGCACAGGTCCGACCCCGGGCAAGGCGTCCAACGCAGCGGCGTCAGCCGTGTTGAGGTCGATCACGCCATCACCCGGACCGTTCCCACCCCCGCCGGCGCCGGCGCCGGCCCCTCCTCCCGACGCCGACGCGGGTGGCAGCTCGCCCGGGGCCGGCACATACACCTGCTCCCCGTCGACGACCGGACGCGCGAGGTTGACCAACGCCAGGTCCGCCTCGGCGGTGGCGCCACCGGCACCTTCGATGGCGTCGATGACCCTGCCGCCGGGGGCGAGTCGCACGATCCCCGGACTCTTCACCTGCCCGGCGACGTGGACGATGAGCTCCAGCTGCGGCTCCACCGTCGGAGACCCCACTGCGCCGGCGTCATCCGCGGACGCCGTCTCGGCCTGCCGCGACAGCTCCCCCTGCTCCAGGGCACTCGTCGGGTCGGCCGTGACGACCTCGGGACGACTGTCCCGCACCGCCCAGGCGACCCGGACTCCGCCGAGCCCCGCGACGAGAAGAACGACGACAACGACGCCGATCACCGCGGGCCTGGACACCCGGAAGCGACCGAGCCGCACCCGGCTGGGCACCGTCACGACCCTCGGCCGGTGCCGCGAGGCACGGTGCCGGCCGGCCGGCTGCTGAGCCTGTCGCACGAAGTCGAGCGGGTCGAGCGGCTCGCCGTCCTCGGGACGGGTCGCCGCCCCCAGAGACGCGAGCACCCGGGCCGACGCCCGCCGCGCCGCCTGGTCCAGGCCGGGACCGGGCACCGAGGAGGGCGGCGTCGTGGGCACACTGCCGACCGTAGGAAGCCCAGCGGCGCCCGTCAGGACCGGCACCCCTGCTGTGGACGACACACCCGACACCGCATCGCCATCCACGGCGCCACCAGCTCAGGTGAACTCCATCACATCTCAGGCAAGGCCCTGACAGCCGGACTCTGCATTACTACCGTGGGTCGTAGCACAGAAGGTGATCGTGATGACTCGTCTCATCTCCCCACAGACCCCACCCAGCTATCCGGTCCACGTCACCGCAGGTCCACAACCGGACCAGCCCTCACGCGGCCTCTGGCTGATCAAGTGGCTCCTGATCATTCCGCACGCGATCGTGCTGTTCTTCCTCTGGGCGGCCTTCGCGGTGCTCTCGCTCGTCGCCCTGTTCGCCATCCTGTTCACGGGCCGGTATCCCCGGGCGATCTTCGACTTCAAACGTCTGCGTCATGCGGTGGAGCTGGCGGTGTCCCGGCGCAGGTCCCGCGTGGTGTACAGGTGCGACGGCGAGAGGGCCCGCTGCCACCACTTGTAGAACCACGAGATCGAGACACCCAGCAAGGCACAGGTCAGCGCGACAGGCACCGCGTAGTTGGTCCTCTGGTCGGCGACGAAGCGTGCCACGCTCACCTCGTCGCCTCCTTCACCCACAGGACCACGGATCGCTTGAGACCTCCGATGTTCCTAGCGTGTCAAGCAGCCACCGTGGTGGCGGCGGCGCCGGTGATGGTTGTGCTGTGCGGGTAGGCCTTGACGGGGTCGTAGGGCTGCCCGGTTTGCAGGCAGTGGAACAGCTGGCCGAGCATGCGGTTGAAGAGGTGCCGCAGGGCGGCGGGGTGACCGTCACCACGGTCGCGTCGACGTAGGTAGTGCTCCCGCGCCGGCGACGGTCGCGCGGAGGCGGTGAAGGCCCACGAGTATCCGATGCTGGCCAGGCGGTTGTTCTTCGTGCGGCGCCGGGTCACGGTCCGAGACTTACCCGATGCGCGGGTGACCGGCGCGGAGCCGGCGAAGGCCTGCAGGGCGCGGTCGTCGGCGAACCGGCTGCGGTCGTCGCCGATCTCGGCGAGGACGATGGCGCCGCTGACGTCGGCCAGGCCGGGGAAGCTGGTGATGATCTCGTGGTCGGGGTGTTCGGCGAACGCGGCGACCAGGGCGTTTTCGAGATCCTCGATCGAGGCGCACACCGCGTCGAGCACCGCGAGCAGGGCGAGGGCCTCGATTCGCATCGCGTGTTCAACGACCGGGTCCTGACGCAGCTGAGGGACCCTGAGCGCCGCCACGACCTGCCCTGCGACGGCGGCGATGCGGCGCTGCCGCCCAGCGCGTCGCAACGCCTTCTCGACCCGCGCTGTGGACAGCCTCAGACCCTCGGCCGGGCTCGGTGCGATGGCCAGCACCGCGCGGGCGTCCCGGCTGGCCAGGCGGGTCGTGGACAACCCTCCGCCAGAACCTGTACCGGCAGCGAATGCTGCGAGGAAGCCTGGGTAGTACTCGCGCAGCCGGGCACGCAACTCCTGGACGGTCTTGGTTCGGCGCCACACCGCATCCTGGTAGGCGCGAGCCAACACGGTGATTGATCGAGCCAATGAGGTGTCGTCGGGCAACATCCGGTGCAGGTGAGCGTCGGTGCGCAAGATGTTCGCCAACGCCATCGCATCGACATGATCACTCTTCTTCCCCGAGACCGAGGTCCGCTCCCGGTAGCGGGCGACCGCCAGCGGGTTGATCGGATAGATCGGCCGGCCCGTCGCGCGCAGCGCGGCGACCAGCAACCCGCGCGGTGTCTCGATCGCAACCGGTATCGGCTCGGCGGCGCTGTCACCGGCCGCGGCCAGCATTGCGGTCAGTTCCGCCAACCCGTCGAGGCTCTCCACGATTCGGCGCTTGCCCACGAGCCGACCCTCGTCATCAACCAGCGCGATGTCGTGATGCCCCTCGGCCCAGTCGACGCCGCAGTACACACCCATCCCAATGTCCTCCTCACTCTCGCCGTGAACGCTTCCATTTCCGGTCCTCGACCAGTGACACCGCGCGGCGACCTAATAGCAAGGCTCGATGGCCTGACCTCCGATAGAGCCGTTCGCGGTCCCAGCAACCGGCAGGGACGTCGCATTCTCAGCAGAGAGCTCCAACGACTCGGCACATCATCGACGTCGCCCTGCAGGCGGGCTCGAACCACGACCGACCATCGGCCACCACGGCGTCGACGGCGGCCCGGACACGCCGACGACGCGTCGGTCTCAAGCAGAAACCTCGACGGGTTCAGACATCACCAGACGTTGGCCACGGCCCTGTCCGGCCCGCCCTTCGACGAGACCTATTAGGACATCACGTTCCATCCGCAGCTCGGCAACCTCCGCGCGCAGCCGCTTCAGCTCCTCGTAGTCCGCCTCGGACAGCTCACCGCGGCCCTCGCGCTCAGCGCGGGCGCGTTGGACCCAGTTGCCCAACGTGCCCTCGTTCACACCCAGATCGCGGGCGACCTGAGCGATCGGCTTCTTGGTCTCTTCGACGATCCGCACAGCCCCTTCACGGAACTCCCGGTCGTACCTCATTCTCTTCTCTGACATCGCAATCCTCATTGTCGATGCCTCCACGCTTCGGGGGGGAACCTCAGTGGCCTCGAAGCGTGGACCAGTGGGGTCGCGCAGTCGTACTGGCGACAGATCGACGTCGCTGATGCCTCACTACATGAGGACGAATCGGGGGCCAGCGCGAGGGTCACGCTGCGGACGGAGCAACCACCTGACGACGACGTCACCGATTGCTCGATCTGGGAGCTCGACTATGACTTCCACGTCGCTGATGGGCAGCTACTCATGGATCGGGCCATAGGCGCACGGACCGGAAGCTGCTGAACCGTCCTCGCTTCCACGCTGTCCGCGCCGACGAGCCCGCCGACGCCCGGGGCCGCTCGTCCAGGTGGTCAGCGCATCCTCAGCGGAGGTACTGAGCCAGCTCCAGGTGCAACCGGCGGGAGACGGTCGGGTGGGATCCGAGTACGACGATCCTCGCGGGACGCAGCCGCTCGAGCTCCTTCGCCGCTGCCGCGGAGAGGATGTTCGGGTGGGAGACGAGCAGGGGTCCACCGAGGAACCCAGCCGCGGGTGCCCCCGAGAGGGCATCGGGGAAGTTGCGACCCGTGGCGAGGTAGACCACCGGCACCCCTGACGGGAAGACGGACTCGCTCAACAGTGCGGACGTCTCGTACCGGCTCGCCCCTGCCACGCGGATGACCTCTCCCGAGGCGTAGTCGCTGAGCGTCGCCACGACCTCGTCGGTGACGGTGGGGTGGGAGCCGAGGACGATAATCCGCTCGGGCCGTAGCCGACTCAGCTCGTCGGCGATGACGGGCGGCACTGAGCTGGGTCGGGTGAGGAGGAGTGGCCCGCCCAGGACTGCGGCCGCAGGCCCGCCGGAGAGAGCGTCCGGGAAGTTGAGCCCCGTCGCGACGAACGCGACGCGCGCCCCGGGGGCGAACGCATACGCACTCACCATCGCCGACGTCTCGTACCGGTCCGCGCCACCGAGGCGGACCACCTCGCCGGTGGTGAACGCCCGCAGCTCCTCCGCGACCTCGTCGGAGACCGCTGAGCTGCTTCCGAGGACGACGATCTGCCGGGGCCGCAGGCGGGTGAGCTCTTCGGCGATCTCCGCGGGGAGGCGCGTGGGATGGGTGATGAGGAGCGGCCCGCCCATCGTCGCTGCCGCAGACGCGCCCGAGAGGGCATCGGGGAAGTTGGCGCCGGAGGCGACGTATGCGATGGGCGCCGGACCGCTGAACGCCTTGCCGCTGATCTGGGCCGAGGTCGCGTACCGGTCTTTGCCGCCGTGCCGCTCGGTCCGCGGGTGCGGCGACACCGGGTCGGCGAGTGGCTTCCGGAAGATGTCGAGGATCGCGTAGAAGGCGTCCCCCGGGCAGCTGGTCTGCCCGTTGTCCCGGTGGCCCATGACCGTGGGGAGCGTGACCTTCCGGCCCTCCGGGTACTTGCCGTTCCCCGCGGAGACGAGGTCGGTCACCCCGGTCGGGTCGACGTCGTCGAGGGTGAGCTGCCACTGGATGACGGAGTCGACCGCAGCCAGGGCTTCAGGTGTGGGCAGCTCGGTGGAGAACTCACCGATGACCGAGACGCCGAAGGTCTGCGCGTTGAAGCCCATGGACTGGGCACCCTCCACCCCTCCCTCGAGCGCGCCGTCCCGCCCCTCGTAGACGGTTCCGAAGCGGTCCACGAGGAACTGGTAGCCCATGTCGCACCACCCGTTGCCGGTCGTGTGCCACGCGTAGATGCTGCGGACCAGCGCCGGCGCCTGCGCACGCGTGTAGGTGTTGGCGTTGACCGTGTGGTGGACGACCGCGCCGCGGTATCCCGGGAGGGTGTTCGGCGTGCAGTTCTTCAGGGTGTCGTCGGCACCCCACGCCTCACGTGTGACGACTGTCGGTGCGGCGGAGGCGGACTGGACGGGTCCTCCGCCACCGGTCCCGCCGTCGATGAGCACCACCTCTGCGGCGCTCCCGTCCGGGACGACCACTTCGATCTCGGTGCTCCCGGCCGCGAGCACCGGCTCGGTCACCTTCCGCGCCTGGCCGTACTCCGCGCTGCCCGGGTCGGGGCCGGAGTCCTCGTCAGCCACCGGAACGGTCGTCCACTCGCCCCAGCCGTCGGAGCCGCGCACCCGCACCTCGACCGACTCCACGGTCGAGTCCGCATCGAGCACCACACCGGCGAGGTCGAAGTCCGCGACGACGGTCGGCTCGTCCGGGGTGACGACCTCCTCGACGATGGTCGGCTCGATCGGCTGGTTCCCGGACGCGGTCGAGACCACCGGCGCCGCCATCAGTGCGAGGCTGCCGACCAGGGTGCCCGTCGTGAACCGGGCGATCCGTGTCATCCGACGACGGGTCGCCCGGCGCGTTCCAGGGGAGTGATGGATGGGTGGTCGTGTCATGGCTTCCCCCTCCAGAGTGTGCGTCGACACGCCTTGGCCACGATAGGGGTAATGGGACGGTTGTGATAGATGGGACGAGGCGAAAATGTCCGATCGGATGCGGGTCGTGGGCGATGGCGGACGCCTCGGACGACGGGTGGCATCCCCGTTCCGACCGGGGCGGCGAGACCCTCTCGCCCGGGACCCCGAGCGCCCTAGAATCGGACGATGATCGAGCAGAAGCGCATCCTCGCGACCTCCGTCCCCGGGCCGAAGTCAGCCGAGCTCGCGGCGCGCAAGAACGCCGCCGTCTCCGCCGGGGTCGGCACCGGCCTGCCGGCCTACATCGTCAAGGGCGAGGGCGGCATCCTCGTCGACGTCGACGGCAACCAGCTCATCGACTTCGGCTCCGGCATCGCGGTGACCACGGTGGGCAACGGCAACCCGCGCGTCGTCGAGGCGGTGCAGCGACAGATCGAGGACTTCACGCATACCTGCTTCATGGTCACGCCGTACGAGGAGTACGTCGCGGTCGCCGAGAAGCTCAACGAGCTCACCCCTGGTTCCTTCGAGAAGCGCAGCGCTCTCTTCAACAGCGGTGCCGAGGCGGTCGAGAACGCGATCAAGGTCGCCCGCCACCACACCGGCCGGCCGGCAGTCGTGGCGTTCGACCACGCCTACCACGGCCGCACCAACCTCACGATGGGCCTGACGGCGAAGAACATGCCCTACAAGCACCGCTTCGGGCCCTTCGCCGGCGAGATCTACCGGGTGCCCATGGCCTACCCCTACCGCTGGCCGACCGGCCCGGAGGTATGCGCGGAGGAGGCCTTCGCCGAGTTCACCTCCCTGCTCCACGCCCAGGTCGGCGAGGAGAACTGTGCCGCGGTGATCATCGAGCCCATCCAGGGTGAGGGCGGCTTCATCGTCCCGGCCCCCGGGTTCCTCCGCCAGGTCGCGGAGTACTGCCGGGACAACGGCATCCTCTTCATCGCCGACGAGGTGCAGACCGGGTTCGCCCGCACCGGGGACTGGTTCGCGTGTGAGCACGAGGGTGTCGAGCCCGACCTCATCACGACGGCGAAGGGCATTGCCGGTGGCATGCCGCTGGCCGCCGTCACCGGCCGCGCCGATGTCATGGACTCCATCCACTCCGGCGGCCTGGGCGGCACCTACGGCGGCAACCCGGTCGCGTGCGCCGCCGGTCTGGCGGCGATCGGGTGGATGGAGGAGACCGACGCCCGCGGCCGCGCCCGCGAGGTCGAGCAGATCTTCCGCCCGCGGCTCGAGACCCTCGCCGACAAGTACGGCGTCATCGGTGACATCCGGGGCCGCGGAGCGATGCTCGCGATCGAGCTCGTGAGCGATCTGGAGGCCAAGACCCCCGACGCCGACCTCACCAAGGCGATCAACGCATACTGCCACGCCCACGGTGTCGTCACGCTCACCTGCGGGACCTTCGGCAACGTCTTCCGCTTCCTGCCCCCGCTCAGCGCTCCGGACCACCTCCTCAACGAGGGGCTCGAGGTCCTCGAGGACGCCTTCGCCGAGACCGTGAGGTGAGAGCGCCGCTCAAGCGGCAGATCCACAACATCGGTCGCCGCAGGGCCTGGGCCATCTGGGTCGTCGCGCTCGCGGCCTATGTCCTCGCGGTCTTCCACCGCACCTCTCTCGGCGTAGCCGGTCTGCTGGCAGCAGAGCGGTTCGACATCTCGGCGGCACAGCTGTCGACCTTCACGGTCCTCCAGCTCTCCGTCTATGTCCTCATGCAGGTCCCGACCGGGGTGGCGCTCGACCGCTTCGGACCCAAGCGGCTCATCCTCCTCGGCCTGGTCCTCATGACCGCGGGGCAGCTCTGGTTCGCCTACGCCGGGTCCTTCGAGGCCGGTGTGCTCGCCCGCGTCCTCCTCGGCGCCGGCGACGCGATGATCTTCATCTCGCTCATGCGCCTCGTGGCCTTGTGGTTCCGCGTCAAGCAGGCTCCCTTCGTCACCCAGCTCACCGGGATGGTGGGGCAGATCGGTGCCCTCGCCGCGGCGGCGCCCCTGTCCCTCGCGCTCGCCGAGTGGGGGTGGACGGACACCTTCGCCTTCGCGGCCTCGCTCGGCTTCGCCATGCTCATCGCCGTGATGCTCGTCGTGAAGAACTCGCCCTACAGTGGCACCTCGATCGAGCGGATCAAGGTGCGTGCCCTGGCGTGGACGATGCGGGACATCTGGCAGAACCCCGGGACGCGGCTCGGGATGTACTCGCACTTCACGTCGATGTTCGGGGCGAACGTCTTCGGACTCCTGTGGGGGTACCCGTTCCTCGTTGCGGGACAAGGACTCTCGTCCACCGCCGCGTCGACCCTCATCATGCTCATGACGGTGACCGCGCTCATCGTCGGGCCGGTCACGGGCCGACTCGTGGCGCGGCACCCCTATCACCGGTCCTGGATGATCCTCGGGATCGTCATCGCGATCATGGTCACGTGGGCGGTGGTCCTGCTGTGGCCCGGTCCGGCACCGATGTGGCTGCTCGTCGTCCTCATCGTCGTCACGGCCTCGGGCGGGCCGGTGTCCATGGTGAGCTTCGATCTGGCCCGCACCTTCCACCACCCGCAGCGTCTCGGCCGCGCGACCGGGGTGGTGAACATGGGTGGGTTCATCGCCTCGTTGGCGGCGATGTGGGCCATCGGGTTCATCCTCGACCATGTCGCGCCCGGCGGCCCGACGACCTACACCCTCGACCACTTCCGCGTGGCGATGTCGGTGATGTTCGTCTTCTGGTTCTTCGGCGGGATCCAGGTCTGGCGCTACCGCCAGAAGTCCAAGCACTTCCTCGAGCAGGCCAGCCCGGGGTCGCTCGACCGACTCCGGCACGGGGAGACGCTGCTTCCCGGGATCTCGCGGGAGGCCGACTGAGCTCCCGGAGCCACGCCGGTGAGGTCGTATGCGCTGGTCGGCAACCGACCGGAATTCACCTCGCGTAGGGGGTTGCGCCAGGCGGCCGACTGAGTGCAGAATCGAGGTCCTCCCTCACGGGAGGCGGTCCTCCCGAGAGGGAGCGACCCAGGTCTCATGGACGAGTCCGTCTCGGCGGATGACGCCAGAGATCATTGGACCGGGCCAACTCATACTTGGCCCGGTCCATCCCGTTATATCGGTGCTCAGGTGAACATCCTGTGACCGACACGCGACGTGGGGGCGAACTTCTGCTGCACGGTGTGTGCCGTGCCGCCCCGCCCCGCCCGCTCAGCCCCGTACGGTTGGTCCATGGAGAGCGACGCCAGCACCTCAACCCGGATCGCCGTCCTCATCGACTGCGACAACGTCTCACCCCGGCATGCGGGAGCGGTCCTCGAGGAGCTGGCCAAGTACGGCACGCCGACCGTCAAGCGGGCCTACGGCGACTGGACGACGAACCAGCTCTCCGGCTGGAAGACCGAGCTGCACCGGCATGCGATCCAGCCGGTGCAGCAGTTCGCCTACACGGTCGGCAAGAACTCGACCGACTCGGCCCTCATCATCGATGCGATGGACCTGCTCTGGCAGGGCAACGTCGAGGCGTTCGCGATCGTCTCGTCGGACTCGGACTTCACCCGCCTCGCCACGCGGCTTCGGGAGTCCGGGAAGAAGGTCTACGGACTCGGTCGGCGCCGGACCCCGGAGTCCCTCCGCCGGGCCGTCGACCAGTTCATCTTCCTCGAGGTGCTCCAGGAGCAGGTCGGTGGCGGGTCGTCCGACGATGGCGCGGGGGGATCGGGTTCGGACGCCCGGTCGTCGGCGGCGGAGACAGGAGCGGATGCCGGCCAGGACGAGTCGACCGGCATCAACCTCGAGAGCGCTCTGACCCGGGCGGTCAACGCGACGAGCGGTGACGACGGCTGGAGCCGGCTCGACTCGGTCGGACACCACCTCAGCCGGGCCCACGCGGACTTCGACCCGCGGGCTTTCGGGTACCAGCGGCTCGGGACGCTCGTGGCCGAGCAGCCCTATCTCGAGACCGAGACGCGGGGGTCGACGATGTATGTCCGCCTGAAGCAGAGCAGGACGGGCGGGTCCGGCGCGAAGCGGGCGGCGACGAAGCGGACCGCGAAGAAGGCTGCGACGACGAAGTCCGAGAAGACCGAGTCGACGAACGGAACCCCGAGAAAGACAGGGACGGCGAGGAAGTCCGGAACGAAGTCGATGCCGGCGAAGTAGGGCAGCGAGCGCGGGCCCAGGACCGCGATGCGCTAACGCGGCGGCATCCGCAGGGCGCCGTCGAGGCGGATGACCTCGCCGTTGAGCATGCCGTTGTCGATGATGTGCCGGGCGAGCGACGCATACTCTCTCGGCTGCCCGAGGCGAGCCGGGTGCGGGACCTGCTCCTCGAGAACCTTGCGGGCCTCTTCCGGCAGGCCGGCGAGCATCGGGGTCTCGAAGGTCCCCGGCGCGATGGTGACGACCCGGATCAGCTTGTCCGCGAGGTCCCGAGCCGCCGTCAGGGTGAGGCCGACGACGCCGGCCTTGCTCGACGCATACGCGGCCTGGCCGATCTGCCCGTCGAAGGCGGCGATCGAGGCGGTGTTGATGATGACTCCCCGGTCCCCGTCGACCGGCTCGTTCTCGAGCATGGCGGCCGCGGCGAGGCGCAGGACATTGAAGGTGCCGACGAGGTTGATGTCGACCACGCTCCGGAAGGCGTCGAGGTCGAGCGGGCCCTTGCGGCCGACGACCCGACCCGGGGTGGCGACTCCGGCGCAGTTGACCGCGATGCGCAGCTCACCGAGTCCGAGGGCGGTGTCGACCGCGGCCTGCACCTGCTCGCCGTCGCGCACGTCGGCGGGGGAGAAGACGACGCGATCACCCAGGCGCGCGGCAGCCTCTTCGCCCGGAGCGCCGGGGAGGTCGACGATGACGACGGCGGCCCCCTCGGCCGTGAGACGCTCGGCGGTCGCGCCCCCAAGTCCTGATGCTCCTCCGGTGACGAGCGCGACGGTGCGGTCGGTGATCTGCATGCGCCCAGGCTAACGGTCAACAGGAGCCGGCTCGACCTGTCCTGGGGCCGGGGACAGTGCGCCCGGACGAGATAGGCGCCGGACGGGTCAGGCGAGTAGGTGCCGGGAGATGACGAGGCGCTGGATCTGGTTGGTGCCCTCGAAGATCTGGGTGACCTTGGCCTCCCGCATGAAGCGTTCAACCGGGAAGTCCTGGGTGTAGCCGGCGCCGCCGAGCACCTGGACGGCATCCGTCGTGACCCGCATGGCCGTATCGGTGCAGACCAGCTTCGCCACCGCCGCCTCCTTGGAGAACGGTCGGCCGGCGTCGCGCAGGCGTGCGGCATGCAGGTACGTCGCGCGCGCCGAGGTCGTCGCCGCCTCGAGGTCCGCGAGCAGGAATGCCAGGCCCTGGTTCGCCGCGATGGGGCGACCGAACTGCTCACGCTCCTGCGCATACTTGGCGGCGACGTCGAGAGCCCCCTGCGCGAGTCCCGTTGCACCTGCAGCGATTCCGAGACGTCCGGAGTCCAGGGCGGAGAGTGCGATCGCCAAGCCCTGCCCCTCCTCGCCGATGCGCCGGTCGGCCGCGACAGGCACGTCGTCGAAGATCACCTCGCGGACGGTGTCGCAGTGCAGCCCCATCTTCCGCTCGGGCGCACCGAAGGACAGGCCTGGGGCGTCCGCCGGGACAATGAAGCACGAGAGTCCGCGCCCGCCGTCGTCGGAGGTCCGGGCAAAGGTCGTGTAGAAGTCGGCGTGCCCGGCATGGCTGATCCACGCCTTGCGGCCCTTGATGACGTAGGTGTCGCCGTCGCGGGTGGCCCGGGTCGTCATCGACGCCACGTCCGATCCCGCGAGCGGCTCGGAGAGGCAGTATGCGCCGAGCAGGTCTCCCGAGAGCATCCCCGGGAGCAGGCGCTCCTTCTGCTCCTCGGTGCCGTACGTGAACACGGGGTAGCACGTGAGGCCGTGCACCGAGACCCCCACGGCCACCGACATCCACGCGTGGGCAATCTCCTCGAGCACCTGGAGGTAGACCTCGTACGGCTGCTCCCCGCCGCCGAAGGCCTCCGGGTAGGGCAGCGAGAGGAGTCCGGCCTGGCCGAGGGTGGCGAACACCTCGCGGGGGAAGACGTCGTCGGCGCTGCCCGGGTCGGCGGCGAGGGCCTCGGGGGCGGCCGCCCGCTCGGCCTCGTCGACCCTGGGCCGCAGCTCCTTGTCCGCGATCTCGCGGGTCAGGGCGATGAGGTCCTGACCGACCTCGGTGGGCATCAGCCTCGTTGCTGGCATGTCCCGATGGTATGCCGTCGCCCGACAGGCGCAGCCGCGCTCACCGACCTATCCTGCTGGGTATGCACGAGCTGACCGTGCGGGAGGCCCGTCGCCTCGCGGTGATGGCCCAGCTGCTCGATGCTCCCCGGCTCGACGACCCGCTCGAGGTCATTCGGCATCTCGGCACCCTGCAGATCGACCTCACCCGTCGCGTGGCACCGAGCCCGGACCTCGTCCTGTGGAGCCGGCTGGGGCGCGCCTACCGACCCTCGGACCTGGATGCGCTGCTGGACTCCGGTCGCGTCGTCGAGCTCCAGGGGCACTACCGGCCGGTCGAGGACATCGCGCTCTATCGGGCCGAGATGGCGCAGTGGTCGCAGCGTGCGCACGAGCTCTATGTCCAGTGGGTCGCCACCAACGACGCCTGCCGCCGGGACATCCTCGAGATCCTGCGCTCGGATGGGCCGCTCCCAGCCACCGCGTTGCCCGACACGTGTGTGGAGGACTGGAGATCCACCGGGTGGACCAACACCAAGAACGTCCAGCGGATGCTCGACTTCATGGAGGCCCGGGGCGAGGTCGCAGTGGTCTCGCGCGAGGGTGGGGCACGCCAGTGGGATCTCGCTGAGCGCGTGTGGCCCGATGAGACGGTCGTGCCCGCGGACGAGGCGGAGGCTGAGCGGGACCGCCGGAGATTGGCCAGCCTCGGGATCGCCCGACCGGCAGGCCCCCAGTGTCCCGCGGAGTCGATCGACGTCGGCGACGCGGGGGAGGAGGCGACGATCGAGGTTGTCCGCGGCGCCTGGCGCGTCGATCCGGACCTGCTGAGCCGGTTGCGCAGCGACGGCTTCCACGGCCGGGTCGCCCTGCTCTCACCGATCGACCGGCTCATCTTCGACCGACGCCGGATGGTCGAGATCTTCGGGTTCGACTACCGCCTCGAGATGTACATCCCGGCGGCGAAGCGGAAGTGGGGCTACTACGCCCTGCCGATCCTCGACGGTGACAGGTTGGTCGGGAAGGTCGACTCGACGGCCGACCATGACGCCGGGCTGCTACGGGTCCATGCCGTGCATGAGGACGAGCCCTTCAGCGCCACGCGAAGAGATGCAGTTGCGCGGGAGATCCGCTCGCTCGCAGGGATGCTCGGACTCACGCCGGATACGCACTGACCTCGGTCGCCTTGACCGTCGCCCAGAGGGCTGCGCCGGTGTGGAGCCGCAGCTCGGCCACCGAGGTCGTCGTCACCTCGGCGACGAGCGGGTGCCCGTCCGAGGTCGTGAGGCGCACCCTCGCAAGCTGGCCGAGGACCTCGACCGAGGCCACGGTGCACCGGAACGCATTTCGGGGGGACCCCACCGGCAGCTCGGGGTAGAGCGAGACAGCAGCAGGGGCGAAGGCGACCCAGCACGACCCGCGTGACTCCACTCCGCTCGTCATGACCGGCCCGATCACTGTGGAGACGGTCGCGTCGTCGACGGTCTGCCCCTGGTAGAGGTTCAGGCCGACGATGTGGGCGACGTAGGGGTCCCGCGGCCGGGCGATGACCTCCTCCGGCGGCCCCTCCTGGGCGATCCGCCCCTGATCGATGAACACGAGCCGGTCGGCGAGCGTCAACGCGTCGAGTGGGTCGTGCGTGACGAGCAGGGTGACCCCCGGGAAGGCGGCGAGTCGTCGCCCGAGCACCGCGCGCACCTCGGCACGGGTGGCTGGATCCAGCGCGGAGAGCGGCTCGTCGAGGAGCAGGACGTCCGGATCCGTCGCGAGCGCCCTCGCGAGAGCAGCCCGCTGGCTCTGACCCTGCGACAGCTCGCGCGGACGTCGCGCGGCGAGCTCGCCGATGCCGAGGGCGACCAGCTCGGACCGGGCGCGGGCGTGGGCAGGTGCGCGTCGCATACCTCTGCTGCGGGGACCGAAGGCGACGTTGTCAAGCGTCGTCAGGTGCGGGAAGAGGAGGTGCTGCGCCGCGACCAGCCCGGTGCTCCGCTCCTGCGGTGGCACGGACGTATGCGCGTCCGCCCAGGTGCGCCCGCCCACCCTGACGTGGCCACCGGTCAGCGGCACGAGTCCGGCGATGGCGTCGATGGTCGTCGTCTTGCCAGAGGCGTTGGGACCCAGGAGCGCGACGACGGACCCGGCCTCGGCGTGCACCGCGAGGTCGACCTCGAAGTCGCCTCGGCGTGCCCGGATGTGCGCCTCGAGAGTCATCCCATCCACCGTCCGCGGAGGAGACCGAGGACCGCGATCGAGACGGCGAGCATCGCGATGGAGAGGGCGATGGCGGCCTGCGGGTCGGACTGGAGGGCGACGTAGACCGCCAGGGGCGCGGTCTGCGTCCGGCCGGTGAGGTTGCCCGCGAAGGTGATCGTCGCGCCGAACTCACCCAGGGCACGGGCCCAGGCCAGGGCCGCGCCGGCGGCGATCCCCGGCGCCGCGAGGGGGAGGCCGACGCGGAGGAAGACGCGGGTCGGGGACGCGCCGAGCGTGGCTGCTACGTGGTCGAAGCGCGGGTCGACGGAGCGCATCGCACCCTCGACGGCGAGGACGTAGAACGGCAGCGAGACGAAGAGCTGCGCGAGGACCACCGCCAGCGGGGTGAACGGAATCCGCAGGCCGAGCGCATCGAACACCGGAGCGCCGACGAGACCGTTCCTTCCGTATGCGAGGAGGAGGGCGACTCCTCCCACCACCGGCGGCAGGACGACGGGCACGGTGAGCAGCGCTCGCATCCACGTGGCGAGGCGTCCGGTCGCGCGGGAGAGCAGCCAGGCCAGCGGCGTGCCGAGAAGCATCGCCAGTCCCAGGGTGATGAGGGTCGTGATGAGCGACAGCCGGATGGCAGGCCAGACGACCGGGGCGCGGAGATGGGTGAGCAGGCCGGGCCAGTCGGTGCGCGCGATGAGCCCCAGCAGCGGGAGGACGACCAGGGCCATGCCGAGGGTGGCGAGTGTGAGCAGCGGGGCGCGGCTGCCGGCGAGGCGTCGGCGGAATGCCGGTACTCCGTCCCGCTGTCGTGACTGTGCTGCGTCGGTCATCATGTGGTCGCTTTCGAGGTCGCTGGTCGTGCTTGCTCGTGTCTGTTCGGTTGACGGGGCTGTCGTGGGGCGTCAGGGTGCGGCGAAACCGGCGGCTTCGAGGGCAGCCCGCCCGTCCGGCCCGGTGATGAGGTCGACGAAGCCGATGGTGTGCGGCTCGGCGTTGAACCAGACGAGTGGGTACGTGAGCGAGACGTTGTGCTCGGTCGGGATGGTCACCCCGTCTACCGCCGTGGAGGTCACGACGTCCGACCGGTAGACGAGCGCGGCGTCGGCCTCGCCGAGGCTCACCTTGGCCAGGGTGGCCTTGACGTCGATCTCGCGGGACACCGGCGTGGGAGTCAGGCCGGCGGCGCGGAACGCCTCGTCCGCCGCTGCCCCGCATGGCGCGGTCTGGACGCAGAGCACGGTGTCGAGGTCGGTGCGGGTGAAGTCCTCGAGCCCAGTGATCCCCCGTGGGTTGCCGAGTTCGACCGCGATCTCGAGCTCGTTGGAGGCGATCGTGGTCTCCCCGCCGCCCCGCGCATACCTCTCGGGCAGGAGGGCCAGGGCGTCCGTCCCTGCGCTGGCGAAGAGGTCTGCCTGGACTCCTTCGGCGACCTGCTGGGCCAGCGTCGTGCTCGAGCCGAAGCTGAGGTCGATCCGCACCTGTGGGTAGAGCGACTCGTACTGCGTCGCGAGCTCGGTGAACGCCTCGGTCAGTGAGGCTGGGGCGAGGACGGTGAGGGTGGTCGGCTCGGAGTCCGTGTCGCGCGTTCCGGCCGCAGGGCCACCTGGTTCGGCCAGCGCACCGGAGCCCTCGGGCGCGTCCGTCCCACTGGTGGAACAGCCGACGAGTCCGAGCACACTGCAGAGGCCGATCACGCCGAGTGCGAGGGCTCTCACGGGACACCGACGATGACGTTCGTGGCCTTGATGGAGGCGATCGCGACGCTCCCGACCTCGAGGCCGAGCTCGTCGACCGCCTCCCTGGACATGAGGGAGACGACGCGGAACGGGCCGCACTGCATCTCGACCTGGGCCATGACCGTGTCCTTGACGACGCGGGTGACGAGCCCACGCATCCGGTTGCGGGCGGACTCGTCCGTCACCGGTCCGGCCGGTGCGGGGTGCGCCAGCTCCTGGGCGATGGCAGCGACGTCGGCACCATCGGCCACGAGACGTCCGGCCTCGTCCTTGGTGGCAGGCAGGCGGCCGGAGTCGACCATCCGTCGCACGGTGTCGTCGGAGACGCCGAGGAGCCGTGCGGCTTCAGAGATCCGCAACTGCGTCATAGAAGTGACGTTACCACCGCACATGCGGTGACAGAGAGAGTTCGGCTGCCACCTCAGGGATGCGCTAGCAGGTCCCCGCCCGAGCTAGCCGGGCGTACCACAACGTTCCTATTGTCACGTTGTGGTACACCCCCGGCAGCCCGCCTCACCGTGCGGCAGAGCAGTGTGTGGCAAAGGTGCTGCCATGACGGCACATTTCTCACGCGTAGGGCAGACCGGCGTCATCGGCGTACCACAACGTTCCTATTGTCACGTTGTGGTACGGGGGCGGCGGGCCGTTGTGAGCCGGAAGAGGTCAGACGTCGCCGACCCAGAAGCCCCGGTTGCCGCCGAACCAGTCGCTGGTGTGCGTCCACCCACGGTCCCAGCCCTGCCGTGCGCCGAGATAGGACCCGACGACGGCAGCACCGAGGTCGTCGAGCTCGGGCACCACGACACGACCATCGACGCGTCGCGCCATCTGCTCGACGAAGCGCGCCAGCCCGGGATCCTCGCCGAGCCGGAAGAACGTCGCCTGCGCGCCGAGGCGCCGGGCCGCGTCGAGCTCCTCGACCGTCTTGGCGATCGTGAGCGGGTGCGGCGGGTAGTCGAACCACACCTGCCCGTCGGGCAGCAGGTGCGCGGTCGGCTCGCCATCGGTGACGATGAGGAGGACCGGCTGGTCCCCGGAGTGCTTGCGGAAGTGCCGGTTCGCGAGCAGCAGCCCGTGGTGGAGGTTCGTCCCCTTGTCCCACAGGGCATCGAGACCGGTGAGCTCCTCGATGTCCATCGTCCGCGCGTAGCGCCCGAAGGCGATCATCGTCAGGTGGTCGCCGCGGAACCGGGTCCCGACGAGGTGGTGCAGCGCCAGAGCCGTCCGCTTCATCGGCACCCACCGGCCGTCCATCGCCATCGAGAACGACGTGTCGACGAGCAGGGCTACCGCTGAGCGGGTCCGCGCCTCGGTCTCGGTCACCTCGATGTCACGCACGTCCAGCCGTATGCCCTGGCTGGGATCGCCTCCCTCGCTCACCGTGCGCGTCACGGCGTTGGTGACGGTCCGGGTGACGTCCCACGGCTCGGTGTCACCGAACTGCCACTCGCGGGAGGCGCCACTGCGTTCGCCTGCGGCGCCGGCGAGGCGGGCGTCCCGCTGGCCCTGACGCGCGGAGAGGCGGGTGGTGGCGTCCTTGAGGAGCTCCTTGCCGAGGCGGCGCATCGCCTTGGGGGAGAGGCGCAACGAGCCGTCGGAGTCGCGGCGCAGGTAGCCGCTCTCGCGCAGCGCCTTCTCGAGCTCGGCGAGGGTGCGCGCCTCGACCGCTGCGTCGTCGCCCAGGTGCCGGCTCAGCGCGTCGAGGTCGATGTCGTCGAGGCGTGCCCCCGGGTAGGCCTGGGACAGCTGCTCAGCGAGCGCGTCGAGGTCAGCGACGTCCTGCAGGACGCCGGTCCCGTCCCCGAGGCCGAGTCCCTGGCCCTGACCGAATCGCTCTGAGCCGTCCCAGTCCTCACCGGGACGCAACGCCTGCAGGTGGGAGCCGAGACGGGCAAGTGAATCCGCGAGCTGCGGCGAGCCGAAGGCCTGCGCGGAGAGCTCCATGAGCTCGCGGCGCTGCTCCTCGGTCATCGAGTTGAGCATCCGTTGCGCCGCAGCCGAGCGCCTGGCGAGGGAGTCGATGAGCTCCTCGACGGACTGAGGGTTCTCGGGGAAGTGCTCGCCGTGCTTGGCCATGAAGTCTGCGAAGTCGGCCTCGGTGTCCTCGCCCCGAGCGTGCTTGTCGAGGAGGGAGTTGAGGTCGTCGAGCATCTCCTGGATGCGCTGCCGGTCCTCATCGGTGGCGTTCTCGAGGGCCTGCTTCATCCCGGCGAACTGCTGGTCGAGCATCTCCCGGCCGAGGAGGTCCTTGATCTGCTCGAAGGTCTCCCGGGCTTCGCTGGACTGCCAGTCGTAGTCCGCGAGCTCGATCACCGCCGCCGCAGGGGACGGGGGCAGGGCATCGAGGCGGGTCTCCCTGAAGGCCCGGTCGGCGTCGTCCATGGTGATGTCCCGGGCCAGCTGTCCGCGCTCCTGGAGCACGGCCTTGTCGAGGAGCTCACGGATCTCGTCGAGCGTGCGTCCCAGGGAGTGCTGGCTCAGCAGGTCGCGGCGCTTCTGCGCGACCCTGCGGGCCAGCTCGTCCAGACCGACCCGGTCCCGGCTGCCGCGGCGGAGGAACTCACGCATCGCCCGCTCGGGTGAGGCGCCTGCCATGACGTCCTCGCCGATCGCATCCAGCGCCTCGGCCAGATCGACCGGTGGGGCGAGCGGGTCGGGCCCACCCGCATACCGGCTGTAGCGGGAGCGTCGGGAGGGACGGGACGGACTCACGGCACCCTCACCCGTAGACCGTCCGGGCGCCGTCGGACTCCTTGGCGATCTTGCGCGCGAGATAGAGACCCTCGAGGGCGAGCTCGACCGCGCTGGCCTGCTCGCCGACCGACCGCGCGCCCAGCCGCTCACAGACCTCGTCGTAGAGCGTGCGGCCGTCGGCGCCTGCTCTCAGCTCGGGCAGCTCACCGAGCAGCTCCGCGGCGGTCACCTGCTCGCCGGTGACGATGAGGAGCCCGCCGTCGAGCGCCTCGACGAGCGGCGCGAAGTCGATCCCGCGGAAGTGCTCGCGCACGGTCTCGGCGGTCGCAGTCCGCAGCAGGTGCTGGAGGATGGCCTGCTCCCGACCCTCCTCGCCGGCCTCGAACTCGACCTTCCCGCCGAGCACGTCGACCGCCGTCTCGAGGTCGACGACCCGCGCCACGGCGTCGGACTCACCGCGGACCGTGGCGCGGTGCAGCGCGGACGCCGCCACCGTCTCGGCCCCGGCGATGGAGAACCGCGCCGAGACGCCCGAGCGCTGGTCGACGGCGCTGGAGTCGCGCAGACCTCGGGTGAAGCGGGCGAGGATCTCGATGAGTACGTCCGGCACGGTCGCGACGAGGTGGGCCTCCTGGCGCACCACCGCGACCTCGTCGACGAGCTCGACGGGGTAGTGGGTGCGGATCTCGGCGCCAAAACGGTCCTTGAGCGGGGTGATGATCCGCCCGCGGTTCGTGTAGTCCTCGGGGTTCGCCGACGCGACGACCAGCACGTCGAGCGGCAGCCGCAGCACGTAGCCGCGGATCTGGATGTCGCGCTCCTCCATCACGTTGAGCATCGCGACCTGGATGCGCTCGGCGAGGTCGGGGAGCTCGTTGATCGCGATGATGCCGCGGTGGCTGCGGGGGATGAGTCCGAAGTGGATCGTCTCGGGGTCACCGAGGCGCCGGCCCTCCGCGACGCGCATCGGGTCGACGTCGCCGATGAGGTCGCCGACCGAGGTGTCCGGGGTGGCGAGCTTCTCGGCGTACCTCTCGGTGCGGTGCCGCCACGCGACCGGCAGGTTGTCGCCATCGCGTTGCGCCCGGCGCTTGGACTCGGAGGTGATCGGCTCGTAGGGGTGCTCGCCGAGCTCGGAGTCCTCGATGACCGGCGACCACTCGTCGAGGAGACCCACGAGGCTGCGCAGCAGGCGGGTCTTGCCCTGCCCGCGCTCGCCGAGGAGGACGACGTCGTGCCCGGCGAGCAGCGCCCGCTCGAGCTGGGGGATGACGGTCGAGCCGAATCCGTGCAGCCCTGACCAGGGGTCATCGCCCGCGGCCAGCTTGGCCAGCAGGTTGTCGCGGATCTCCTCGCGCAGCGACTTCTGCACATCGCCGCTCGCGCGCAGCTCCCCGACCGTCCGGATGCTCGGTGCCTGACTCACTCCCTCACGCTAAGCGTTGCGCCTGACACATTCCAGAGCCCAGCCGGTAGACGGACCGCGCGAGTGGGGCGTCGTAGGGAAGGTGGGTGCTGCCATGACGACAGCCATCGTCCCCACGGGAGTGGGGCGTCCTCGTGGGGAAGGTGGGTGCTGCCATGACGACACCAGGCTTCCCCACGAGATGAGGAGCGCTGGTTCGCGTGAGCGGAACACGTCACCCGGCCCGGGGGAGAGGCGAGTAGAAGGGAGAGCATGGCGACGCATACCCCCGCTCCTGTGCAGAGCAATCCCGAGATCGGCGCACGCATCGTCACGGGCGAGGTGACGACGAACTACCACGACCTCGGTGACGGGCCGCCCTTGCTGCTGCTCCACGGGTCCGGTCCTGGGGTGAGCGCGTGGGCGAACTGGCGCCTGCCGATGCCCTACCTCACCGAGCACCACCGCGTCATCGCCCCCGACCTCGCCGGCTTCGGCTACTCGCAGGTGCCCGGCGGCTGGGAGTACTCACGGGCGACCTGGCTGCAGCAGATCGTCGACCTCCTCGATGCCCTGGGCCTGGAGCGGGTCTGCGTCGTGGGCAACTCCTTCGGTGGCTCGATGGCGCTCGCGCTCGCGATCTCGCACCCGGAGCGGGTCGACCGGCTCGTGCTCATGGGATCGGTGGGTGTGCCGTTCGAGATCACCGAGGGTCTCGATGCGGTGTGGGGGTACGAGCCGTCCCTGGAGACGATGGGGCACCTCATCCGGGACGTCTTCGCCTATGACGGATCGCTCGCCACCGACGACCTGGTCCGGATGCGCTACGAGGCGAGCCTGCGGCCCGGTGCGCAGGAGGCGTTCTCCGCAATGTTCCCCGCTCCGCGGCAGCGCTGGGTGGACGCGATGGCCCACGACGAGAGCGACCTGCGGGCGATCCCGCACCCGACGCTGCTCATCCACGGTCGCGACGACAAGGTCATCCCGCTGTCGACCACGCTGACCCTGCTGCAGTGGATCGAGGACTCCCAGGCCCACATCTTCGGCCGGTGCGGGCACTGGACGCAGATCGAGCACACCGAGGCGTTCTCGAAGCTGGTCGTGGACTTCCTCGCCTGAAGCGGGGTGCGTGTGACGAAGGAGCCGTGATAGCGACTCTTTCGTCACACGTCGTCACTCCACCGGACCGCAACCCATCGGACTGACCGATCCCCGACCTTCGAGGCGCCTAGATGGGGCCGAGCTCGGGACGCTTCGGCTGCAGCGTGTCGCCGGAGGAGACACCGCGAAGGCGACGCTGCACCCAGGGGGCCGCGTGGGTGCGCGCCCAGACGGCGTGCTCGCGCAGCTCCTGGCGCCGGCCGGCCCGGTTCTGCTTCGGCAGCGGAAGGCGCCAGTCGGGGTCGGTCTCGGGGAGCCCGAGCGCGAGCAGCGCCGCCTGGGCGATCCGTTCGTGTCCGAGCGAGGACGGGTGGATCCGGTCCTCGCCCCACATCCGCCAGTCCTGGGTCGCGCGCAGGCCCCAGAGGTTGATGATGTAGCACCCGTGGTTCTGCGCGATGGTGAACATGTTCGCCGTGTGGATCGCGTTCCGGGGCCGCAGAGTGCGGAACACGCCCGCTTCACGAGGATCGGTCGGGGTGCAGAGGAGCACGTCGGCTCCCGACGCACGGATCTTGGCGACCGCGGCATCGAACCGCTCGGCGAGGGCGTCGAGGTCGACCGAGGGCCGCAGGATGTCGTTGCCGCCGCCGACGAGCGAGACCAGATCGGGCTGCAGGGACAGAGCCCGCTCGAGCTGGGGCCCGACGATGTCGGCGGTCTTGCGACCCCGGACGGCGAGGTTCGCATACCGGAACTCGCGGCCGTGCTCGGCGGCGTGGCGGTCGAGGAACTCGGCGAGGCGGTCGGCCCAACCGCGAAACCGCGTGGGGTCGTTCGGGTCCGGGTCGACCATGCCCTCGGTGAACGAGTCACCGATCGCGACATAGCGCTCCCAGACGGGGACCTGCGCGGGCGGAACGGTCATGGCAGTCTCCAGTCGATGGCGTCGGCGCCAAGACGCACGAGGTGGTCGTTGGCGCGGCTGAACGGGCGCGATCCGAAGAAGCCGGATCGGGCCGAGAGGGGCGAGGGGTGGGCCGACTCGATGCACGGGACTCCCGGCAACCGGCCGGCGAGGTTGCGGGCGTCCCGTCCCCAGAGGATCGCCACGAGTGGGCCGCCGCGGGCAGCGAGGGCGTCGATCGCGGCGGCGGTGATGTCCTCCCAGCCCCTGCCGCGGTGGCTCGCGGGCTGGCCCGGGCCGACGGTGAGGACCCGGTTCAACAGCAGCACGCCGTGCCGGGTCCACGGAGTGAGGTCACCGGTGCTGGGGCGCGGGAGCCCGAGGTCGTCGGTCAGCTCGGTGAAGATGTTGACGAGGCTCCGGGGAAGGGGCTGGACGTCCGGCGCGACCGCGAACGACAGCCCGATGGGGTGCCCGGGCGTCGGATAGGGGTCCTGGCCGACGATGAGGACGCGCACCTCGTCGAGGGGCTGCTCGAACGCCCGGAGCACGTGCTGCCCCGCCGGCAGGTAGCCGCGGCCCGCCGCCACCTCGCCCCGAAGGAACTCGCCGAGCGAGCGCAGGGTCCCGGCGTGCGGTTCGAGTGCGGGTACCCACGAGGGGTGGACGAGCTCCTCGAGGGGTCGCACTGGCATGTTGTCCAAAATACCTGCGCCGGAGCAGTGCTCCCGCCCGACCCGTGAGCGCCGAGGTCGGTGCTCGAGGCGCTGCAGGCAGGATGTGCTCCATGAGCTACGACGTCGCACGGATCAGGTCGCACTTCCCCGCGCTCCTCGAGGGAGCCGCCCACTTCGACGGCCCCGGCGGCACCCAGACCCCTGACCTCGTTGCCCAGGCTGTGGCGCAGACCCTCGTCTCGGCCGTCGCCAACCGTGGGCTCGTCACCGCGGCCGAGCGGCGTGCCGAGCAGATCGTCGCCGACTGCCGGCTCGCGCTCGGCGACCTCCTCGGCGCCGACCCGCGAGCGATCGTCTTCGGCCGGAGCGCCACGCAGCTGACCTACGACTTCGCCCGGGCGCTCGCCAAGACCTGGGGTCCCGGGGACGAGGTCGTCGTCAGCAGGCTCGACCACGACAGCAACGTCCGGCCGTGGGTCCAGGTCGCCGAGGCCGCCGGCGCCACCGTCCGCTGGGCCGACTTCGACCCCGGGACCGGCGCCCAGACCGAGGAGCACTTCGCTCCGCACATCGGCGAGAAGACGCGCCTCGTGGCGATGACCGCCGCGTCCAACCTCATCGGCACCCGCCCACCTGTCGTCCAGGTGAAGAAGCTCGCGCACGACGTCGGCGCCCTGCTGTGGGTGGACGGGGTCCACGCGACCGCGCACGACTCGGTCGACGTGACGGGCCTCGGCGTCGACTTCTGGACGTGCTCGCCCTACAAGCTCATGGGTCCGCACTGCGGCGTCGTGGCGGCCCGCTCGCCGGAGCTGCTCGAGTCTCTCCACCCCGACAAGCTCCTGCCGTCGACCGACGAGGTCCCCGAGCGCTTCGAGCTGGGCACGCTGCCCTACGAGCTGATGGCCGGCACGACCGCCGCGGTCGAGTTCCTCGCCGGTCTCGACGACGAGGCGACCGGCACCCGGCGCGAGCGCATCCTCACCTCGTATGCGTCGCTCGCCGGGCACGAGGACGCCCTCCTGGAGCGGCTCGAGACGGGGCTGCGCTCGCTCCCGGGCGTCCGGGTCTATTCCAATGCCGAGCGGCGCACCCCGACGCTCCTCTTCACCGTCGACGGCCTGGACTCGCAGGACGTGCGAGTCGCCTTGGCGGAGAAGGGAGTCAACGCACCCGCGTCGCACTTCTACGCCCTCGAGTGCTCCCGGCATCTCGGCCTCGGCGACGCCGGTGGGCTTCGGGTCGGTCTCGCGCCGTACTCGAACGATGAGGATGTCGACCGACTGCTCGACGGGCTCGGGAGCGTGACGAGTTGACCGGCGACAATGGGTTGATGCGCTGGCGCACGATCCTCTTCGACCTCGACGGCACCCTCGCCGACACGATTCCGCTCATCATCGCCTCGTACCAACACGCCTTCCGTGAGGTCCTGCGCGAGGAAGTCAGCGAAGACACCGCCCGCAGCTGGATCGGGCGGTCCCTGCTCGAGGCGCTCCTGGAGGTCTCCCCTGAGCACGGACATGAGCTGGACCGGGTCTACCGGGAGTGGAACCTCGCCAACACCGAGCGCCTCATCCGCTCCTACGACGGCATCCCTGAGCTCGTGTCCGACCTCGACGCGGCGGGTGCTCGCTGCGCCATCGTCACGAGCAAGCGCCGGGGAACCGCAGGTCTCGCCCTGCAGCACGTCGGGCTGAGTGGCCACATCGAGGTGGCCGCCGCCCTCGAGGACACGACCGCGCACAAGCCGGATCCCGCACCGCTGCTGCACGGCGCGAACGTCCTCGACGCCGACCCCACGACCTGTGTGTATGTCGGGGACGCCACCGTGGACATCCTCGCCGCCCGTGCGGCCGGGATGGCAACGGTCGCCGTCACCTGGGGCGCGGGCTCGGAAGCGGACCTGGCCGCACTCGATCCCGACCACCTGTGCCGGAGCGTCTCCGAGTTGCGGGACGTGCTGCTCCCGAGCTGATTGCAGGCGAGCGCGGGCCGGTGCTGCGCGCGCGTTGGGGCACCCCTTGCTGACGACGTGGACGTGTGGGAGCGCATCCGTGCGCTGTTTCGCTCGTTCGAGCACCCATTGGTGTCGACGTTGCCGTGTGGGAGCGCGTCCGTGCGCTGATCCGCACCGTCACGCATCCGCTGACGCCGGCCCTAATCTGCAACGGATGGGTCATGTGTGGCGTGATGGGCCACATGTGACGAATGGGATCAGAGACGCCCGCCGCCACTCCCGGCGGAACTTACAACGCTGTAGTTCATGCTGTTATCGTTTCGAGAGGCGCCTGGAAATCGGCTCCGGCCCGCCGGCAGCCAGCCGCCCTCAGAGCCCGACCAGCGACCGCAAGCACCACCGCCAACTGCCGACGACCGAGGAACGGATGAAGGATCACGCCGTGGAGAACGCCCCAGCGCAAGGTGCATTCGTCAGCACCAGCCTCAGCGAGCGGGACCAGGCGATCCTCCAGTTCGAACGCCAGTGGTGGAAGTACGCCGGCGCCAAGGAGGCGGCCATCAAGGAGCTCTTCGACATGAGCGCCACCCGGTACTACCAGGTGCTCAACGCGCTCATCGACAACCCCGAGGCGCTCGCGGCCGACCCCATGCTCATCAAGCGCCTGCGCCGCCTTCGCTCGCAGCGGCAGCGCACCCGACAGGCCCGCCGGCTCGGCGTCAACGTCTGACGTCAACGTCTGACGGTCACCAAGTACCCATCACGGAGATAACCGTCGCTGATGATCTGGCCGCCGCCGGATCGTCGTGGCCGCCTGACCGTCCGCTGCGTCGGCGTGTGAAGGTCCCAATCCCTGAGCGTTCCCATCCCGCGGACCGGTGCCCTCCAGCAGCACGTGCGGCATGATGGACCGATGGCTCAGATGGACTGGTCCACGCGTGAGGGCCTGGCGGCGATCGCAGAGCACCTCGGCTCTCACATCGAGGGCTACCGGACTCCTGCCGCCTTCGCCGTCGGCATCACCCCGGCGAGCAGCTCGGCCGAGATCGAGTTCCCGCACATCCAGGTCACGCAGGGCCGACCCAGTGTCGGCGCCGCGGTGCTCGCGACCGTCCTGCAACACAGTCACGGCACCAGCACCTACGACCTGAGCCTGTCCGAGCTGAACGCCGCGATAGAAGCACTCACCCCCGCGACGGCGTGCACCGAGATCCCGCACCCGAACCTGGCCGCCTGGCGCGAGATCAAGGCGGAGGCGGAGTCGAACCCGGCCCGCTCGATGGTCGCGGTCTTCGTCGACGACTTCTCCGACCCCGTCGACTCCAACGCGGACGCCACGCTGCGCGCCCAGCTCCAGGGCCACCGGCCGGTCACCTGATGCTGGACCTCGTCCCCGGCGCGCACAACGACGTCACAGACGTCGAGGGGGTATGCGTCGGTCACCACACCATGACCGCGGACGGAGCGCTCACGGGCGTGACGGTCGTCGTGCCGCCGCCCGGTACCTGCGCCGGGGTCGACGTCCGGGGTGCCGCACCCGGGACCCGGGAGACCGACCTGCTCGACCCGCGCAACGCGGTGGGCACGGTCGACGCCGTCGTCCTCACCGGCGGCAGCGCCTACGGCCTGCGTGCCGCCGGCGGGGTGATGGACACCCTCGAGCAGGAAGGTCGGGGCTGGCCCGTCCCGGGTGGAGTCGTGCCGATCGTGCCCGCTGCGGTGATCTTCGACCTGGGCCGCGGGGACTTCTCGCAGCGGCCCGGTCCCCAGGACGGATCGCTGGCCTACGCCGCGCGCAGCACCGACCCGGTGCCGCTCGGCTCGGTCGGGGCGGGTACCGGCGCGGTCGCCGGTGGGCTGCGCGGGGGAGTCGGGTCGGCCAGTGCGGTGCTTCCCTCGGGAGCGACGGTCGCAGCCCTCGTCGTCGTCAACTCGGCCGGCTCGGTCGTCGACCTCCGCTCAGGGGAGCTGCTCGCAGCGGGTCTCGCCGACACCGCCGACGCCCTCCCGAGAGGCGCGGTGGGGCGGGAGCGGCTCGACGCATACCTGGAGCTGCAGCGGGAGCGGCGAGCCGCGCTGGAGCTCGGGACGGCGACCACGATCGGCGTCGTCGTGACGGACTACGCCCTCAGCAAGGCCCTGTGCGGGCGGCTGGCTGCGATCGGCCACGACGGCCTCGCCCGGGCGATCGACCCCGTGCACACGATGTTCGACGGCGACACCCTCTTCGGCCTGGCGACGGGGGCGAAGGGTGAGCCGACGCCGGCACAGTCCTTCGACCTGTTCGACGCCGCGGCGAGCTGTGTCGCGCGAGCGGTCGCGCGCGCCATCACGGCTGCCGCGCCGGGAGGGCCGGCGCCGACCTACACCGAGATGCTGCTGCGCCCGGGGACCAGCTGATCCGCGGAGCCCTCGCCGAGGTCTCGAACCACATTCTCCAGAGGCCCGATACTCCACAGAGAGGCCGCGGGTCAGGGCTCGGGGAACTCCACCGGCCAGCCTTTTGCCGCCAGCTTGTCCCGCACCCGGATCATGTCCTCCTCGGACGCCTCCTCATGGGTGAGATCGGAGATGGCAGCGGCGATGTCCTCGGGTCCGGCGGGGGAGATCCCCGAGCGGCGCAGGGCACGAGCGACCCGCTTGACCTCGCCCCGGGTGAGTCGTCGGTGCAGCAGCGCCAGAAGGGGCACGTAGTCATGGGCGGGCACGCCCTGCGGGTACCCGTCCCGCAGCCAGGCCACGATCCGACCGAGGTAGCTGCCCTCCTCGGTGCCGTCGTCCTCGTCGGTCGTCGATGTGTCGAAGGACGCGAGCGGCCACCCGCCGACGACGAGCCGGCCGGCCACGCGGCGCATCTCGAGCGCGCTCGGCTCCGGCATTCTGGAAGCGCCCGCGGCCGACCTGGGGTCGATGAGCCCCTCTGCCACGAGCTCGAGCATGGTCGCCATCGTCTGGCGACTCCCGCACTCGCTCTTCAGGACGCTGATCAGGGCGGGCAGGTCCTCGCTCGGCACGCCGGCCGGGTATGCCTCGCGCACCCAGCCGGTCACGGCACCGTGGGTCGCGGTGCGGGAGTCAGGCTCGCCATCCCTCATGCTTGCTCTCCTCCTGCTCTGCTGCTGCTTCTGACTGTCTGTGTCGCCACCGGCTCTGTTGTCACTGTCCTGGGGGCAGAGCCCCTGCTGTCACAGGCTCTGGGGGTGACTGTCTCACCTGTGCGTGTCTCACTTGTCGACGATCGTCGGGAAGGCGGAGTCGAAGCTGACCACCTTGCCGAATCCGGACGCGGCGATGAGGGCGATTCCGAGGGTGACGCCAGCGACGATGACGACGATGAGCAGGGCCGCCACGGTGTTGCCGAGGAGCGTGGTCCGGATCTGCTCCTTCCCCTTGGCATCCACGACGACCGTCGCCCCCGTCATGCGGGCACGCATGGCCAGGGCGTAGATGATGGGCAGTCCCGCGCCGAAGGCCAGGGACGTGTAGAGGACGTTCCACCCGCCGGAGAGGGCCTGGGTGATCGTGTTCATCGGGTGCCTCCAGGGGTGAGGTTCTCCTCGGGAAGGTGCGGCTCGACCGGCGCGTTATCGATCATCTGCTTCAGGACCGCCGCGTCCTTGTCGAGCAGGTCGGTCGGCTCGTCCCACTCTGCGTTGACGTTGTGTGCCCCGACGTGACCCTGGCGACTGCGGACGTACATCCACAGGGAGGCCGCGGTGAGGATCGCGAAGACGACGAGCGCACCCGCTGTGTATCCCAGCGCGTGGCCGAGCCAGAACGTGAGGGCGCCGATGAGAGCGGCGATGGGGAAGGTCGTCGCCCAGGCCGTGACCATGCGGCCGGCGGTGTGCCAGCGCACGTTGGTGCCTCGCCCCAGCCCGCCGCCGAGGACCGATCCGGTCGCGACGTGGGTGGTCGAGAGGGCGAAGCCGAGGTGGCTGGCGGCGAGGATGACCGCTGCCGTGCTGCCATCGCTGGCCATGCCCTGCCGCGGGGTGATGTCGACGAGGCCCTTGCCGAGCGTTCGGATGATGCGCCATCCACCGAGGTAGGTGCCCAGCGCGATGGCCAGGGCGGCCGAGACCTTGACCCAGACCGGGACCGACTCGGTGCTCGTCCAGTGCCCGCTCGCGAGGAGGGCGAGGGTCATCACGCCCATCGTCTTCTGGGCGTCGTTCGTGCCGTGAGCGAGGGAGACCAGTGATGCCCCGCCGATCTGGCCCCACCGGAAGGTGCGCTCGTTGAGCCGGTCCATGACGCTGTTCGTGATCTTGTGGACGACCCAGCAGCCGACGAAGGCGACGATCATCGCGATGACGGGGGAGATGAAGCTCGGCAGCAGGACCTTGCCCACGACGCCGTCGAGCTTGGTGCCGTCGCCGGTCCAGCGCACGCCCGCCAGGCCGAAGGCTGCTGCCGCGGAGCCGGTGAGGCCGCCGAGGAGCGCGTGCGATGACGACGAGGGCAGGCCGAGCAGCCAGGTGAAGAGGTTCCACAGGATGCCGCCGACGAGCCCGCACAGGACGACGAGAAGGAGCTTGTTCCCGTCGTCGACGAGCACTTCTGTCACAGGGGCGCCGTTGTTGCTCTGGATCTTGACCACGGCGTTGGTCACGGTCAGGGCGACCTCGACCGAGAGGAAGGCGCCGACGAGGTTGAGGACGGCCGCGAGGGCGACAGCAGCCTTGGGCTTGAGCGCTCCGGTGGAGATGGAGGCCGCCATGGCATTGGCCGTGTCGTGGAAGCCATTGGTGAAGTCGAAGGCGAGGGCGGTCACGATGACCAGGCCGAGGATGAGGGAACCATCGGTCACCTCACGAGTGTGCACCCTCCTGGGCGCGTTCACCTAAAAGACGTGGTGCGATCTTCGCCGCTCCTCTCGCCTCCTCCGACGCTCGGGCCGAGCCGTCGTTCGGATGCAGGCGTTCCCAGTGGGACAGTGTTTGCACTCTCGGGTGGAGAGTGCCAATAATGGCGTTAGCACTCTCCATGTGAGAGTGACAACTTTGTGATCGGCCGGCGAAGAAGAGGTGCACGCGGCGACGTGAGCCGCGCATACCTCCTCTGGACCGTCGCGGGCGTCTGCCGGTCCATCCCGTCAATACGTGTGGAGGAACCACCCGAATGGCCAAGATCATTGCCTTCGATGAGGAGGCCCGCCGCGGCCTCGAGCGGGGCATGAACACCCTCGCCGACGCCGTCAAGGTCACCCTCGGCCCCAAGGGCCGCAACGTCGTTCTCGAGAAGAAGTGGGGCGCCCCCACGATCACCAACGACGGTGTCTCGATCGCCAAGGAGATCGAGCTCGACGACCCGTACGAGAAGATCGGCGCCGAGCTGGTCAAGGAGGTCGCGAAGAAGACCGACGACATCGCCGGTGACGGCACGACGACCGCCACGGTCCTCGCCCAGGCGATGGTCCGCGAGGGTCTGCGCAACGTCGCGGCCGGTGCCAACCCGATGGCTCTCAAGCGCGGCATCGAGAAGGCGGCCTCCGCTGTCGCCGAGAAGCTGCTCGAGAACGCCAAGGAGATCGAGACCCGCGAGCAGATCGCCGCGACCGCCTCCATCTCCGCGGCCGACACCCAGATCGGCGAGATGATCGCCGAGGCCATGGACAAGGTCGGCAAGGAAGGCGTCATCACCGTCGAGGAGTCCAACACCTTCGGCCTCGAGCTCGAGCTCACCGAGGGTATGCGCTTCGACAAGGGCTACATCAGCCACTACTTCGTCACCGACCCCGAGCGCATGGAGGCGGTCCTCGAGGACGCGTACGTCCTCGTCGTCAACAGCAAGATCTCGCTCATCAAGGACCTGCTGCCGCTGCTCGAGAAGGTCATGCAGTCCGGCAAGCCGCTGCTCATCATCGCCGAGGACGTCGAGGGCGAGGCCCTGTCCACGCTCGTCGTCAACAAGATCCGTGGCACCTTCAAGTCCATCGCGGTCAAGGCTCCCGGGTTCGGCGACCGCCGCAAGGCCATGCTCGGTGACATCGCCATCCTCACCGGTGGCCAGGTCATCTCCGAGGAGGTCGGCCTCAAGCTCGAGACCGCGGACCTCGACCTGCTCGGCCGCGCCCGCAAGGTCGTCGTCACCAAGGACGAGACGACCATCGTCGAGGGCGCCGGTGACCCGGACCAGATCGCCGGTCGCGTCAACCAGATTCGCGCCGAGATCGAGAAGTCGGACTCCGACTACGACCGCGAGAAGCTCCAGGAGCGGCTGGCCAAGCTCGCCGGTGGCGTCGCCGTCATCAAGGCCGGTGCCGCGACCGAGGTCGAGCTCAAGGAGCGCAAGCACCGCATCGAGGACGCCGTCCGCAACGCCAAGGCGGCCGTCGAGGAGGGCATCGTCGCCGGTGGTGGCGTGGCCCTCATCCAGGCCGGTAAGGAGGCCCTCGCAGGCCTCGACCTCACCGGTGACGAGGCGACCGGCGCCAACATCGTCAAGGTCGCCATCGAGGCTCCGCTCAAGCAGATCGCGGTCAACGCCGGCCTCGAGGGCGGCGTCGTCGCGGAGAAGGTCAGCCACCTCGAGCCGGGCCACGGCCTCAACGCCGCGACCGGCGAGTACGTCGACCTCATCGCCGCCGGCATCATCGACCCGGCCAAGGTGACCCGCAGCGCGCTGCAGAACGCCGCCTCCATCGCGGCGCTCTTCCTCACCACCGAGGCCGTCATCGCCGACAAGCCCGAGAAGGCTGCCCCGGCCATGCCGGGTGGCGACGACATGGGTGGCATGGGCTTCTGACGAAGAGTGCAGTGATGGTTGGGGGCCGAGGAACGAGGCACCCGGCCGGAACGGAGCTCGAGGAAGAGGCCCCAGAAGGCATGGGCTTCTAGCCCCACTAGCACCACACCTCGTCTCACTGCAGAGCGGCCCGTCTCCCGTCAGGGAGGCGGGCCGCTCTCGTTGCGTGACGGCCGGTCGCGTCCCGCACACGAGCAGCGCGGGTGTGAGGATAGCGGGGTGGCTGAGTTCGTCAAGCGAGTGGCGGGTGGACCGCCGCGGGCCGCCGAGTGGGAGGCCGCCGGTCTGGCGTGGCTCGCCGATGCCGAGGAGGTATGCGGGGGAGCCCGCGTCGTGCCCGTCCTGGGCGTCTCGCCGGAGGAGCTTGTCCTCGAGCGGCTCGACCCGGCGCCGCCGAGCGAGGAGCAGCTCGAGGACTTCGGGCGGCGGCTGGCCCGGACCCATGGCGCTGGTGCGGCGGCCTTCGGGGCGGGGCCACCGGGGTGGGACGGTGACGGGTACCTCGGGCCGGCCGATGAGCTGCTCCCTCTCCCGCTCCGGCACCGGGACTCGTGGGGGCAGTTCTACGGTGAGGACCGGATCCGGCACACCTTGCGCATGGGTCGGGACCGCGGACTCTGGTCAGGTACGGCGGTCTTCGACGCCGTCATCGATCGGCTCGTCTCGAAGGACTTCGACGACGACACCGCACCCGCGAGGCTCCACGGGGACCTGTGGAGCGGCAATGTCGTGTGGACCCGACAGGGTGGGGTGCTCATCGACCCAGCAGCCCACGGTGGGCACCCGCTCACCGATCTCGCGATGCTGCTCCTCTTCGGAGGTGGGCGGGAGAACCGGGTGGTCCGCGCATACGAGGAGGTCGCCCCGCTGCCAGCGGGCTGGCGTGACCTGATCGGGCTGCACCAGCTGCACCCGGTGATGATGCACGCGGTGCTCTTCGGTGGCGGGTACGTCCCTCAGGCCGAGGCGCTGGCACGGCGTTACACCTGAGGCCCAAGCCCCTCGCCGGCCAAGTGCCACCCGTCCTGGCCAACAGCAGGCCGGTCCGCGCTTGGCAAGGCGGCCCAGATCCCGGGGCGGTGTGTGAACACCGGCACACCCGCGTGCGGCCCTGGGGCGGGGACCAGGGAGCACTCAGGGCGGACCCCCACAGCACGCGCACGTCCGAGCGCCTAGCGTTGGGCGCATGACAGAGCGGATCGCTGTGGCGCAGCAGGAGCCAGTGGGAAATCAGGTCGCGGCCCGGGTCGTCGACCTCACGAAGACCTACGGGACCGGGGAGACCCGGGTCACCGCGCTGGACGCCGTCTCGCTCGAGCTCAGGACCGGTGAGTTCACCGCGATCATGGGTCCGTCCGGCTCGGGCAAGTCGACCCTCATGCACTGTGCCGCCGGGCTCGACGCCGTGACCTCGGGCCACGTCTTCGTCGGCGACACCGACCTGACGACGCTCAAGGAGAAGGACCTGACCGTCCTGCGCCGGGACCAGATCGGCTTCGTCTTCCAGTCCTTCAACCTCATCCCGACCCTCACCGCGAAGGAGAACATCCTCCTGCCGCTCAGCATCGCCGGTCGCTCCCCGGACCGGCAGTGGTTCGACCACGTCGTCGACACCGTCGGTCTGCGCGACCGCCTCGGTCACCGCCCGAGCGAGCTCTCCGGTGGCCAGCAGCAGCGCGTGGCCTGCGCCCGCGCGCTGGTCTCCCGGCCGGCCATCGTCTTCGCGGACGAGCCCACCGGCAACCTCGACTCGACCTCCGGTGCCGAGGTCCTGGGCTTCCTGCGCCGCAGCGTCGACGAGTTCGGCCAGACGATCGTCATGGTCACCCACGACCCGCACGCCGCGTCCTACACCGACCGGGTCGTCTTCCTCGCCGACGGGCGGATCGTCGGTGAGCTGCGCGAGCCGACCCGCGAGTCCGTGCTGGAGCGGATGGCCCACCTCGACGAGATGGTGGCCGCCGCAGCGGGGACGCACTGATGCTCAGAGCAGGCTGGAAGAGCCTCATGGCGCGCAAGCTGCGCCTGGCCATGAGTGCCTTCGCAATCGTCCTCGGCGTCTCCTTCGTCGCCGGATCGTTCATCTTCACCGACACCCTCGGCCGGGCGTTCGGCGGCATTGTCGAAGGAGGCGTGGGTGACGTCATCGTGCGCCCGGCCGGCGCCGGCGTGGAGACCCAGTCCCAACGGACCATCCCGGGCCCGCTCGTCGCCGAGCTCGCCGAGGTGGAGGGCGCCGCGAGAGCCGACGGCAACGTCGGCTACTTCGGTGCGTTCGTCATCGACAAGGACGGTCGCGTCGTCGGTGGACAGGGCGCACCCGCGATCGGCGGCAACTACACCGACGCGCCGGCCGCTGACGGCCGTGAGTTCGGCGTCATGGAGGAAGGTCGGCCCCCCGAGCGGGCCGGCGAGGTGGTCCTGGACACCGCGACGGTCGAGAGGACCGGCTACCGGCTCGGGGACACCGTCCCCATCCTCACTCCCGGCACGCCGCCGCGCACCGAGGCCGAGCTCGTCGGCACGATGCGCTACAGCGGCGGCACCATCGGCGCCTCCGTCGCAGTGTTCGAGACGGCGACGGCTCAGGAGCTGTTCCTCGAGGGGGAGGACGCCTTCAACGAGGTGTGGGTGACGCGGGAGAGCGGGGTGTCACAGGAGGAGCTCGCGGAGCGCGTGCGTGAGGTCGTGCCCGAGGACCTCGAGGTGGTCACCGGAGCGGAGGCCGCTGCTGAGGCCGAGGACTCCATCGGACAGGCGCTGAGCTTCATCAACACCTTCCTCCTCGTCTTCGCCGCTGTGGCGCTCGTCGTCGGAGCGTTCCTCATCGTCAACACGTTCTCGATCCTCGTGGCCCAGCGCAGCCGCGAACTGGCCCTCTTCCGGGCGATCGGGGCCACGCGCCGGCAGGTGTCCCGCTCGGTCGTCCTCGAGTCGCTCGTCGTCGGTTTCATCGGCTCGACGCTCGGTCTGGCCCTCGGCGTCGTGCTGGCGCTGCTCATCCGGCTTCTCTTCGGCGTCATCGGACTGGACTTGTCGGCGACCCCGCTCGCCTTCACGTGGAAGCCCCTCGTGGCCTCCTATGCGGTTGGCATGCTCGTCACGCTCGTCGCTGCCTACCTGCCCTCCCGACGTGCGGGTCAGGTGGCGCCCGTGGCGGCGATGCACGACGACCTCGTCGTCGCCGAGTCGTCGATGCGCCGCCGGGTCGTCGTCGGCCTCACGCTGGTCGTGCTCGGTATCGCCGGCGTGGCGATCGGGCTCTTCGTCGACGACGCACCACTGATCTTCCTCGGGGTGGGCATCCTCTTCGTCCTGCTCGGGGTCGCCGGGACGAGCCCCCTGCTCGGCAGGCCGGTCCTGGCTGCCTTCGGGGCGGTGTACCGGCGCCTCTTCGGAGCCGTCGGCGTGATGGCCCACGAGAACTCGCTGCGGAACCCCCGCCGGACAGCCGCCACCGCGAGCGCGCTGATGATCGGGCTGACGCTCGTGTCGATGATGTCCGTCTTCGGCGCCTCGGCCAAGGCGAGCATCGACAAGATCGTCGCGGAGAATGCCGCAGCCGACTTCGTCGTGAGCAACCCCATCGGTCAGCCGTTCCCAGCTTCGGTGACCGACCAGATCGCACAGGTCGATGGTGTCGAGCAGATCACCCGGGTCCGCGGCACCGTCGCCGAGGTCAGTGGTTCGTCGGAGTTCATCGTCGGAGTCGAGCCGGAGTCGCTGTCCGCGATCGTCGACATCCCCACGACGGAGGGCGAGCTGTCCGCCCTGGGCGAGTACGAGGTCGCGGTGAGCAGCGACGTCACCGGCGTGGCCATCGGCGACACTGTGAGCGTGGCCGTCCCGGTCGGCGACCCCCTCGAGCTGACTGTCGCCGCGGTCTTCGAGCCGACTCCGGTGCTGACCGGCGTGAGCTACCTCGTCGACCTGGCGACCTACGCAGCCCTGGGCGCGCCGGAGGAGGACTCCTCCGCCTACGTCACGGCGGATGGCACCGTCCCGCTGCCCGAGCTGCAGGATGCGATCTCCGATGCGGTGGCGAACTACCCGCTGGTCACGGTGACCGACCAGGAGGGATTCGCCGAGCAGCTCCGGGCCCCGATCGACCAGCTGCTCTACATGATCTACGCCCTCCTCGGACTCGCCGTCCTCATCGCGATCCTCGGCATCGTCAACACGCTGGCCCTCTCCGTCCTCGAGCGCACCCGCGAGATCGGGCTCCTGCGCGCGGTCGGCCTCAGCCGGCGACAGCTCAAGCGGATGGTGCGGTTGGAGTCGATCGTCATCGCGGTGCTCGGCGCCACTCTGGGGGTCGGTCTCGGCATCGCCTTCGGCGTCGCGGTCCAGCGCGCGCTTGCCGGTCAGGGGATCGAGGTGCTCCAGATCCCGGTGACCCAGCTCGCCGTCTTCGTCGTGCTGGCCGGCATCGTCGGTGTCCTCGCTGCCTGGTGGCCCGGACGACGGGCTGCGAAGCTCAACATGCTCGAGGCGATCGCGACCGAGTAGTCCTGAGTAGCCAGCAGACGCAGCTACAGGAACATCCGCTCGTTGGCCGCCTCCGCCTCGGCGTAGTGGGTCCCGGCCTGGCCGAGCGCAACCCCGATCGAGTCCAGCGACGCCCTGACCTGCTGCTGCGTCCCGCGCCACTCATGCACCACTGCGTGGAAGCGGGTGGCGGCGCTGCCGGTCCAGGCGTCCTGGAGGGCGGTGAGCCGCGAGAGCATCGTCGCGACGAGCGCCTCGAGCTCCGCCGAGATCGAGGCGATGTCGCCACTGGCTGCCTGGATGCGCTCGGTGTTGACCTGGAAGGTTGCTGACATGGTGTTCCCCTCGTCGTCCCCGGACCGGCACCTTGCCGGTCCGAGCGGGTCGGTCGACCCGCGTGCCGACGACGGTAGGCCCGAACCCAGAGCGACGCCGGAACTTATCCACAGGCCGCGGTTGTCCACAATGCGCTCGCACCCCGCTCGATCTCGGTGGGAGCATCGCTGACTTCGGGCCGGTGTGAGGGGCCGGCTGCGTCCGGGCAGCGGGCTAGGGTGAGCCGATGACGATCTGGATCGACCCGCCGGCCTGGCCCGCCCACGGTCGACTGTGGTCGCACGTCATCTCGGACCGCTCGCTCGAGGAGCTGCACGAGTTCGCCCGCCGGGTCGGCATCCCGGCGCGGGGCTTCGAGGGGGACCACTACGACGTGCCGGCCGAGTGGTACGCCAATGTCGTCGCCGCCGGTGCCCAGGAGACCAGCGGCCGCGACCTGCTCCGCCGGCTCCGCGACAGCGGACTGCGGATGTCGAAGCGCAAGGGCGACAAGGGAGTTCAGCGCATCGAGGCGGTCACCTTCCCGGACGGGACGAGCGCCGATGTCGACCTCATCACCTCGCCGAGGGAGATGGCCCACGAGCGGGTCTTCGCCGCCATGGTGCTCGTCCAGGACGGCACGGGCGAGCATCTCCTCACCTGGAGCGAGAGACGCAACGAGTGGAGCTCACCCGGCGGCTGGCGGGAGGGCGAGGAGGCCCCAGTGCTCACAGCGGTCCGCGAGACCTGGGAGGAGGCCGGACTCGAGCTCGACCCGGCCAGGCTCCAACCGGTGGGCTATGAGCGCTTCCGGCACCACGCGCATACCGGAGCGGGCCTGTGGGTGCCCGGCAGGGACGTCCTGCAGCTCTACGTGACCCGCCTCCAGGAGGCGCGTCCCACCGTGCGGCCCGAGACGGTGGACAGCCGCCCGCCGCAGTGGGTCGACGACGCGGAGCTCGAGGCGCGCTGCTCCGGAAGCTTCTGGTGGCCGCTCGCGGCCGAAGTCCTCTCATTGGCGCGCCGATACAATTGATCGGATGCCCGTCGGCTCGACTGGCCCCTCGATTCGTCAGTCTGCCCGCCCGTCCGCTCGCCTCGTCCCCTCGCCACCAAGGAGCCCCATGTCCCTCTCCGTGCTGTCCCTGAGCAGCGAGGAGCACGACGAGTTCGTCCGAGCACACCCGAACGGCCACCTCATGCAGACCACCGCCTGGGGCCGGGAGAAGGAGCACACGGGCTGGACCTGGAAGACCGTCGCAGTCGGCTCCGGCGAGGACATCCGCGGCGTCGCCCTCATCCTCTTCCGCCGCACCCCGGTGCTCCCCATGGCGCTGGCGTATGTGCCGCGTGGCTTCGTCGTCGACTGGGCCGACGCCGAGGCGGTCGACGCCCTGGTCGCCGAGGCGAGCCGGGTCGCCAAGGAGAACCGCGGGGTGCTGCTCCGCCTCGACCCGGCCGTCAGGATCAGCGACCCCCACGCCCGTCAGGCCCTCGAGAGCCGCGGCTTCACCCGCACCGACCCCGGTGACGACCCGGCGAAGACCCTCGCCCAGCCGGCGCTGCGGATGATCACCGACATCTCCGACCTCGATGCGCTGCACAAGCGTCTCTCGCAGGGCACCCGCTGGAGCATCCGCAAGGCCAGCAAGTCGGGTCTGGTCTACGAGTCCGTCGGCAAGGACAAGATCCCCGCGTTCTACGAGCTGATGAAGGTCACCGGCGAGCGTGACGGCTTCGGCGTCCGGAGCATGGAGTACTTCACGACGCTCTACGACGTGCTCAGCCCGACCGACGAGATCATCGTCTCCCTCGTGCGCCTCGACCCGGGCCTGGCGATCGAGGCCGCCGAGAAGCTGCGCGCCGAGTCGACGAAGCAGCTGGAGAAGCTGCGCGCGAAGAAGATCGGCGACACCTCTGCGGCCGAGAAGCAGGCGCGGCAGGTCGAGACCCTCGAGAAGAGCATCTCCAACGCCGAGGGCGTCATTGCGGAGTTCACCGCCCTGCAGGAGACCGACCCCGACGGCCCGTATGTCGCGGGCTCGATCTTCGCCATCAACGGCACGCGCGGCAGCTACCTCTACGCCGCCTCCTCCGACGAGTACCGCAACCTGCGGCCCAACTACCTCATGGTGTGGACCCTCATGCAGAAGGCCGCCGAGCGGGGGGTCAAGACCTTCGACTTCGGTGGGATCGATGCCTCCGAGGGGCTCGAGGAGTTCAAGCGGCAGTGGGAGCCGGAGCGCGTCGAGTACGTCGGCGAGTTCAGCAAGCGGCTCCGTCCGCTCACCGGGCGGGCCATCGAGCTCGCCGTGTCCCTCTACAAGCGGCGCTGAACGGACCGACCTGGTGACTACCGCATACCCTGACACCTCCCGCGGGACCCGGGACTACCGGACCTTCGACGACCAGCCCTTCCTACCCGTCATCGTCGGTGGCCACGTGGGCGCCTACTCGATCGCGCGCGCCTTCCACGAGGCCTACGGCGTGCGGTCGGTCATCGTCGCCGGCGCCCAGACCTGGGTGACCGACCGCTCCGCCATCCTCGAGGTCGTGCACTGCGCCAAGCCCGTGGACGCCGACACCCTCGCCGCGACCCTCCGGTCGCCGGCCGTCTCCGGGATCGGCGTGCCGAAGATCCTTCTGGCGACGTCGGACTCGCTCGTCGACACCGTCGCCTCGCTCGGTGACCGGATCAGCGACGACTTCGTCGTTCCGTATGTGTCGGCCGGCCCGCGCGAGCTGGCGACCCGCAAGCACACCTTCGCCGAGGTGGCCGACGCGGCCGGGGTCAGCCAGCCGGACACCCACATCGTCGACCTGGCCACGCCCGGGTATGCGGACGTCGCCGACGTCTCGCCGTTCCCCGCGATCGTCAAGCCCACGACGCCCGGGGCCTGGGCCGCGGTGGACTTCGCCGGGAAGTCGAAGGTGCACACGGTCGCCTCACCCCGCGAGCTCACCGACCTGCTCGACCGGATCCACGCCTCCGGCTACCGGGACAAGCTCATCCTGCAGGACCGGATCCCGGGTGACGACACCGGTATGCGGATCCTCACCTGCTACTGCGACAAGCAGTCGCGCGTCCGATTCGCCTCGTACGGCAGGACGCTCATCGAGGAGCACTCACCGGGCCTGCTCGGGGTGCCTGCGGCCATCCTCACCGACCAGGACTCCGAGATCGTCGACCAGGCCGCGCGCCTGCTCGCCCAGCTGAAGTGGGTCGGCTACGCGAACTTCGACCTCAAGTACGACCCGCGCGACGGCCGGACGAAGTTCTTCGAGCTCAACCCGAGACTCGGTCGGTCCAACTACTACGTCACCGGTGCGGGCATCAACCCGGTCACGTACTACGTCGACGAGTGGCTCCACGACGCGCTGCCGGACGGGGACGACCGGGTCGAGTCCACCGACCGCACGGTGTACTCCGTCGTCCCCAACCGGACGCTCAAGTGGGCCCTGCGGCCGCACCCGGAGCTCTGGGAGGAGGTGCGCGGCGTCATCAAGGGTGGCGGACTGCGCAACCCGATGCACTACCGTGCAGAGCGCAACCCCATCCGGTGGGCCAAGGTGCTCGCCGGCGGCGTGAGCTACGACCGGAAGTTCCGCACCTACTACGACCCCGAGGCCGCAGCGCAGGACCTCGGCTGAGCGGAGGGAACAGGACGATGGAGCACTGGACGAAGCCGGTCGTCGGCGTCCTCGGAGGTCTGGGCCCGGCGGCGACGGTGACCTTCCTCGACCTCCTGGTCCGTCTGACCGAGGCGGACAAGGACCAGGACCACGTCGATGCCGTCGTCCTGCAGCACAGCTCGGTCCCGGACCGCACCCAGGCGATCCTGCACGGTGCCCCCAGTCCCGGCCCGGTCCTGGCCCGGGACGCCCAGCTGCTCGAGCAGATGGGCGTGGACTTCGTCGTCCTCCCGTGCAACTCGGCCCACGCGTTCATCGACGAGATCGCGGAGGGACTGTCCGTCGACGTGCTCTCCATCGTGGGACTCTCCGCCGGCCAGGCTGTGGAGACCGCGGCATCCCGGGCGGACGACCCCGGTCCGCACACGATCGGCGTCTTCGCGACGGAAGGGACGATCGCGGCCCAGACCTACGAGAAGGCCGTGCGTGAGCGCGGTGCGCGGGCGTGGATCCCGCCGGGCGACATGCAGGCGGACATCACGACGATCATCTACGACCAGGTCAAGGGCGGACGACCGGTCGATGTCGAGCTGCTGACACGCCTCGTGGACCGGGCCCTCGCCGAGGGCTGCGACGCCGTCCTCTTCGGGTGCACGGAGCTCTCCATCGTCTATGCCGAGGTCGAGGACCTCTCGGAGCGGTGGGAGGTCGTCGACTCGTTGGAGACGCTCGCGGTCGCGACGATCGAGCGGGCCGGGCGGCACGTGCGCGTCTGGGACTGAAAACCCCCTCCACCCCCCGCTGCAGGTGCTCCTCGGGCTGACCGCCTCCCGGTCACGCCTGGAGCAGGTGTGGTCAGCCGCGCCGCAGCACCTTGCCGAGGACGCGGTCCTGGATGCTGCTGACCTCCTCGATCCGCAGGACACGGGAGAGCACGACGAACACCACCGTGAGGAGGACACCTCCCACTGCCAGGGCGAGCGCCTGGTCGAACCAGGGGCTGTCGGGACCGGCGATCCGGCCGGCCACCCACCAGCCGAGGAGACCGCCGAGGCCGGAGGCCACGGTGAGCCGGGTCCACAGCGACAGGACAGAACCGCCTCCGAGGCCCTGCAGCTGTTGTCGCGCGACGATGAGGAACGCGGCGGCGGCGAGGATCGCGGACACCGAGGCACCCAGGCCGACGACGGCGACGACGTACTGCGGCGGGGTGTGGAACGCCGCGATGTATGCGGTGAGCAGGTTCCCGGCCGCCATGACGATGACGGTCCAGAGGTTGAACCAGCCGTCCCCGCGGGCGAAGCAGTAGCGCTGCTTGAGGGCCGTGATCCCGAGCGGGAGGATGCCGATGGCCATCAGAGCGAGGATGAGGGCGACGTCGCCGGCCTCGTCGATGCCGCGGGCCGGGTCGTAGCGGAGACCGGGATAGAGCGTCGCGGACATCGGACGACCCAGGGCGATCAGGGCGACGGTCGCCGGGATGACGAGCACCGTCGGGGACTTCAGGCCCTGGACGACGAGGTCGCGCAGCCCGCCCAGGTCCGCCCGGTCCACCGCCCGTGACATGGCCGGGAAGAGGGCGGTGACGACCGAGACGGTGATGAGGGAGTGGGGGAGGATGTACAGGCTGTACGCGTACTGCTGCGCGGTGTTCCCCGCGACGTTGTCCATCTTCGCCGCACCCACCGTCATGGCCCGGACCGTGACGAGCGAGACGAGCTGGGTGATGAAGAGGGCGGCCATCGTCCACAGCGCCATCCGGGACACCTCGCGGAAGCCGTAGCCGCGCCAGCCGAAGCGCGGCCGGTAGTGGAACCCGATGCGGCGCAACGGGATCAGCAGCCCGGCCCCCTGGACCACGATGCCGAGCGTGGTCGAGCCGGCGAGGACCCAGATCATGTCCGAGGTCCACGCGTCGATCTCGGTCTGCTGGCCCCAGCGGGCGATGAAGTAGACCAGACCGGCGATGTTGACGATGTTCGCCCAGGCCGGGGCCCACGCATACGCCGCGAACTTGCCGTAGACGTTGAGCACCTGGCCCAGCACGGAGTACAGCCCGTAGAAGAAGATCTGCGGCATGCAGATGTAGGCGAAGATCGTCGTCAGCGCGAGGAAGTCCTCGTTCTTGTTCGAGCTGAGCGCATTGACGATCCACGGTGCGGCGAGCGTGCACACGAGGGTCACGGCGCCGAGGACGAGCAGCGAGAGGGTGATGAGTCGGTCGGTGAAGTCCTTGCCCCCGTCGGAGCGGCCCATCGCCTTCGTGAGCTGGGGGATGAGGACGGCGGAGAGCAGGCCGCCGTTGATCATCACGTAGATCTGGATGGGCAGCGAGTTGCCGATGGTGAACGAGTCGCCGACGAGCGAGGCGGCGAAAACGCCGGTGAGCAGGGCCGCCCGGACGAAGCCCAGCACGCGGGAGCCCATCGTGCCGATGGCCATGATGGCGCTGTTGCGGCCGATGTTGTCGGCTGCCGGCGCTTGCGGTGGGGTGCTCATCGAGGCCCCGGCCTGGCGTGGTGCATCGTGCTCCCTTCGAGTCGCCCGCGCCAGTCTAGAGCGCCTCGCGACCCGGCCCCGTGCCGTCAGGCCCGCGGTCGCCTCACCTATCCCTCAGCGTCGAGGTGCTCCCGGGGGCCGGACCCCTCCGGTTCCGGCTCGACAGCCTCGCGCTCGGTCGGCGGGTCGAGGTCGTCCACCTTCGCGTACGCGACGCCGACGGCGAGCACGATGAGGCCGGTGATGACGAAGGCCACGACGCGGAACAGCCCGCTGAGCGCCGAGAGGTCGAAGAGGAACAGCTTGGCGACGGCGGCGGCGATGAGCGCGAGGCCGAGCCGCACATACGGCGTGCGCTGGTGCGCCCGACGGGCGACCACGGTCACGAGGACCGCTGCCAGCACGGTCCACATGGCCGTCGCTGTCGCGTGACCGCCGAAGAAGCCGAGTCGGGTCTCGTCGTTCCTGGCACCGATCCAGGTGCCGAGGGAGATGACGACGGCGGATCCGGCGACGAAGCCGACGAGCCCCGCGGCCCGGGTGGCCGTGCGGCGGCGGGCTGCGTCACTGATGCTGCGGGCGAGCACGAGCGCCAGGACCGCGAGCGCCGTGAGGGTCACCCCGTGCAGCAGGTTCATCGGGCCCGTGTAGCGGGCCATCGTGCCCGCCGAGACCGTGGCTGCGGCGTCGGGCAGGAAGAACAGGGCCGAGAGGCCGCCGACCAGCACACCCATCACGGCGGTTGCGGCACTGCGCCGCCACACACCGACGAGGAGGTATGCGGCGGCTGCGACCGCGAGCAGCACACCGGCATGGTTGGGGCTGGGGAGCCCGGTCGAGGCGATGACCAGGAGCGCGGTCCCGCTCAGCAGACCTGCGAGCCAGGTCGTCGGCCGGGTCGGTGGCTCCGCATCCACGACGTGCTGGACGACCGGGCGGGCGCCCAGGAAAGCCGCGACGACGAGGAAGAGCGCTGCCAGCGCGCCGCCCACCGGCAGCCGGTGTGAGGAGTCCAGCATGGAGACCCCGAGCAGCATCGGCAGCGCCCCGCCGACGGCGGCGACCACGGCGTGCTGGTAGAGCCGGCGGTCGGTCTCCACGGTCCCCGCGGCCAGCATGCCGAGTGCCGTCGCCGTGACGACCGTCAGCACCGGGGCGGTAGCGTCCATGGCCATCACGCCGAGGAGCAGGACGATGCCGGACGGGATGACCCGCGCGAGGTAGAGGTGCGGCCAGGCACGTCCGATGTGGGCGAACCCGGAGCCGACGAGAAGGAGTGCGACGAACGACATCGTGGCCAGTGAGTCGAGCCCGGTGATCGCCGGTGCGAGCAGGGCGGGCGGCGCTGCGGCGAGCACCGCGAGGAGCTGGCTGTTCCAGGCACGTGCGAGGAGGAAGGTGCCGACCGCGAGGAGCGCCGCAAGGACGAGGCCTGCGGCCCCTGGGATGAAGTCGTAGAGCGCGCTCGCCGCCAGGACGTCGAGGTAGGCGGCGGCCAGACCGGTCGCAGCCAGCGCCTCGGCTCCGACCGTGTTGGGCGAGCGACGCCGGACCGCCACTGCGGCTCCGAGCAGAACGGCGGCGAGCAGAGCCCCGGAGACGACCCGAGGCAGCGGACCGAAGATGCCGGCGCGGATCGCGATGGCGAGCAGGAGGGCGACGCCGACGAGGGTGACGACAGCACCGACTGCGCCGAGGACCTTGGCCACGGCGCCCGGTCGCTCCCACCAGCGTGGTCCCGTGACGGCGGGTGCCGAGGGGAGGGCCGGACCGGCCGGGGTGGGTCCTGCCGGGGTGGCGCCGGGCGGAGGCATCGTGGGTGGAACGGCGGCGGTCGGCGGCGGGGCGGCTGGGGCGGCCGCTGCGGCTCCTGCGGGTGATGCTGACCCGGGCACCGGCCCCGGCGCAGGCGACGCGCCCACCGGAATGGGTGCCGTGCCCGGTTGGGCAAGGTCCGGCGCCGGTGCGCCGACGGCGCCGGCCTGGACGCCCGACGGCCGGGCGCCCACTGGGACCGGCGCGGTCCGGCGCACGTCCTTCTCGAGGGTGAACCGGACGTGGGCGAGGCCGTTGCCCACCGCATACAGCTCCTGCATGGCGGTGGCGAAGCGGGCCTCGAGGTCGCGGACCTGGGTGAGGGCGTCGGGGGTACCGGACGGCACGGTGGCGCTCGGTGTGGCGGTGCTCATGGAGTCAAATGTGCCGCACCGGGGCAGGGCGGTCACTGAGCGCGGCTACTCAGATTGCGTGTCGGCGTCGTCCGGGTCGTCCGCGGTGTCGTCCGGGTGGCCGGGGGACACCGGCGCACGCGGGATCTGGACGACGAACGTCGCGCCACCGCCAGGGGTCTGCGCGACGCCCACCCGGCCGCGCTGGTGGGTGGCCAGGGCCGACACGATGGCGAGACCGAGGCCGTTCCCGCTCTCACCGGTGCGTCCACGGGAGGGGTCCGCCCGGTAGAAGCGCTGGAACACCTTCTCGGCCTCGGCGCGCGGGATCCCGGGGCCGTGGTCGCGGACCTCGAGGACCGCCATGTCGTCGCGGTAGCCCACCGCGAGGTCGATCGGCGTCCCCTCGGGGGTGTGGTGGACCGCGTTCGCGATGAGGTTGGCCAGCACCTGCCGCATCGCGCCCTCGTCGCCGAGTGCGTGCACGGGCGTGATGGGCCCGTCCAGGCCGTGCAGGGTGATGCGTCGAGAAGGCTCGCGCACCTGCGCGTCGGCGACGGCGTCACCCGCGAGCACCGTGAGGTCGATGGGGCCCACGGTGAGGACAGGGGTCTCGTCCAGCCGGGCGAGGGTGAGCAGGTCCTCGACGAGCCGACTCATCCGGGACGCCTCCGACTCGATGCGCCCCATCGCGGCGTCGAGCGCCTCCGTGGTGGGGATGGCGCCCTGCCGGTAGAGCTCTGCGTAGCCCCGCACCGTCGCCAGGGGGGTGCGCAGCTCGTGCGAGGCGTCCGCGACGAACTGCCGCATCCGGTCCTCGCTCTTCTCCCGGGCGGCGAAGGAGGCCTCGATCTGCGCGAGCATCGCGTTGAGCGACCTCGAGAGCGAGGCGACCTCGTCATCGGCCGCGTGAGGGGGTATGCGTCGGGCGAGATCTCCTCCCGCAATCGCCTCGGCGGTGTCCTCGATCTCCCGGAGCGGGCGGAAGGCCCGGCGCACCGCATAGAAGCCGGTCGCCGCCGCCGTGAGGATGGCGGCGAGACCGAACAGGCTCGCCACGGCGACCATGCGCTGCACGGTCTGGGAGACGCTCGTGAGCGGCATCCCAAGGGCGAAGGTCGCCTGGCCGTCGGCGAGGAGGCCGGCGACCATACGCCAATCCGGTTGTCCGGGGCCGCTGTTCACCGTGAACGGTCGGCCGCTGCGCACGTTGGGGTCGTCGATGGTGATCGGCGCGACGTCGGGGTGCCCGTTCACGACGGTGGAGTCGATGGTGAGGATGGGGTCGCCGTCCGGCGTCATGATGATGAGGGAGTAGCCGGTGGGGATGCGCATCGATCCGGTGGCGCGCATGTCCTGGAGGGCCTGCGAGACGATCGGCCGGGAGGCGGCCTGCAGCTCGGCGTCGATGCGGGCGGTGAGGTCGCGCTTGAGGAGGACGGCGGTCGCGGCGGTCGTGAGGCTCACCGTGAGGAGGAGCAGCACGAGCAGGATCGCGATGAGACGGACTTGCAACGGCATTGACTGCAGACCCTGGTACAGCCGCTGCCGGAGACCGGGACGCCGTCCGACGGCCGGCTCACCCGGGGGCCCGCCGGACGCCCCGGCAGGCGGAGCGGGAGTCGGAGCGGACGGCGCTCCGATGGGTACGCCGCCGGTGGGCGCTCCGGTGGACACGTCGGTCGTCCCGCTCACGAGGGCGGCAGCCGGAGCACGTAGCCGACACCGCGCTTGGTGTGGATGAGCGGCGCCGCGCCGTCGACGTCGATCTTGCGGCGCAGGTAGGAGATGTAGGACTCGACGATCCCGGCCTCGCCGCGGAAGTCGTAGTCCCAGACGTGGTCGAGGATCTGCGCCTTGGACAGCACCCGGTTGGGGTTGAGCATGAGGTAGCGCAGGAGCTTGAACTCGGTGGGGGAGACCTCGATGGTCTTCCCGGCCCGACGGACCTCATGGGAGTCCTCGTCGAGCACGAGGTCGGCGAAGGTGAGCGTGCTGTTGCCCTCGTCCTCCATCGGTCGCGTACGGCGCAGCACGGCCCGGATGCGGGCCACGACCTCCTCCAGGCTGAACGGCTTGGTGACGTAGTCGTCCCCGCCGACGGTGAGGCCCTTGACCTTGTCCTCGACGGAGTCGCGGGCGGTGACGAAGACGATCGGCAGCGGGCGGCCCGACTCGCGCAGTCGCCTCGTGACGGTGAAGCCGTCCATGTCGGGGAGCATGACGTCCAGGACGCACAGGTCGGGGTGGTTGCGCCGGGCCGCTGCGATCGCCTCGGCCCCGGTGGAGGCCACCTCCACCTCGAACCCGGCGAAGCGCAGGCTCGTCGCGAGCAGCTCACGGATGTTGGGCTCGTCCTCGACGACGAGCAGCCGGGCCTCGGGCTCAGCGGTCCCGTTGGTCGGGGTGCTCATTCGGCCAGTCTCCCGCGCATACCTGGGAATCTGCTGAATGTTCGCTGAATCAGGACGCCCGAGCTCCAGCCGGGGGTCAGGAGCTCCCGACGACGTCCTCGGCGTCGAGGATCCGGTAGGCGTAGCCCTGCTCGGCGAGGAAGCGCTGGCGCACGGCGGCGTACTCGGCGTCCTGGGTGTCCCGGGCGACGACCGTGTAGAAGTGCGCGGTGCGTCCGTCGGCCTTGGGGCGCAGCACGCGGCCGAGGCGCTGGGCCTCCTCCTGGCGCGAGCCGAAGGTGCCGGAGACCTGGATCGCGACGCTCGCCTCGGGGAGGTCGACCGAGAAGTTCGCGACCTTGGACACGATGAGGCGGGTGATCTCGCCCTCCCGGAACGCCTTGAACAGCTTCTGTCGCTGCGCCACGGGCGTCTCACCGGTGATGAGGTCGGCGCCGAGGTCCTCGGCGAGCTCGTGCAGCTGATCGAGGTACTGCCCGATCACGAGCGTCGGCTCGCCCTCGTGGCGGTCCACGAGCGCGCGCACCACGGGGAGCTTGCTCGGGCTGCTGCTCGCCAGGCGGTAGCGGTCGGCGAACTCGGCCACCGCATACGCCATGCGCTCGGGGTCGGGGAGGGTGACCCGCACCTCGGCGCAGTCCGCGGGAGCGATGTAGCCCTGGGCCTCGATGTCCTTCCACGGTGCGTCGAAGCGCTTCGGGCCGATGAGCGAGAAGACCTCGCCCTCCCGGCCGTCCTCGCGCACCAGGGTGGCGGTGAGGCCGAGCCGGCGGCGTGCCTGCAGGTCCGCCGTCATCCGGAAGACCGGTGCGGGGAGGAGGTGGACCTCGTCGTAGACGATGAGGCCCCAGTCGCGCGCGTCGAGCAGGTCGAGGTGCGTGTAGACACCCTTCCGCTTCGTCGTGAGCACCTGGTAGGTCGCGATGGTGACCGGGCGGATCTCCTTGCGCTGGCCGGAGTACTCGCCGATCTCGTCCTCCGTGAGGGAGGTGCGGGCGAGGAGCTCGTCGCGCCACTGGCGCGCGGCGACCGTGTTCGTGACGAGGATGAGGGTCGTCGCCTGCGCCTCGGCCATCGCGGCGGCACCCACGAGGGTCTTCCCTGCGCCACACGGCAGGACGACCACCCCGGAGCCGCCGTGCCAGAAGCCCTCGACGGCGTGCCGCTGGTAGGGCCGCAGCTGCCACCCGCCGGTGACCAGCGAGATGGGGTGGGCCTCGCCGTCGACGTAGCCGGCGAGATCCTCGGCCGGCCAGCCCACCTTGAGCAGCTCCTGCTTGAGGTGGCCTCGCTCGCTCGGGTGGACCGCGATGGTGAGGTCATCGACGCGCGCACCGAGCAGCGGCTTGATCTTCGTGTGCCGGAGCACCTCCTCGAGCACCGCGCGGTCGGTCGAGTGCAGGACGAGCGGGTGCTCGGTCCCGTCGGGTCCGGTGACCCCGGCCGCCAGGGTGAGCCGGCCGTACCGGGCCATCGTCTCGGCGATGTCGATGAGGAGCGACTGGGGCACCGCATACCGGCTGAACGTCAGGAGCGTATCGACGACCGCCTCGGCATCGTGCCCGGCGGCGCGGGCGTTCCACAGCCCGAGGGGCGTCACGCGATAGGTGTGCACATGCTCCGGAGCGCGCTCGAGCTCGGCGAAGGGCGCGATCGCCTGCCTCGCCTCGTCGGACCGGGGATGGTCGAGCTCGAGAAGGAGGGTCTTGTCGCTCTGGACGATCAGGGGTCCGTCAGGCACGCAGGTCCTAGAAGTCCGGCTCGATGTAGGTCTCCGGCGCCCACGCGATCATGCCCGCGACCCAGGCGACGAAGGCGAGGATCCCGAGGACGAACCCGGCGGCGAAGGCGATCCAGCCCCACTTGGTCAGCTTCCTCGACTGCTCCGGGTCGCTCGCCTGCTTGGCGAGGCCCAGGATGCCGAGGATGAGGGAGACGATGGTGACGCCGCAGCAGGCGAACATGCCGACGGCGCTGAGGATCGTGAGGACGAGCGCCGAGTTGTTGGTCTGCGACGGCGCCTGCTGGTAGTAGGCCGGCGGCGGTGTGCCGTAGGGCGCGTTCGGGTCGCCGTAGGGGCTCGCGCCGTATGCGGGGGTGCCGTAGGACGTCCCCTCGCCGTAGGGGCCGGGGGCCGGCGGGGGCGGCACGGGCGCGCCACTCGCGCCGGGGAAGCCGGAGGTGTCACCCGCCGGGGCTGTGGGGGCGCCCGTCGGTGCGCCGGGAGGCGGAGGGTATGCGGCGCTCCCGTACGGCTGCTGCTGCCCGGGCGCCGGGTAGCCGCTCCCCGTGTCGCCACCGAGGCCGGGCGCCGGGTAGGGCGGAGGCGGAGGCGGAGGCGGGGCTGGGGATGCCTGCGACGGGGACGCGGCGGACGGGGCTGAGGGCGCCGAGACGGGGGAGGCGGCCGCGCCAGGCTCGTCCTGCGCAGCGCCCGAGTCGCCCGGCAGGGTCTGGGTGGCGTCCGGGACCACGGGCTGGGTGAGATCAGGGCGCTCGCTCTCTGCAGGCGCCTGCCAGTCGCTCGATCCGGACGTCGGGTCGCTGAACGAGCCCTCGCCGGGCCGGTCGTCCTCGCGGTTGGTCTCGCTCAACGGGTCCTCCTCCTGCTCCGGTCCTGCTGCTCTGTGTCCGGCTCGGCCGGGGGCTCCGCTGCACAGGACGCTGTTCGTCGTCGCGCGATCGAGGAACCGCCATGCGGCCGCCTCCTGCGCAAGGATCGAGCGTAGCCGACAATGGGGTCATGACCACGAGCCTTCCTATGACCGTGCCGAGGCCTGGACTTCCGGAGCGGGTCACCATCTACGAGGTGGGTCCGCGTGACGGCCTGCAGAACGAGAAGTCCCTGGTGTCCGCGGCAGTGAAGGCCGAGTTCATCGAGCGGCTCGCGAAGGCAGGGCTCGAGTGGATCGAGACGACCTCGTTCGTGCACCCGAAGTGGGTGCCCCAGCTCGCTGACGCGAGTGAGGTCCTGGCGAGCCTGGGGGAGAGCGCTCGCGCGCATTCCCGGCCTGTGCTCGTGCCCAACGAGCGTGGACTGGACCGGGCGATCGAGTCGGGGGTGACCTCGATCGCGATCTTCGGCAGCGCGACGGAGACCTTCGCCCAGCGCAACCTCGGGCGCTCGGTCGAGGAGTCGTTCGAGATGTTCGCGCCGGTCGTCGCGCGGGCCAAGGACGCCGGGATGTGGGTGCGTGCCTACATCTCGATGTGCTTCGGCGACCCGTGGGAGGGGGCGGTCCCGATCGAGCAGGTCGTGCAGGTCTCCTCGCGACTCATGGAGCTCGGCGCCGACGCGCTCTCCATCGGCGACACCATCGGCGTCGGGACCGCCGGGCACGTCGCCGCCCTCATCGAGGCGCTGGACGCCGCGGGCGTGCGACCGGACCGGGTCGGCGTGCACTTCCACGACACCTACGGCCAGGCGCTCGCGAACACCCTCGAGGCACTGCGCAACGGCGTCACCGTCGTCGACGCCTCGACCGGCGGCCTGGGCGGGTGCCCCTATGCCAAGAGCGCGACCGGCAACCTCGCGACCGAGGACCTCGTCTGGGCGCTGCAGGGCCTCGGCATCGAGACCGGGGTCGACCTCGACGCCCTCGTCTCGACGAGCACGTGGATGGCCGAGCAGCTCGGCCGGCCGTCCCCGTCTCGCGTGGTGCGTGCCCTCAGCGGCGCCTCCTGACCTGTGCGTCCCGACCGCTCTGCCACTGTCGCTCCCCCGGAGAGATGGGCGGACTTCGCAGGCCTTCCTTGGCCGTGCGAAGTCGCCCTTCCCCCCGGAGTGACAGGCCGACGCCAGCTCAGGCAGGGGCGGCGCCGGTGATCCGGTGGATCGAGAGCACCCTGCGGGTGCCGCTGACCATGCCGGTGACCCGACCTCCCTCGGCGTTCTCGGGGTGGAAGAGCAGGCGCTCGATCTGACCCGAGCTGCTCGCATAGCCGATCCACACCGGCGTCTGGTCGGCGGCCGCCTCACGCAGGATCGCCAGCGCCGTGGTCGGGTCCGTGTGCGCCAGAGCGGGCCGCCCGGTCGGGCGACTCGCGGCGGCCTCCTCGCCGGCGCGCAGCTGGTGGACGATCTCCTCGGTCGCCTCCGGCGTCAGGAGGGTATGCGTCACGCGCCGACCCGGTCGGCTCACCGTCCGCCTCTCTCCCCGTCGCCGGTGCACCGTCTCCCCGGTGGCCGTCTCCGCGACCGCACCGATGCCCGCCTCGCGCAGCACCTCGTGGACGACGGACGGCTCGGCGGGCGAGACGAGGACGCTGGAGGAGATCTGGCTCAGCCGCAGCAGGGCCAGCTCGGGCCGGGACATCAGCTCGGCGACGCGGGCGGGGTCGTCGGTGCGGATGTACGTCGAGGCTCCCCCGATCCGGACCTGGCCGTGACGGCGGGCCTCGTCGCGGACGAGGTACTCCAGCGCCTGGGGGAGGGGTGTCAGGCTCGAGGCAGCGAGGGTCTCGACGAGCTCGTCGGCGGTCCAGCCGCGGTCGAGTGCCCGGGCGACGGACGCCGGGGAGAAGCGGTACACGGTGGCGCCGCCGCGGGACTCGACGTCGGACGTCAGTCGCATGATGTCGGCGAGCTGACCGGTGAGGGGTCCCGGCGCGATCGCGGTGAGGTCGCCCTGGAGGATCACGTGCTCGACAGGCTCGGGCAGGTGCGGGTGGATGGCGTCGGCCAGATCGTCGATCCCGTTGGCCTGCAAGAGAACTCGTCCGGCGTCTGACAGAGCGCCCATGCCCGTGACGCCGAGCAGGGCGGCCTCGTCGAGGGCCGTCCGGAGCACCGCGCCGAGATCGCGGGGAAGGCGACGGGGTCGTCGGAAGCGCAGCGCATCCTCGACCTGGGACGCGTCGAGCGCGTGGTCGTCGGAAGCCTGCAGCACCTTGACCGCGTCCTGGCGCAGGGCCCGGATCGGCGGCCAGGTCAGGTCGGCACCGAGGACCCCCGTGCCGGAGGCGGGCAGCAGGTGCAGCGTGCGGACCGACGTCCACCACGACCAGGTGAGCCGGGCCCACTGCTGGGAGGGTGGCGACGACCGCCAGATGTCGTAGTGGCTCGTCGGCACGAAGTGCGGCTCGAGCTCGCCGTCGTCCGCGACGAGCTCGGCGGCGACGAGCAGCTCGACGAGGAAGGCCGCGCGGCGCACGTCGGCGTCCAGGGAGCGGGCGAGGCTGCGCAGGTCGCGCACGGCGAGCCCGCCACCCTTGAGGACCGGGACAGGGTCGGCCGCGAGCAGAGCGAGGAGCTCGTCGCAGTGGGCCAGCAGCTCCGCGGCTGCTCCGCCCGCTGCGGTGTTGACGTGGTCCCGGTCAGGGATGGGCGCCTCCGCGGCTGACGGTGCGACGAGGTCCTCCGGCCGGTGCGACCGTCCGCCTCGAAGCAACAGTCCGAGCTCCCGCGGGACGAGGAGTGCGCCGGACTCCGTGTTCCCCAAGGCGTCTCGCGCCTGCAACCACTGGACAGCGCGCGCCGTCCGGCTGGCGGCATCCCCCGTCGGAGGTTGCGCCACCGGTGGCCCCCAGGTGAGGGCACCCAGCACGGCATGGACCTCGTCGGGCGCTCCCTCGAGGTCCTGCGGGGTGAGTGGGGTGGCTCCGATCTCCGCCGCGCCCGGTCCGAGCCCGGCCGGATAGGGGCCGAGCACGTCGACGACCGACGTGACCGGGCGAAGCCCGTGGTCGTCCCGCCAGAGCAGGGCCCGCGTCCACAGGTCGTCCAGGATCTCATCGAGCTCCTCGGCTGTGAGCGAGTTGCCCAGCAGCGTCGACAGTCCCTCCACGGTGACCGGGGGTCGGAGCAGGACGGCGGCCTCGAGGATCGAGAGAGCTCGGCGGTCGAGGGCGTCCACAGCCCGCGCGGTGCTCGCGATCGTGCCGGCCCGCGCAGCCATGGCCGTGAGGTCCGCCGGCGCCGGACGCGCCAGGTCGGGTCGGCGCAGGAGGAGGTCGGCGAGGTCGCTGTCGGAGCGCCCTCGGAGGTCGTCGGCGTACGAACGGGCCGCCTGCCGCATACCGCTTCCGCGTCGTCCTGGCACACACCAACGGTATGCGCTGCTCCGGCTCTCCGGTCCGGGTCGCCGATTCCGTGGACGCTACCTGCCCATGGACGCCGGCTGCGAGGACTCCCTTCCCTGGACTCCGTCTCCCTGGACTCCGTCTCCCTGGACTCCGTCTCCCTGGACTCCGTCTCCCTGGAGCCCGCCTCCCTGGAGCCCCTCTCCCTGGAGCCCGTCTACCTGGACTCGGGCTTCGCGCTGGCCGCAGCCATGGCCGCCTCGGCCCGCTGGATGACCCGTTGGTTGACCTGGGTGGCCACCCACAACACGACAAGGATCGTCGCGATCGGCATGGACCAGAAGACCGCCTCCAGGCCGAAGCGGCTGGCGATGAGCCCCCCGAGCGGAGCCCCGATCGCCATGGTCCCGAAGACGATGGTCCGGGAGGAGCCGCCGATCCGGCCGAGCAGCCCGGCCGGGACGACACGCTGGCGGATGCTCATCATGATGACGTTGCCGATCATGTTCGAGAACCCGACGATCACGCAGGCGATCGTGATCGCCCACCAGGTCGGGAACATGACCGGGATGAGCAGCCCGAGGGAGTTGACGATCCACGACCCGACGGCGACCCGGAACTCGCCGAGGCGCCGGATCGGTCCGCTCGGCACGAGCGAGCCGAGGACGGCACCGGCCGAGAGCACGGCCATGAGGAGTGGGTAGTGCCACGGCTCCAGCCCGACGCGCGACTCCGGCCCGACCACCCAGAGGACGAGGACGGAGGTGTATGCGGTGCTGAAGAGATTGGAGAAACCCGAGAAGATCGTCAGGGGGCGCACGACGGGGTGCTGCACGAGGCGTCGCAGCCCGAAGGCGATGTCGGAACGCACGCTCACCACCGCGTCGGGAGCGGCATCACTCTCGCGCGGGGCGACGAAGCCCTCGGGCCGGCGGAGCCTGGCGACGACGAGGACGACGAGCACGAGGAGCCCGGCGGGGACGCCGAACACCCAGGCGGTGCCGAGGGTGAAGAGGAGGCCACCGAGGGGCTGGCCCACGAAGTTCTGCATGAGGGTCTCGGTGCCGAGGATGCGGCTGTTCGCCTGGTTGAGCCGCTCCTTCTCGACGATCTGGGGGATGAGCGCCTGGGCTGAGAGGTCGGAGAACAGCTCGGTCACTGCATGGAGCAGGACGAGGGCGATGAGCACCCAGATGGTGAGGGTGCCCGTCAGGGCCACCGCCGTCGAGGCGACGAGGATGCCCACGCGGGCGGCGAGCGCCCGTTGTCGGATCCTTGCGCGATCCCCACGGTCGACGACGACGCCCACGAAGAGGGAGCCGAGGAGCCACGGCAGCCAGAACGCGGCCGTCGTGAGGGAGACGAGGAACGGGTCGCGGGTGAGGGTGACGGCGATGAGCGGCATCGCGCCGAATACCGCACCGTCGACGAGGTTGCTTCCGGCGACCCCGGCGAGGTGGATGCGGAACAGCCGGTTCCCGGTAGCCGGGGACGGTCGGTCCATCGTCGCCTCCCGGGTGGCGTGGCTGCCCTGTCCTCGCATGCGGTGCTCCTAGACTGGATGCAGAAGAAGTATTGCAAAGAACGATTTGCAAAGGTATCTCTGCAACATGTCGAAGCGCAAGAGTGTTCCGGAGGAATCCGGGAGCGCCTCCCCTGCGAGCGGGGTCGTCGCACGCCCGTTCCACATGGAGGATGTCGACCCGGCGACCCTCAAGGCGTTTGCCCACCCGCTGCGCATGCGGATGTACACCTACCTCAGGGACCATGGCGCGGCGACGGCGTCGAGGCTCGCTGAGGCGATGGGCGAGAGCACCGGTCAGACGAGCTATCACCTGCGCCAGCTGGCGCGGCACGGCCTCATCGGGGAGGACACCGGGCGTGGGACGGCCCGCGAGCGGTGGTGGGAGGCGAAGGGCTTCTCCGCCGGGCTCGGGACCGTCGACGCCGACCCGTCCGCGATGACGACCCTGCAGCTGGTCCAGCGGCAGGGGATCGAGGAGCGGCGCCGACGCCAGCTCGAGTGGGTCGAGCGGCAGTCCGAGGAGGAGCGGGCGTGGCTGGAGGCGGTGGCCTTCACCGAGACGACGACGCGGATGAGTCCCGATGAGCTGAGGGCCCTCGTCCTGGACATCACCGATCTCATCGAGGAGCACCTCGAGGCGGTGAAGCAGGCCCGCGCCGAGGATGACGGCGCCGGCACGAGGATGGTCAAGATCTACGGACAGTTCTTCCCCCTGCCACCCGAGTGACCCACGCCGGCCGGCTCAGTCGGCCAGAGCCCCCGATCAGGACGACCCGTCAGGACGGCCGGTCAGGGCAGCTGGACGGAACCGAGCGCAGATGGGAGGAACTCGACGATGACGACCACCCCGACGAGTGCGAGGAGGACGCCGGCCGCGACGAGCACCCGGCGGTAGATGCGGTCGGTGAGTCGTGACCGGCCCCCGGCCACCGCGACGGCGATAACGGCCTTCGCGCCGACGATCGCGACGTAGAAGCCCAGGACGAGCCAGATCGCACCGGCGGGTGAGTCGCGCCAGGTCTGCAGGGTGAGGGGTCCGAGAACGGTCGCCCAGAACAACCACGGATGCGGGCTGAGGACGTTGAGCACGGCGGCCGATCGCAGCGCCTGCCAGCCGAGCCGACGCTCGTCCCGCGTGCTCGACTCGAGCTGGGCGTCCTTCGCCTCACGGATCGTGACCCAGGCCGTCCACAGGAGGAACAGGCCGCCGGCGACAGCGAGGACGGCCAGGGCCTGGTCCGGGAGCTGTTGCAGGACGACCAGGACGCCGACGATGACGACGGCGTCGGAGACGAGCGGTGCCAGCGCCGCCAGTACCCCCGCACGCCGGCCCCCGCGAACCGCCGCGGTGACGACGAGGACGAGCAGCGGACCCGGGCTGATGCCGGCACCGGCACCAAGGCTCAGGCCGAGCAGTAGCAGGTCCACGGCCGCGAACCTACCTGGGCCTGACCGGCGCCGGTGCCGGCGTCTCCCCTGGTGACTGGAAGGGGCAGGACAGCCAACACCAGGCGGGCCTCGGTGCATCGGATGGCCGTTCAGCCCTGCAGCGGCTAATCCGAGAGCCCGACCCGGTGGAGCACCGTAGACTAGGGTGCTGGTCGGGCGCCCCCTGAGCGCGCGGCCATTCCAACGTGAGACGCTCACCCGACTTCGTAAAGGTGCAAAGGTGCCCACCGGCAAGGTCAAGTTCTACGATTCCGAGAAGGGGTTCGGCTTCGTCAGCAGTGACGAGGGCGGCGACATCTTCGTGCCCGCCAGCGCGCTTCCGGAGGGCGTCACGGCTCTCAAGAGCGGCCAGCGCATCGAGTTCTCCATCATCGAGGGCCGCCGCGGTGCCCAGGCGATGGCCGTCCACCTCCTCGATCCGCTCCCGAGCGTGACCGCCGCGCGCAAGGCCCGCGACCGCAAGCCCACCGAGGAGATGGTGGTCATCGTCGAGGACGTCATGCAGCTGCTGGACAACGTCTCCAACTCACTTCGCCGCGGGCACTACCCCGACAAGGCGTTCGGCAACAAGGTGGCTCAGGTGCTCCGGGCCATCGCGAGCGACCTCGAGAGCTGAGCGCGTGTCCTCCGCCACCATCACTTCCACGCGGGCTGCGAAGTCGAGTCGATCCGCGGTCAAGACCGATGCGGTCCTGGCCGCTGCGCAGGACGTGGCGCGTGCTGCGCTGGAGGAGATCACCGAGCCGGACAGCATCGGTCAGTACATCGGCTCGGCGATGATTGCCGAGCGCCTCGCGACGCACTACTTCCTCTGCACCTCACCCGGCTACCGGGGCTGGGCCTGGGCGGTGACGGTCGCGCGCGTCCCGCGTGGCAAGGTCGCGACAGTCTGCGAGACGAATCTCGTCCCCGGTCCCGACGCGCTCCTCTCCCCGCCGTGGGTCCCCTATGCCGATCGTCTTGCGCCCGGTGACCTCGGGCCCGGGGACGTGCTGCCGAAGGTCGAGGACGATCCCAACCTCGAGTTCGGCTTCGAGCAGACCGGTGACGACAACGTCGACCAGCTCGCGATCTGGGAGCTCGGGCTCGGCCGGGTCCGGGTGCTGTCGCGGCAGGGTCGCAACGCGGCCGCTGAGCGGTGGTATGCAGGGGACGGGGGTCCCCGGGCCGAGATCGCCCTGCGCTCGACCGCAGAGTGCCGGTCGTGCGGCTACTTCGTTCCCATGCCCGGCGCGCTGCGTGCCGTCTTCGGGGTGTGCGCGAACGAGTGGTCCCCCTCGGACGGGCGAGTCGTCGCCCTCACCCACGGCTGCGGCGCGCACTCCGAGACGGACGTCGCCTCGCCGGCGCCGGAGCCGATCGGCCGGCCCATCATCGACGACAACCGTCTCGACCTCGTCGACTGACGGCCGGCAGCTGCCGACTCACGATCGAGTGAGTGGCCGCGCTAGGGCGCGGTGGGGTGAGCCCGGCGGCCTACTCGACACCCGCGGCGTTGCCGCGGCCGCGTCGGACGTACAGGTAGCCCACGAGACCGAGGACGAGGCCCGCGACACAGGTCCAGGGCCACCAGTCCCGGTCGCCGGTGTGCAGGGCGGGGACCACGAGAGTGACGATGAGCGCGATCGCCCACAGCACCACTCCCACCTTGATGACTGTGACGGTCTTCACCGGCATGGGCGGGTATGCGGGGCCCTGGGAGGCGTCCAAGGTCACCGGATCGTGCTTCCGGCCGGTGGCGGAGTGGTCCTCGGGCATGCCCATACTCTAGGTCGCCCGCGTCCGCCCCCAGTCCATCGACGCGTGGACCGGTGCACGAGCACCTCCCGGGAGGTCCTATTGTGTGCGCCATGACTTCGACCTCGACCGAAAAGACCCGTACGGGCGGACCTGCCGGACCCCAGTGGCTGGACAGCTATTTCGAGATCTCGGCGCGTGGTTCCACGCTCGCCCGGGAGCTGCGCGGTGGCCTCGTCACGTTCTTCACCATGGCGTACATCATCGTGCTCAACCCGCTCATCCTGGGGTTCGCCCCCGACATGAACGGCGACTTCCTCGGTGGGGGGCCGGGTGACGGCTCCAACCTGCCCGCCATCGCCGCGGGCACCGCCCTGGTCGCCGGTGTGATGTCGATCCTCATGGGTGTCGTCGCGAACTATCCCCTCGCCCTGGCCGCCGGTCTCGGTCTCAACGCGTTCGTCGCATACTCGATCGCCTCCCAGATGACCTGGCACGACGCCATGGGCCTGGTCGTCCTCGAGGGTCTGATCATCCTCGTCCTCGTGCTCACCGGCTTCCGGCAGGCGGTGTTCAAGGCCGTCCCGACCCAGCTCAAGGTCGCCATCTCGGTCGGCATCGGTCTCTTCATCGCGCTCATCGGCTTCGTCGACGCCGGGTTCGTGCGGCGCACGGGCGTCGGCCCGGTCCCTGTCGAGCTCGGGATCGGTGGGTTCCTCGCCGGCTGGCCGACCTTCGTCTTCATCATCGGCCTGCTCCTTGTCGTCGGCCTGTGGGTGCGCAAGACCAAGGGCGCGATCCTCATCGCCATTCTCGTCACGACCGTCATCGCCATGATCGTCGAGGCGATCGCCAAGGTCGGGCCGAGTGGCGGCGAGCCGGCCAACCCCACCGGCTGGCACCTCAACGTCCCGCAGGTGCCGGACGCGTTGCTCGGTATCCCGCAGCTGTCGACCCTGGGTCAGTTCAGCCTGCTCGGCTCGTTCCGCAACGCCGGTCTGGTCGCGGCCCTCCTCCTCATCTTCACCCTCATGCTCGCGGACTTCTTCGACACCATGGGCACGATGACCGCGATCGGCGCCGAGGCCGACCTGCTCGACGAGCAGGGCACCCCGCCCAACTCGGAGAAGATCTTGGTCGTCGACTCCATCGCCGCCGCTGCCGGTGGTGCCGCGGCCGTCTCGTCGAACACCTCCTACATCGAGTCCGCGTCCGGCGTCGGAGAGGGTGCGCGCACCGGCCTGGCGTCGGTCGTCACCGGCGCGCTCTTCCTGCTCGCCATGGTCTTCGCCCCGCTCGTGAAGATCATCCCGAGCGAGGCCGCGGTCCCGGCTCTGGTCCTCGTCGGGTTCCTCATGATGCAGCAGGTCACCGACATCAAGTGGGACGACCCGGAGATCGCCATCCCGGCGTTCCTCACGATCGTCGTCATGCCGTTCACGTACTCCATCACCGCGGGTATCGGCGCCGGCTTCATTGCCTACGTCTTCATCAAACTCGTGCGCGGCAAGGGCGGGACCATCCACCCGCTCATGTGGGTCACCTCGGTGCTCTTCGTCGCCTACTTCGCGATCGAGCCGATCCGCGGGCTGCTGGGAGTCTGAGGACTCACCGCCCATAACCATCACGCCGTGGGTGGCTCGCCGCGCTGCGTTCGCGGGGAGCCACCCACGGCGGCTTTTCGGCAGCGGGCCGAGGTGTACCGGGATAGTAGTTGCGTTGCGTAACTATCTTTGACATGATGTCGGGGTCTCTCATCAGCCGTTCCACCTGCGCGGCGGCTCCCTCTCCAGAGGATGCCTGCTGCGCTCGTGTCCTCCTGCAGCGTCGCTGGCACCGGCAGCAGACCCGACCCTCGCGGCACTGTGTCCACCCCCGTTCTCGCGGAGCACCCGTCATGAAGTCCGACCCTGATCTCGCTACAGACCTGCGTCTGGCCTGCCTGCGCATCGCCCGCCGCAACCGGTTCGAGTCCGTCATCGAGGTCGCGCCGCACCAGGCCGCCGTCCTCATCTCCATCGAGCGCGGGTCGAAGTCGGCACGGGAGATCGCGGCCAAGGAGAAGATCAGCGCTCCCACGGTCTCGCGCACCATCGCCGCTCTCGTCGAGGCGGGCTGGGTGACGCGGACGGTTGATCCCGCGGACGGTCGGCGCATCGTCCTTGCCATCAGCGACACCGGTCGGCGCGTCCTCCAGGAGACCCGCCGGGCCCGCGAGGAGTGGATGTCGACCCGCCTCAATCAGCTCAGTGAGGAGGACATCGAGCTGGTCCGGGCCGCTTTGCCGGTGCTCGAGAGGATCGCCAGGCTGTGAGCCCCACCTTCCGCGCGCTGGAGGTGCGCAACTACCGCATCTATGCCGCGGGCGCCTTCGTCTCGAACATCGGCACCTGGATGGGTGCGATCGCGCAGAACTGGCTCGTGCTCACCGAGCTGACGGACCACTCCTCCCAGGCGCTGGGGCTGGTCGTCGGCCTGCAGTTCCTGCCGTTCGTCGTCCTCGCTCCTTTCACCGGGATGATCGCGGACCGCTATCCGAAGCGCCGCATCCTGCTGGCCACCCAGAGCTTCATGGGCTCGCTCATGCTGCTCACCTCGATCCTCGTCTTCACCGGGACCATCCGGCTCTGGATGATGTTCGTCATGGCCGCCCTGCTGGGCAGCGCGATGGCGATCGACAACCCGGCACGGCAGACGATCGTCTCCGAGATGGTCCCCATCGACACCCTCGCCAATGCCGTTGCGCTCAACAGCGCCTCGTTCAACGCAGGGCGACTCATCGGGCCCGGTGTCGCAGGACTCGCCATCGCCCAGTGGGGCACCGGCTTGGCGTTCCTTCTCAATGCCATCTCGTTCCTCGCCGTCATCGCGGCCCTCTCGACCCTGCGACCCGGGGAGATGCTGCCGACCCCGCTCGCCCGCGGGCGTGGCGCCATCCGCGACGGCTTCGCCTACGTCAAGCGCCGCCGGGACATCCAGCTCGTCATGCTCCTCGTCTTCGTCTTCGGCACGTTCGGCATGAACTTCCAGATCACCACCGCCCTGATGGCTACGACGGTCTTCGGGAAGGGGCCGACCGAGTTCGGCATCCTCGGCTCGGTTGTCGCGATCGGCTCCTTCACCGGAGCGCTCATGTCCGCACGGCGTGGGACGGCCCGGCTCCGCACACTGCTGCTGGCGCTCTCGGGCTTCACCGTCGCCTCGACCGCGGCTGCTCTGGCGCCGTCCTACGTGACCTTCGCGGTGCTCCTCGTCGTCCTCGGCTTCACCGCCCTCACGGCTCTCACGACCGCCAACGCGATGGTGCAGACCCGCGTCGACCCGCTCCTCCGTGGCCGGGTCATGGCGCTGTACATGGCGATCTTCATGGGCGGCACCCCCGTCGGCGCCCCCATCATCGGCTGGATCGGCGACGTGTTCGGGGCGCGCTGGACCATCGGGATCGCGCCCGTTGCGATCGGTATCACCCTCATCGGCGTCGCCATCTCCCTGATGCGCAGCGAGAATGTGAGAGTGAGCTTCGAGACCCAGCCCCGCCCGCGCCTGCTCATCTCCAGTGAGCCGGTGCGGTCCCGGGTGACTGAGCCGGTACTCGAGGAGGCGCAGTGACTGCACGGACCCGTCGACTCCTCACCCTCGCCGTTCTCGCGTTTGTCGTCGCGATAGCAGTCATGGCAGCGTTGCTCTGATGGTGTGTTCGAACTGCGGGTACCAGCTCGCCCCCGAGGACAAGTTCTGCGGGGGCTGCGGGGCGTACCTCACCGACGCTCCCGCAGAGCAGGCGGCACCGATCCAGGGCAGCCAGCCCCAGGCCAACCAGCCCCAGGCCAACCAGCCTCAGTACAACCAGCCTCAGTACAACCAGCCCCAGTACTACCCGCCCCAGTACTACGAGAGCCAGGGCCAGCAGACCCAGTACTACGAGCCCCAGGGCAACGACCACTGGGTGCCTCCGTATGTGCGGGACGAGGAGTACGCACCGCCTCGCCGGGGTCCGGGGCCGCGGATCATTGCTGCCGGTGTGGCCGCCGTGCTCGTCCTTGCGCTCCTGGTGTGGGCGTTCACCCGCGGCGGTGACGACGACCCCGACCAGGCCGCGACACCGGCCGTGACCCAGACGACGGGTGCGCCGACGACGACCGAGCCGCCGTCCACCCCGACGGACGGCACCGAGAGCCCGACCGAGACGGCCACAGAGACCGCGACGGAGACGGCGACTGCAGACCCGACCCGCATCGAGCTCGCCCCCTCGGCTGCCCAGTGCAGCAATGTCGGCAGCATCGCGGTCTACCGAGGCAACGACCAGACCTCCTGCCCGTTCGCGGAGAACGTCGCCCGCGCATACGCCGCGCTCGTGGAGCCGGTGACCGGACCCGTCACCCTCAGCGATGTCGCCTCACCGGTGACCGGGCAGACCTACTCGCTGACCTGCGAGTTCACCTCTCCCGTGCGCTGCTCCGGCGGCGACAACGCGGTCGTCTACCTGTCACCGTCCTCCTGACGGTCGACCTGACGACCGGCTCGCACGATGAACGGCGTTGCGGGAGAGGGGCGTCGGGCACTGCTCATCACGCTGGTCCTCATCGGTGGCATCGCCGCCCTGGTGTGGGTCGGCGTGCGCACCGGCCATCTCGGCACCAGTCTCTCCCCGGTGGAGGCGACCACGAGTACGCCGAAGCGGTCGGCGACGACATCTCCTCGCCCCTCAGCGTCTGCCACGTCGACCCCGAGCATGAGCCCCACACCGACCCTCGTCCCTCCCGACCCCGTGCTGGTCGCCGCCTTCGCCGCTCTCGTGGCGGAGCTCGGGGGTGAGTATGCGCTGGCCTGGGTGGACGGGGAAGGTCTCCACCTCCTGGGTGAGCCGCCCGACGAGACCGCCTGGTCGACGATCAAGGTGCCGCTGTCCATTGCGGCCGTCGAGCATGGGGCCGCCGCCGGCAGTGACCCGTGGCCGGACATCGATCCGGCGATCACGACGAGCGACAACGACGCAGCGCTGCGGCTGTGGGCGTCGCTCGGCACTCCCCAGGAGGCGGCTGCGGCCGTGGATGAGGTGCTCGCCGCATACGGATCAGCGGGGACCCGGACCGAGAGCGAGGGGGTCCGGCCGCCGTTCACGCCGTTCGGGCAGACGCAGTGGAGCCTGGTCGACCAGGCGCGGTTCGCCGCATCCCTGGCGTGCGCGCCGGGGGCTTCGCCGGCTGGGGAGGTCCGCGCGGTGATGGGCCGGGTGGTCGAGGACCAGCGGTGGGGGATCGGGCGGGTCGAGACGGCGCACCTGAAGAGCGGCTGGGGGCCGGATGACTCAGGCGCCTATGTGCTGCGGCAGCTCGGCGACGGCGTCGTCGACGGCCGGTGGCAGGCGCTCGCGCTCAGCGGTCGCGCCGCTGACGGGACCTATCCCCAGGGGGCTGCGGACCTCAGTGCACTCGTGGAGTGGTGGGCGCGGACTGCGGCCGACGGCCCGAGCCTGGTCTGCACGCAGTGATGCCGGGGGACTCAGCCCTGGGTGTGCTCGACGACGTAGTCGATGCAGGACAGCAGCGCGCTGACGTCGTCGGGCTCGATCGCCGGGAAGGTGGCGATCCGCAGCTGGTTGCGGCCGAGCTTGCGGTAGGGCTCGGTGTCGACGATCCCGTTGCTGCGCAGCGTCCTGGCCACTGCGGCGGCGTCGATGGAGTCGTCGAAGTCGATCGTGGCGACCACCTGGCTCCGGTGGGCCGGGTCGGCGACGAACGGCGTCGCATACGAGGTCCGCTCGGCCCAGTCGTAGATCCGGTTGGAGGAGTCCGCGGTCCGCTCGACCGCCCAGGTGAGCCCACCGTTGCCATTGAGCCACTCGAGCTGGCTGGCGAACATGGCGAGCGTCGCGACAGCCGGGGTGTTGTAGGTCTGGTCCTTGACCGAGTTGTCGATCGCGGTGGGGAGGCTGAAGAAGTCCGGCACCCAGCGGCCCGACGCGGTGATCTCCTCGACGCGCGCCAGGGCGGCGGGGGAGAACAGGCCGACCCACAGGCCGCCGTCGGAGGCGAAGCACTTCTGCGGGGCGAAGTAGTAGACGTCCGTCTGGGTCACGTCGACGGGCAGGCCGCCGGCACCGGAGGTGGCGTCGATGAGGACGAGCGCGTCGTCGTCGGCGCCCTCGACGCGGTGGACAGGAGCCATGACGCCGGTCGAGGTCTCGTTGTGCGCCCAGGCATAGACGTCGATGCCGGCCTCGGCCACCGGCGAGGCGAGCGTGCCGGGGTCGGCCTTGACGACCGTCGGCTCACCGAGGAAGGGCGCCGCCTTCGTGACGCTGGCGAACTTGCTGGAGAACTCACCGAACGCGCAGTGCTGAGCGCGGTCCCGGACCAGCCCGAAGGCGGCGATGTCCCAGAACGCCGTCGCGCCACCGTTGCCGAGGACGACCTCGTAGCCGTCGGGGAGGGAGAACAGGTCGCGCAGTCCAGACCGGACCGCCCCCACGAGGTTCTTCACCGGCGCCTGCCGGTGCGAGGTCCCGAGGACGGTGGTGCCGATGGCGGCCAGGGCCTCCACCTGAGCGGGACGGACCTTGCTCGGTCCGCAGCCGAAGCGACCGTCGGCGGGCAGCAGGTCGGCGGGGATGGTCAGGGCGGGTGCGTCAGTCACGTCTTCCAGTGTCGCAAGCGCAGAGGAGTCCCGCTCGCCCGGGTCCAGGTTGCGGAACGAGGTGCTCCTGCCGGTTCGGCTGATGACCCGGTTCGGCTGATGACCAGGTATGCGGTGGCGGGGTCAGTGGACCCGGTCCGGCTCTCGGCTGGGCGGCCGAGGGTGTGCCGTGGCCGCCTCAGTGCACGCGGTCCGGCCGCCAGCCGGCGATCGACTCGATGCCGCGGGGGCCCTCGCCGACGTAGCGGGCGGTCGGGCGGATGAGCCGACCGGTGCGCTTCTGCTCGAGGATGTGCGCCGACCACCCGGCCGTGCGGGCGCAGGTGAACATCGGCGTGAACATCTCCGGCGGGACCTCGGCGAAGTCGAGGAGGACGGCTGCCCAGAACTCGACGTTGGTCGCCAGCACGCGATCTGGGCGACGGGCGTGGAGCTCGTCGAGGGCGGCCTTCTCGAGCGCCGCGGCGACCTCGAAGCGTGGGGCATCGAGCCTGCGGCAGGTCTCCCGCAGGACGCGGGCGCGGGGGTCCTCGGCGCGGTAGACGCGGTGACCGAAGCCCATGAGGCGCTCGCCGCGGTCGAGGAGGCGCTTGACGTAGGTGGTGGCGTCACCGGCCTGCTCCACCCCCTCGATCATGTGCAGCACCCGCGAGGGGGCCCCACCGTGGAGCGGGCCGCTCATCGCGCCGACCGCTCCGGAGAGGCAGGCGGCCACGTCGGCGCCCGTCGAGGCGATGACGCGCGCCGTGAAGGTGGACGCGTTCATGCCGTGCTCGGCAGCCGACACCCAGTAGGCGTCGACGGCCTCCACGTGCTTGGGATCCGGCTCGTCGCGCCAGCGGATCATGAAGCGCTCGGTGATGGTGCGACCCTCGTCGACCCGCGACTGCGGCACCATCGGCGTGGACTGGCCGTGCGCGGACTGGGCGACGAAGGACAGCGCCATGACCGAGGCGCGGGCGAGGTTGTCCCGCACCTCCTCGGGCTCGATGTCGAGGACGGGCTTCAGACCCCAGAGCGGAGCGAGCATCGCCAGGGCGGCCTGGACATCGACGCGCACGTCGCCGGAGTGCACGGGGAGGGGGAACGGCTCGGCCGGCGGCAGGCCGGGGTCCATCTCGTTGTCGACGAGCAGGCCCCAGACGTGTCCGAAGCTGACCCGGCCGACCAGGTCCTCGATGTCGACCCCCCGGTAGCGCAGCGCCCCTCCTTCACGGTCCGGTTCCGCGATGGCGGTCTCGAACGCGATGACGCCCTCGAGGCCGTGCTTGACGTCGCTGTCGCTCATGCTCAGGTCTCCAATGTGTGGTTGGTCGGTGTCGGGGGTCGCCCGGCGCTCTTGGGCCCGCTGCTGCCGGGGGTCCGCTGTTCTTGAGCTCGGTGTGTGGTGAGCCCGGTACATGAGGCTGGTTCCCATGTCCGCGGGTGTGGCCCGCCGCTCTGGTGGCGGGGTGTCCTGGGGTGCGTCGAGGTGGAGGGGTCCGGGTGCCATTCTGCACCCGGACACCATGCCGGCGCGCCATAGTCTTGGGGCGTGACCGACCTCAGCCACTCCCGCCGGGACTACGACAGTGAGGGGATCGACTCGGCGACGATGCCCGCGGCCCCGTGGGAGCAGGTATCCGCCTGGGTCACCGAGGCCATCGCGGTGGCCGAGTCCACGCCGCAGCACGACGAGCCCACCGCTGTGAGCGTCGCGACTGTCGACGCCGAGGGCGCCCCGAACGTGCGCACCGTGCTCGCCCGCTTCCTGGACGACCGTGGCCCCGGCTTCGTCTCTTCTCGCCACTCGGCGAAGGCGGCTGAGCTCGCGACGAACCCGCGCATCGCTCTCGCCTACACGTGGCCGCATCTCTTCCGCGCCATCCGGTTCCGCGGAGTCGCCGAGGCCATCGCTTCCGATGAGCTGCAGACCTATTGGGCGACCCGGCCCTACGGGTCGCAGATCGCGGCGTGGGCGTCCCGGCAGTCCCACCCGATCGAGAGCCGCGCTGCACTCGAGGCGGAGGTGGCCCGCTGGGGGGCCCGCTTCCCCGAGGGCTCGGCTGAGGGCGTCCCGATGCCCGAGGACTTCTGCGGGTGGCGGGTCAGCGCCGACGAGGTGGAGTTCTGGGCCGGCCGGCGCTCACGGTTGCACGACCGGATCGTCTACACCCGGGTCGGCGACGGCACCCTGGCCGACCCGGAGTCCTGGCGCGTCACCCGCCGCCAGCCCTGAGCGCGCCCCTGCTGTCTTGCCGGTGCACCTTGTGGGACGCGGCCTGGGCGCGGGGCTTGATGACGAGCAGGTCGACATTGACGTGGCGGGGGCGCGTGGCCATCCACGTGATCGCGTCGGCGATGTCCTCGGCGAGGAGCGGCTCGGCGACCCCCGCATACACTTTGTCGGCCTTCTCCCGGTCGCCCTTGAAGCGGGTGAGGGCGAACTCGTCGGTCCGCACCATGCCGGGGGCGATCTCGGTGACCCGGACCGGCTGGTCGAACAGCTCGAGGCGGAGGGTCTCGGTGATCACGGCGAGTCCGTGCTTGGCGGCGGTGTACCCGGCACCCCCCTCATAGGCGACGTGCCCGGCGATCGAGCCGACGTTGACGATGATGCCTTCGCCGTCGGCCGCGAGCAGGGCCGGGAGCAAGGCCTTCGTGACGCGGACGACGCCTGCGACATTGACGTCGTACATCAGCTGCCAGGCGTCGAGATCCGCCTGGGCGACGGGCTCGAGGCCGTGCGCGCCACCGGCGTTGTTGACGAGGACCTGCACGGTCGGGCCGGCGACCTCCGCCAGCCGTGCGACGTCAGCATCGGACGTCACGTCGCACGTGACGGTGTCGCACGTCCCGCCCGCCTCGCGGATCTCCGTCGCCAGCTCCTCGAGGCGGTCCTGGCGACGAGCGGCGCCGACGATGCGGTATCCCTCAGCGGCGAGGGCGTGCGCAGTCGCCGCGCCGATCCCGCTGCTCGCTCCGGTGACGACGGCTGTGCGTATCGGTGAAGCACCCATGGCATCCACTCTTCCACGCCACGATGCCCTCGCCTATGGCACCCAGCACGAGCCCACGGACGTCATCAGAGCCAGCAGGACGAGCGCCACGGAGGATCCATCCGGCACCCAGCGCTCAGAGTCGCGCGGCCCGCCAAACCCACTCAGCCGCGGGCGGCTTCGTAGCGGGCGAGTGCCTCGAGCCGCGCCTCGGCGTGGTCGAGGATCCGCTCCGGATAGCCGTGGGCGTAGCCGTCAGCGGCCTTCCACGGCTCGTGTGCCGCCGCGCCCCGCAGGTGAGCCAGCTCGGGGACCCAGCGCCGCACGTACTCACCCTGCGGGTCGTGGCGCCGGCCCTGACTCACCGGGTTGAAGACCCGGAAGTAGGGCGAGGCGTCGGTCCCGGTGCCGGCGACCCACTGCCAGCCGTGGTTGTTGCTCGCGATGTCCCCGTCGAGGAGGTGCTCGAGGAAGTGCCGGGCGCCGACCGGCCACCACACGTGCAGGTCCTTGACGAGGAAGCTCGCGGTGATCATCCGGACCCGGTTGTGCATCCACCCCTCGTGGGCGAGCTGGCGCATCCCGGCGTCGACGATGGGGAACCCGGTCCGCCCCGCACGCCAGGCCTCGATGTCCGCGGCCACCTCGGGATGCGTGGGGTCGGCGTAGGTCATGTCCGACAGCGCGGTGCTCCAGTCCGACCATGCCGAGTCGGGCCGGTGCCAGAGCACGTCGGCATAGAACTCCCGCCAGCACAGCTCGGTGACGAGCTTGTCGGCGTCCGCGTCGCCCCACAGTCCACGGTCGACCAGATCCGCGAGCATCGTGCGTGGGTGGATCTCCCCGTACTTCAAGGGAATCGACATCCGGCTCGTGGTGTCGAGGTCCGGGCGGTCGCGATCCGTGGCATAGCCCGCGAGGTCGTTGTCGAGGAACTCGGTCCATCGCCGGCGCGCGGCCCGCTCACCCGCCTCGTAGGTTGCGTCGTCGGGAGGGGCCGGGAGCGCGCCGCTGCTGTCGGCGCGAATGAAGCGCGCCTGCGGTGTCGGCGCCGGCCGGGGCCAGCCGAACTCGCGCCAGGCCCGGGAGAACGGCGTGAAGACCTTGTATGCGGTGCCCCCGCCCGTGAGCACCGAGCCCGGGCCGATGGCATAGGGAGTGCCGGCGGCGCGCAACGACACTCCCGCCTGAGCGAGCGACTTGCCGACCCGGGCGTCCCTGGCCCGCCCGTACGGCGTGGTCTCCCGCGAGATGTGCACGGTCGTGGCCCCGAGCTCGGCGCAGAGCCGGGGGAGGGCCACCTCCGGCGGGTCGTGGAGGACGGTCAGGGCGCCGCCGAGCTCGGCGTCGAGAGCAGCGAGCGAGGCGAGGTATCGGGACGCCCGTCGGTCGCTCTGCTGGAGGAGAGCCGGATCGAGGACGACTGCGACGCATACGGTCTCGTCGGGCGACTCCTGAGCCGCCGTGAGCAGGGCGGGGTGGTCGGCCAGGCGGAGGTCCCGGCGCAGCCAGGCCACGGAAGCGGTCATGAATGAGAGGCTAGGGGGGTGACTGACCTGATCGACACCACAGAGATGTATCTCCGGACTGTCTTCGAGCTCGAGGAGGAGGGGATCAGGCCGCTGCGCGCCCGCATTGCGGAGCGTCTCGGACACTCGGGCCCGACCGTGTCTCAGACCGTCGGGCGGATGGAGCGCGACGGGCTCCTCGTCGTCGCCCCGGACCGTCACCTGGAGCTGACCGAGAAGGGCCGCATGCTCGCCACCCGGGTCATGCGCAAGCACCGGCTCGCCGAGCGCCTGCTCGTCGACGTGATCGGGCTGGAGTGGGAGTACGTCCATGAGGAGGCGTGCCGGTGGGAGCACGTCATGTCCGAGCGGGTCGAGCGCAAGATCGTGAAGATGCTCGGCGGGGTCAAGGAGTCGCCGTACGGCAACCCGATCCCCGGCCTCGACGAGCTGGGCTTCGAGCCGGGGGACGACTTCCTCCACGGCATGGTCTCGATGAGCGTGCTCGCGAGCCCGACCCCCACCGTCGTGACGATCCGCCGGATCGGCGAGCCGGTCCAGGTGGACACGGAGGCGCTCGCCCTGCTGACCGCCGCAGGTCTCACCCCCGGTGTGTCGGCGACTCTGCGACGGGAGGGCTCCCGCGTCATCGCGGCCCAGGAGGGGTTGCCGGAGGCGAGCGGGGTCTCGCTGCCCGACGACATCGCTGCACACGTCTTCGTCGCCGCGCAGGCGTGACCGGCCGCGGGCGGGCCCGCTTGCAAAGACGTGTGAGGAGTCGCACACGCGTCGGTGACCGACTTTTCGGTGATCTGTGCGGAGGGCTGTGGAAGTGGTCAAGGTCTGTCCGGGGCTTGTCCACAGCCGCTCGTTACCGAAACGTGACAATGCCCAGACCGCTGGGCTACCGTCGAGTAGTGCGCCGTCCGCGTCCCCTGCCTTAGCGGTCGTCGCACAGCCCCTGCAATCAGCTTCAAGGATCTCTTCTCGTGGTTAGTACCCCTGAGCCCGGGCGGCGTGCGCGTCATACCTCGAGCACCTCGCGTGGACCGCTTGCCGGTCTCGCGGCTGGTCTCGCGGCCGACCTCACCGCCGTCCTCCGTCCCGGCGTGGCCCGCACGATGCGGCGGCCCGGGCCGACGGTGGCCAAGGCCAGCGCCCTGATGGCCGCCGGCAGCCTCGTCCTCGCCCTCGTCGTCCCCAGCGAGCCCGCCTCGGCAACCGCTGACGCGGTAGCCGCGGCGGATGGCACCTACGCAGCCGACGAGGACACCTCCTTCACCGGCGGGGCGCTCACGGCCAGCATCAGTGCGGCGTCCCTCGCGAGCGTGCGCACCGTGGACCAGGCGAGTCGTTCCGTCGCTCGCGGCGCTGTGGCCGTCGCAGCCCCGGCGGCCACCGCCCCCGTCGCCGCTCCCGCCTTCGGGAAGATGACCTTCAAGGCCGAGGAGAAGCCGCCCCCGCCGCCGCCGCCCGCCGCGAAGAGCTCGGGCTCTTCTGGCTCGTCCTCGTCGTCCTCAGGCGGGTCCGGTGTCCAGCAG
>ENA-UOUL01000269-UOUL01000269.1-bioreactor-metagenome-genome-assembly--contig:-NODE-269-length-91133-cov-9.834629_pt1 | contig 91133 bp, 73 predicted proteins | sample MGYA00249838_ERZ747220 | MGnify/ENA primary metagenome ERZ747220 (study PRJEB28778, sample SAMN05720191) | bioreactor metagenome | isolation source: Anaerobic biogas reactor | place: USA:Washington... | reverse complement strand
GCGTCATAGAGTACGTGCCGAGTCCCGAGAGCGTCTAGAACAAGGAACTCGTGCTCATCGACGAACTCAATCGCACGTCCTCATTTGGCCTCTCCCAGACCACCTACGGCACCGACTTCAACTGCAACGCCGAACACATTCTCGCCAACCGCTACGACAAAGCCGTCATCTTCACCGGCGGCTACGCCAACCTGACCAAGGACAACCAGGAACAACTGAAAGCCCGCACGTTCAGGGCGTCCACCGTCCTGTTCGGAGGACGGACCGAAAGTCCGGAGTTCGAGGCTCTTGGCGACGCCGGAAGTTACAGGACGTGACAGCATAAGGGCAAATGAGTCTTAACCACGGAGAGCTCGGAGCATCTGGAAAAGGAAGCCAATTCTGGGTCTCATCGGGTTCTCCGTAGTTTGAACTTGAAACAGCCGGAAGGGCCATCTTGCGCTATCGCGCTTCTGGGCCCTTCCGGTCTTCCGCATTGCCTCCGGAAATACCCTCCTAGTGGTAATGCCGTAAAACCACCAAGCAGTGATTACCTGGAGAGGCGGAACCCGAGGTTGTTGCTCGCGCTCGACGGGCCGTGGCCGTAGCGGGCCGCTGACCGGCAGGCGCGGCCGTTGTGGGTCCAGCTACCGCCGCGTCCAATGCGGTATGGGCCCGATGCCGGACCCGTTGGGTCCGTCACGCTCCCGCTCGGGTAGGCACCACACCAATCCTGACACCACTCCCAAACGCTTCCGCTCATGTCGTACAAATCAAAACCGTTCGGCAGTTTTGCGCCCACGTCTTGCGTCTGACTACCGCTGTTGCTCCCGTACCATGCGTAGTTCCCGATCTGCCTGTAGGTTGGATCATCCCCCCAGTAAAAACGCGTTGTCGTGCCCCCCCGGCACGCATACTCCCACTCGGCCTCGGTCGGCAGGCGGAACGTCTCGCCTGTCAGGCCGTTCAACGCCGTAATGAACGATTGCACCTCGCTCCAAGACACCCATTCCACGGGCCGGTTGGCGCCCGAGAAGTACGCGGGATTACTTCCCATGACCGCCTCCCATTGAGTCTGAGTTACCTCATACTTCCCCATCCAGAACCCTTGGCTCAGCGTAACCTGATGCTGCGGGGCTTCATCGGAGACACTATCCTGTTCGTCAGGATACCACCGCCCCATCAGGAAGGTGCCGGCCGGAATCCACACCATCTCCAGCGGCACGTTACCAGGAAGCATGATGGTTTCTGCGGTGGCCTCCGGCGGATCGTCATAATCATCGTTATTGCTTTGATAGGATGGCTGGCAGCCGATTATGGCAGCAGCCATAACCATAACACAGACCATAAGCATCCAGTAGCGAAGGTCGAAGAAATCACACATGGTCTCGGTCCCCCAAACCTCCGGGACGCGCCCAATCGTGCCCCTGTTGCACCTTTGCAGAAAAAATAATGCAATAGCTTTGTGCATGGGATTGTAGTTTTGCTGTCGCGCCATGTCAACAATGACGGCCATTCCATTGCGTTTTCTGTCACACTGCTGGCCTGTCCCGTGAAAACGGTACCAGTTGGAGTGAGAGAAATCGTAGGCTATGGAGCCGAGGAGGACTCTCAGATGAAGGGAAATCGGTACACCGAAGAACAGATCGTGCGAATCTTGCAGGAGGTAAACGGAGGGAAGTCGGTCGCCGGGGTCTTCCGTGAGTATGGGGTGTCGGAGCAGTCGGTATACCGGTGGCGGACGAAGTACGGCGGCATGGAGGTGTCGGACGTGCGCCGGCTGAAACAGCTTGTGGAAGAAAACCGTCGGCTGAAGACGCTGGTCGCTGATCAGGCGCTAGACAGCTGAGGCTGCGTCTATTGATTCTCTGCAAGGATTGGGCCATGATGTTACCCAGACTGGGTGATGAACCGGATATTATGGGAGGTACGAGAGATGGATGCGACACCGAGCGGTTCCCGGACGACGCGCCGGGCGTTTGTGAAGACGGCAGGCGCGTTGGGCGTCGGGCTGTATCTCGCGGGGGCGGGTAAGGAACGGTCCGTCCTGGCGGCGCGGGGCAAGAAAGTGGCGCTGGCGCTGAACGGGGGACCGAAGGCGGTCACGGCGGAGGTGGCGGACGCGACGAAGTGGCCCTTGTACGGCGACGAGGAGATCGGGCTGGTGTCGGAGTTGTTGAAGGCTCCCGGCTACGGGCCCGTGGCCGAGTTTGAGGAAGCCTGGAAAGCCTACCATGAATGCCCGTATGTGAAGGCGCACTGCAACGGAACAAGCGCGTTGACCTCGATGCTGTTTGCGCTGGAGCTTCCGCCCGGAAGCGAGGTGCTGGTGCCCGATTACAGCACGTGGTTTCCGGTGGTGCCGATGCGCTTCTTCGACCTGGCGCCGGTGTTCGTGGATGTGGATCCGCGGACGATGAATCTGTCGGTCGAGGACTGCAAGAAACGGCTGACGAGCAAGACGAAGGCGGTCATGCCGGTCCACTGGTATGGTCTTCCGTGCGAAATGGACGAGATCTGCGCGTTTGCCGAAGAGCACGGGCTGGTGGTGGTGGAAGACGCCAGTCATGCCCACGGCGCGCGGGTCAAAGGCACGCTGACGGGGAATTGGGGCCGCATGGCGGGTTTCAGCCTGCAGATGTCGAAGCCGTTGCCGTCGATCGAGGGCGGAATTGCCAATTACAAGGAACAGGGGGATTACGAACGGGCGACCGCGTACGGCAACTACGATTTGCCGCGGACGTTCCCGGAAGACAGCCCGTACCGCAAGTACCAGGGCACGGCGTTCGGGTCGAAGCTGCGGATGCATCCGGTTTCGGCCATCCTCGCCCGCATCCAGCTCAAGGGGCTCGATGAGCGGAACGCGGCCGGGAATGCCCAGATCCGTCGCCTGAATGACCGCCTGCTGGAATTGCCCGGGCTTACCGAGCAGTATGCGCGCCCTGACATTGACCGGGTGTATTACGCGAACAACCCCATGTTCATTGACGAGAAGAAGGCGGGGATGTCGCGCTCGGCTGCGGTGAAGGCGCTGCAGGCCGAAGGCGTGAGCGTCAGTGAATGCACGTGGACGCTCCTGCACACCTACCCGGTCTTCCAGGAGGCCAAGTGGTGGCGCCACATGCCGGTGCTGCCGGAGGAAGGCTCGGTGCCGGGCTGCGACCAGGTCAACCGGACCGCCATTCACCTGCCGTACTGGACCTCGGATCAGCCGGAACTGGTGGAACAGTACGTGGCGGCCTTTGAGAAAGTCTGGGCGCACCGGAAAGAGCTGGGCAAGGCCTAGAACGCCGGGCAACACGTTGTGTTTTGCATGCCGCCACGCGCGCCGGGAGCGCGTGGCGGTCTTTGTTGCAATGGGCAGGCAACGCAGCATGTGGGACTGAAGAGGATCGTGAAGGACGATGACGAAGAGGTGTTGTGCCGGTCTGGCGGGTTGTGTTCTGTTTCTGGCCGTGGCGTTGCCGGCGGCTTCGGAACCGGCGCGTTACGAGGCGGATGTGTGTGTCTATGGAGGGACCGCGTCGGGCGTCATGGCAGGCGTTGCGGCGGCTAGGGCGGGCAGGTCCGTGGTGATTGCCGAGCCTTCCCGCTGGCTCGGCGGTATGGTAGGGGGCGGACTGCGCGTCAGCATTGACTGCAAGTATCCGCGTGACATCGGCGGGCTCACCAAGATGATGCTCGAGGAGGACGACCGGATTGGCGGGGAGTCTCCTCACGAGCGCCAGCAGGCGTTTCGCGATCTGTTTCGAAGGTTGGCCGACACACACGGTCTCCAGGTTCTGTACGAGCACCGGCTCGGCTCGGTGGAGACGGCGGGGGGCCGGCTCGTTTCGATCACGCTGGATTATGCCCCGCCGGGGATCGACGGCTGTCCCGCGGCGGAGGCTACCGGGCCCGCGGCCGCGCGAATCCGCGCGCGGGTGTTTATTGACGCGAGTTATGAGGGCGATCTGATGGCCGGGGCGGGGGTTCCCTGGTGCGTGGGCCGCGAATCGGCGGCGGCCTACAACGAATCGCTCGCGGGGGTGCGCAACCTCCGGTCTTTTGACCTGGACCCGTATGTGCGGCCGGGGGATCCGTCCAGCGGGCTGTTGCCGATGATTGATCCTGAACCGGTTGGCCCTGCCGGCAGCGCGTCACGCCATACCATGGCCTACAACTTCCGGTTGCAGTTTGTCGGCCCGGGCGAGGGGCGTCCCGTGCCGGCGCCGTCGGAGGAATACGCCGCGCGCTATGCGCTTGTGCGGAGGGCGCTGGAAACGAACCGGGCGTTTGTGGGATGGCCCAACGGCAACTACAACCGGCAAAGCGTGATCTCGGGGGGCATCCCCGGTCGGCAGTCGGGGTACGCGGAGGCGGATTGGCGGGAGCGGTCGGCCATCTGGCGCGAATGGAGTGAGCACGTGAGGATCATGCACGCGCTGACGGGCTCGACGCAGACGCTTAAGCCGGGGGAATATCCCGACAGCGAGGATTTCCCGCCCCAGCTCTACATCCGGCTGGCGCGCCGCATGCTGGGCGCGTATGTGATGACCCAGCATGATCTCGCGTACGAAACCCGCATCGACGATCCGGTCGGTCTGGGGTTCTATTTCGTGGACATCTATCCCTGCCGGCTCGTGGTGGTCGACGGCAAGGTGGCGACCGAAGGGGAAACCAACGAGCTGGTGTCCCCGGGGCCGTATCCCATTGCGTACCGGTCCCTGACGCCCAAACGCGAGGACTGCCGCAACCTGCTCGTGCCGGTGTGCCTGTCGGCCTCGCACGTGGCTCTGTCGTCGATGCGGATGGAACCGACGTACATGATCCTGGGCGAATCGGCGGGCATTGCCGCCGTTCGTGCCATCGAAGAAGATGCGGCGGTTCAGGACATTGACCTGCCGCGATACCTGGCGGCCCTGAAAGAGGCCGGCCAGGTGCTTCACTGGGACGGCACGTCGTACGACGATTTCCGCCGGGGCTGGCTCAAATGGAAGACGAAACAGGACCAGCCCGCCGAGACCGTCGAACCCGAGACCTGAGCCACGTTACGCTCCGGAACGCGGCCACGCGCCCGAATGCGGCCGGAGCACGAAGGCACACGTCACCGCTTACGCGCCGGGTGCCGGCGACGGCTCGATCTCACTCGGGATGGGGCGGACGGTACTCAGCCGAGGATGCTGTCCACCTCTTCGCGGTCAACGTCCATGATATAGCGGATGCCGGACACTTCCGCGGCCTCCGGGGTCAGCGAGGCGATGTCATTGCGGGACATGTGTTCGAGGGAGAATTTCCGGCTTCCCGCCATCAGCTGACGCAACCCCTGGCCGAGGCGCTCGTAGTAGGTGTAGAGGCCCAGCGCTCCGGTGGGGATCTGGTCGAAGCTGGCGTCGCGCAGTTTTCTGCGGAGTTCGACGGCGGTCACGAAAATCTCGTCCTTGGAATTTCCGAACCGGGAGATGTAGACGGGGACCTTGTTGGTGTCGATGGTGCGTCCGATGGTCTTGCCGACCATGGCGGCGGCGACGGGGGCGCGGGCCATGCCGACGAGTTTCACGAAGGGCGCGCCCATGGCCAGACCCTTGAAGATGTGATCTTCGAAGGAGAATCCGCCGGCCACCGCGAGGGCCGGGAGATAGTCGCCGCGGTTCGAAAGGCGTTGGGCGAACTGGTACAAGAGGGAGTGGAGGTATACGGGGGGCATGCCCCATTCGTTCATCATGTGCCAGGGGCTCATGCCGGTGCCGCCGCCGGCGCCGTCGACGGTGAGCAGGTCGAGCTTGTACCGGGAGGCAAACAGGATCGCGCGGGCGAGGTCGGCCGGGCGGTAGGCGCCCGTCTTGAGGAAGACGTAGCGCGCCCCCGCGTTCCGCAACTCCGCGATGCGCCGGGCGAAGGCCTCTTCATCAACCATCCCGACGCGCGAATGGCGTTCGAAGGCCTTGAACGCGCCGTGTTCAAAGGCTTTGATCACGTCGGGGTCGGTGGGATCGGGCAACACGATGTAGCCGCGCTCGTGGAGCAGCTGGGCCTTCTTGAGATTGTCGATTTTGACCTCGCCGCCGATGTCCTTGGCGCCCTGGCCCCATTTGAGCTCAACGCACTGCACATTGAGTTTCTCGATCGCGTATTCGAGCGCGCCGAGACGGCTGTCCTCGACGTTTGCCTGGACGATGATGGCGCCATAGCCGTCGATCTGGTGTTCCTGGTAGAGTTTCACGCGGCGTTTGAGGTCGACGGTGTCGACGACACGGCCGTTCTTGATCACCGCCCCGTCGTCCATGCCGACGACATTCTCGCCGATGGTCAGCCCGGTTCCGGCGAGGGCGGAGCCGATGGCCAGGCCTTCCCAGTTGTTTTTGGCCACGTCGGTCGAGCCAATGCCGGGGATGTGCCAGGGATAGCGGTATTTGATTCCCTTGTCGTGCCCGAACCGGACCTCGAGGTTCACGGCCGGGAAGACGGCCTTGTCGCTGTCGGCTTCGATTCCGTGCGCGCCGACCGCCGTGCCCATGATGTTGAAATGGGAATAGTCGACGGGATACATCTTTTCCGCCGCGGTGGTGATGACGCCGAACGGCTGGGGATAGAGGACTTCATGGCCGCGGTAGGCGGATTTGCCGACCTCGCACATGCCGATGCAGCCGTCCACGCAGGTCACGCAGAGCCCGGACGACGGGACCACGGACCCGACCGTGCGGTTCTTGGTTAGGGTGGCTGCCGACGCATTCACTTTCGAGAAGGTATTCGCCATCGTCGTATCCTTTCCGTCGATCAATCCTGTTGCAGCTCGCAGGCCACGCAGGGGTTCATATAACACATCATATCGTCGAAAGGTTCTTTATCCACGCAGGGCGGTGAGAGGTTTTCGCATCCGCCGCACACGGCTTTATCGGGTTCGGTATAGGTGCAGCGGAGCTGGCATGCGGGACAGACATACATGCACGCGCCGCAGGTCCGGCATTCGTCGGACTTGATGTCAAACGGCGTTCCGATGCTGCGCTGGTCGCCGCGATGCCGGAACCCGATGGCTTTCGCCATCATCTGCTCTTCGCACATGCGCACGCACAGCCCGCACAGAATGCAGTCTTCGTGTTCCTGGCGGAAGCGTTGCCGGGTGACGCCGAGCGAGGCGGCGAGGTCCTGGATGATTTTGGATTGCGGGCAGGACGCGAGCAGCAGCTCGATGATCATCCGGCGCGCGCGGAGCACGCGCGTCGACGCCGTGCGCACGATGAGGCCCTCTTCCGCCGGATAACTGCAGGAACTCACCAGTTTGGCCCGAGGCCCCTCGCCAATTTCGACCACGCACAGGCGGCAGGCTCCGTACGGCGACAGGCCGTCCATGTGGCACAGGGTCGGAATGGGAAATCCAAGAAACTCGGCGGCTTCCAGCACCGTCATGCCGTCTTCAACCGAGACTTCCAGACCGTTGATGGTTAACCGGATCATACACGTTCTCTTTCCGCGCCCGCGCAGGCAGCTGATGAAACATCGTCTTTCATACGCGTGAACCGGAGATCGCAGCGGAGGCATCTGTGGGCTTCGCAGCGCGCCGTGGCCTCGTCATACGCCATCTCCACCTCGGCAAAACAGTCTTTTCGCGCGTCGAGCGGGATCGTGGGCGGTTCGATCCGCTCCGCGGTTTCGGTGGGGCCGGCCTCGACGGCCGACGGCTCCAGGAACCCTCGCGGCAGGTTGCTGTGCACGGGCTCGCGGAGGTCGTCCGCGCCGCGCAGGTAGCGGTCGATAATGCCCGCCGCCTTTCTGCCGGCCGCGATGGCGTCCACCACCGTATTGGGTCCCGTGGCCAGATCGCCTCCGGCAAACACGCCGGGACGCGAGGTGCACAGGGTATCGGGGTCCACCGCGACCCGGCCGTCCTTTTCGATATTGATGCCCATGCCGGCGAGGCATTCGCTGTCGGGCCGCTCGCCGATGGCCACGATCAGGGTATCCAGTGGCAGGTGGAACTCGGTGCCGGGCAGGGGGACCGGACGGCCGCGGCCGCTGGCGTCGATGTCGCCCAGGGTGTTGCGGACGCAGTCGATGCCGGAGAGCTGGCCGTCCTGGGCGTAGATCTTCACCGGGTGCACCAGGGTTTCGACCTGCACGCCTTCCTTCATGGCCGTGTCGATGTAGCGAATTCGGACGGGGGAGACCAGGGTTTCGAGCCGTATGCCCTCTTCAATGGCCGCGTCGACTTCCTCGGCGTAAGCGGGCATTTCGCCACAGGTGCGCCGGTACAGCAGGGTCACGCTCTCGACGCCCTTCTGGCGGATCGCCACGCGCGCCGCGTCTACGGCCGAGTTGCCGCCGCCGATGATGGCCACGCGGCCGTGGGCCAGTTCTTCACCGTTCAGGTTGAAGGCTTTGAGGAACGCCATCGAGGAATGGATGCCGTCGAGATGCTCTCCCTCGAGCCCCAGATGCCAGCTCTTGTCGGCGCCCATGGCCAGGAACACGGCCTGGAACCCCTCCTCGAAGAGGCTGTCGATGGTCATGTCGCGTCCCAGGGTGACGCCGCATTTCAGCGTGACGGAGTCGCCGGTGAGCGTCTCGATCTCCTGGTGCACGATGTCGCGGGGCAGCCGGTAGGCGGGAATGCAGCTTGTCAGCATGCCGCCGGGAGTCTTCTCCGCTTCGAAAACCGTCACGTTGTGGCCGAGGAGCGAAAGATAGTGCGCCGCGGACAAGCCCGCGGGGCCGGCCCCCACAACCGCCACGTTCGCCGCCTGATCTTCACCCAGCGGGCGGGATACCGGCCTGTAGGCCGACGTGTCGATTCGATCGGTGACGAAGCGCTTCAGGGCGCGAATGGCCACGGGCTCGCCGCCGGTGGTTCCGAGTTTGCAGCGGCGTTCGCACTTCCGGTCGCAGACGCGCGCCGACACGGCCGGGAAGGGGTTGGCGTCCCGGATGACCTGGTAGGCTTCCTCGTACCGGCCCTTCTCGATCAGCGCGACATAGCGCCAGGGGGGCGTCTCGAGCGGACAGGCCATCTGGCACGCGGCGCCCACGAGTTCGCCGCAGACGAACGCGTCGCAGCGTTTTTCCGTCACGTGGCGCCGGCATTCCTCGCGGAAGTGGCGGAGCATGCTCAGAACCGGATTTGCGGCGGTCTGGCCCAGCCCGCACATGGTGGTGTCTCTGACCGTCAACGCCAGTTCTTCGAGCAGGTTGATGTGCGCGAGCGTGCCGCGTCCCGAGGAGATGTCGTCGAGGAGTTCATACATCCGCTGGGTGCCCTTGCGGCAGGTGAAACACTTGCCGCAGGATTCGCTTTTCAGGAAGCCCATGAAGTACTTGGCGATGTCCACCATGCAGGTGTTTTCGTCCATGACGATCATGCCGCCGGAACCCATGATGGAACCCGCCTTGGCGAGGCTGTCGTAATCGATGGGCAGGTCGAACATGTGCGCGGGAATGGAGCCTCCGGACGGGCCGCCGGTCTGCACGGCCTTGATCCGGGCCTTCGCTGCCGGGCCGCCGCCGATCTCGTACACGATCGTGTTGATGGTCGTGCCCATGGGGACTTCGACGAGGCCGGTGTTCTTGATCTTGCCCACCAGGCTGAAGATCTTCGTGCCGGAGTTGCCGGGGGTGCCCGTTTGGGCGAACGCCTTGGCGCCGCCGGCGATGATTACCGGGATGTTGGCCCAGGTTTCGACGTTGTTGATGGCGGTGGGCCGGCCGTTGATGCCGCTCTGGATGGGGAAGGGGGGGCGTTGCCGGGGCTCGCCCATCTTGCCTTCGATGGAATGAATCAGCGCCGTTTCCTCGCCGCACACGAACGCGCCGGCGCCCTGGATCACCTGGATATCGAACGCGCGCCCCGTGCCCAGGATGTCCTGGCCGAGAAGGCCGAGTTCGCGTGCCTGCTCCAGCGCGGACAACACGTGTTTGATGGCCAGGGGGTACTCGTTGCGGATGTACATGATGCCTTCGGTGGCGCCGGTGGCGAATGCGCCGAGCATCATGCCCTCCAGAATGCTGTGGGGGTTGCCCTCGAGCACGCTGCGGTCCATGTACGCGCCCGGGTCGCCCTCGTCGGCGTTGCAGACGAGGTATTTGCCGCGGTCGTTGGGCTGTTTCGCCAGCAGTTCCCATTTCAGCCCGGTCGGAAATCCCGCGCCGCCGCGCCCGCGCAGGCCCGAGGCCTTGATTTCCTGCAGCACCCAGTTCGGGTCGCCCATTTCGAGCGCCTTAACGAGGGCCGCGTAGCCGCCGTGGGCGATGTAGGTTTCCACGTGCAGCGGATCGACCAGTTCATTCCGGGAGAGAATCGTACGAAGCTGTTTGCTGAAGAAGGGCACATCGTTCTGGCGGGGCACCGGTTTCCCACTCACCGGATCGAGCCACACGAACTCTTCCACAATCTCGCCGCGGGCCGTCGCTTTCACGATTCGTTCCGCGTCGGCCACGTCCACTTTCGGATAGAACGTGCCCGCCGGTTCGATGAGCAGCGAGGGTTCCATCTCGCAGAACCCGTGGCATCCCGTGACGCGCACGCGCACCTGGTCCGCGAATCCGTTTCGCAGGACTTCCTCGCGCACCGCGCGGATCAGGGCGTCGGCGCCGCTTGCCCGGCCGCAGGTTCCCGCCGGGATGACGATGGTTGCGCCCTTGGTATCGTGAGCATCGGAGAGACTCGATTGGAATCTGTGGAAGGCATCGAGAGAACTCAGTCGCATGAGCAGGCAATTCCTCACGGGTATCGGCGCGTGGGCGTCCGGTCAGGCCGAGGCGGGCGCGCTCGACAAATCCACTTGTTCCGGCGTAGTGCGGGCGTCGTCCAGGATTCGTTTGACGGCGGCCACGTCGACTTTGGAATAGTATTTGCCGTCTACGACGACGATGGGGCCCAGGGCGCAGGCGCCGAGGCAGTTCACGGTTTCGAGGGTGAATTCGCGGTCGGAGGTGGTTTCGCCCGCCCTGATGCCGAGCTGGCGCTCGAGTTCTTCCACAATCGAGGGGGCATTGCGCACATGGCAGGCCGTTCCCAGGCACGCGCACACGTGATGCCGGCCGCGGGGATGAAGACTGAACGAGCGGTAGAACGTGGCCACGCCATAGACGTCGACCAGCGATCGGTTCGTGGCGTTCGCGACCAGGCGCAGGGCCGCCTCGGGAAGATAGCCATACGCCGCCTGAATCTCCTCGAGGATGGCCATCAATCCGCCGCAATCGGGATTGTGACGGCCAACGAGGTCCAGAATCTCCGACTCGTCGACGGCGACCTCCCCCTCCTTAATGTGTCCCACTCCGAACCTCCTGTTCCCCTCGATACCGTTCTCAGCGGCACGGCGGGTTCAGCACAACGCACACGTCGCCCTGTGTACTGCAATTTCCGTAGAGTCCGCCCCTTTGGCCTGAGCTGCGCCGGTAGATAATGCCGCTACATCTGGCATTCCCTCATCACAACGGGCGTTCGAAGGCTGGATCCAACCCCATCTCTCGATGGCCGGCGGGCCGAATCAGGACGTCGTAATACACCGGTTCCCTCTGAAGATTCGGGGCCCGTCTGGGCCTCAACTTTAGCACGGTACCGGCGTCAGATCAAGTCGATCCGGCCCGGCCGACGCGCCGGAGCCGTCCCGCCGGCATCGTTCGCCGTCCGCCGGGGGCGTTTACGCTTTGCCGGGGCCACGGCGCCGCCGGACCGCGGGTGCGGATACGCGCCTAGGGTCTGCCGGGGATGAGCCCCGCCGGACGGGGCGGCCCGTCATACGGCGCGGCGCCCAGCTGGCGGAGCGGACCGGAGTCCACGGTAATCAGGGCCGGGTCGGCAACGGTGGGAGCCGCGATAAACCCGTAATACCGGCCCATCCAGTAATCCTCGAGCCAGCCGAGCGGCGGGGTGACGCTTCTGCCGCCGCCGCGTCCGTCGTATCCCAGCGCGTTGCGGCTGCCTCCTTTGGCCTCCGTTTCACGGGGAGAGATGGCCCGCGTGCCGCCGCAATACGCGACGTAGCCGGGTTGGGGATGGAGATCGCTCCGGTGAGAGTTCGTGTAGCTGTGGTTGATCGTGTCGAGCGACCATTCACGCAGGTGCTGCGCGGCCTGCTCTTCCTCGCAATCGTTGCCCGAAAGCGCGCCGTAGATGTAATTGAAGAACGGCACGTGCTGCATGCGCATCACTTCCCAACTCCGCTCGAGGCTGCGCAGGTAGATCGAGCGCAGCGCGGGGTCCTGGGCATACGTGAGCAGGGGATGGTAGCAGCGGAATGCGAGCTCGTCGTCCCAGGGCACCACCACATCCGGCGGGAAGGTGAGCTTCTGGCGAACCGTATACTTGTGGTAGCGCCATTGGAGCAGTTGCTCGAGGCCCTCGGCAAACTTGGCGTCGCCGGTCAGCGCGTGGGCGGTGATCATGTAGGTTTGGGCTTCCATGCCGTTCAGCCCGCGCGCTTCAAAACCGTACGGGGTCAACAGGTATTCGGGATCCCAGCGTCCCCAGCGGGTGGGTTTGCCGTCCATATCGCGCAATACCCAGCCGTTCTCGAGGATGTGCGAGGCGATGCGCGCGATGTGCTCGCGGGCGCGCTCCTTCTCGGGGCCCTGCGCGACGAGGTCGTGAAACAGGGCCACCGAGTAGATGTGCCCGTTGACTTCATCGCTGGAGGTGTCCCCTTTCCACTGCCAGAGCCCGTCGTCGGTGGGGTACCATTTCGCGGGGAGGCCGCCGGAACCCCGTTCCGAGCGTTTGCCTTTGTCGGCCTGCACGGACCATATGGCGCGCGCGATGAAGCCGGGTTTGGGGGTGATGTCGTCGAGCCAGATCATGGCTTCGAAGGCGTCGAGGGCCTCCTTGCGGGCCTGCTCGTCGCCCGTGGCCGCGTACTTGAACGACATGGCGGCGAGGTAATGGGTGGTGTGTCCACCGTCGTTGTCGCTGATCTCGCGGAGCCAGCCGTCCTGGTCGCCGCTCCAGTAGAGGGAATGGACGAAGCCCAGGCGCTTGTGCCCCCATTCCTCGAGAGCGCGCTCAAAAAACGCGGCTTTCTTGGCGAGGGTATACGGTTCGTAGCGGATGATCCCCAGCCCTTTGTCCGTGGCGATGTAGGCGGCGTGTCCGGCGACGGCGATGTCGCGCACGTAGTCGCCGGGAAGCCAATGGTCTGCGCCAAAATAGTGGAATTCGCTGCCGGTTCTGCGGATAGCGCCGCGCGTCGTGCCGATCCAGAGGTCGCTGTCGAAGCCTTCGGCCAGACAGGTGGTGTCTTCATAGGGCAATCCGTCCGCACCGGTCAGAACAGTCAGCGCCATGCCGCGCACAACGGCGAGGCCGCGCTCCGTCGTAACGTAGAGCCGGCTGCCCTGGACGAGCATGTCCCGCGTGACCCGGGAGGGCAGCGTCCCCCAGTCGATGGGCTCGGGAACGAAGGTGTCGACATCAATCAGCGCGAGCGCGCCCGGACGAAGGATATACAGGGTGCCGCTGTACGACGCGATGCGATCGATCGGCCCGATCCGCACCGGGTCTGCCAGCACCTGCGAAAAATCCTCCATCACCACGGTCGAATCGCTGGAGAGGTAGCCGCCTTCCGGGGTAACGCTCACGAAGGAACCGTCTTGAAAGCGGAAGATCTCGTCGCGGGTGGCCCCGTGGACGGCGCCCAGGTGGAGGCAGAAGTCGACGAACGGGCGCTCGTCGACGCGCTGCCAGGCGTCGCCGGCGAACCGGTACGCCCCCGTCTCCGAGGCGGCCCACAGGGCGCCGTCCAGCGCGCGCAATCTGTGTATGCCCTCAGGCGCGCCCGCGGCCCTTTCGAGGGCGCCGTCACGCACCACGTACGCGGTTCCGCCGGTGACGGCATAGACCGTTTCGCCCAGGGCCGCGAGGGCCGTGACGGGCTGCTCGGCCGGAATCCTGGCGCCAATCTCCTGGAGGTAGGGGTGGTCGGCGACGGGTTTCCAGTAGCGGAGCGCTTCCGGGACGGCCCCGGCCGCCCACGCTGCCGACGCGACCATGACGCAGATGACGCACAGAAGACGGATGCGTATTGTGGACATGACCCTCGCTCCTTTCCCTGCCCGCGTACCTGGGCACGATGCCGCGGGGCGAAAACCCCGCACCCCATCCTGAACTTGCCGGTTCGGACTGTCCGGCTTCATGATGGCGGTGACTGGCGGCGGAGTCAAGCGGATCCCGCATGGAGACCGCGCTCAAGTTGCCGGGCCGCCGGTCCATTCCTATAATGGGCGGGCTTCGCATGGTGCCGCCAGTCAGGGGAGAAGGCAGACACAACGGTGCGTGAACGCAGTGCATACAGGCGTGTGAGCAAGAAGCGCGTTCGGGAAGCCGCGTCCGGCTATCTGTTCATCGCGCCCTGGGTTGCGGGGTTCACGCTGTTCACGCTGGGGCCGATGGCCGCGTCGGCCATTCTCAGTTTCTGCCGCTATGACCCTTCGGCTGTGCACGGCACGCTCGAATGGGTGGGTTTGGCGAACTACGCGCGGATGTTTACCGGGGACCCGCTGTTCTGGAAATCGCTGTCGGTCACGCTCAGGTATTCGCTCATCAGCATTCCGCTCCAACTCTCCGGTGGCCTGGCGCTGGCGCTGCTGCTGAACCGCCACGTGCGCGGTATCGCGCTCTACCGCACCGCGTTCTATCTGCCGATGGTGCTGGGCGGCGTCGCCATTTCCCTGTTGTGGTTGTGGCTGTTCAGTCCGAGCCAGGGCCTGATCAACATCGGGCTGGCCAAGATCTTTGATTTTCTCGGGCAGGACAGCGCGTGTGCCCACCTGCTGGCGTGGCCGCTCCAGGCGGTGTTCGGAAAAGCCGATGCGGACAGCCTGTTGCCGGGCTGGATCTCGAGCGAGCGCGGCGCGCTCAATTCCCTGATTCTCATGAGTTGCTGGACGCTGGGCGGTTCGATGATCGTCAATCTGGCGGGGCTCCAGGCCATCCCCAAGACCTATTACGAGGCGGCGGAAATCGACGGCGCGGGGCGCTGGACGCGGTTCTGGCGCATCACCATCCCGCTGTTATCGCCCACCATCTTCTTCAACCTCGTGATGGGCGTCATCGGGTCGTTTCAGGTTTTCACGCAGGGACTCATCATGACGGCAGGCGGCCCCAACAACAGCACCTGCTTCTACGTTCTCAACACCTACCGGAACGCGTTCGAATTCTTCCGGATGGGCTATGCCTCGGCGCTGGCCTGGTTCCTGTTCGTGATCATCCTGTCGCTGACGCTTCTCGTGGTGCGGAGTTCGTCGTTGTGGGTTTTTTACGAGGCCCAACGCCGGTGACGGGGCACGTCACAAAACCCGGGCGGGCGCTGCGGCGTCTGTTGGCGCCGCTGGCTGCGCACGCCATCCTGATTGCGGCCACGGCGGTCATGCTGCTTCCCCTGGCCTGGATGGTTTCCACGTCGCTCAAACAAAGCGGAATCGGCTTGTCGCGCGGCATCGAATGGCTGCCGTGGCGCGACGCCTGGACCAATGGCAAGGAGACGGTGGACGTCATGGTGCTTGGCGCGCGCGTGGCGCCCGGGGACGGCGGGGAAGCCGTCGAAGTGGGCATCAAGAGCCTGGCGTCGCGGCGCCGCTTTACGACGGTCTATGTGCCGGAGGGGGCCTTCGAGGCCGAGATCGAAGCGTGGCGGATACGCCCGCTGACGGGCGAAGACGAGACGGCCGAGGCCCGGTGGGCGCCGTTCGCTTCGGTGCGGCGCCGGGTGGCGCCGGAATGGGGAAATTACCGGGAAGCGCTCGAAAAAATGCGTTTCTGGGTCTGCCTGGCCAACACGCTGGCCATCACCTTCCTCGGCACCGCGGGGACGATCCTGTCGTGCTCGCTGGTGGCGTACGGTTTCGCCCGGTTCCGGTTTCCGGGGAACAACGTCCTGTTCCTCGTCCTGCTGTCGTCCATGATGCTGCCGTCCGTGGTGACCATGATCCCCGTCTACCTGCTTTTTCGCGAGCTGCACTGGATCGATACGCTGCTGCCGCTGTTTGCGCCGGCGTGGTTCTCGGTCAACGCGTTTGCCGTGTTCCTGTTCCGCCAGTACTACATGACGCTGCCGTTCGATCTCGACGACGCGGCGCAGATAGACGGGTGCAGCGCGCTGGGCACGTACTGGCGCGTCCTGCTGCCGTTGTCGCGGCCGGTGATGGCCACGGTGGGGATCTTCTGCTTCACGCATTACTGGCTCGATTTCATGGGACCGCTCATTTATCTGAACACCAGCGAAAAATTCACGCTTGCCCTGGGCTTGTACACGTTCAAGGGCGCGTACACCACGCAATGGCACTACCTGATGGCCGCCACGCTGGCCGTATCGCTCCCGTGCATCGTCCTGTTCTTTGCCGGGCAGCGCTTCTTCGTGCGCGGCGTCGTCATGTCGGGGCTGAAGGCATGATCCGGCGCCTGGAGAAGATCCGGCGCACCGTCTCGGCGATGGGGCCCGTGTTGTTTTACGGTCTTCTGGCGGCGGGCTTCGTGCTGGCGGGCTACCAGGTCTGGCGCACTGCCCGCGCCGAGGCGCCGGGCCGCGCGATCACGCTCGACTTCCTGTGGCCCACGTACACGCCCCAGAAGGTCCGCTACGGAGAATACCTCGCCCAGCGGTACATGGAAGAACATCCCGATGTATACGTGAATCTGATTCTCACGCCCGATCCCTACCGCAAACTGCAGGTCATGATCGCGGGCCGCACCACCCCTGACGTTGTCTGGATGGGCGTGGGGTGGCAGCAGTTTGCCGACGCCTTTCTGACGCTCGACGAGCGGGTCGCCGCCGACCCCGAAGTGCGGGCCGAAAACTACTTCCCCCGTTTGTGGGAATCGGTTCAGTGGCGCGGAAACCTGCTTGCCCTGCCGTCCAGCGGCCAGGTGGGCGTCATTTATTACAACAAGGATCTGTTTGACGAGGCGGGGCTCGAGTATCCGGCCGACGACTGGACCTGGGACGACATGCAACGCATGGCCCGCGCCCTTACCCGCGATTTTGACGGCGACGGCGCTGTGGATCAGTACGGCCTGCAACTGGGGCAGGTGTACCTGGTGCCCTTCCTGCTTTACGACGGCCAGATCGCCGACCCCGAGTGGAGGTCTGCCCGCGTGGACACGCCGGTGTCCCGCGCCCTGCTCGACCGGTACCAGGCGCTGATCTACGAGGACAAGGTGATGCCCACGCCCACCACCTCGCAGGAACTCGGCATGCTGCCCATGTTCGAGGCTGGCCGGGTGGCCATGCATGCCGCGTCCGGCTACGCCATCGAGTCGTTCCGCAAAGTGCAGTTCGACTGGGACGTCGTGCGGTTCCCCGCATTTGAGTTTGAGGGACAGCGCTACCAGGCCACTGGGCTCTGGGAGGAAGAATTCTCGATTCTGTGGGACACGGACGCGCCGGACGCGGCCTGGGATTTCGCGCGCTGGTGCGCGGGTCACGAAATGGTGCGCTGGGCGGCGTTGAACGGACATATCGTGCCGGGCCGCGTCGAGGTCGCCCTGTCGGACGAATACCTGCATTCGGGGCGGCGGCCGGCGCACATGCGGTCGTTCACCGATTCCCTGGCGTTTGCGGTGCCCATCTACCCGCATCCCTGGTTGAAACGCATCGGGATCGAGTTCGAACCCGTGCTTGAACGGTACCATGTCGGCACCGAAGGCCGGCGCAGCACGGCCGCGGAAGCCCTCGCGGAATTGCAGCCGATACTCCAGAAGATTCTCGACGAATATAACTCGGAACACAACGAAACCCGGTAGAATGCCCATGCCCATCGTTCCGGACCAGTCGCAGACCATCGAGGCGCTCGCCGCGGCTTGCGGTTTTGGGCGGGTGCTTTCGGTCACGTCACTGGGCGGCACCCGGAACAACAATTTCCGCGTCGAAACCGAGTCCGGAACCTGGCTGTTCAGGAAGCGGTACCGGGGGTACGCCTCTGACGAGCAGATCCGGTTTGACCATGCCGTCGCGGCGCATCTGGCGAAGCAGGGCGTCGCGTGCGTCTGCCCCACGGCGCTTCCCTCAGGCGAGACGGCCTGGAACGACGGGGAAGACGTCTGGGAAGTCCAGACCTTCGTGGACGGGGTCCAGTTCCGCGAAGGGTGTCCCGCGGACCTTGCCGCGCTGGCGGAGGCCTTGGCCCGGTTTCATCACGCTGGCGAGTCGTTCCGCGGGCGCCTGTCCAAGCTGGCTCCGCGCGGGGAGACCGACCCCGTCCAGTTGCGTGCCGCGGCACGGACCCTGGCGGGCGCCTCCCGGGAATGCGCCCGCGCCGCCGCCCCGTATCTCGAGTGGCTCGATTGGGCCGAATCGGCGCTGCCGGGCGAACGGTTCGGGGCGCTGCCATCGACCATCGTTCACGGAGACGTCCAGCCCGCGAACATCCTGATGCGCGACGGGCGCGTAGCGGCGTTTGTCGATCTCGACTGGTGCGCGTGGCGGCCGCGCATCTACGACCTCGGTTTCGTGCTGCTGTTCTGTTGTGCCGCGCATGAACAGCCCATCGACGGCGCCAGCATCTGGTCGCTGACCCAGCCGCCCCGCCTGGACCGGACCGTATCCCGGAGCTTTCTCGACGCGTACGGGACGCACACGCATCCGCTCACGGGCGGCGAGACGGAGGCGCTGTCTGCGCAGGTCGTGCTGAGCTGGTGCCACACCCGCATCATGGGGGCGTTCAAAGTGCCGGAGGCGGAGCGGGCGTCATTTCTGGCCCGGCCGCCGTTCAATGCGGCGGAGTTGCTTTCCGGGGTGGGTGCGTAAGAGGATTGTCGCGGCGCGAATGGAAGCGTCGCTGGAAAGGACCCGACCATGCCTGCGTTGTTTCGGCTCGCGGTGTGTGCCATTGACCGGCCGGAACCCGTGCCGGAGGCGGAGAGCCCCGTGCTCGCCAATTGTCTCGCGGCCGTGCGCGAGGCCGCGGAGCGGGGAGCCGACCTGGTGCTGCTGCCCGAGGAACCCGACATCATCGCCGGCGGCGCCAGCGGCGAGTATCCCCTGGAAGAGCACCCCGTTTTCGTCGCGTTTCGCGACGCCGCCGCGGCCTGCGGCGTCGGGCTCATCGCGACCCTCTCCGTGAAAGTGGGCGAGCGCTATGCCAACACGGCGTTTCTGCTGGACCGTACCGGCGCGGTGCGGGGCCTGTACCGGAAGAAGCATCCCGCGCCCACCGAGGAGGCCATCCTGACGGAGCCCGTGCGTCCCGGCGACCCCTTCCCGGTCTTTGATTTCGAAGGCGTCAGGCTCGGCATGGCCATCTGCATGGACATCCATTTCCCGGAGATGTTCCGCATCTACGGGCTGAAAGGGGCCGATCTCGTCTGCCTGCCGACCATGTATCTCGACTACACCGGCGACATGCTGGAATCGCTTGAAAAAGCCCGCGCCATCGACAGCGGCTACTATGTGGCCCTGTCCCGGTACATCACCCAGCCGTTTCTGGCCGGCAAGAACATGGGGTATGCCAAGGTGATCGGGCCCGACGGGCGGATTATCGTGTCCACCGGCCACCGCAGCGGCGTGGCCATCGCCGAATTCGACCCGAAATGGCGGATGGCGTTCTGGGGCGAAGGATACGGCGGCAACATGCGCACCATGTATGATACGATCCGCCGTCCGGATCTGTACGGCGAACTCGTTCGGCCCAAGGAAGACTGAGCATGCCCTGGAAAGACGGCAAGACGTGGGTCTATTCGATCACCTACGACGAGGGGTGCGAGGATCTGTTGCGGTACGCCCTTCCGCTTCACCGCGCCTATGGCGTGCCGGGACACGTCGCGCTGGTGGCGAGCCAGGTGGGCGTGCCGCGCGACCTTCCCGGCAGCAGTTACCACGGCATGATGATCCTGTCGAAAATCCAAATAGCCGGGCTGGTCCGCGAAGGCTGGGGGGTATCCTGCCACAGCATGACCCATTGCGGCGTCACGTTCGAGAACGCCGAGCGCGAAGTGGTCGCGGCCCGGGGCGTGCTCGAGAAGACGCTCGACATGCCGGTGCCGATGTTCTGCGTGCCGGGAGACAACACGGGGCATCCGGCATCGCTCGAATACGCCCCGAAAGCCGGCTACACGGCGATCATGACCATTTACGACCGGGTGAACACGCGGGAAACCGATCTTTACCATCTGGGCCGCGTGCCGCTCCATACCGAGTATCCCGCGCCGTTCTTCTCCGTGTACGATCCGTATAAACGCATCCACCAGGCCATCGATATGGAAGGGTGGATTATTGATTATTGCCATTGCCCGATGCCCGGCAAGCCCATACACCCGGCCAAAGACTGCACCACCCGGGAGTTGGAGCGCCGTTTCGCGACCGTGCGCGAAATCGGCGGCGACCAGGTATGGCTCGCGGAACCCAACGAGGTCGTGCAATGGCTGTTGGCTCAAAACAGCGAATCATGAGCCGTACGGGTCAACCGTAGACGATGAAAATGAGAGGATGTCTGGCGAAAAACGGGGACGAGGAAACATCCACGACATCCGGAAGGAGCGAGCACCGTGAGCGACAAACCGAAACGCGCCCAATGGGGCGCGCAGGCGCATCTCGACGAGCGCGGCAAACTGCCCGTGAGTTTTCCGCGAATCCTGGGCCCGAACGCGATGGCGTACCTGCAGGAAGTGGCGGACTCGGGATTGACGGCCGACATGACGGGCCGTTTCGAACGGGCGTTTGCGGAGGCGCTGGGCGTGAAACATTGCATTGCCACGCCGGGCTGTACGCCCGCCCTGCATGTTCTAGCGCTGGCCTGCGGCTGGGCCCCCGGCGATGAGATCATCGTCAGCCCCATTACGGACTACGGCACGCTCCACGGGTTTGTCGCGCAGAACATCATCCCCGTGTTCCCGGACACCGCGCCGGGGAGCATCAATTTCTCGCCGGAGACCATCGCGCCCTGCATCACGGATCGGACGCGGGGGATCCTGTGCGTCCACATGACGGGCCTCATCAACGACATGGACGGCATCAACGCCCTGGCCGCCCGGCACGGGCTGCTGGTGATTGAAGACGCCTGCCAGGCGGTGTTCGGCGAGTACAAGGGCCGTCTCGCGGGCACGCTGGGCCAGGTCGCGGGGTTTTCGTTTGATTCCGAGAAAACCATGGGCTCGGACATCGGCGGCTGCATGGTCACGAACGACGATGCGCTCGCGGAGCAGGCTCGCTATATGGGACAGAGCCGCGGCGCGGTGATGAAACCGGAGTACGGGCGCCTGCACGCGGATGCGGGGTACGCGTACCGCATGCCGCAGTGCACGGCGGCGCTCTGTCTCGCCCAGCTCGAGATCATCCGGGAACAGGTGGCCCACCGCGACCGGATCATCCGGATGCTGTACGGGCGCCTGGACGAAATACCGGGCATCACGCCTCTGCGGATCCCCGGCGACAACACCGTGTATTCGTGCTGGATGGCGGGGTTCAACATCGAGCCCTCGGCATTTGCGTGCAGCACCGGGGAATTCGCGGCGCAGCTTGCGGAGGCGGGCATCCCCGGCGCGGGCATGGGCCGCTACTATCTCATGCCGGAAGCGGTGACGTACCTCGCGCGCAACGCCGGGGCGAAGGTGTATCCCTATTCAATGCCTCCGGCGTCACGGCCGTACAGCTACGCTATCGAGCGGTATCCTAATGCGGTGGCGTTTCTGGACACGTTCATCCGCTGGTCGACGTTCTGCGAGAAATACCAGCCGGAACACTGCGAGCTGGCCGCTGCCATCGTGCGCGAAGTCGCCGACAAAAACCGCGTGTAGGCAAGGGAGAACACGGCATGAAGATCGGCGTCGTCGATATCGACACCTCGCATCCCCAGAACTGGATTCCCATCGAACGGACCTTGGGCCACGACGTGGCCGGCCTGTGGGACGGCGGTTCCGTGCATCCCCCGGAGTATGTCCGGCAATTCGCCGCGGACCACGGCATTCCGCGGGTGTTTGAATCGCTGGAGGAGATGGCAGGGGAGGTCGATTGCGCCATTATTCACAGCTGCGACTGGGACACCCACGTAGACAAGGCGCGGCCCTTTGTCGAGGCGGGTAAGGCCGTCCTCATCGACAAACCGATGGCGGGACGGCTCAGCCACATCAATCAGTTGAAGACCTGGATTCGGCAGGGCGCGCGAATTACGGGCGGTTCTTCGCTGCGATTCTGTTACGAGACTCGCGATTGGCTCGGGCAGCCGGAGTCCGCACGCGGCGTGCCGCATACCGTGGTCTGCGGATGCGGGGTGGACGAGTTCAACTACGGCATACACGCGTATGCGATGCTCTCCGGCATTCTCGGGCCGGGGATCGCGCGTGTCCGGCATCTGGGCGCGGGCGTGCAGCGGCGTATTGAAGTCACCTGGAATAAGGGTGCAAAGGGTTTTCTCGTCATCGGGAAGGCGGAGACCTGGCTCCCGTTTTACGCCGCCATTATCACGGAGCGGAGTATCACCCAGTACCAGGCCGATTCGTCCCGGTTGTATGCGGCGTTGCTCGAGGCCGTGCTCCCGTACCTCGCGGGCGAAACCCCCACGGCTCCCGTGGGCGTTGACGCGCTCTTCGAGCCCGAACTCTGCGCCCTGGCCGCGCGGCGTTCCTGGCTTCACGGGGACGCGTGCACGTCGCTGGCCGACCTCAACGATGACGACGCCTACGACGGCCCCGCCTTCGCCCGGGAGTACCGCAAGGCGCGGTACCCGGATTTGTAGCGCAGGCGTCTCGCCTGCATCCTTCCTTCGTGTGTGGGACCGACGCCCTCGCCGGTCAAACCCGGGTGGTCGCCGGAAGCGGCGGCCCACACCGGAGACGACAAAGAGAGTCCCATGCCATTGAAACGCATGGCCGGGCTCGACTATCCTGATTCGGCACGCGCGGAGGGGCGGGCACGCTCCAAGTGGCGGTCTTGGCGGCACGGGGTCAGGAAGTATAACGCCAACACGTTCCCTGGATGGCCCCGCGGACCCACGCGCAAGGTCTAAATACGGAAAACGCGAGGCCATGGCCCGGATAGGGAAAGGAGTCGGCGATGTGTGAGCACTGTACGCGACGGGAGTTCTTCGGAATGGGCGCGGCCGGCGGATTGCTTCTGGCCGGAGCAACGTGGACGCATACCTGGGCTTCGGAGGCGGCGCCCGCGGGGCCGCGTGGAAAGACCCGCATCTGCGTGCTCTTTTCGGGCGAGCCGCAGCCGGATGACCGCAACTGGGGCGCCGATACCGGGCAGATCGACGCGGTCAAAGCACGCCTGGCCGAGGCCGAGAAGAACCTGGGGAACATCGAACTGGTCATCGGACAGTCCCGCAGCCCGGAAGAAACGCAGGCGCTGTTGGAAAGCGCGGGACCGGACGCCCCGGTACTGGCAATCAACGTGCAGAATTTCGCCCTGACGGGCGTGGTCAAACCGGTGCTCGAGTCGGGCCGGCCCATGGTGGTGTTTTCGCTGCCGGCCAGCGGCCATGACTGGATGTATGCGCCCCGCTGGCACCGCGCCGGACACCGTGTGGCGCTGATGCCCACCAGCGATTACAACGAGGTGGAGCGCGCGCTGCGGCTGCTCCGTGTGCCGCCCATGATGCGGCGGAGCCGCATCCTGTTGTTCCCGCCCGCGCGAGGCACTCAGGCCGCCTGTACCCCCGAAGAGGTCAAGGCGCGGCTGGGCGCAGACGTGCTTGCGGTCGAGGAGAAGGTCTTCGACGATCTGATCACCGCGGCGGACGAAGCGGCGGTGCGCGCCGAGTGCGAAGCCTGGACCAAAGGCGCCAAGCAGATCATCGAGCCTACCCGCGAGGACATCGAGAAAGCCGCGCGGGTCAGTGTCGCGCTGGAGCGTTTGATTGAACAGGAACACGCGGACGCCCTGGCGATCGGCACGTGCATGGGGTGGCTCCCGCGCGGGTTCCCCTGTCTGGGCTTCACGCGCTTGCGCGACCGCGGCATCCCGGCCGCCTGTGAGGGCGACATGGACTCGCTCCTCACCATGCTCCTGTTCCAGTATGCCCTCGACCGGCCGGGCTTCCAGGGCAACGCGACGTTTGACACCTCGCGCAACGTCCTGTGGACCGCTCACTGCACCGCTCCGCTCAAGATGGACGGTCCGAAGGGCGACGCGGCGCCCTACCTGCTGCGCGGACATTCCGAGGTGGGCGGCAGCGGCTGCGTCCCCGAAGTGCAGTACCGCGTCGGCGAAGTCATCACCCGGATGAAGTTTGTCAACCTGTCGACGCTCCTCGCATCCACAGGGAAGATCGTCGAAGTCCCCGAACGGGCTGTTCACGGCTGCCGCACGCAGATCGTCACGGAAGTCCGCGATGCGGCGAAGATGGCCGCGAACTGGAGCAGCGCGCTCGAGACCGAAGACGCCATGACGCTGCTGCACCGCGTCGTCCTCTATGGCGATCACATGGACGATGCGCGGCATCTGGCCAAGCTCATGGGGTTCGAGGTGCTCGAGGAAGGCTGAGACTGAACCGCGTGACTGTGGGCAGTTCGCCGCCAACGCCGTCCGACGCTGCGGACTCCGGAACGGGGTTCAATCTGAGTAGCCGCGTGCGCAGCCCGTGGAGCAGTGACCCGGAGGACATACACGACCCCAACGGGGCCGAACGGGCCATTTGTCGGTGGTTCAATCCCTGCGAAGCTCTTGAGGGCGGGGCCGTCCACCGAGTCCACGAAGTCCACCTGCGGCGTCTTGCAGGCCCTCCCCGGCGGCAGCGCTTCTCAGGGGGGCCGCCGGCGGGTTGTGCTGCGGAAGAAGATTGCCGCACGGGCAGCCGGGCTGATACGATGAACCCGGCAGAGGGGTCGCGTGGTGTCCGGACAGGCAACGCGGAGCGGAACGCGGCAGTGCTTCAGGCAGGCACATCGTTCGGGAAATACCGGATTCTCTCCTTCGTTGGACGCGGGGGGATGGGCGTCGTCTATCTTGCGGAGGACACCATCCTGGGGCGCCGGATTGCCTTGAAGGTCCTGGACCGGAGCATCACGGAGGACGTCCAGCTCGAAAAACGTTTCCGGCAGGAAGCGCGCGCTATCGCGGACTTCCAGCACCCCAACATCGTGCCAATTCACTCCCTCGAAAAAGTGGACGACACCTTGGCCATTGACATGCCGTACATTGATGGGGGGTCTCTGTGCGACGCGCTGGCGGTCGATGCCGCGAAACGGCCGCAGACGCTGGAATCCGTTCGCGGGGTGCTGTCCGCGCTCGCGTGTTGCCATGGCCGGGGGCTCGTTCACCGCGACGTCAAGCCGAGCAACATCCTGATCCGCAATGACGGCACGCCGTTGCTGTCCGATTTCGGGTTGGCGAAGATCCTGGCGGAACAACAATCCGCGACTCTGGCGATGACCTCCACGTCGGGTTTCTTTGTCGGGACGCCGCGCTACGCTCCGCCCGAATCGTGGGACGGGCAAGACGCCACGCCGTCGTGGGACGTGTACTCCGTGGGGATGGTGTTATACGAGGCTTTCGCGCCCCGGCTGCCGTACGACGCCCAGACGCCCATGGGGCTGGTAAAACAGATTCTCGAGCGGAAGATTCCCCCGCTGGCCGAGGTGGCCGAGGACGTCTCGGAGGAATTCAGCGGGGCGGTTACACGCATGCTGGACCGTGATCCCGGAAACCGTCCCCCCGATGCGGCCGCGGCGGCGGCGCTGCTCGGCACGGCGCCGGAATGGAAGTCGGGGGGATTCGACAGCGGTGCGACCGTGATGCAGCGCGTGCTGCCGAGAATACCAGAGCCGCCTGAGAGCGTGCCGCACCGCCCGCGCAGGCGCATGCCCTGGGCCGTGGCGGCGGCGGTGGCGGTGGCGTCCGGTATCGTCCTTGTCGCGCTCGCTCTGGTCCTGGAGGCTCGGACCGGCGCGCGGCCCGGCGAGGGCGCGGGGACGCCTGCCCAGCCGGTGCTGGCCCTCGAAACGACCCCCTCGACGGTGTTTGATACCATTGAACCGGCGTCTGGAGAGGTCTGGCCCCGGCACCTGCTCCTCCTGGCCCCCGAGAACACGCGGCAATGGACGGCCCTGGCCTATGAAGGCGCCCGCATCTGGGCCCTGGAGGTTTCCACGCAGAACCCGGAGACGCTGCACATCGAAGGCCACTGGGCGGGCTATGCCGACCGGGCCGCCTCGGTGTTTCAGCAGGGCGACGTGACCGGCACCGGCCGATGGATCGTCCCCAATGAAGAGCTCAGCCTCGCCCTGGAATTCAACAACCTCCTCGACGGAGTCCGAAAATCGGGGGCATTCATCTGCAGAAAGACCAGAGGCGCCGTCTCCGATACGGACTTTCTGGCCGGTTTCGCGTCGGACGATTTCGCTTTGCCTCTTCTGTACAATGAGATTCTGCCGCGCGGGCTGGAATGGGGGGAGGACGTGGAGACCGCGTTCCTCGCGCGTCTCGCGCCGCGGCTGGTGGCGTTCCGCCTGCCTGAAGGCGCCGGACCGATCACGATTGACGGAACCCTCGACGAAGCCATCTGGAAGTCGTCGAGTCTGAACCCCGGTTTCGACCGGACCAGCCGGGGCGACAAAAACCGGCTGTGGTGTTTGTACGATTCCCGGGGCCTTTACGTGAGCGCCCGCATGAGTCTGCCCGAGGCCGATCCCGAACTGGTGCTCACGGTGCTGGCACGGTTTGAAGTCCCTGTGTCGTATTCGACCCGGTGGTCGGTTCTGTACAGAAACGATGGGATTCGGGCCAGCCGCGCGGAGACGTCGGGGCGTTCTGTTGCCTGGCAGTGTGAATGGGAGACAGGGCTCGCCGTTTCCAGTGGCGTGGTGCAGACGGAGGTCTTCATTCCCTTTGCCAACCTCGGCTATTCCACGCCTCCGAAACCCGGGGACCGTTGGCGGTTGCTCGGTTCCGCAGCGGATGCGCCCAATGCGGCCAACGCCGGCCAGGGAGTCATCCTGGTGTTTGGAACCGAGAGCGCGGGGTGAATCACCATGAGACCTGTTCGGAACGCAGCGGGCAGGGTGTTTGTATTGGCGGGATGGCTGCTCCTTGCCGGGGCAACTGCCCGCGCGGCGGAACTCTCCATCCCTTCGTCGATGCCTCAGAGGCTCTCGGTAATTGACGACGTACTGTACTTCTCGGCGGACGACGGCGTTCATGGCCGGGAACTGTGGGCGGTCGACCGCCAGCATCATCCCCGGATGGTGGCCGATATCGAACCGGGACCGGGTTCGTCCTCGCCCGAGCAGTTCCATGCCGGACAGGGCAACGTGATATTCACCGCAACGACGTCCGCGTGCGGCACCGAACCATGGCTCTTCAATCCGGCTGGCGGTCCTCCCAGGCAACTCGCGGACCTGGCGCCGGGCCCCAAATCCTCGCCGGCGGCCCTGGTCAGCCCGTCTCCCGGCCGTCTCCTGGCCTTTGTGGGCACCAACGGCACCGCGTGCACGCTGTGGAGGGTGAACCTGGACTCGCTGACGCTGGAACTCGTGAAGCGGGCCGGGACGTGGACCGAGAACGCGTACGCGGCGCTCAACAGCGGCGCCCTGCTCTTTTCCTCTCAGAACCAGCTCTGGATTTCCAACGGTACCGCGGAGGGCACCGTGGTTTTGCTGGAACAGACCATCAATATCGGAGAGATTGCCTCGTTAGGGGAACGGGCGATACTCTCGATGGTCCATCCCGAGTGTGGTTTTGAACTCTTTGTCTGCGACGGCACTCCGAACAGCATCGCGCTGTTAAGGGACATTATGCCCGGCCTCGAGGGATCCAATCCCCGCAACTTCTTCTCCACCGGGGAGCGCGTGTTTTTTGAGGCCGATGACGGGGACCACGGCCTGGAGTTATGGGTCACGGACGGTTCCCTTGAGGGCACGTACCTGGTCAAAGACATTCTCCCGGGAAAGGATAGCAGCGATCCGCATTATTTTGCCCAGTGCGGCGACGCGGTCTACTTCGCGGCAACCGATGGCGCGTCCGGCATCGAATTGTGGCGAAGCAACGGAACCGGCGCGGGAACGTGGCGGGTCTCCGAGCTCGCCCCGGTCTCCGGCTCCGGCGCCGTGTGGTCCATTATGAGCTTCAAGGACAAGGTCTTCTTCTGCAGCGACTCCCAGGCGTTCGGTGAAGAAGTCTTTTACACCGCGGGCGCCCCGGGCGATGCGACCGTGCTCATGGATGTTGTTCCCGGACCCGGAAGTTCCGGTCCGGATAACCTTACGGTCTTTGGCGATGATCTGTTTTTCACCTGCAATGATGGCAAGCATGGCGAGGAGCTGTGGATGAGCGCCGGTCAGGCCGGCCGGCCGGTCCTGGTGGCCGACATCTATGCCCCGCCGGCGGAGAAGGCCTTATCGTCGTCTCCGCGCCACCTGACGCCGTTCCAGGGAGGCCTCCTGTTTTGCGCGAGGGACATCGGCCATGGCGCCGAGCTGTGGCGGACCGACGGAACCTCCGATGGAACGGTATTGGTGAACGACATCGTTGCCGGACCCGCCGACTCGGGGCCGAGCGCCTTCGCTGTACTGGGGGACCGGGCGTTCTTCTCGGCCGCCGAGCCTTCCACGGGCCGGGAACTGTGGGTGACCGACGGCACCGCCGAACATACCCGGCCGGTGGCCGACCTGTGGCCGGGTCCGGCAAGCTCCAATCCGCGGCAACTTGTGGCTGTCGCCGGAGCGATCTGTTTTCTGGCCAGTGACGATGCGGGCACCCGCGTGTGGAGGTCCGACGGGACCCCGGAAGGCACCGTGCCGCTGCCCGTCGCTGCCCCAGGCGATGACCTTCTGTTCAACCGCGTGTTTGCCTGGCGGGATGCCGTCTACGCCCATGCCTCCACCGCTTCGGATTCCGTTTCGCTATTCAGCGCGTCTCCCGGCGGCGCGCAGCTCGAGCAGCTCGTGACCCTGCCAGGACAGGGGCCCGGTGCGATGCGCGGTGGGGGAGGGGGCGCCGCTCCGGAAACCGTGCGGGAACCCGCCGCGACCGTGTGCGCGCTGTTTCCGCCCGGGCGCGAGCTGCCGTTCACCCAACCGGCGAGAATGGGCGATGTCACGTACTTCGCCGCGTACACCCCCGAATGCGGCACGGAACTCTGGAAGACCGGCGCAGCGCTCCGTGACGCGACCCTGGTTGCGGACATTTTTCGCGGGCCCGCGAGTTCATGCCCGACCCACCTTACACCCGTCGGCCAACGGCTTTACTTCATTGCGGAGACTCTCCAGCAGGGCCGCGTGTTGTACGAAAGCGACGGTACCGCGGGCGGCACCGCGATGTTGCGTCCCCTCGAGCCGAGAGGATTCGCGTACCCCGTCATGACGCCCGTGGAACTCGCGGCATTCGGCACCGGCAAGGTTTTCCTCATTGCGCCGCATCCCACACGCGGAGTACCGGGGCAGCTCGAACTCTGCCTGCTGACCCTCTCGGATGCCGGGCCCATTCTGAATATGTTCCCGACCGCCGAGGCCGTGAAAACCTGCTTCCATGCCCTGACGGAGAGCGGTCATCTCATGTACTTTATCCTCGACGATGGGCTGCATGGAGAAGAGTTGTGGGTGTCGGATGGCGCCCCTGAGGGCACGCGCATCGTCAAGGACATTCTCGAGTAGGCGTGTCCGCCCGCGCGGCAGGCGTCAGGGCGGGGGAAAAAGCCAGCCCAGACGGATGATGACCACCGCCAGCACCGCTCCCACAAGATCCGCGACGAGGTCGAGCGCGGTGTTGAGGTACCCGCCGACGCCGGTCTCGGGCACCAGCACGGTCGCGATGAACTCGATGATCTCGTTCAGCCCGCCGACGCCCAGCCCTGCCATGGCCACCACGATACACAGCGCGGTTCCCGGTCGCACCCCCGGGCGGAGCAGCGGGCGCAGCAGGTGGTACATGACGAGCGTGGCCACGCCAAAACCGACGATGTGCACGAACTGGTCGTACCGCAATATCGGAAGGGTTTTAGACAGCGGCGCCAGCATGACGCCATACAGCACGCCGTCGCCGACCCGGATGCCCCCCCCGCAGAGGTGCAGCACCGCCCAGGCTACAAGACCCCACAGAATGGGCAGGGGGTACCGCACACGATCGTTGGTCAACGCGATCACCGCCATGAAAAAGACGATCACCGCCACGTACAGAAGAAACTCGTAGTTCCGGCGGTACCCGAAATATGCCGCGAACGGAATCAGCGCCGACAACAGTACCGCCAGCGGCGCGATGTGGGCACGCTCGAACCTCAACATATGGGTTGGCCCCTTTCCGGTGTCGCTCCCCGATCAGACGCTGCGATTCAGGCCATGCACTCTGACACGGTCAATGGATGGACACGCTCTCGTGGCGTCACGCGGTCCGCCCTGGCTGCCGGACACCCCGGGCCAGGCCGTTTACAGCTCGACGATCCGCTGAAACTGTTTGGACAGCCTCTCGACGCCCGTCTTCGTGATGCGGGCGCCGTTCTCCCAGCGCAATCCAAAATCCTTGTCCTGGAAAAAGGTGTCGACCTGGAACGTCATGTTCTCCTGGAGCGTGTACGTTGACGTGGACTCCATCCAGGGGCGCTCGACCTCCATCATGCCGATCCCGTGGCAGGGCCCGTAGAGCATGTATTTCCGGAAGCCGCGGCGTTCGACCCATTCCTCGTATTCACGCACCACCTCGGCGGCGGGCTTGCCGCCCCGCATCAGTTCGAAGGTTTTGATGTGGGCTTCGAGGCCGAACTCGACCAGGCGCTTCTTGCGCGGGGGGAGTTTGCCAATCGAGCACGGGAGCCCGACGCTCGAGGAATACCCGCCGACGCGCGCCCCGATGTTAAGCTGGATGATCTCGTTGCGCTTGAGTTTCGTGTGCGTCGGGCGTGAAATGGCGTGTTTCGTGCCGGGGCCGCTGAAGCAGTACAGGGCGTGGCCTTCGTATTCGCCCCCGTGCTTGTAGATTTCGCGCTGCGCGATGCCGATCACCTGCAGCTCGGTCATGCCGGGCTTCATCTCGGCGAGGATGGCTTCGATCGCCTTCTCGCTGATCTTGTACGCTTTCTTCATCAACCGGATTTCGTTCGCGCTCTTGCTGGCGCGCAGGCTGGTCAGCGTGTCGTCGGCTTTCACCAGTTTGACGCCCGGCAACTCGCGCTGCAGGCTGAAGTACACCGGAAGCGGCATGATCGAGAAGCCCACGAGCCCGAGCTTCTTGAGGCCGCGCCGGCCCATGGCCTTGCGCACCACGTCTTTGTAGTTTGCCACGGGAATGCCCGGATATTCCGGATCGGCCGACTCGCGGTATTCGACCATCATCGCGATGTCCGGGATCACGCTGCGCCCCTGCGCGTAAGCCTCGCTTTCGGGGCCGATGATCAGGACGGGCTTCCCGTTCGCGGGCACGAATACCCCCGCCGACTCGAACGTCGGCCAGTATTCGGTCAGATACCGCACGTTCGCGAAATCGGCTTCGTTGGAATGCACAAGCGCCGCGTCGAGGCCGGCTTGCCGGATGTTCCGCTGCAATTTTTCGAGCCGCTCTTTGTATTCCGCCTTGGCAATCGCCTGCATGTCATGTCTCCTTCGCTGCTTGATGGGCCTGCAAAAACCGCGCTCCCCGTTGCAGGAGCGTTTCAATCAAAAGGTCGAGTTGCTCCGCGGCGCGCGGTCCGCAATTCTTCACAATGAACGGGTCCGGGCGAACCGCCCCCTCCCCGTAGGAAATCTCGCCTTGCGGCATCGGATGAAATTCCCACGGATGAAAATAGAAGCACAGGAAAGGCTCGACGTTCCGAGCCTGGCAATACCCCGCGAATCCGTCGATGTGCCGCATCAGCGCATGGGCCCCTTCCGTGCGGAACAGCGGCCACTGGTCCATGTCCCGTCCGTACGGGTCCGTCGATTCCATCGAGAGATCGGCAAACGCGGGCAACTCGACGATGCGGAGATCGCCCTCTTGCGTCCAGTCCTCGCGGCTCGGGTGATACGGGCGCAGGCGTTCCCGGTAATAATACATCGGATAGGTCGCGTCGGCCACGTATCCCAGGCTGTCGAGCGCCGTGACCACGGCGGTGGACCCAAACAGCCGCGGGCACCGGAACGATACCGGGCGTACCCCGGCCACGTCTTCAATCCATTCGGTGCACAGGCGCAACCGTTCCGGGACCTCCTGTTCCAGGACCGGCATCATCCCCGGGATGTCAAACAGGGAATCGCCGATGGTCTCGTGAAACAGCGTGTGGGCGCCGAGCTCGTGGCCCCGGTCCAGGACACTGCGCACGGTCTCAGGGTGTTTTCGCGCTCCGTCGCCCGTAAAGAAGAACGTGGCGGTGACGCCGCGCCGTTCCAGGATGTCCAGGATGACGGGCGTGCCGTGGACGATGCCCTCGTAGAAGGGCGTCCAGCTTCCGATATCGGTCTCCATGTCAAACCCGAGCACGACCTGCATACGGCTTGCCTTTCCATGCGTCTGCCGCCCGCCGTGTCCGCACGGACGGTTTGGCTTTCCTTGAGCGGTCCGGGCCTCCCGGAGGGCCGCCCTCCGCCTTCTTCGTTTTGAGGCCCGGAGAGAGGGCTTCACCCCCAACGCCAACCCGGCGGCAGTCTAGCAAATCCGCGGCGCTCCTGGCCAATCCGCCGGGGCGGCACCCGGTGGTTCTGCGCGATCCCGCGCCTCGGGCGCCGGCCCCCGGAGGCCGGGGGAACGATTGACTTGCTCGGTGCCCTCCAAAACGTATACCATGCGACCGGTTTTGACTCTTGGGGGAGTGTCTGTCCGTCGGCCAGGATCGAGACGGATGGCAGCGAACCAGAAGAACACAGGGGATTGTCATGACGAACTTTTCATGGATAGACGGGAGCATTGTGGGCCTGTACATCGTGGCCACGATGATTGCGGGAATCGCGGTGCGCAAGTACGTCGGCAAAGTCGAGCATTTCCTCATTGCCGGCCGCGAGATGAACCTGTATCTCGGCATCGCATCGCTTGCGGCCACCGAATTCGGCATCGTGACGTGCATGTACACGTCGCAGAACGGGTATCGCAACGGGTTTGCCGGGGCGACTCCCGGCATCCTCGCGATGCTGGCCATGTTCTTTGTGGGCTACACGGGGTTCTGCGTGAAACCGCTGCGTGATGCGGGCGTGATCACCATCCCGGAACTGTTCGAGAAGCGCTACGGCCCGCGCATCCGGTGGGCGGCCGGCGTCGTCATCGTCCTGGGCGGCCTGCTCAACATGGGCGTCTTCCTGCGTACCGGCGGCGATTTCCTCGTGGCGGTGTGCGGGTTTGACCCGAAATACCTCGAGATCACCATGACGGCGCTCCTGGTGTTCGTGGCCATTTACACCGTGCTGGGCGGCATGTTGTCCGTGCTGGTCACGGATTTCCTGCAGTTCGTGGTCATGAGCGGCGGCCTGCTCGCTGTGACCATCCTGATTCTGGTCAATGTCGGCTGGACCGATCTCGTGGCCGCCGTGCAGAAGAACTACGGGGCGGGCGGCTTCAATCCGCTCGTCAAACCGGACATGGGGTGGAAATACATCGCCGACAATGCCCTGCTCAGTCTGGCCATGGTCTTGACATGGCAGACCACCATCCAGCGATTGCTGGCGGCGAAGGACACGAAGACCGGGTGCCAGGTGTACACCCGCACCAGCGTGTTCTTCCTGTGCCGCTGGCTCATTCCGGTGCTGTGGGGCATCGCGGCCCTTGCCGTGCTTGATCCCGCGGAAATCGGCGATAACACGCTGCTGGCCATGCCCACGATGCTGAGCCGGCTTACCCCCGTGGGCTTGATGGGCATCCTGGTCGCCGCCATGCTGGCCGCCGACATGTCCACCGACGCGTCCTACATGCTCACGTGGTCCAGCGTGATCTACAACGACATCCTCGCGCCGTTCCATAAGAACCAATGGTCCGAAAAGCGCGGCCTGATCGTGAGCCGTTCGCTCGTCGCCATCATCGGCGTCTTTCTGCTGGTCTACGGTCTGTGGTACCCCCTGCAGGGAAGCCTGTGGGATTACCTCAGAGTTACCGGCAACATTTATCTCTCCAGCATGTCGGTGCTGCTGGTGGCCTGCTGCTACTGGAAACGGGCGAACAGCTGGGGCGCCGCGGGCGCCATCATTTGCGGTGCGGTTATTCCGACCGCATTCCTTGTCATGGAACAGTTGCCCAGTACCCGGCATTTCGCCAAGGAAGTTGTTGGCCCCGAGTACTCCAACATCGGGACGTACATTGTCGTCACTGCGGCCATGGTGATCGGGTCGCTCCTGAAGCCCCAGACAAAACCTGTGGCGGCGAAAGGATATTAACCATGTTCGAACACTGGTTCTGGCTGCTTGCAACGTCGGTGTGCGTACTCTGGTATTCGACCATCACCGTTTATGTCGCCATTCGCGGCGCCATGGACATCAAGAGCATGCTGCGGCGACTGGCCGGCAACGGCGAGGAAGAGCAGGAGTAGCGCGGTCTGGCGGCGCCGTCCGCAACGGTGCGGTCTGAATGACCGGCATCACGGCGGCGTCATTCCGCGGTTGCGCCGAAATACTCCTGCACGCACGCCGTGAACCGTTTGGGTTCGTCGGTGGCGTACCAGCGAATGCCAAGGTCCAGCAGGCCCGAAAGGCTTGCGCAATCGAACGCGAACGGCAGCACCTCGAGGTCGATGTGCCTCTCGCGTGTTAATGCCAGCGCTTCGCGGAGAAACGCCTCGTCCATGAGATACCCGACGCCGTTTCCGGCCGACGGCGCGGCATGCAGGTGGAGTTGCACCTGGTCCAGCCCCTGGAATTCCTCCGCCGCCGCCTGGCGGAACTTCGCCTGAATCTCAGGCACGTCGCCGCCGATCCACAGCATGGTGCGCAATCCCGGAACGGCTTCGCGCATCTTGCGGCACGATTCGACCTTGTTGTGGCAGAAAATCACGCGTTTCGCCACGCCGTATTTCCCGAGCAGGCGGCCCAGAGCATCCAGGTCGACGTCCTTCAGGTCAAGATAGATTTGGGCGTCTTTCCGGCGGGCCATTTCCTGCAGCACTTCTTCAAGACTTGGGACCTTCTCGCCTGCGTATTTGGGGTCAAACCAGGCGCCCGCGTCCCATTGCCGGATCTCCTCGAAGGTCAGGCGCGATACCGGGACGTCCTGATTGACCGAAGCATTGGTGGTGCGTTTCAGGGTGTTGTCGTGCAGGCAGATGATGACGCCGTCCTTCGTGGCGCAGATGTCCACTTCAGGAATCGCCCCAAGGTCCCAGGCATAGCGGTACGCGGCCAGGGTGTTCTCCGGCGCCTCCTTTAGTCCGCCGCGGTGCGCCTGAAAATGCACCGCATCCGCTCCGGAACCCGCGGCCCCCGCGCTGACCAGCACCACCACACTGCACAAGACGCTCATCATGATGCTCCTCCTGAATTCGTAGTATCGGCTCGCCAGCCGGGACATCCGCCCGGCAGCACGAAACCGGCCGCCAGGGCGCACGCCCGCTGGCCGGATGTCATTCTACACAATCCCCGTGCGCACCCGGAACCGGGTTCGACAGGAACGCTGTTCCGGCTCGACGAACGCCCTTTCTTTGGGCTCTGGCTTTGACCTCCTTTCTTCTCCGAGCGTATCATGCCGCCGGGCTTTTCAAAGGAGGTTGCCGGTATGGCGAAAATCTGTTTTCTGGGCGCGGGAAGTACGGTGTTCGCGAAGAATGTGCTCGGGGATTGCCTGCACGAGGAAAGTCTTCGTGACGCGCAGGTAACGCTGGTGGACATCGACCCGGACCGGCTGCACGTGTCCGAGGTCATGATGAAGAACATCAACAAAACCCTCGGCACGAACGCCACCTACGAGTCCTTTCTCGCTGAAGACGCGGCAAAAGCCCTGGCGGGCGCCGACTATGTCGTCAACGCGATCCAGGTGGGCGGTTACGCGCCCGCGACCGTGATCGATTTTGAAATCCCGAAGAAATACGGTCTGCGACAGACCATCGCCGACACCCTGGGCATCGGCGGGATCTTCCGGGGCCTGCGCACGATCCCGGTGATGCTCGAATACTGCCGCATCATGGAGAAGGTGTGTCCTGATGCGCTGATGCTGAATTACACAAACCCGATGGGCATCCTGACGGGCGCGCTGCAGCGGGCCACGAATGTGCGCGTTGTGGGCCTGTGCCACAGCGTGCAGGTTTGCGCGACGAATCTGTGCATGATGTTGGGCTTGCCCAGCGACAACCTCAAATGGCAGATCGCCGGGATCAATCACCAGGGATGGCTGTTGCGCATTTCGCGCAACGGCGAGGATCTGTACCCCGAGATCCGCCGGCGTGCCCAGTTGCCGGAAAACCGGGGCAAGGACGACGTGCGGTTCGAACTGATGAAACGGTTTGGGTATTACGTGACCGAGTCGAGTGAACACACCAGCGAATACGTGCCGTGGTTTATCAAGGCGAAGGCCCCGGAACTGATCGACCGGTTCCAGATCCCGCTGGACGAATACCCCCGCCGGTGTATCGCCCAGATCGAGGCCTGGGACGCGATGAAGGGCTTGCTGCTCAACGAACAGTCGCTTTCCCACGACCGCGGCGAGGAGTATGCCTCCTACATCTTCGGCGCGCTCGAAACCGGCATGCCGTACACGTTCGGGGGCAACGTGCTCAACACCGGATTGATCGCCAACCTGCCCGCCAACTGCTGTGTCGAGGTGCTCTGCGTGGCCGACCGCAGCGGCATCCACCCGGCCTGTGTCGGCGCTCTGCCGCCCCAATGCGCCGCGCTCACCCGCACCAACGTCAACGTGCAGGAACTGACCATCGAGGCGGCGCTCACCCACAAGAAGGACTACATCTACCAGGCCGCTCTCCTCGATCCGCACACCGCGGCCGAGCTCACCATCGACGAGATCGTGTCCATGTGCGATGAGCTGCTCGAAGCCCACGGCGACTATCTGCCGCGATACACCTGATCCGGCGGCCCGGCCCGCGGGAATAGCCCCGGTCGCGCCCGGCGTTCTGTTCACATCCGGGTGAAGCATGCCCGGACGGGACGCTAACGCCCCGCGCAGTCTTTGTGCGGGGGGCGGTGCGAGCATAGAGGAGAATCCGATGCAGTCGCTTTACGATCTCGATGCTGTTGCGCCGATGGAGCGCGAGCTGTCGAACGTGGGCGTGACGCCGTTGAAGACTCCCGGGGAAGTTGACGCCGCGCTGGGCGGCGATTTCCCCGGAACCACGTTGCTGGTAATTAATTCGGTGTGCGGGTGTGCGGCATCCAGTTGCAGACCGGGTGTGACCCGGGCATTGCAACACCGCGTGATCCCCGACCGGCTGTTCACGGTCTTCGCGGGGGTCGACATTTCCGCGACGGCCCGTGCCCGAAGGTATCTTCCCGATGGCGTGAACTCGTCGCCCAACGTCATGCTGTTCAGGGCGGGAACCCCCGTGTGCATCCTTACCCGGCAGGACATCGAGATACATGAGGCCGATGGTCTGGCGGCGTTTCTGGTGGATCTGTTCGAACGCGAGTGCGGCAGGCCGGGGCCCTCGGCGCCGCCGGAGGTCTTCGCGAGGAACGAACCGGTCAATCCCGGCTGTTCGGCCGTGCCTCCGTACCGCGGCAACTGAGGCCCGCCACGCCTACAGGCGCGAAAGCAGCGCTTCGAGGAATGCCGACGCGTCCTCGTAAATCCCCGGGCATTTGCTCTCGCGCGGGCCGGCGACGTTGAGCGTGCGGATGCCGTTTTCGAGGAGCCACGTGTGCACCTGTTCAAAGCGGGCTTCCCTCGCTTCGAGATCGATCACGAGCACCGGCCGGCCATGTTTACGGGCCATGTCCACCGTAAACGCGGTGCCGTCGGCGGGCGGTCCCCAAGTGAGAACGAGCGTGCCGTCCGAGTCGCGGACGTTCCATTCCGTGCGTTCGGCATACACGGGCGTAGGCGTTTCCTTAAGGGGGTAGTTCGCCGGAAGGGGACCGTCTTCGGCCAGGCGGCCCCGGGGACACCATCCGCCGCAGCCGATGCCCAGGCGCATGGCCACGTCGAGCGCGGCGCGGTCCACACCGGTTTGTCCCCCCGTCACGACACGTCTGATCTGCATGATGCTTTTGCTTCCAAGACTCCGCGCTCAAACGGGGACACGTGGTCGGAACATGTCGCCATTCTACTCAATCGTCTCACTGCGCGGCGGCCGCGTCGAGCCGGGCGAGGGCGGAACGGGCCTGCGGCTGCAGCGCGGGGTGTTGCAACGCCTGCAGGAAGGCTTCCCGGGCCTTGTCGAATTCGCGGTATTCCGATTCGTAGAGGTGGCCCATCTGGTACGACAGTTGCGCGACGACCATGGGGTCGGTGGCCTGGTGCTGCGCGTGCCGCAACGCCTGAACCAGCGCATCCGGAGACGCCGGGTCGACGGCGCCCGATTCAATGGTGCGCCGGGCCATTTCCATGGCCGCCTGCGACCGCACGTATGCCTGGTCGGGGTAGGTGACGATCACCCGCGCCAGCGCGGCCATCGGGTCGAGTTTGTTGGCGCGGGCGGCGTCCAGATCCTGCAACGATCGGAACTGCACCAGACGCGCTTCCGCGAGCAGGTCGCGCCGGTCACGCACGTGGGCCGGGGTGCCCAGCCAGGTCTGGTGATACTCCTGAAATAGACGCTCGTAATCGCTGTGGGCCTGTTCATACCAGTGGAGCCGGGCAAACGCGATGTCCGCCAGGAGCATCTGCGCGTCGCCGGCATCGGGCGCGTCGGGAAAACGTTCGAGCGCCCCCGAAAGCGTCTTGTAGGCGTCGGCGTAATTGCCGGCTTCCACGAGTGCGCCGGTTTGGGTCAGGGCGGCCGCCAGAGGCGAACCGCCCGCGACGGCCGGTCCGGTCGCGATGCCGCCCGGGCGGCCCGGATCCGGAGTGTCGTGCACCTTCAGGACCACGAGCCCCACCGCCATCGCGAGGACCGCCACGGTGGCCAGGGCCGGGCTCAGCCGGAACCGCGGCCTCCATTCGGGCGTGCGGGCTTCCTCCTCGATGCGCACCCGGACCGCCGGAAGCAGGTCGGTATTCAGCGGGGGCCGCTCCGCGGGCACGCCCGCCACCACCCGGCGCAAGGCGTCCATCTCTTCGCGCGCGGCGGGATGCTCATGCAAATAGGCTTCCAGGAAGGCCGCATCGTGCTCTGACAACGGCTCGTAGAGCGCCTGCGCCATCAATCCTTCGGCTTTGCGTCGTCTCAGCATGCGTTCAGTATCCCCGATCCGTGGGCAGGCCAGCGCCATCGCGCGGCCGCGGTCTCAGAAACGCCCGATGTCCTTGAGCTCCTGCCGGAGCTTTCGGACCGCGCGAAACAAGTGGACTTTCACGCTTCCGATGCTGCATCCCAGCGCTTCCGCAATCTCAGCGAGCTGAAACCCTTCGTAGTGCCGCAACACGAACACTTCGCGTTGCGTGCGGGAAAGAGCCTCCAGCGCCCGCTGAACATGGCGTCCAATCTCCTCGGCCCGGGCTGTGGCTTCGGGTTGCGCGTACCGCCGCTCCGACGGGGCGCCCGCTTCCCCGTCCGGATACTCATCCGTCAGGCGCGTCGTCCTGCGCCGTCTGGTGCGGCGGAGATGGTCGATGGCGTGGTTGGCCGTCACGCGCATCAGCCACGGCACAAAACCGTTTCGCGGTTCCCACGAGCCGATCTTCCGGTACGCCTTGAACAGGACCTCCTGGGCAATGTCCAGAGCGTCTTCCCGGTTCGATGCGAACCGGTACGCCACAGCATACACGCGTGCCTGGTGCCTCCGGACCAGTTCGTCGTAGGCCGCCTGTTCACCAGCCTTTACGGCCAAAGCCAGTGTGTCGTCGTCCTGGGCGGTCCAGTCCCTGTTCGCATCATCGTTCACGGTTATAACGTTTTCCCGGCCGGTAGAGTTAACACGCTCTGACGTTACGCCACAAAGAGGAAATCGCGCAACTCAGCATATCCTCGCGGTTTCAGCCAGGCGCGAATTTCCTCCCGCGCGCCCGGCGCGCCCACGGCAATAACGATGAATGTCGTCTGGGGAGCCGGCAGATCATCGGGAGCGATGACCGGCGTCCCATGGATCGCGCGGCCAATCTTGCGGGGATGAATGTCCACAACGGCTTCAGGCTGAAGGGGTTCCCACTCGCGGAGCCAGAGTTTGCCCACCTCGCCGGCGCCCCACTGGTGAAACCGTGTTCGCCCGCGAAGGTACGAACGCGCGAGATAGAAACGTTTCAACGCCCGGAACCGGGCCAGGGAATACCGTTCCGCGGTCATCGACAGACGGCCGGGCGACTCCCTCCACCGCAACAGGGGTTCGGGCACCACGCCGAAGCGGGCCCCGTCGAGGAACAGCCGCATGCACAGGTCGTAATCCTCCGCCCAGCCATGATCTTCGTAGCCTCCGGCGCGGTCGAACGCCTCGCGGCGCAGGAAGAATGCGGGGTGGGGGACGGGACATTCGATGAACAGCTCCCGCACGATGTCGTCGTGGCTCCGAAGCCCGTTGAGCCACTCCTCGTACCGCGCCCGGCCTTCGCCGATGCGCGCACCGAACATGCAGACGTGGGTCCCGCACAGGGCGGTATCGGGATGCTCTTCCATGTACGCGTACTGTTTCGCAAGACGTTCGGGCAGGGCGAGGTCGTCCGCGTCCATGCGTGCAATGAACGGCGCCCGGGCGAGGGCGCATCCCGTCTGCAGGGCCCGCACAATGCCCCCGTGGGCCTGCCGGACCAGGCGGAGCCGGGGATCCATCGCGGCCGCGGCCTCCGCAAGGCCGGGGGTGGCGTCGCGGGAGCCGTCATCCACGATGAGGAGTTCCCACTCGCGGAAGCTCTGGTTCCGGATGGATTCGATGGCGGCTTCCAGGGTTTCCGCCGCGTTGAAGCACGGCATTACCACGGAGATTTCCGGTGCTGGCGGGGTCATCGGTATGGGCATCACTCCGGTCTGTTGGTTCATTTCCCCAGGCTTCCGGCCATGCGACGTCTCCCCCGAAAACGCCCTTTGCGTTTCTGCCAAACGCTCAGATGGCGTTCGACCGGGGACACGCAGTCGCGCCGCGGACGGCGCTTTCGCGCAATGAGACGCGGTGCGGCTACGCCCAATTTTCCTGGGCCGTGTCGTACTGGTTCAGGAACGGGAAAATGCTGTCGACGACGAATCCCTGGGCCGCGCGGAAATTGTCCGCAACGAGGCCCAAACCGTCCCGCATCACGCGCTGCCGGGCGAAAACGCCCTTTACCTCGACATAGACCTCATGCTGGCTGTGCCGGAAGGACTCGATGACCACGTTGTAAGAACTGGGTTGTTCCGGGGTTTCGGGGAACACCAGCCGGAGGCCGCCGACCGCGATGGGGCGCCTGAAATACGGCCCGAGCCGGTCTTCCTGATGGCAGACATGGTCCAGCAGAAACCGCCGCGCGTCGTCATAGTGGGTCAGGGCGAACGTGGTCCGCAACGTTACCGTGTGCGCGGGGAGAAACGGGATATTCAGGGCGTCCATGGCCGGACCCGCAGCCCCTTCGAGCTTCGCGAGGAAGTCCGACAGCGGAATATCGACCCATTCCTCCGCCAGCATGAAGCGGTCCGGCAGAAAAAGAAACGTCGAGAGCGTTCTGGCCCCGCGCTTGGAGAAAAACCGGAACCGGCCCGGCAGACTGAAATCCGTGTTGTCGTACGCCGCCTCCCGTGTCTGCGACAGGTCAAAATAGAGCTTCTGGAGCACAGACACCTCGTGCTTGCACGGCAAATGCAACAGCTCCGCGGAGAAATGGATCGGTCTGTCTTCGGCTTGCATCGACACTCCCCTGTTTCAGGTCAGTATAGGCCGCTGGCCAGGACGGTGCAACCCGCTGCGATTAAAGATCTTCGAACCGGTTGCCGCTGCCGCGCGAAGGGCCGTCCGCCCTACTTCCTGATCAACCAGACCTCCGCGAGGTACGACCACTGCCGCCAGTTGAGGTGGTATTCGTCGATGTCCCCGAACGTGACGGCGATTTCCCCGTCGGCAATCAGTTCGGGGGGAATCGGGAACTCCTTGAATGCGCCCCGTTCCCGGGGATACACGGAGGGCACGAGGGCCACGTCATCCACGATCGGCCGCAACCCGCCGCTCCCTGTCGCGCGCAGAAGGTATTCCCCCTCGGGGTCGAGTCCGCGGTAAGCGAGTTTTTCAGGCCACCGCATCAGACAGAGCCACGACAGGCGCGCCCGGCTGAACCCGTCTTCGACCCAGGGGAAATGGGGGTTGCGCAATTCCACGAGGTCCGGTTCCACCCAGGGGCCCGGCGGCAGCGCCACGTGTTCCATCTCGGCCACGTTGCCGATATCGTCGTAATAGCTCCCGGGACCGGGCGATTCCCACGTGCGGATAACGTCCAGCCGCGCCAGCTTGTCTTCTTCGGTGGAAAATTCACGGATCGCCTGGAACTCGTCTTCGAGCCACCAGCGGTTGTTGAGCGGGCGGTCGACGTAGTCAAGGATCGCGCCCCGTTCACCGTTGCGCGCCTGGAACCGCGGCACGCTGGTCTGGTAGCCAATCGAATCGAACAGGGCGACGCACAGTTCCTCGAGCCGCTGCCGCCAGTCCATCTTGACCGGGTTGGTCTCGGCCTGTTTCAGGATGGCTTCGGCCTGTTCCATGGCGGCCCCGGCGCCCAGCACGGGGGCCTGCGCGAGGAGTTCATTGACCTCCGATTCGAGCCGGGTTTCATACAGGAGCCGGTGCCGGGTATACGCGTCGAAGTATGCACGCAGCAGGCACAACTGCCAGCGCCAGTTGCTGCCGAGCCGCGGCGATACGGCCTCCAGCGCCTGCCAGTGCATCAGCGTGGCGTCCACGGCCCCGTTGTCGGCAAGTTTTCCTTCCCAGTTCTTCTCGAGCGCGAGGATGCCGTCGGCGGCGCGTTCCGCGACGCCCGAGCCGAAGAACAGGTTGGCGTATTCGATGCAGGTCTGGCGCGGTTCGGTGGCGGGGTCCCAGCCCAGCCGGCTCCAGACCGCCTTGTTCACGTCGTCGTTGATGCCGTCCGAGTAGCTCAGAAACCCGTCGGTCCAGGGCGCGTACCAGCTGTGGACGTGCGTGTACCACGCCGGCTGCGGGTTGGGACATTCCCGGCCCAGGGTGAGCGCGAACGCCTGGTCCCACCAGTAGACCGGGTATTGGCAAATAAGGCTGTGGGTAATGTCGGGATAGTGACGCAGGCCGTACTGTTTTGGCAGCCGGCGGCGCGTCTCGGCCAGAGACGGGCTGGACGGTCCGTGCACCACCCCTCCCAGCCAGTCCGGCTGATGCGCGTCGAGCCAGGCAAAGAAGGCATCCACCTTGCCCGCCTCAAAACCCTGGAGCGAAATCCAGATCTTCGCGGCGGGATGGTGTTGCTGCAGACGTGCCGCCATGTCGGCCGCATACGGCAGCAGCAGGCCGGGCGGATTGTCGCCCGGATCGCCTCCCGGAATGAAGACGGCGCTCAGAAGCGGGCAGCTCCGGAAGAAATCGTCGAGCTCGGCCAGGGATTCGGCGCGCCGGTCCGCGTCGTTCAGCTCGAATCCCGCCGGGACCCACACCCAGTAATCGATGCCGTACCGCTGGCAGATCTGCGCCATGGCCACATTCATCTCTTCGCGCGGCACCCGGGCGTGCGGGCCGGGATCGTCCTGGCTGGGTATGTTCTCCACGCAATTCGCGCCGAACAGGACCAATTCTCGGATGTACTGGTCGTAGGTCGCCACGTCCCACGCGTCATAGGCATTCGCGGTGTTGCGGTAGCCGAGCTGGTGGCCCCGGATGGGGTAGGCCGGGGAGGTGCACACGTCGAGGTCGGCCGGAAACGATACCCGGCCTTCGCTCCACGTCATGCTGCGAAGAAACTGTCCCGCTGCGAACAACGCCCCGCGGGCATCGGCGCCGATGAGCCAGACCGTGGGCGCGGCGTCGCCCTGCCGCTCGACATACAGCCGGAACCCTTCCGGTCTCTGCTCGGGGAGGCAGTCACCAGGGCGTTTCGGGATCTCGCGCGGCCATTCCGGCGGGGCTCCAGCCACGGTGATCGCGATCACCGGCCCGGAATCCGGCCATGTGGCCGATTCCGCCCATTGAAGCCCGGTGCGTTTGGCCACCTCCTCAATCAGCACGGTCGCGGCCATCTGTTCCGCCGGCGGGCGCTCGCCGGACCGGACTACCACGGCCGCCCCGGACACATCGAGCCGCCCGGGTGCATCGGCAGTGTGCCCCGGGAATGCCGGCGCGGCCGTGAGTAACGCGGCCATCACAATGCCATACCAGGTGAGCCGACAATGGTTGCGCATGGCTGTTCCCCTTTCGTGTGCGTCATGTCGTGTAAGCAGCCTATCAGAGGCTGCGGAAAAAAACACCTCCGGCCATGCCGCACCGGTGCACGAGCCGCTTGCGGCGCCCTGTCCCGCCCGTCCGGGAGACACAGTACCGCGCGAGCGCCTGGGTCCAAAGGCCCCGCTGTCTGCCCGGCGCCACTTGACATTCCCACGGGACTGGCCTACAACGGGGAGACTTCCATCCGAATTCCGGGGGCATACACGGTGCGGCATGCGAAGCGGGCAGGGGCGGTGCTGCCGGGTCCTCGAGGCATGCCTGGGATCCCCCGGGACGGGCCGATGCTGCGGTTTGCGGCCCGTACGCGTGGGATAGGGGCACGACCGGCCGGGCGTGGTCTCACGTCCGAGCACGAGGAGGAAACGTATGTTCAACGGATTGTTCCACATTCCCCTGCCGAAGAATGAGCCGGCACTGAACTATGCGCCCGGAAGCAGGGAGCGGGCGGAACTGCAAGCGGTGCTGAAGGACATGCTGGCGAATCCCGTCGAGGTCCCCATTGTCATCGGGGGCAAGGAGATCAAGTCCGAAAAGCTGATCGAGATGCGCTGTCCGCACAACCGGTCCCAGTTGCTGGGCCATTACCACCAGGCCAACGCCCTGCACGCCAACCAGGCCATTGACGCCGCGAACGCGGCCAAGCGCGACTGGGCCCTGATGCCCTGGTCGGACCGCGCCACGGTGATGTTGAAGGCCGCGGAACTGCTGTCGGGCAAGTACCGGCAGATCCTGAACGCGGCCACGATGCTCTGCATGAGCAAGACGTGCTGGCAGGCCGAGATCGATTCCGCCTGCGAATTGATCGATTTCTGGCGGTTCAATCCCTATTTCATGACGCAGATCTATGACGACCAGCCCATGTCCAGTCACCAGGTGCTCAATTACATGGAACACCGCCCGCTGGAGGGGTTCGTGTTTGCCATCACCCCGTTCAACTTCACCTCCATCGCCGGCAACCTGCCCACCGCCCCGGCCCTCATGGGCAACGCGGTGGTCTGGAAACCCGCGTCGAGCGCCGTGTTGCCCGCGCACTACATCATGAAGATCCTCAAAGAGGCCGGGCTGCCGGACGGGGTGATCAACATGGTGCCCGGCCCCGGCGACACCATCGGCCCGCCCGTACTCGATCACCTCGACCTGGGCGGCATCCATTTCACCGGCAGCACCAAGGTCTTTTCGACCATCTGGCTCGCGGTCGGGTCCGATATCCGGAAGTACTATTCGTATCCGCGCATCGTGGGAGAGACCGGCGGCAAAGACTTCATTTTCGCCCACGCCTCGGCGGACCTCGATGCCCTGTGTACCGGTCTGATCCGCGGGGCCTACGAGTACCAGGGGCAGAAATGCTCGGCCGCGAGCCGCGCGTACATCCCCGATTCGATCTGGCCCGCATTGAAGGAGCGCCTGCTCGATCAGCTCGGCACGCTCGACATGGGCGACGTGTGCGACTTCAAGAATTTCATGGGCGCGGTGATCGACGGCGCGGCGTTCCGGAGCATCTCGGGGTATATCGATTTCGCCCACAGCGACCCGCAGCTTGAGATTCTCGCCGGAGGGAAGTGCGACGATTCCGAGGGGTATTTTGTTGATCCCACGGTGGTGCTGAGCCCGGACCCGCAATCGCGGCTCATGTGCGAGGAGATCTTCGGGCCGGTGCTGACGGTTCACGTGTATCCCGAAAAGCAGTATGAGGCGGCGCTCGAACTGTGCGACAAGACCAGCCCCTACGCGTTGACGGGCGCCATCTTCGCCCAGGACCGGTCGGCGATTGTGAAGGCCTCGAAAACCCTCGTGAATGCCGCGGGCAATTTCTACATCAACGACAAGCCGACCGGCGCCGTGGTGGGGCAGCAGCCGTTCGGCGGAAGCCGCGCCTCCGGCACCAACGACAAGGCGGGGTCGTGGCTGAACCTCGAACGCTGGGTCTCGCCCCGGTCCATCAAGGAGAATTTCCTGCCGCCTTCCAATTACCGGTATCCGCATATGAACGGAGAGTGAGGCGGGCCGTTTCCGGGCGCGGGAGCGCGAGAGGCGTTCCCGCGCTTCTTTCGGCTTCGCAGGGGACGGCGCGCTCCGGAGGCAAGCTTGCGCCGGAACCCGTGCGCGGGTAGCATACGGCGTCTGGCCCTCCGGCTGCGGGGTGCGAGGGCCATCGTGTGCCATGCGCCGCAAACCACGGTTTTCCGGGCGGGAAGCCCGAGAGGAGAATTCATGATGCGTCGGCCGTTCGCGTGTGTTGTCTTGACGAGCATAGTGCTGCTGGCCGCGGGCTGCGCCACAACGGGCCGTTCCCCGAAGCTGAACCTGCGCGAGGCCGCCGCCCCCGTCTGGTCGCTGCAACAAGCCAATGACGAACTGGTGGTGTCCGTGTCGCCCGCGGGCAGAAGTCTGCGCCTTGCGGGTTCGGCCGGTCTCGTCCTGGGAACCGGCGTGGATGCCGTCGTGAACGCGCGGTACCGGAGCCGGATTCAGGAATTGATTGGCGAAGACGATACCGCGGCCATCCTGGCCAACGCCCTGGAAACAGCCCTGGCCGGGGCCGGGGCAGCGGGCCTGGCTCAGGCGGCTCCGCTGCCGAGCACGGCCGGATTCGACAGCAGGCGCGACGCCTTCTCCGCCTACTACGACGGTCTCGCACGGGCCGGACACGACGTGCTGTTGCGGCTCCGGTCGACGCACGGGATCTTCGGCCATGACGCCACCCTGGCCGTGAAACTCGACGGCCGTATGGTCGAGCTCCCTTCCGGGCACGCGCTGTGGGACAACGAGATCGTGGCCACGGTGGAGCCCGTGATGGCGTATGACCGCCTTGGCGACCCGACCGACCGCATGACGCCGCGAATCAAGGGGGCGCGCCTGACCGTGGAGGACGATGCCCTCGCGAAGTGGCAGACCGGGGGCCGGTCGTTGCGGGCCGATTTCGAGCAGGCGGCGGCGGGCGCCGCGGCGGCCCTGGTCGCGAATCTGGGGCTCGCCGAAAACGCCCTCGGCGAGTTCCATCTCGGCGAACTGGCCCTGATGCGGAAGAACTTCGAAGAGGCCCTGCAGCATTACCGGAAGGCCATCTCGCTGAACCCGGATTATCCCGCCGCGCACTGCGGCGTTGCGGTGACCCGGGGCCACATGGGGGAGCTCCCGGCGGCCATCGAAACCGCGACGGCCGTCACCGCAAAATGGCCGGACTATGCCCCGGCCCACATGAATCTCGCCTGGTGGCACGCCATCGAGAAGGGGGATGCCGCGTCGGCACGCCCGTATTACCGGCGCGCCCTTGAACTCGGCATGAAACCCGTCGGGAGAATTGACGAATACCTTTCGGAAGACGGGCAGAGCGACAAATCGTAGCTGCGGTTCCGGGATGGTCTACGGCATCGGGGACGCTTGAAGTTCCCGCTCCAGTTTGCGGGCGCGGTGCCGTTTCACGAGCCACCGGATGGCCAGATACAGAATGAACCCCGCGGTGAGCGCCCCTCCGCAGAGACTGGTCCATCCGCCGATGACCAGGCTGCGCGGCTCGTAGGTCATCTCGACCGTGCTGGTGCCTTCCGGAACGTGGATTCCCCGGAACAGGCCGTCAATGGGGAAGATCGCCGCCGGTTTTCCGTTGATGCGAGCGTTCCAGCCCGGATACCAGGTGTCGGCCAGATACAAAACCCCCGGTTTGCCTGATTCGACGGCAATACGCAGAAATGTGTTGCCGCTTTCGGGCAGGACCGTCGCCGCCGCGTTTTGGCCGCCTTCCACCGGCGGGGGCACGGGGCCTTCAATGAGGGGCGGCAACGCGCTGTCAAGCTGGGCCGGGTCGAATGCTTCCACAGGCCGCCATTCAAACGTGAGCCAGGCGCGCGGTTTGGCTTCCAGATCCTCAAAAATCCCCGCGCCGGAGGGCAGCACATGCTTCAGGCGCAACAACGGCCGAATGGGCGCGAATGGCCCCTGAATGTCCTCCTTCGTGAGCACGAAATTGCGCGAGCCCGCCCGTCTCATCAGCAGCGGCTGGTGTTCCGCGGCGCCAAAGAAGGCCTGGTGGCGTTCCAGCACCACGCCGCCGGGCGCGTAGGTCTGGGGCACCAGGTTGCCGGTCAAGGGCCATTCTTTCAGACGGAGGCTTCCGCCCGCGCGGTAGCTGTTTTCCTGAAGTGCGTCGATGAACGGCGTGCGGGGGAAGAGCTCTTCCCGCGCTGGAAACGCCGGATATCCGCTCCCCGGGTGAAACACGGCCAACGCCTGCACAACGGCCAGGACCGACAACGCATACCCCATCAACCGTTGGGACGGTTTCAGCATCGTCACGAACACCAGCACGACGGTCAGCACGAAAAAAACGGCCGGAATCAGGGCCTGGCCCAGAAGATGCAGGTCGTGTGCCCGCGCGCTCTGCCAGCCCAGGGCGGTGATGATGGCCGCCGCGGCCAGAGACGCCGGTACAATCGCGAGCAGGCGTTTCAGCGTCCGTTTGCAGGCATCCGCGTCGAGCAGGAGCCATTCCTCGGCCGCGGCCGCCGCGGCGATGGCCATGAACAGGGCGCCTGCCGCCAGCAAATGCTCCGGCCGGAGGTAGCTGAACGGAAACACGCTGGCGAGCGGCATCCAGACCAGCGCCGCCAGCACGAGTCCGGTCGCCGAGGCGATCAGCAGCGCCTCGATCCGGTGTCGCTGCGGCGCCGGCGAGTAGCGGCGCACGGCAAACCACAGCGGGAGGAGGGAGAGCTGGATGATGCCCGCGTGGACCAGCAGCGCGATGCGGGTCTGGGCGCACCACGCGCTGTCCGCGAACGCGTACGGCGTGCGGCCAAAAAGATGCGGCAGGAACAGGGCCGCCAGATGCGTCAGCTTGAGGTCAACGACCGGTTCGAGGCTGCCGGAGGTCACACAGGCCTGCGCAAGCTCGTAAAACGGCACGATCTGAATGCCGCACAGCGCCACCGCCGCCACAATGGCGATCACATACGTGCTGATGCTCGCAAACAGTTGAGCGTACCCGCGCTGTCCCAGCAGGTTCCGGGCAATGATGAACACCAGGGTGATGACGAACAGACCGCCTACGGCTTCCGGTTCGCCGCCAAGAAGCATCAGCGCAAGCACCAGCGCGCCATACGGCCAGTAATGGATTCGCCCAAGGGCCAGACGGTCCACGAAGATCACCAGCAGAGGCAGCCACGGCAGCGTGTCGGAAAACGGCGAATCGAGCCAGTAGAAAAACGGGGCGCTCAGCTGAAACGAAACGCCGATAAACAACGCCAGCGGCGGCGCGAATCCCAGGCGGCGCCCCGCGATGAATGCGCACGCCCCCGCCACCAGCAGTTTCAGGAACGCCGAGACGGGAAGCGCCGTCTCCGGCGGCGCAAAAAAGAACGGCAGCGTGAACGGCGACAGGCACCGCGACCGCCACAAGGCAAAAAATGGCGTCCCGCAGCCTTCGAGCGGATTCCATAGAAGCGAATCGCCGCGCTCGACCGTGTCCGACAGGAACACGTACCAGGGATAATGCTGGCGGGCCGCGGCGGGACTGGGCTGGCCCGCGGCTTCCAGGCCCGTCGGGCGGGCCTGCTCCCAGGGCGAGGCAAACAGGGTGTCCCCCGCGGGCATGGGAAGCCGGTCTTCGAGAAGAACCGGGTACAGCACCGCCAGCGCCCCGGCCGCGACTGCCACGAGGCAGATAACATGTTCCAGCGTGTTCCGAACCCAGGGTCGCACTGGCGGCCTCCCGGATTTACCCTCGTTTCACGGTCTTGGGCGGCGTGTGGATGCCAACGCCAAGAAAATCTTCCGCGGCTTCCTTGATCGTCTCCGAAAGCGTGGGATGCGTAAAAATCGTATCGGCGATCTCCTCGGCCGTCGCCTCCAGGTGCATCGCCATGGCCGCGGCCGCGATCAGCTCGCCCGCTTCCGCGCCCAGGATGTGGACGCCAAGCACCTCGCCCGTGGCCGCGTCGCCCACGATTTTGACCAGGCCCTCGGTCTCGCCGATGGCGTGCGCCCGGCCGCTCGCCCGGTAACTGAACCGCCCGATCCTGATCGAGGCGCCCGTCGCGGCGGCCTCTTTCTCGGTGAGCCCCACGCTGGCGACTTCCGGGTGCGTAAAGGTGCAGGCCGGCACCACGCGGTAGTCAATGACCCGGTTGCCCCCGGTGGCGTTCTCCGCGGCGACAATGGCTTCCGCCGACGCCCCGTGGGCCAGCATGGTCTTGCCGGTGACGTCGCCAATCGCGAAAATGCCCGGGATGTTGGTCTCCATGCGCGCATCCACCACAATCGCGCCTTTCGGCGTCACCTTGACTCCCAGGGAAGGCTCCTCGGTCACGGGCGACGAATTGTAGCGAACCCCGATGCCCACCAGCACGTAATCCGCCTTGATGGAATCCTCTTTCGCGCCGGAAAGCTCCAGGCTAACCGTGCTGCCCTTGCGCGTCATGGACTTCACGGTGGTTCCGGTGAGCACGTTGATGCCCCGTTTCTTGAGCAACGCGCCCAGCCGTTTGGTGAGTTCCTCGTCCTCAAGCGGCAGCACGTTGGGCATCATCTCGATCAGGGTAACCTCGGCCCCCAGGGCGTTCCAGATGCAGGCGAACTCCGCGCCGACGGCGCCCGCGCCGATGATGGCAACCCGCTTCGGCACCTCATCAAGTTCGAGGGCTTCGGTGCTGCCGATGATGCGTTCGCCGTCCGTCTCGAGCCCGGGGATGCGCGCGGGGGCGCTGCCGGTCGCCACAATGATGGCCCTGGCGTGAATCTCTTCCTTCCCGGCTCTTACGACGCCGGGTTTCACAATCACGGCCTTGCCCTTGACCAGCTCGATGCCATGCGCCTTGAACAGGGCCTTGATGCCGTCCTGGTTGGTCTTGATGACGCTGTCTTTGTGCTTCAGCAGGCCTTTCATATCCACGGAAAGGCCTTTGACTTTCAGTCCGAAGCGCTCGGCATCCTGCATTTTCTGGTAAAGTTCGGCGGTATGGATGAGCGTCTTGGTGGGAATGCAGCCCCAGTTCAGGCACACGCCGCCTACCTGGTTGCGTTCGACAACGACGGTTTTCGCGCCCCGTTGCGCCGCACGGATCGCCGCCACATAGCCCCCGGGGCCGGCGCCGAGCACGGCCACATCGCATGTGATCATTCCTGAATTACCCCCTTAAAAGTTCGCGTCTTCGAGGATGTCTTTGAGCGTCTTCATGAACTGGGCCGCCACGGCGCCGTCGATCACCCGGTGGTCGCTCGACAGCGTCATCTTCATGATCGGCCGCACATGGATGCCCCCGTCAATCACGACGGGCCGGTCCTTGATCTGACCGACCGCCAGGATCGCGCTGTCGGGCTGGTTGATAATCGCCGTGAACTGATCGACGCCAAATGCGCCGAGATTGGACACCGTGAAGGTGTTGCCGGAATAGTCGTCGGGCAACAGTTTGCCGGTGCGGGCCTTCTCGGCCAGCTCGGCGCACGTCCGGCTGATGTCTTTGAGGGTCTTGGTCTGCGCCTGGCGCACGACGGGCACGATCAGGCCCGTCGGCATCGCCACCGCGAACCCCAGGTTGATGTCGCCCGCCAGTTCGATGGCGTCGCCCGCCCAGCGTGCATTCACCTGCGGATGCTGCTGGATGGCCCGGGCCGCCGCGCGCAGCACCAGATCGTTAAACGACGGTTTGAACTCCGTGCAGCCGCGCCGGAATGCCATCGCGGCAGCCATGTCGACCTCGACCGTAATGTAATAGTGCGGGGCGCTGAACTTGCTCGCCGCCATGCGTTCGGCGATGATCCGGCGCATGGGGGAGAGGGGCACCCGCTGGACCTCGCCGGGAACCATCGCGGCCGTGGCCCCTGCCGCAGCCCCGTGCGGGGAAGCCAGGGCTTGTTCCACGTCGGCCTTCGTGATCTTGCCGCCGGGGCCCGAGCCCTCGATGCGCGAGACGTCCAGCGCGTGGTCCAGGGCGATTTTCCGCGCGGTCGGGGTGATCGCCACCTGGGCCGCGTAGGCCTCGACGTCCGCCTCCATCACCCGGCCGCCGGCGCCCGAACCCTGCGCGAATGCCGGATCGACCTTGAGTTGTTCGGCGCGTTTGCGCGCCCGGGGCGACACGGGGATCCGCCCGCCCGGCGCCGGCTGCGGGGCTGGTGCCGCGGACGCTTTATCCTGCACCGGAGCGGCGTCCGCATTCTGAGCGGGCGGCGCGGCTGGGGCCGGGGCGCCCGAAGAGGATGCCGCGCCCGGCGCCGCTCCGCCAAACTGGGCGAGATCCGGCAGCGCCTCATCAGCTTCGCCGACCAGCGCGACCACGGTCATGACCGGCACCTCGACATCCGGGGCGACGAGGATCTTGCGCAAAACTCCGTCGGCCGTGGATTCGCACTCGATCTCGGCCTTGTCGGTCTGCACGGTGAACAGCACCTCGCCGGATTTGACGGGGTCGCCTTCCTTCTTGCGCCATTCGACGATGGAGGCTTCTTCAACGGATTGTCCAAGCTGTGGAAGTTTAATCTCGTGCATCATGTGTCCTGTTTAAGCCAACCCTCGTGCCGGAGGCGCGCGCCGGCTTCCAGAATGAGCCGGGCGAGCTCCGACGCGGAATCCAGTTTACAAATCTCCTGCAAAACGGCCTCGATGCCACCCTTCGCGCGTGTGGATTGAAGCCGGCCGGCCGCAGCATCGGCGGGATGATCGTACCGCATTGCCGCGGCCGCTGCAAATGCAATGTGTTCAGGCACAATGCCTTGCTCGATACACATGCTGCCCGCGCCGATCAGCCGGTCGTTCGGGCCAAGCTTGCGCACCGGATCGGCGGCGATGCGCCGGACCTGGTCGCCCAGGGCCCGGTTGCGGTACCGCCGGGCCAGATCTTCCGCGTGCGCTTCGAGTTCCCTCTTGTCCAGCCCCCATTTTCGCGCGAGCCCGTCGCAGGATTCGGCGGTGGCCGCGCGCATCCCGGCGAGCACCCGGTCGTCTTCCATGGTCTGCCAGATGTACTCGTGCCCGCGCAGGTAGCCGAGATAGGCCGCGGTCGCGTGGCTCAGGTTGTGTACGAAGAGCTTGCGCTCGACATACGCCCCGAAGTTGTCTTTGGCCAACAGGTTACGCAGCTCGGGAATGGGGCCCTTGAACGCCTCCTTGTCGACGGGCAGTTCGCAATAGGCCTCGACACAGATCAGCAGGGGGTCCTCGGCGCGCTCCTTCTCGGTCATGATCGGCACCATACGCCCGATGCTGGCCTCCACGAAGCCGACCTTCTCATCCAGAACCGCGTGAAATTGCGGCGCCAGATGGCCTCGCACCGTTTCACGCAAGAACGGCCCCGCGCCGATGAGATTCTCGCATACGATGAAATTCAACGGCCGCGCGGACGGGTCCGCGAAGCGTTTTTCGATGCCGCGGGCGATCGTGGGCGCGACCTTCGGCAGGACGTTCACCCCCACGGCCGTAGCCGCAAGGTCGGCATCGCAAATGGCCTGCGCCACGGCCTCGACGTCGCCGGCATGCAACGCGGAGGCGTTGCGGATGCAGAGGGTTTGCGGCGTGTCGTCAACGATGCGCAGAGGGTATTCCCCCCGTTCGTTGAGCGCCCGGACCACGTCGTCCAGCACGTCCACGAACGTTGCCGCATACCCCGACTCGTAATAGAGTTGTCCGAGAAATCCCCGGCCGATATTCCCCGCCCCGAATTGCAGAGCCCGTTTCACAGGTATTCCTTTCCAGTTCCAGGTTTGGGCATGAAGGGACCCCGATTATACCGATGCCGGGTGACGTTTGCGATCTTTGCGGGAAGGCGCCTGCTCACGCCCGGCGCAGATGCGTCAGCAATTCCTCGTGAATGCGGCCGTTGCTGATGAGAAGGCCGTCGTTCTCGCCGAATACCCGCACCGGATGGCCGCTCAGGTCCGATGAACGGCCTCCCGCTTCCTCCACAAGCAGGAGGCCCGCCGCGTAATCCCACGGACGCAGCGACACGTGCACGTAGGCGTCGGCGTCGCCGGACGCGATCGAGCACAGGCCCAGCACCGCCGCGCAGTGACAGCGGACCTGCCCCGCGTTCAACAGGATCGTCCCGGCGCGGTCGAGCGTGGGCTGACGTTTGTGCGGGCCGTCAAGATCGATCTCGACGCGGGCCAGGGCGAGCGACGCAACGTCCGAAACGCGAATCGGACGGCCGTTGCGCGACGCGCCGGCGCCCCGTTCCGCCAGAAACACGTCTCCCGTGCCCGGAAAGGCGACCCCGCCGGCCACGAACGCATTCCCCTGGACGCAGGCGATGGAAATCCCGAATTCGGGCAGGAGCGAGCGGACGAAGTTCTGCGTGCCGTCGATGGGGTCGATGATCCAGGCGCGCGCGCCGGGGTCGCCGGGGTATCGGGTGTAGCCCTCTTCTTCTCCGACAATCACGTCGCCGGGGAATGCCTCGCTGATCAGGGCCACGATGCGGCGCTGGGTTTCGATGTCCACTTCCGTGAGCAGATCGTTCGCGTGGCTTTTCGAGGAAATGCCGAGATGCTCCCGGTCAGCCCGGCGCTCCATCACGTACGGGCCAAGCGTTTCAAAGGCATGGGCAATCAATTCGACTTCGGTCATTGCGGCTCCTTGAACGGCGTCACCCCTTGAGGCCTGTCAGGGTGATGCCCTGGATGAAGGTGCGCTGGGTCAGGAAAAACAGGATGATGATCGGGATGGTAATCACGCTGGACATCGCCATCAGCGGTCCCCACGCGCTTTCGTGGTGGCTCTGGAACTGCTGCAGCGCGATCGCCAGCGTGTATTGGCGGTCGTCCTGAAGGTACACGAGCGGACTCAGGAAGTCGGCCCATTGAAACAGAAACATGAACAGTGCCGTGGTGGCCAGGGCGGGTTTGGAGAGCGGCAGCATGATGAACAGGTAGATGCCGAACTCGTTGCAGCCGTCTATGCGGGCCGACGCGCTCAGGTCCTGGGGCACCCCCAGGAAAAACTGGCGCAGCAGGAAAATATAGAACGGCGTGCCGAAGAACGCCGGAATAATGAGCGGTTTGAACGTCCCGACCCATCCCAGCTCGCGGTACATGGCGAAGAGAGGGATCAGCGTGACTTGGTATGGCAGCATCATCGTCGCGAGGACCAGAATGAACACCGTGTCGCGTCCCGGCCACGGAATCCGGGCGAAACTGTAGGCCACCAGGGAACACGAGACCAGCGTGCCGAGCACCACCGTCACGCAGATGAACAGCGTGTTGCGCAGGTTCTGCCAGAACGCCATCTTGTGGAAGGCGTCGGCGTAATTCTGCCAGTGCAGGCCGATTCGCTGCCGCACCTCGAAATCCCCGGGCCACGCGGGCGTTTCCGTGGCGCCGATCCGCAGCACATGGCGGCCCATCTCGTCGGGCCCCAGGTCTACGCCTTCCCGGCCCTCGTAGACGACCACGGGGCGGCCCCCGGCGTCGACGCGCGCGGTGGTGGGTATCCACTGCGGGGGCTCGCCGGGTTTCGGGAAGATCCGCGACTCGTGTTTCAGCGAGGTCGAGAGCATCCACAGGAACGGCGAGATGAATACCGCCGACAAGGCCAGCAGGACGGCGTAGATGAGGAGGGGCTGGAGCGCTTTACTCGCCATGGTAATGCACCCATCGTTTCGACGACGCCAGCACGCCGGCGGTGGCCGCCAGAATCACCAGGAAGAGCAGCAGAGCCATGGCCGAGGCATAACCCATTTTCAGGTACACGAACGAGTTGCGGTAGAGGTACAGGGCATAGAACATCGTGCTGTCGGCGGGCGTGCCTTTGCCCGCGGTCATCACGTAGACCTGCGTGAAATACTGGAACGCCGCGATCAGCCCCATCACCAGGTTGAACAGGATCGTCGGCGTCAGCATGGGCAGGGTCACATTGCGGAACTTCTGCCAGGGGCCGGCGCCGTCGATGTCCGCCGCCTCGTACAGCACCGCCGGCACCTCCGCCAGGCCCGCCAGAAAGATCACCATCGGCCCGCCCACCGACCACAGGCTCATCAGGATCAGCGACGGTTTCGACCACTGGACGTCCGCAATCCATCCGGGCCCCTCGATGTGCAGGAAGGCGCGCAGCATGCCGTTGATGAGGCCGCTCTCCGGATTCAGCACCCACAGCCAGAGCACCGCCGACGCCACGATCGGCACGATGGTCGGCAGAAAGAAAACGGTGCGGAACACGGACAGCCCCTTCACGGCCTGGTTGAGCAGCACGGCCAGGCCGATGGCCAGGGCCAGGCTCAACGGCACCGAAAACGCCGTGAAATAGAGCGTGTTGTAGACGGATTTCCAGAATACCTCATCATGGAAAAACAAGACCCGGTAATTGTCGAGACCCACAAACGTGGCGGGGGTGATGATGTTGTAGTGGCACAGGCTGTAATACACGCTCATGACCAGCGGATACACCATGAACACCGTGCCGCCGATGAGGTACGGCAGGGCAAACAGAATGCCGTTGCGCAGGTTTCGCCGTTCCATCCGGGTCATGGCCGGTCCCGCCTCATGATCGCCAGAATCCGGTCCAGTTCCGCGTTGGCGCTGTCTTCGATCGCGCGCGCGGCCTGTTCAGGGGACCGCTGCCGCAGCACCACCAATTCGCGCTCGCGTTCCACCTGGTCGATAAAAAACTGAGCTACGGGCGTCACGGGATACACGGGGGTCTCCTTCGTCAGGAGTTCGTTGACAAATACCGACAACGCCGGGTCGCCCATGAACCGATCGTGCGTGGCGTCGGCCCGGCGGCACGGGATGTTGCAGATCGCCCGGTTGTAATCGCTGGCGGGGGAGGGCCGGCCCCCCGGGCGGGGGCTGTTGAACCATTCGATGTATTTCCAGGCCGCCTCGGGGTGCGGCGCTCCGGCGGGGATCATGTCCAGCACGCAGGTGGGGGAGTAGCAGCGCGGCGGTGCGCCTTCCGGCTGCGGGAGCGGCGCCACGCCCCAGTCGAGTTCCGGCGCGTACCGCGCGATGAACGAGGCCTGCCACTCGCCTTCCTGCGTCATGGCGACCTTCCCCGAATAAAACGGGTTGTTTGCGCTCTGATAGGCGCCGAACCCCGTCCGGAACGCCGCCACCATCTCGGGATCCAGCGCATAGGGGAGCCGGGCCGGCGCGCCCGGGTCGATCGAGAAGCTCTGCATCCACCGGAACATGGCGATGATGTGGGGATCGTCGCCGCAAACGAAACGGCCCGAGGCGTCGTCAAACCATTCGCCCCCGAACAGCCCGCCCCACATGTGCGTGTGGTCCCACGGCAGCCAGGGCAGAAAGCCGATCTGTTTCAGGCCGGTCTCGTCGCGGACGGTCAGCTTGCCGGCGTACTCCAGCAGTTCCGCCATGGTTCGCGGCGGGCGCTCGGGGTCCAGGCCCGCTTTGCGGAACGCCGTCTTGTTCCACAGCAGGCAGATGCTGTCCGTGGTGACGGGAATCCCCCAGGTGTGCCCGCCAAACGTCACCGCGCGCCATACGTGCGGGAAGAAGTCCTCGGGATCGACCGATTCGGACGCCTCGATGAAGCGGTCGAGCGGCATGACGCAGTGCTGGGGCGCCAGCGCCGCCAGGATGGCCCCCTCCGTGCTCAGGATGTCCGGAGGGGTTTTGCCCGCGATGGAGGTCAACAGCTTTTCCATCGTGAAACCTATGGGAAGCGCGCGCACGTACACCTCGTTCTGCGACGCGTTGAACTCGTCTATCAGTACCTCGCGCTCGTCGAACTCATGCCCGGTGTGGCGGTCCCAATAGGTAATGATAACGCGGCCCTGCTCGAGCGCGGCCTGTTCCCCGGGCGATCCCGCTTCCGACGGCCACAGGGCAGCCACGACGGCAACGCATGCCGCCATCACCAGAGCCCACCGCATGTATGTGGCTTTCACGGGATTGTGCCTTACTCAGGAAACGTCTTCCGCTTGGACGAGGCGCCATTATGCAAGCTGCACGTGTCGGGAATCCACTGTTACCGCCGGCCCCGCGGGTTGAACCGGCGGGCGGTCCGCAGGTAAGGTGAGTGCATCCAGCGCGGGACAACGCACCATCGAGGAACCCACATGGCACAGGACAATTCGCATCCGCTCGACGCGGCCTATGCGTTGTACCGGCGCGGCCGCTATGACGAAGCCCTGGCGGAGATTGCGCGCGCCCAGACGGGCCGCCCCGAGAACGCCGACACGCTGTACCTGGAATCGGTGTGTCTTCACGGCGCGGGCCGGATCAATGAGGCGCTGGAGCGCTGCAAGCGGCTCGGGCAGGTGTTTAATGATCCGCGCGTGCCGTCGCTTCAGGCCCGCATCGGTGTCGAATTGCCCCCGGAAGCCTATGCCGTTCCCCAGAAGAGGCCCCTGAACTGGCGGCGGCCATTGAAGTGGGCGCTTGCACTGGGGCTCGCGGCGCTCCTTCTGAGTCTCCTCCCGTTTGCTGCCGACCGGTTGGGCGACGGCGCGGGACGCCTCTGGACCAAACCCCTGGAACCCGGCCTTCTTCCGCCCATGAGTGCGGCCCCGCCGTCGGCCCCCGCCGGCAGCCCGTCCACGGCGGCCGGGCTGGCCTGGCTGGAACAGTGGGCGGCCCAGGACCTTCCGGATTGGCAAAAGAGCGCCAAAGTCACCGCGCCGCGCGTCTGCCTGGCCAAACTGGCCCTCGACCGCGACGTCCGCGAGGTCAACGCGTATCTGCAGGCCCAGGTCCCGAACAACGAAAGCGGTTCGACCTGGCAACTGGGACCGCTCGGCCGCGTGGGCGACTACGATTTCACCGAAGCCACGCTGACGACCCTGCTCTACCTCTTCGGCGAGGACCCCGAACGCCTGTATCCCGAGACGGTCGAACATGTGGTGAACGTGCTGCTCATCGAGGAGGGCGGCAAACCCCGCGTCAAGGTGCCCGGTTCGTTCGGGCTCGTGCCCGATACCGAAAACCACCATCTGATGACCGAGGGCAGCCGCTATCTCAAGAACCAGTGGCTGTTCACCCACGGAACCCCCGAACCCCGGTACGACAATCAGACCAACGGCCTGGAACGCTGGCTGGCGGACTACCTCCAGGAGATGATTGACGAGGGCGTTTACGAGTTCAATTCCAGGCCCTACCTCGGCTTTACCGTCCAGGCCCTGCTCAATCTGGAAGCCTTCCCGCAGTCCGGTGAAATCACCACCCGGGCCCGGTATCTCCTGGACATCATCAACTACCAGTACGCACTGGGCAGCCTCGACCTGCGCCGCTTCCCCCCCTTTCGCAGGCAAATGCGCCACGCCGGGGATACCGCATTGAACAGCGACGAGCACACCGAAGTCATGCGGGTCTGGACCTCGCCGCCCGCCGGCGCCGAATTCGATTTCACCTCGCTCGCCGGGAATGGTTCCCAGGCCATCATCGCCGAACTCTGCCCGTACCGTCCCCCGGACGACGTCCTCTCATGGATTCTGGAAAAGCGTTCGGACTACTTCGTGCTGTTCGGCCGCGGACCCCGGGCTACTCCCGAGCTGTACAGCGGTGGTCCGGGCTACCTGCTGTCCGCGGGCGGGGTGCATCGTGGCAAGCGTTCCTTGATCGTGGCGCGGCCGATCTCGCTCATGCTGAGCGATGGGGCCACGGATCTCAGCGGGTGTTTTCACATTCGCGGCGCCGGCGCGTGGCAGGACTGGAACAACACGGGCGTCCACCGCCATTTCGCGTGCGGGAACGGTCCCGTGCATATCCCGGAAGACTACGTTCCGGAAGCGCGCGCCGGCCGCTGGGCGGTCTTCAAACCGGAGGCCGTCCCGAACCTCTCCATCGCGGTCTACAGCGACGACGCCTTCGGCCTGCTCGCGCTCTTTCCTGGAGAAACCCTGTTCCCGCAGTCGCTTCTCGAGGAACTGCAGGCCGTCAACTCCGACCCGGAAGCGTTGCATCGCGAATTCCGCTGGCCGGACGGCCGGTTCGTCGGGTATGACACGAACGCCCCGAAAGGCGTCTGGGTGATCGAAAGCGTGGACGGCGCGCCCGTCGACCGCGCCTGCGACGCCTGGCCCCACGTCAGCGGCGCCCCGCCCCTCATTTCGTTCGACCGCCGCCGCTGACGGGCCATGGAGCAGCGCGTGAACCCCGCTCCGCCGGCTCGCCTCGCGGGCAGGTTGCGGCCATTCCCGGGCTTCAATACAATGAGCCTCTTGCTTTACAGCTGGATATCGGCATGACTGAAAAAAAACGAGAAATCCGGCCCGTTCGTGTGCTGCCGGAGGACGTGGCCAACAAAATCGCCGCCGGCGAGGTGGTAGAACGGCCGGGATCGGTCGTCAAGGAACTCATCGAGAATGCCCTTGACGCCGGGGCCAGCCGGATCATCGTGCGACTCGTGGCCGCGGGACGCCGCACCATCGAGGTCATCGACAACGGTCACGGCATGGGGGAACAGGACGCCCTCCTCGCCATTGAACGCCATGCCACCAGCAAAATCCGCAAGGCCGACGACATCGACAACGTCGTGACCATGGGTTTCCGGGGCGAGGCGCTGCCCAGCATCGCGTCGGTGTCCCGGTTCGAACTGGTGACCCGCCGGGCCGGCGACGAGCACGCCACCCGTATCCGGATCGAGGGCGGCGTCTTGCGCGACGTGTCGCAGGTGTCCGCCCCGCCCGGCACGCGGGTTGCCGTGAACCGGCTCTATTTCAACACGCCCGTGCGCGCCAAGTTTCTCAAGGGGATCACCACCGAACTGAGCCAGTCCATCGACATCGTGCAGCGCCATGCCCTGGCCTCGCCCGGAGTCGCGTTCCAACTGCTGCACAACGAAAAACTGCTCTTCGACATACCCCAGAACGCCAGCCTGAAAGAGCGCATCGCCCTGATCTGGGGCCTGGGATTTGTGGATGATCTCGTCGAACTGGACGGAGAAGACGCGGGGCTGGTGTTCTCGGGTTTCATCAGCACCCCCTCGCTCACGCGTTCCGGCCGAACCCACCAGTTCTTCTTCTTCAACGGCCGCCCGGTGGTTAACCGAAGTCTCCAGTACGGCTTTGAAGAGGGCTACCGCGGACTGCTCACCGTCGGACGGCGTCCTGTGGGCATTGTCCTGGTGACTGCGCCGCCGCGCCTCGTCGATGTCAACATTCACCCCGCGAAACGCGAAATCCGGTTTCGCGACGAGAACGCCGCCCGCCAGGCCCTCCGCGAGGCCGTGCGCAACCGCCTCGGACAACTGGTCCGCACGTCCCCGCCTGTGCCGGAACGTACGGACGACGGAGGCGACGCGGCCGGGCGTGCGTTCTCCGGAGCACCCGAACGCCTCCGCTGCGATTCCGCCCGCCGCCCGGAACCGCACCCCGCGCCCCGCGATGCCGGGGACGCGCGGGAACCGTCCGTGTCCGGGACTCAGCCGGCGCTCGATCCGCCGCCGCCCGCCCAGACCGAGTTTGCCGGGTTGCCCGAGCGCAGCCCGCGCGAAGAAGCCCCCGGCGTCGAGCCGCGGGCCTTTTACGCGCCGCTGGGACGGGTCGGCGAGGCGCCGATGCAGCTTTTCGCGACGTATCTCCTGGTCCCCGAGGACGACCGCCTGCTGATCATTGACCAGCATGCCCTGCACGAACGTCTGACCTACGACACCCTGCTCGCGGATCTTCAGGACGCCGACTACCAGGCCCAGCAGCTTGTCGTGCCGATTCTGGTCGATGTGCCGCCGTCGTACGTGAGAATCGTCCAGGAACACCGCGAGCTGTTCTCGAAACTCGGCATCGAAATGGAGCCGTTCGGCGGGAACACCTTTCAGGTGACCGCCCTCTGCCATCTCTACGAAGACGCGGCCATCCCCGGCGTTGTGCACCGCGTGCTGGACACCCTTGCCCAGGGCGACCTGTTCAACCGCGAGGAACTCGTCTCCGACCTGCTCCGGCTGACGGTCGAGGCGTGCCGCAGCTCGGTCAAGGCAGGCGACCGCCTGTCGGCCGAGGAGCGCCGGGAACTCCTCGAGGGGTTCCGGCGTCTGCGCCCGCCGTACACCTGTCCCCACGGCCGCCCCATCATCACGGAACTCACCCAGATGCAGATGGAAAAGAGTTTCCGGAGGCGCCAGTGAAGAACGTGGTTGCCGTCGTCGGACCGACGGCCTCGGGAAAAACCGCCCTCGCCCTCGAACTCGCCCGGCGCCTCGATTCGGAGATCATCTCGGCCGACTCCATGCAGGTCTACCGGGGGATGGAAATCGGCACGGCAGCGCCCACACCCGGAGAACTGGCGCGCGCAAAACATCATTTTGTGGGCATCCTCGAGCCCGGCGAGGAGTTCTCGGCCGGCAGGTTCGAGCGGATAGCGCGCCCGGCCGTCGATGCCCTGAACGCCCGCGGCCGGATTGCCGTGGTGGCCGGAGGCGCGGGCCTTTACGTGCGGGCGCTCATCGAGGGGCTGTTTCCCGGACCCGCGAAAGACGATTCAATCCGCACGCGCCTGCATCGCGAAGCCGAAGAGGCCGGCGTGCCCGCGCTTTACGCGCGGCTGCAATTGCACGACCCGGCCTATGCACAGGTCATCAACCCGAACGACCTGCGCCGTATCGTCCGCGCCCTGGAAGTCTATGAACTGACCGGGGAGCCCTTGTCGAAGCTGCATGCCAAACACAAGGAGGCCGCCATGCCGCTCGATGCCGTGCAGGCCGCATTTGACTGGCCCCGCGAACAGCTCTATGCGCGCATCGATGCCCGGGTCGACCGGATGATCGAACAGGGGTTTGTCGAGGAAGTGCAGCGGCTGTTGGACGCGGGGTACGCCAGACATCTCCACCGGCTCCGGTCGCTCGGGTACCGGGAGATCGCCGCCTTTCTCGCCGGGCAGAAAACGCTCGAGGAGGCGGTCGACGCCATGAAACAGAACACGCGCCGCTTCGCCAAACGCCAACTGACCTGGTTTCGCGCCGATCCCGGCATCCACTGGCTCAACGCCGGCCCGGAACGGACCGTCGAAAGCTACGCGGACGAGGTGTTGGGCCTGTTGTAGTGGCGCGGGCCGCTCAGCCTGCCGCCGGGCACCGGTACACGCGGGACTCGGTCACAATGATGTGCATCGGAACGTCATGGGCTTCGACGGGCATTTCAGGAACGATCTGAAGCGCGAACGCAACGGCGATCCGCGTGCCCGCGAACTCCGCCAGGAACCGGTCGAAGTATCCTCCGCCGTATCCGATGCGCCATCCCGCTTTCGTAAACGCGAGCCCCGGCACCAGCACCACGCTGCCCGCCGGCGGCGGCATGTCGCGGCGGTACTCGGGCCGGGGCTCCAGCACGCCGAACGTCGCGGGCGCCAGTTCGTCCAGCGATTCCAGGCGCGACCACACCATGCGCCCCTTGCCCAGGGTCGCCGGCACCAGCACCGGCCGGGAAGCCTCGAGCAGACGCGCTATCAGCGGCTGGGTGTCAACTTCGTTATCTTTCGAGGCCACGTAGGTCAACACGGCGGACGCCGCCGCGAATTCGGGCAACGCCGCCACGGACGCGCCAATCGCCGCGCTCTTTTCCGCGGCCTCCGCGGGCGTCAGCGCCCGGCGTGCCGCGAGGATCTCGTGGCGAATCGTCTTCTTCTCCAGCATGCCATGCCCTCATTCGCGCCCTGAGTTTTCCGCCCTTATACAAGGCCCCGGCATGCCAGTCAAGCGGTTTCAGCGGGCGCGCCGCCCTCGTGGTATAATGCCTCCGGCACGGCAGGAGGCCGGGCCAGGGGAATCGTTCCGAAACCGCAGTACCCCCCGATACATCCCTGTGTCGCGGGATCGCTTTGCGGACGGTTCGTCCGATGTGGGGACATCGCTTGCGCGCGGAATGGGAAACGGTGACGGACTGAAATGGGCCAATTCCAATGAGTCTACGCAGGTGTGTTGTGGGAGGGCTGTTGTTCGCCGTGCTGGCGGGCCTGTCTCTGGGGGCAGCCGCCGAACCGTCTCCGGCCCCGGACGCCGGTGCCGCCGCCAACCCGGCCGCCGGGGCGAAAGCCCGGCCCCCGGAATGCCTGCGCGGCGTCTACCTGAATTCCGCCGGTTTCTATGAACGCAAGATCACCGAGACCCTTCACTACGCCAAGGAGGCCGGTCTCAATGCGGTCGTGATGCATGTCAAAGACCCCTACGGACACCTCTATTGGGAGGCCCAAAACGCCGTTGCCCGCGAAATCAAAGCCTCGAAGGGCGACAAACAGCTCCGCGCCGCGGTTCACCGCTTCAATGACGCCGGCTTGTGGACCATCGCCAAGCTCGACCTGTTTCAGGACACGCTGCTGGCAACCCACCGGCCCGATTGGGCCATCCAGGACAGCGTCACTGGAAAACCCTGGCACAACCGCCAGAAACTCGCCTGGGGCAACCCCCACGATGAGCGCGTGTGGGACTACAACCTCGCCCTCGCCAGGGAGCTTCTCGCTCTCGGCTTCGATGAAATCCAGTTCGATTACATCCGATTTCCGTCCGACGGCGACTTGACCCGCGTGAAATACCCCAAGGTCTTAAAAGACAAGGACCGTCTTCAGGTCATCGGCGCCTTCCTCGAAAAGGCCAACCGGGAATTGAAACCCCTGGGCGCCACCATCTCTGTCGACCTCTTCGGGTTTGTCGCGTGGATGACCTACGATTTCGGCGTGGGCCAGCGCATTGAAGAGATCGCCCCGCATGTCGATGCCATCTGCCCGATGCTCTATCCCTCGCATTTCCCCAGAAATTTCATGGGCAAAGACGATCCCGCGAAATGTCCCCGGGAGATCATGGAAGAAAGCATGAAGCGCCTCAAGAAACGCACCCGCGTCGATGTCCGCGCCTGGATCCAGGGTTTCTGGTACCAGCCCGGCGACATCACCGAACAGATCAAGGGCATCGAGGCCGCGGGATACAAGAGCTATCTGGTCTGGAGTCCCTCTTCGCGGTACGACGAGACCTACCTCGCCCTCGCCGCCCATCAGAACAAGACCTTCGCGCTGCCCAAATACTACCCGACCCTGGCCGAGCTGACCGGGAAAGGCCGTTCGGCTCTCGAAGGCGTCACCCAGATGGTCAACATGACGGATTACGTGAAAGGGTCGACCGTCCTCTGCCTCGACCGGTCCACCCCCGAGCGCAAAAGCGCCTATACCACGCCCCGGCAACTCGTGGACACCTTCGACGAGGCCATCCTCGACGCGATCCTGCAGGCCCGCGGCATCGAGTCGTCGTGGAACGTGCCCCGGGGCGTCAAGCTGGACCGCGCGGTCCGGCTGTTGCTCGAAGACCTCGGCATCTCCGCGCGCACCATGCGCGCCGAACCGGTCCGCATTGCCTGGAAAGGCGATTGCCGTTTCTACCGGGGCGCGGGCGAGCTCGCGTCTACCGCGCCGGTTCCCGAACCCGCGCAACCGCCTGCCGCGGAGGATGCGGCAGCGGCGGAACCCTCCGCCCCGGAAAGCGGTGCGACGCCCACGTCCTGACCGGCCCGCCCTGCAGAATGTTCCGCCCCCCGGCAAGTTTTACTGCCATTGCGTTCGAAACCCGGTTCGGCGGGTCTCTGGTAAACCTTCTGATGTAAACGACTTAAAGCGTTCGATGTCCTCCGCGGCTCTTGGCACAGGCCTTGCGTTTCTTCCGTTGGCGGCAAACGATGCCGCTGTGTGCCCCGTATCGCGGGTGGCCTGGCAGTTGGGAGCGGTGCCCAAGAACGTTCCTGATACCCAGTTGTTGCCAAACGCCGGCGCCAGGCCATCCCGGCGGTACACACGACCCGGACGAATGGGGAGCCCACAAGAGCGTGGGGGAGACGCACGATGATTCAGGGCCTGTATGCGGCCGCTTCGGGCATGCTCGGCATCGAGCGCCGTCAGGATGTGGTCGCCAACAACATCGCGAATGCCGCCACACCGGGATTCCGCCGCCAGGTGGCCGTGAACGAAGGATTCAACGAGATCCTGCTCCGCAGCATGCGCCACCCGTTCCGGCTCGATGCGGAACGCGCCCCCGGCGGCGGTCAGAAGCTGGTCGAGACGTTCACGGACGTGCAATCGGGCAACGTCGTCGTTACCGAAGATCCCCTCAACATCGCCCTGCAAGGTCCCGGATTCATCGCGGTCGACACGCCTCACGGCGAACGCTTCACGCGCAACGGCAAGCTTGCCGTTGACGCCAATGGGCTCCTGAGCACCGCCGACGGATTCCAGGTCCAGGGCGTGAATGGCGGCGGCATTGACGTCAGCGGCGGCAACATCACCATTGATCAGGACGGCAACGTCTACAGCCAGGGCCTGTTCGTGTCCCAGATCCGGCTGGTTGAATTCGAAGATTCCCACATGCTCACGCGAACCGGCGCCAACCTCTACGCGGCCTCTGATGAGGCCATGCGCCGGTCCGCCCAGGCGATGGACACGCGCGTGCTCCACAAATCGCTCGAACTGTCCAATGTCCAGGTGCCGGCGGAGATGGTCCAGATGATGCTCGGCGCGCGCGTCTACGCCGCCAATCAGAAAGTCATCAACGCCATCGACGAATCCGTCGCCAGCCTGATTAACGAAGTGGCCATGCCCGTCTAGGGCCAGGAGGACTCCTGATGATTCGCGCTATGTTCACCTCGGCGACGGGCATGATGGCGCAGCAATTGAATGTCGACACCATCGCCCACAACCTGGCCAACGTGAACACCACGGGGTTCAAGAAGAGCCGGGTCAATTTTCAGGATCTCCTCTACGAAACGCTGCAGCCGGCCGGGTCCGAGACGACCACCGGCGCGACCATCCCCGAGGGCGTCCAGGTGGGCCACGGCGTGCGCCCGGCCTCCATCGCCAAACTCTTCACGCAGGGCAACATGATCCAAACCGGCAACGAGCTCGATCTGGTCATCGAGGGCGACGGATTCTTCCAGATCGAACTGCCGGACGGCACCATCGCGTATACCCGCGATGGCAACTTCAAACTCAACAACGATGGCGCCATCCAGACCGTCGACGGGTTCGCGCTCGAGCCCGGCATCACCATCCCCGAAGACCACGAGCAGATCACCGTCAATTCCGACGGCACGGTCTCGGTGAAGGTGCCGGGGCAGTCCGCCGAAACCAATGTCGGGCAGATCCAGCTCGCCCGGTTCATCAATCCGGCCGGACTGGATGCCCGCCTGGGACGCAACCTGCTGCTCGAGACCGAAGCTTCCGGTCCGGCCGTGCTGGGACAGCCCGGCGAAGAGGGCATCGGATTCCTGGAACAGGGGTTCCTGGAAAACTCCAACGTGCAGGTCGTCGAGGAGATCATCCAGCTCATCATCGCCCAGCGCGCGTATGAAGCCAGTTCCAAAGTCGTCCAAACCTCCGACGAAATGCTGCAAACGGCCAACAATGTCCGACGCTGAGCAGGGAGATTGACGCGCCATGAACCGCGAAAGAACACCGCACAGTCTCTGGCACGGAGTCATCGCGGCTGCCGCTCTCGTACTCGCGGCCGCCGATGCGGCCGCGGTCAACGTGGTCACGCTGCGCGAAGAGGCCTTCGTGAAGGGGCCGCAGGTCGCACTCGGCGACGTGGCCGAGGTTCAGGGCGCGGAAGCGGACGCCATGGCCGCGATCGAGATCCTGCCCGCCGCGGCGCCGGGCAGCGTCAAACGCATCCACGCGTCGATGTTGCGCTCCCGCCTCGTAACCGCCGGTTTCCGCCCCGAGGACTTCGAAATCGCCGGCGCCGAAAGCGTCACGGCCACCACGCTCGCCATCGAGCTCTCCCGCGAAATGCTGGTCGACGATCTGCGCCGGTTTGTTGAGAACGAGATGCCCTGGGACGTTGCGGACGCCACGGTCGACATCGACCCGCCCCTCAACGGGCTCACCTTGCCCGAAGGCGACCTGACGCTCGAATGGAAGCCCGCCGCCATGTACCAATACCTGGGCAAGGGAACCATCCGAGGCGAGGCGGTAGTGGACGGACAGGTCCGCGAGGTCGTGTATTGCCAGGTCAACGTGCAGGCCTACGGCGATGTGGTCGTGGCATCGAGCGACATCCCCCGCGGCGCGATCATCTCCCGCGGCGACCTGAGCGTGGCCAAACGCCCCCTGTCGACGATGCGCAACGGGTATTACGGGGATCCCGAGGAACTGATCGGCATGGTGGCCCGGAGCACCATCTTCCCGGACACGGTCCTCACGTCGCGTCACGTCATGCCCCGTCGCATTGTGAAGCGCAATCAGATCGTTACGGTCGAGGTGCGGGCGGGTGCGCTGGTGGTGCGCGATCGCGCCCTGTCCATGAGCAACGCCGCTGCCGGCGATATGATCATCTGCCGGCGCATGAACTCCAAGGAAGAATTCCAGGGCGTCGTCCGCGAGGACGGCATTGTCGAGGTGCACTAGCGCCCGGGAGGAGCAGTGTGAGAATCTCGTATGCACTGGCGATTGTGCTTGCGGTGGCGTTGTCCGGCCCCGCCGGGGCCGATTCCCTCTTCTCGAAAGAGGTCGCCAAACGCGGGCCGGCGGTATCCAACAAGCACACGCGCTTCGCGGAAGGCGACATCATCATCGTGCTCGTGCGCGAAAACATCGATGCCACCACCCAGTCCGACACCAACACCAAGAAGGAATCCGAGATCATCGCCGAGGCCCCCATCGGCGGCAACACGTTCCTGGTGGCCCCGAAACCCGACGGGCTCGGCCTTGTGAAACCCGAACGCCTGCCCGTGTGGGACATCAACGTCGAAAACGAGCACAAGGGCCAGGGCGATACCTCCCGCAGCAACAAGCTCACCACCACCATCTCGTGCACCGTGACCAAAGTCTACGATAACGGCAATCTCGAGATTCAGGGCAACAAACGCGTTACGGTGAACCGCGAAGATTCCACCATACTCGTCACGGGCACCGTCCGCGCCCGCGACGTGTCGCCCGAGAACACCGTGCCGTCGGATCGGGTGGCCAACGCGATTGTGGAACTCAAGGGGAAAGGCCCGCTCTGGAACAACCAGCGGCGCGGCCTCCTGACCAAGATCCTCGACTGGTTCTCTCCATTCTGACCGAAGGGTATGGCAATGCGTCAACGAACGTTCTGGTTGCTGTGTGCATGCGCCCTGTGCTGCGGACTGCTTGTTCCGGCCTCGGCCGGCGCAAGCCGCATTAAAGACCTGTGCACCGTGCAGGGGGCCCAGGAAAACGCCCTGACCGGCGTCGGGCTCGTCGTCGGGCTGGCCGGCACCGGCGACGGTAACGATGATGCGCTGCGCCGCCAGCAGCGTCTGCTCGAACGCCTCGAAATCGACGTCGACCAGGTCGGCGGCCTCAATTCCGACAACATTGCCGTGGTGGTGGTCGATGCGATGTATCCCCCGTTCGCGAAACAGGGCACGCGGCTCGATGTCCGGGTGAACGCGCTCTACGACTGCGAAAGCCTGGAAGGCGGCACCCTGCTCCAGACCATGCTCTACGGGATCGACGGCGAGGTGTATGCCGTGGCCCAGGGGCCGCTGTCCGTCGGAGGCTTCAGCGCGCGCGGCGGCGGCGCGGGCGTCGCGCAAAACCACGTCACCGTAGCGCGCATCCCCATGGGGGCCACCATCGAGCGCGAGATTCCCTCCACCATCACCGACGGCGAGCGTGTGACCCTCCAGTTGAAACGCCCCGATTTCATCACCGCCAACACGATCCAGATGGCGATCAACGCGCAGTTCAAGGAAGAGGTCGCCTCGGCCCTGGGACCGGGCACCATCAACGTGCGCATTCCGCGGGACCGCCAGCACGATTTGGTGGCGTTCATGGCGAGCGTGCAGAATATCAGCGTCGAACCCGATTTCCCGGCGCGCGTGGTGATTAACGAACGGACCGGCACGCTGGTCATCGGCGGCGACGTCGTCATCCGCCCGTGCCAGGTGGCCCACGGAAACCTGACCCTCGAAGTCGCCACCACCCCGGTCGTCAGCCAGCCCGCGCCCTTTTCCGAGGGGGAGACGGTCGTCACGGGCGTGACCGATCTGCGCGTCACCCAGGATGCCGGCTACCTGATGCCGGTCCAGGGCACGTCGGCCAGCGACGTCGCCATGGCGCTGAACGCCCTCAAGGTGACCCCGCGCGACATGATCTCGATCTTCCAGGCCTTGCGGGAAGCCGGCGCGCTCGATGCGGACGTGGAGATCATGTGATGCTCTACGTCAACCCGCTGGACGCCCCCCACGCGTTCGAGCATGGCCCGCTCGCGCAGGACGCCGCCCGGCGCCGCGTCGCCCTGCAGGAAATGGAGCAGTATTTTGCCCGCCTGCTCCTGCGCGAAATGCGCGCCACCATTCCCGAGGGTGGGCTCTTCCCACGCAGCGCGCAACAGACCCACTTCGAAGAAATGCTCGACGACGCCCTCAGCGCCGAAATGGCTCAGAGCGGCCAATTGGGCCTTGCCAGAATGCTCGAAGAACAGCTCCGCATCGGCGAAATGCAGAAACAGCTCCAGCGAACCCCGTCTTCGGCCCCCGGGTCCATCCGCTCCGCCGCCGAGCCAGGATTGCCGGTCAAGTAAACCCCGGTTCCTGCCGATAAACAGGGCATAATGAGGTGTTTGAAGTGAACACGCTGCTTGACAGACTCTGCGATGCCCTCGATGCCGAGCTCCTGCGCCAGGAGACCGTTCTGGCCATCTGCCGCAGGAAACGCGATGCGATTCGCGCATTGGATGTCGCGCCGCTGGAGGCGCACACCGCCGCCCTCGAGGCCGTTCTGCGGGAGACCTTCGAGGCCGAAGCCGAACGGCATGGCCTGTTCCGCGAGGCGCTTGCGCAGTTGGCCCTGCCGCAGGACAGGCAGACCCTGTCCCAGCTCATCGACGCCGTGTCCGAGCCCTGGAAAAGCCGCTTGAGTCACTTCCAGCGCCAGTTGAAGAAGACGCTCGAAGCCACGCAATCCGTCACCCGCGCCTATGCCCGCGACCTCCGTCACTACCTGCGCCTCACCCGGGGCCAGTGCGCGCGGCTCGGGCTGGAATCCGGTGAACAGAAGGCGGGCCTCTATGGGCCGCGCGGGTTCAGGCCCGCCACGGCCGCCGTGTCTTCCTCGCTGGTGGACCAAAGGGGTTGAACGACCATGACCGCCCTGCGCGTCACCACCCAATTGCTCGTCGACCGGTCGGTACGCAACATCAACAATCAGACGAACCGGCTCCTCACGCTGCAGGAGCAACTGGCGACCGGTCTGCGCGTCAACCGCCCGTCGGATGACCCCATCGACGCGCGCCGCGCCGTCAGCATCCGGTCCCTGATCGGCAAGAACGAGCAATACCTCGCCAACATCTCCATGGTCAATTCCCCCGTCGCGGAGACCAACACATCCATCGAGACCATCCTGAGCTCGTTCAACCGGGCCTGGGAACTGACCCTGCGCGGCGCCAACGGAACCAATGCGCAGAGCCAGCTGGATGCCCTGGCCCTCGAAATCGACCAGATCCTGGAAGGCATCTTCAGCACCGCCAACCACGAGACCAACGGCCGCTACCTCTTCGGCGGCACCCGTACGACCGCGCCTCCCTACGAAGCGGTACGCAACGCCGAAGGCGAAATCACCGCCGTGAACTTCGTCGGCAACACCGAGGCGGTGCGCGTCGCCATTTCCGACGTCCTTGATCTCCAATACAACGAGACCGGCCCGGACGTCTTCTCCGAAACTCAGGACATCTTCCAGACACTCATCGATGTCCGCGACAGCCTGCGCGCGGGCGATACGGGCGCGCTCGGCTCGGTCCGTCTGGAAGAAATGGAGACGGTGCGCGTCCAGTTGACCTCCGCGCTCGCCCGCGTCGGCAGCATTCAGAACCGGTTGGATCGCAGTGTCGAGGAGTTCGAGGAGTTCACGTTCCAGTTGCAGACCCAGTTGTCCGACGCCATCGATGCCGACTATGCGGAGGTGATTACGGAACTCAACGCCCAGACCAACGCGTTCCAGGCGGCCCTGTCCGCCGCGGCCCGGGCGATCCTGCCGAGTCTCCTCGACTACGTGGACTAGCCGTCTATCCGCCGCCCGTCTGTTCCGCCCCGTGCCGGTACGCGATCACGCGCACCTTTTCCAGCGTCACCAGGCCCTCCTGGATCATCGCATCCAGATCGGGCAGGAATGCCTCGATGCGTTCCGGATGATCCACAAGCTCTACCACAATGGGCAGATCTTCCGAGAGGCGCAGCACTTTTGCCGTGTGCATGCGGCTGTGCGCGCCAAAGCCCATGATGCCCCGCACGACCGTGGCGCCCGCCAGACCCTTCTCTCGGGCGCATTTCACGATAACCTCGTACAGGGGTTTTCCGTGATACTTGTCGCTTTCCCCGATGAAAATGCGAAGCAACTCGGCGTCTTCTTTCAGCTTCATGCGGCGGCCCCCTCTATATCAGCGCACCCAGCGCCAGTCCGATAAAGAGCGCAACAAGCCCCAGAACGTTATGGGCGGCCAGGTTCCCTGCCGCGAGAAGGTACTCCCCGTCGCGCGCCATGGCGCCCGTTTCAAACGCAAAGGTCGAGAACGTCGTGAATGCCCCCACAAACCCCGTGAGAAGATACACCCGGCTTTCGGCCGCAAACGCGAGCCGCTTCTCCGTAATGGCCCAAATCAGGCCGAACACAAAACACCCCGCGATGTTCACAACAAACGTGCCCCACGGAAACACGCCCCCCGACACGTTCTGTACCAGCCCCGCCAGGGCGTAGCGGGCAAGCGCGCCGCCTGCGCCGGCCACACCAATGATCACTATCTTAAGACCCATGGTTCCTCCATTCCTGCAATACGGCACTGCACTCTCCGGCACGCGACCGGCGGCGCTATGGTACTCCCCGGCGGCCGGTATCTGAAACCTCCGCCTCGTCACCTCCGCCAAGTTCTCTGTTGAACGCGTCCGGGCAACCCGATAGAATCAATGTCGAATATTAATGTCAATCTGCTCCGGATTCGCCTCAAAGGCAGTACAAGGAGATTCCACCGTGAGAAAGTCTCTGGCGGTTGCACTTATTTGTGTTCTTGCCGGTTGCGCCTCCGACGGCGGCAGCGTTATCGAAAAAGTCAAATACGATTTCGGCATCGGGGAAAAGCCCGAAGGTTATGTCTCCACGTCGGAGATCATCATGAGCCGCCTCAATGCCGTCGGGCAGGCGGAAATGAAACGCATGAACCGCGAAGGCCGCCACGGCGCCATCGAATTCCAGGACGAGGGCGGACTCCAGGGAAAGTATTTTAAGCGCGTCAAGGTCTACGAGAACGCCGTGCCGCTTGAGGCCAGCGCCGTCTCGCGCGGTTCCACCGACGACCGCGGGTACCTGGGCTACATCGAGTACGCCTACGCTATGCACGAGAGCGCACGCAAGAATACCCGGGCCGAGGCCGAAGCCGAGCCCGCGACCATCCGTACCGGCGAAACCGGCCGCGAAGTCTACCGCTACCGGTTTGGCGCCACCGGCGCGTGGGACGGCGCGAAAGGCGAGCCCTCCCGGCGATAGCCTGCCCCGGACGCGAGGCCTAAGACTGCCGCAGCTCCTCGAGAACCAGCACTTTGGCCGCGATCAGATCGGGATGGGTCAGGTTGAGCAGGCGGCCCAGTTTGTGGGCAATGTAGTCTTCGTGGGCGCTGAGGGTCCCGTCCGCATAAATCACGCGCCACACCTCCGCGATGATCTCTTTCTTCTCCTCGATGCCACAACTTTCGTTGATCTCGTTCGTGAACTTCCAGAGGTCATAGCTCTGGGCCCGGCGCGTGTTCGCGGCTTCGATCAATTCCTCGGCCTGCTCCTGCGACAACGAAAACCGGGCGCATAGCGTCTCGATCACCCGGTCGCACTCTTCCGGCGAGAACTCCTCGTCCGCGCCGGCCACCTCGAGCAACAGGACGCATGTGGCGGATTCGAGCCGTTCCTGTTTCGAGATCTCCGGGATGTCTTTCTTCCCCCCGAACACGTCCAGAATGCGCCCTAACATGATGATTCCTCCATGGCGGGAAGCATACCACGCGGCGCGCGTCCGGGCCAACGCGCGGCCGTAAACTTTCCTTGACAATTCGGCTCGCCTGTGCCAGAACCAAGGCAACGACCGTTTTGAAGAGAAATGGGGAGCCGTCCGATGAAAACCACCATCCTGACCCGGTCCCTGGCGCTCACGTTGCTCGTGTTCTGCACGGCCTGCCCGCCGTTCGATCCCACCCCGCCCCCGGACGAAACCGTCCCTCAGTACATCCTCGATATGGAAATGGACACCCATGCTGCCGTGAACGACGAACGCGTGGCCGAATCGCTTCCCGGACTGGTCATGAACGAGACCCTCCGGGAGGTCGCGCGCGCCCACAGCCAGGACATGATCGACCGCAACTTCTTCGACCACACCAATCCCGATGGCGACCATGTGGGCGACCGGCTGGGCGATGCCGGCGTCACCTATGTCATGGCCGGCGAAAACATCGCCTGGAACCAGGGCTACGCCGATCCCGTCACCGCCGCGGTCGATGGCTGGATGGCAAGCTCCGGCCACCGCGCCAACATCCTTCGCCCCCAATTCACCCTCACCGGCATCGGCATCGCCGTCACGCCGGACGACGCCTACTACTTCACTCAGGTCTTCACCGATCCCAGTAAAGGCCTCGGCACGACCCGCACCGAGATCTACACCTACGGGCCGATAGCCATCAAAAAACCCTGATCTGGGCGGCTCTTATAGGACCCATGGGACCTATAGGACCTATGCCTTCACGAAGAGCCTACCTGCCCCGCGGGCAAGCTACCCAGCGCCGGCGCGGCGCTTTCTCTCGGCATCTCCACGAGCCGCGAAAGACCGATCTGGGCCATCTTGTAGAGCACAAAGGCGCTGAGGAAGGGGAAGAACAGGAGCTCGAAGAAGAGCAGAGCGGCCTGTTGCACGAACAGGAGCAGGCTCTCGTTGAGAAGGTTCGTCAGCGAGGTGGTGGTCTTGGTAATGCCCTGTTTGAGCTGTTCGAGACTCTCGCTGGGATTGACCAGCGACAGTTTCTCGCGCAGCAGGGTGAATTCGGTCCGGGTGCGCTCAAACTGTTTTACCACGGCGAATACCTGTTCGCGGTTCTTGTCCTTGAGCGGCTCGATGTACACCGTGCCGAACAGGTTCGTTGCCAGCAGCGACAACGGGACAATATAAGCCACCAGTGCGCCGAGCGCGGTGAACCGCAGTCCGGTCCGGTGGAGGACCTGTTTTCGCGCGGGCCAGAGGGCCGCAATCGCCCACAGGACCAGCCCCACGCCGATGATCTTGATGCCCACCGCGAGAAACCCCGTGTCGAGCAGCATCTTGTAAAACGCCAGAATGGTCAGTCCATACAGCAGGACATTCCAGACGTAATCGACGTAGTCGTACACCGACTGCACGAGGTCGCCGATCTCGATGTCGAATCCCACACCAATCGAACTGCCTTCCAGGACCGCGAGCCCCGCTTTGACGGAGGACACCCCGAGGAAAACGTAGGCGTTCTTTTGCAGGGCGTCATCGATGGAGACGGCCGCTGAGCTGTTCAGCGCGTCGTAGCCCGTGAGGTGCTGGACCTGCTGCGTCATCACCAGGCAGGCCAGCCCGAGCAGGAGCAACACCCCTGCGCGAAGCCAGCGACCATGCGGGGACCCAAGCCATGCTCTCGTCTTTTCCAGCCACTGCTGCATCTTCTGCCTCCAGAGGGGATTCCCCTCGTGCGCTCCGGATTGGAGCGGTACAGAGTATTATTCGTATTTCGGCGATTTGGTTCACTTTTTCCGCGCCCAAAAAGGTGCAGAGCCCGGCTAAAATCTGTATCCTGTACCTCTTGCAACCTGAAGAATCCAGGGAGAGTTCCATGACCGACATACGCGTCCGCATCGCCCCGTCCCCGACGGGTTTCCTCCATATCGGCACCGCCAAGATGGCCCTGTTCAACTGGCTGTTCGCGCGCAAGTATAACGGCACGTTCATCTTGCGTCTCGAGGACACCGACGTCGAACGCAGCGCCGAGGAGTATGCGCAGGCCATGTGCGAAGGGTTTCACTGGCTGGGCATCGACTGGGATGAGGGGCCCGAGTTCGGCGGGGTCTCCGAAAAGGGCGCCTTCGGTCCCTACCGCCAGTCGCAGCGCCGGGAACTGCACCGCCGGGAAGCGTTCCGCCTGTTGGAAGAAGGCAAGGCCTACAAGTGCTTCTGCACGAAAGAGGAGCTCGAGGAGATGCGCGAACAGGCCCGCCAGCAGAAGCTGCCGCCGCGCTACAACGGCACATGGCGAAACGCTACCCCCGAACAGGTGGCCGCCATGGGCGACGCGCCGTACGCCATCCGGTTCAAGGTCCCCGAGGGGGAGACGGTCATCCACGATCTCGTGCAGGGCGAGGTGCGCACCAACAACCGGGAATACGACGATTTCGTCATCCTGAAGCCCAACGGCGACCCCATCTTTCATCTGGCCGTCGTCGTCGATGACGGAACCATGAAGATCAGCCACGTGATTCGCGGCGACGACCACCTGACCAACGCCGCGCGCCACGTCATGCTGTTCAATGCGCTGGGCTACGAACTCCCGAAGTTCGCGCATCTGCCCATGGTGCTCGACGAAGCCGGCAAAAAGTTCAGCAAACGCCTGCATGGCGCGAACGTGCTCGACTGGCGCGACGACGGTTATCTGCCGGAAGCGCTCATCAACTATGTGGTCCTCCTCGGCTGGACCCCCGAGGAGGAAGGCCGCGAACTCTTTACCCGCGACGAGCTGGTCGAGCATTTCAGCGTCGAGCGGCTGGGCGCGTCGCCCGCGAAATTCGACCTGAAGAAACTGCAGTGGCTCAACGGGCAGCACATCCGCCGGCTCACTACCGAACAGTTGCGCGACCGCGTCGTGCCCATTCTCGCGAAGGCCGGTTTCGACACCGGCGCGAAATCGGAGGCCTGGCTCACCAAGATGACCGAGATCTGCCAGACCAAAATCCCCACGCTCAACGACATCGTTCCGTATACCGATTTCTTCTTCGCCGAACCCTCGGTATACGAAGAAAAAGCCGTCGGAAAACAGTGGAAGAAACCGGGCGCGCTCGACCGCATGCGCACCATTCGCGCCCTCCTCGAAGGGGTCGCCCCGTGGGACCACGACACGCTCAAGGCCGCCTATGAGAAGCTCAGCGAGACCTCCGGCGAAGGCCTGGGCCAGTTCGTGCACCCCACGCGCCTTGCCTGCACCGGAAAGAGCGTTGGCCCCGGCCTGTTCGAACTGCTCGAATTGCTCGGCAAAGACGTGTGTCTCGAACGCGTCGATAAGGCCATCCAGTTTATCGAGACCGTGGAGGAGAAGACGCCGTGACGAAAGCCATGATCGGAATCGACCTGGGCGGAACCAATGTCAAGACCGCTGTTGTGAGCCGCGAAGGCGAGGTGATGGGAAAGGACTCCCGTCCCACGGACGCCGACCAGGGGCTCGAGGCCGTGCTCGACAAGATGGTCGAGGGCGTCGACGCCGCCCTGCAGGCCGCGAAGGTCCGGCGGGCGGACGTGCTCGCCGCCGGCATCGGCGCGCCCGGCCCGATGAATTGGCAGACCGGCGTCGTGTTTGCGCCGCCCAACCTCCCCGGCTGGAAAGACGTTCCCCTGGCCCGGCTCATGCGCGAACGCCTCCAGATCCCCGTCTATGTCGATAACGACGCCAACGTCGCCTGCTACGGCGAGTTCTGGCTGGGCGTCGGCCGCAATGTCGATTCCATGGTGCTGCTGACCCTGGGCACCGGCGTCGGCGGCGGCATTGTCCTTATGGGCCAGCTGTTGCGCGGTCCGGACGGCACGGCGGGCGAAATCGGCCATCTCTGCGTCAAACGCGACGGACGCCAGTGCAACTGCGGCGCAAAAGGATGCCTCGAACAGTACGCATCCGTCTCGGGCATGCTGAAGACCGCCCGGAAACGCATCGAACAGGGCGGGCTCAATACATTCCTGCTCGAGATGTGCGGCGGCGACCTCGATTCTCTGACCGGCAAGATGATCTCCGACGCGGTCGAACAGGGCGATACCTTCGCGAAGTGGGTCATGGAAGAGACCGGACGCTGGCTCGGCACCGGCATCGGCAGCATCATCAACCTGCTCAATCCGGAGATGGTGGTGCTCGGCGGCGGGATGATCGGCGCCGGCGACGTGCTGTTCAATCCGGTGCGCGAGACCGCCCGGGCCCAATCGTTCGACGTGCCCGGCAAACGCGCCGAGATCATTCCCGCGGCGCTCGGCGGCGATGCCGGCGTCATCGGCGCCGCCGGATGCGCCCTGAACCGCGTGGAACAGGATGCGCGCAGGGGGAAGTGACACGGCGATGATTCTGACGGTGACCCCCAATCCGTGTGTTGACAAGACCGTCTTCATCGACACGTTAACGGTCGGCACGTTCATGCGTTCCGGCAAATGCACCTGCATCCCCGGCGGCAAAGGCACGAATGTCTCCCGCGCCGTCAAGGCCCTCGGGCGCCGCACCAGAGCTCTGGTCATCGTCGGGGGCCATCCCGGTCGCCACGTCGTCGACATGATCGAGCATCAGGACGGCGTCGAATGCCTTCCCGCGTGGGTGGCATCGCAAACGCGCACCATCACCACCGTGCTCGAAACGTCCGTGCACCGTCAGACCGCGTTTTTCGAACCTGGCTCGCGCGTTACGGAGGCCGAATACGCCGGGATCGTCGACCGGTTTCGCGACGCCGTGCACGGCGCTTCCGTGGTCACCTTCAACGGCACCGTATGTGACAAAAGCATCAAGACCCTGTACCGCGACCTGATCCGTATCGCGAAAGCCGCCGGCGCCATCACCATTCTCGATTCCCACGGCTCCGAATTCGCCCTCGGGCTCGAATCCGTCCCCTGCATGGTCAAGCCCAATGTGGCGGAGACCGAAGAACTGCTCGGATGCCCACTTAACACCGACGACGCCAAGTGGGAGGCGGTCGCGGAGTTCCATGCCCGGGGTGTGGAACTCGTCGCGCTCTCCCTGGGCGAACGCGGCGCGTTCGTGTCACGCGGCGCCGAGCGGTTCCACGTGGTGCCGCCCCGAATCACCGAAGTCAATCCCGTCGGCAGCGGCGACGTCTTCGTCGCCGGTTTCGCCATCGGTCTCCTCGAACACATGCCTCTGCGCGACATGGCCGTCCTCGCCTGCGCGGCCGGCGCCGCTAACGCCATGACCTGGGACATCGGCCACTTCAGGAAAGACGAGGTCGATTCCCTGATGCACAAGGTGGAAGTGCGGCCGGTCTAGGCCCATTCTGGCCGCGTCACCGAAGGAATCATCCTTCACGCCCCCGCGCAAAGTCCCGCGAAAGGCATGGCCTCCCTTTGCCGGGACCCCGTTCTTGTCCGGTGTGGGACAAGGCGCCTTCGCCGGTCGTCCGAACGGGTACACGTTGTCGCGCCGGGGGCGGCGCTTGGAACATGTCCCCGTTCTTCTGCGGCGTTTTAAACCTCTGCGATCTCGGAGCTCTCTGTGGCCAATCTCTTCCCCAACCGAACGGGTACACGTTGTCGCGCCGGGGGCGGCGCTTGGAACATGTCCCCGTTCTTCTCCGGCGTCTTAAACCTCTGCGATCTCGGAGCCCTCTGTGGCCGATCTCTTCCCGGTTCGAACGGGGACACGTTGTCGCGCCGGGGACGGCGCTTGGAACATGTCCCCGTTCTTGTCCGGTGTGGGACAAGGCGGACCCGCGTGGCCTTTCCGCAGCCCCTGCCTGCAACTCGCGAATACATGTCACGCACACATCGGATCCCGTCAGGGACGAAAGAAAACGGGATTAGCGCAGTGTACGAAGAACTGAGTCCCGTAGGGACAGCAGACAATAGCCCACCACTTCAGTGGTGGGAACCCCCGTTTCCCTGAAACCACGAGTCCCGTAGGGACGGCAGACAATAGCGCCACCGAAATTCAGAATCCGTGTGCGGGTCGTGTCCCCTGGCGGGGGTGGCCACGCGGGTCCGCGTGGCCGGGGGTGGACGGCAACCCCGCAATTCTGGGCGCCCGTCTGGCGCGCTCTCTTCATCCCAGGCCCGGCGGCGCGAGATCTCTTGCGTCACCGGATCGAAAGCTCGACGGAGATTTCCTCGCCTTCGCGCACCTCGATGACGTCGGTGACGATGCGGGCGTTGATCAGCGCGTCTTCGGGCGAGGACGCGTTCGGATCCGCGGCGACGCCCACGACGGTGTAGGTGCCCGGTTCGACATTCTCCATCCGGAAGGTGCCGTCGGGATTCATCTCGGCCCGGCCCGCGAGCATGCCGAGGTATTCCGAGATTTTTTCCTTCGTCAATGGCCCAATCGTGACCTCTCCGGGCAACAGCCCGATGTACCCGGCTTCGCCTTCCTTCAGGCCCGACAGGAACCCCGACACGAACGTGGGGAGGGGGAGCTTGAAGTCCAGCCGGGTCACGCGGCCCGCGGCAATCTGAACCGTCTCCACCTGTTGACGGCCTCCGGCTCCGCTGAAATCGTGCAGATACACCGAGGCGCGCACCTCGCCCACCGGCACGCTCTCGATACGGTAGGAACCGTCGCTGCCCAGTTGTGCGTAGCTCGATGTCCCGGCCTCCCCCGAGGGCAGGTACGCGGAGACTTGCCCGTTGCTCACGGGCTGCCCGCCGACGGTCACAAATCCTTCGAGCGTACCGGTCTGCACCGGAAGCTCGAAGTTCGCCGTCGTGGTGCGGCCGGTTTCAACAATGATCTGTCGACTTTGACTCAAGTTGCCGCTGCCGGACTGCACCCAGGTGGCCACCTGCCCGCGGCCGTTCATGACATTCGTGAACACATAATGGCCGGCGGCATCGGTGACCGTGTTGAACTGCTGGTTGCCCCCCTCAAACATGTACAAGTGAACCCCGACCCCTGCCTTGGGCTGCTTGCCGGCGGTGACGATCCCTTCCACGGAGCCGCCCGCGGGAAGTTCTATCGTGACGCTCGAGGTGGTTCCCGCGCGCGGCGTGACGGTCGCCTCGCCGCTGCTGTACGCGGGATGGGCCGCGACGAGTTTGATGTTGGCCATCGGGAGGTTGGTCAGGGTGAACCGGCCCTCGGAGTCCGTGCGCGTTTCGGGCGACCGGTGCTGGTCGTACCGGTCCAGGTATATGGACGCTCCGGCAATCAGCTGGCCCGAAGAGGAGCGCACCGTGCCCTCCACGCGTGCGCCGGGTTTCATCCGGATCAACAACCCCTCGACGTTCTGTCCCTGCGACAGCGCGCCAAGCATCTGTTCGACCGGCGCGTACCCATCCGCGCGCACCGCCACCGCCAGATTTCCGCTCTGTTGATGGCGCTCTTCGCGGATGGGCACCGTAAACTCGCCCTCCGGGCTGGTGCACGGCTGCCAGGCCACGTATTGCTTCGACGGCTCGTTCAGGTAGCCCGGCGCCACGAACGCGACCCCGAAACGCGTCACGGGCTTGCCCGTGGCCGAATCCACCACGTTGCCGGACACCTTGCCCTGGGTGGACACCGTGAGACGCAGACCCGAGGCGCCGGCCTGGGCGTCCACGGACTGTAACGTGCGATTCCCGCGCGATATCGCGCTCAGCTTGTACGAACCCGGCGCCAGCCCGCTCACCGAAAACGCGCCGTCCAACAGGCTTTTCGTGGTGTAGTTCGTGTTCGCCCCGTCCAGATGAGCATACACCACTGCGTCCGACAACGGTTTGTTCGCGTCATCCACCACCTGGCCGGAAATGGTCAGGTTTCCTTCAGGACCGGACGCCGGAGGTTTCTTGCTCCAGGTCAGAACCACACCGTCCACGCGCTGCCCCGCCGCCAATTCCACTTTGGCGGTGGAATCGGGACCACCCTGTTCTCCCTGGGTCATCGCGGTCAGCGTATACAATCCTGGCGCCAAACCGGCCGAAAGGAACCGGCCCGCTTCGTCTGTGAGGGTATAGCCGGGCTGAAAGGACATGAATCCTTCTCGTCCCAGCAGCACCCCCATCCCGGCAAGGGGGGCGCCGGAGGGCGTGACCACGGTTCCCCCGATGACGCCGCCTTCCTGTAAGGTCAGCACAATGCCGTCCAGGCCGCCGGTTGCCGGGACCTGCAACGTATCGGTTGCGGCCGAGGCCTGCGTGCCTTTGGATGCCTGCAGACGGAACTGCTCGCCATTCGCAACGCCCGACACCGCAAACGCGCCGTCCTGGTCCGCCATGACCTGTGTGCGGTTATAGCCGACGACCGGGACAACCAACACCGTCGCACTGGGGGCGGGCGTTCCATCGGCATGCTGAACCTGCCCGGAGATCGTGGTGCCCATGAACACCGGCAAGTCGATCCCTTCGAGCACCCCGCCGGCCTTCATGCTGATGAGCGCCTGCTCCTGCTCGATATAGGGATTGGTGATGCATCGGTCCTTGATCCGGAGCGCCAGCGAGTGCTCTCCCGGAGGAACTCCGCGCAGTTCATACGCGCCGTTGGTGTCCGTGTCCACGGAGGCGCCCCAACCCATGAGGTTCGGGCGGAGGATCACCGCGGCGCCGGGGATGCCCGCGCCGGTCTCTTCGTGATAGACGCGCCCGCGGATGATGCCGCCCTGCGTTACCCAAAGCTCGATGCCCTGCCTCTGCTCCTCCGTGCCCAGCTTAACGCGGGGCCTCTCCCCGGAATTCGTCCACAGCTCGTCGGCCGGCTCGATTACGTACTCCCCGGGGCGAAGGCCCGCACACACATACTCGCCCGAATCGTTGGTTGTGGCCTCGAGCGCATCGACCATCGTCGCCCCCTTGACCCGCAGCGCGAAACCGCTCAGGGGCTCGCCGGTATCGTCTTGAAGAACCCGCCCCGCCACGCTGCCGCCCATATCCAGAGTGACCGTGACGCCGGCCGCGGGAAGTTGGAGGAGACCGGTGACGTGCGACGCGTAGCCTTCGGCTTTCACCGCCACGAGGGCCTGGTTCACCGGCACCCGTTCGAATTCAAATCCGCCCTGGTCCCCACTCAGCGCCGCCAAAGGCAAGGCCTGCGCGATCTCCTCTGGATTTCGCAAGCCGCTCTGCTGGCGCATCATTCCCATGGGCGGAAGGCACAGCACAGTAACCTCCGCTCCGGCGACGAATTCCCCCTGCGCGTTCGTCACCCGGCCCGCAAGGCTGTGCGCCGGTCGGAGTTGAAGCGTCAGGTCGTTGACCCCGGGCCGGAAAGGCCCGGTTTGCGCATAGAACGCCGCGCCCAAATCTCCGCGGGTGGCGAGCAGGCTATACGAGCCAAACGGGAGCCCGTCGGCGGCAAATGTGCCGTCCGGCCCCGTGGTCACGGTCCGGGGCGCGTCCGAAACCGGCGTGTTCTGCTCCGAGGCGGTTCGTTGGATGATGACCTCCACGCCCGGCGCCGGTTCCAGGGCTTCATCCAGAACCAGCCCCGAAAGCGAACCGCCGCCCGTGGCTCCGCGCGTGGCCGCCGGTCTGTCCACGGCGACACGGGCGCCCACCGCCCCCGCGTCCAGCCGGCGGGCCGTCTCGTCAGGCCCGGCGGAGGGCGCCGGCGGTGGCAGTTCCGGAGATTCCCGGACCGTCTCGTCCCGCACCGTTTCCGGTCCCGAGGGCGTTTCGCTCTCCGGGCGGAACAGCAGCCACCAGACCGCGGCCACCGCCGCCACCATCAGGATGATCGTTACGACAAAGCGGACGTTCTGTTTCATGACAAGCCCCCCCGGCCGGAACACTTCCCGCCACCTGACAAATGACGGTTTCCGCGGGGCACGATCAACGCAGATGCGCCCAACCCGAGCGCCCGGCCCCATCAGACGCCTCTGCACCGCCCTGCCGGGCCGCCTTACAGGCTCAGGCTGACGTGGAGCGGCTGGCCTGCTTCCACGTGGATGACCTGGGTTGCGTACCGCGCGTTGGCGAAGGCTTCAAGTTCGGATTGCGGTTCGCCCGCAACGGCCACGCCGACGATCGTGTAGGTGCCCGGCTCGAGATTCTCGACCACAAACGTGCCGTCCGAAGACACTTCGGCATAGCCCGACAAAAGGCTGGAGAGCGCCTGGACCTCCTCGAGCGTGGGCTTCTCCATCTGGACCTCGCCCGGCACCACCGCGATGTATGCCTGTTCGCCGCTACGGACACCGCCCAGCGTCCCCGTGACGGACGATGCGGGCCCGAATTCAACGTCCTGGCGCAAGCGCTGTCCTGCGCGGAGCTCAAAGTGGAGCGTCTTGTTACGGCCCTCGCGTCCGGTACGGAGCGACACGTCGAGACTCGCCGAACCGGGGGAGAGGTTTTCGAGCCGGTAGAAACCGTTCGCCTCGATCCGGGTTCCGGTACGCTGCTCGCCGCCGCTCGAGGCCACGGTCAGCGATACATACGCCTGCGAGGCCGGCACGCCTTCCACGGTCACCACCCCTTCGACAGAGGCGTCCTGGCTGGAAAACTCAAAATCGGCGCGCGTGACGCTGTTGTCGGCCACGATCACCGAGCGCTGCGAGTTCAGGTACTGGCGGCGGTCGCCGCTGGCCGCCCCCCGCAGGTTCACGGTCACCGTGCCCTCGCCCTCGGGAAGCCGCTTGAACGCATAGTAGCCCGTCGCGTCGGTCACGGCGTTCTGGTGCGCGTTCGCGAGGTTCAACGATACGGTCTGACCTTCCAGGGGCTGTCCGCCTTTCGTGACATAGCCTTCGACGGTCCCCCCGGTCCCGAGCACGAAATCGGCGCGCGTTACCGCCCCGAGGCGGGCGGAGACCGTCAGGGTCACGGGCGCGTACGACGGGTGCGACGCCGTCAGGTCGAGGGTGGCCGGTTCGAGGCCGGCCGCGCGGAAGGCGCCGCTCGCGTCCGTGCGCGCCAGGGCCGCGCTCCGCCGCTCATCCGTTCCTTGAAAAATAACCGCGCCCGGGACCGCGTTGCCGGCCGCGTCGCGCACCGTGCCTTCCACCACCGCTCCGGGGCGCAGGCGGAATACCAGGTTGTCAAGGTGCTGGCCCGAGGCCACCTGGCCGATGGACTGCTGTTCCGGGGCGTACCCCTTCGCCCGCGCCACCAGCACGCGCTCGACGCGGCCCAGGCCCACGGCAAGGCTGAACCGCCCGTCCGGGTCGAAGAACGGCTCCCAATTCATGTAGGCCAGCGGCTGTTCGCGCTCCAGTTGGCGCGCGGACACCTCCGCGACCTCGAATTCCTGGACCGGCTGCCCGGTGGCGGCATCGATGACCTGTCCCGACACTTTCGCCGACGGTTGCAGCACCACCACGACGTTGGTCTCTCCGGCCCGGACCTCCCGGGTATCAGGGGGGGAGTAATCCCGGTGAAACGCGCTCACGGAGTAGTTCCCTGACGCAATTCCCGCAATCTCAAAGCTGCCGTCATAGAGCGTTTGGGCCGCGTGCCCGAACCCCGTTCCGGACCGCGCGTGCACGTCCGCGCCGGCGATGGGATTGCCCTGTGGGTCGGTCACCCGGCCGCGAATGAACAGATTCCCCGTTTCGCCGGTCTCCAGAGCGCTTTCCCATTCAATCGGGCCGTCGTAGACCAGACTTACCGGGGCGCCCGGTTCGCCCGGCGCCAGCGTTACCGTGACCCGGGGCGATTCCGCGCCGTCTGCGCGGTCTCTGGCCGCCACCCCCACCTGGTACTCTCCTCCGGGAAGACCGTCCCACCCGAACGTGCCGTTGCTGCCGGCCACTTGCATGCGGTCCACTTGAACGTATGCGGACCGGGGCGGGGTGATGTACACGGGCGCCCCTTCCACCGGTGCTCCCGACGAACGGACCACCTGCCCCTGAATGCTTGCTCCGGGCGACACCACGAGGGTCACGCTGGCCGCCGATTCATCCAGGGGCACGTCGACCGGATACGCGTTCGGCGAAACCAGATGCATTCTCCGGGCCCGCAGCATCAGCCGTGTTCCCGGCGTCACGTCCGAAATCGCGAAGAATCCCTGCGCATCGGCCTTTTCCGACCGCATTCGGCCGCCTTCCGCGCTGTTGATCGAAACATCGGCAAAGGGCGCCGGGGTTCCTGCCTCGTCGACCACGTTGCCCTGAATCGTCCCCCCGGCCGCGACGCGAAAATCGAGTCCTTCCAGCGCCTGGCCCTCGTGCAGGGCCACCGATGCCTGGGTGGCTGCCCCACGTGTGGGAGGCTGGCGGCGCAGCCGGGGTTCCGCCACGAATACCCGGTGTTTCCCGGGTGCCATCCCCCGGATGGCGTACGCGCCGTCGGCCCCCGTCGTGACGTGCATGGTGGTCCGGAGCCCTTCGCTTCGCGCCGCCACGTACACCCCTGCCACAGGGGCGTCCGTGTCCCGTTCCAGCACCCGGCCCGCGACGCTCGCGGCGGGCACCACCCGCACCACTACCGGGTCGCTCTCCTCACCCTCGCGGACCTGCACCTGCGGAATGGTCCCCTGGGCGAGGGCGAAGCGCTCGTCAACCACCGCCAGCTCGTAGACGGCGGGCCGGAGCGCCGCGAATTCAAATTGGCCCTCCTCGGACGTCACCGTCGTCACATGCTCCGTCGCAATCGCCCCGTTCGCGATGACGATTACCCCGGCAACCGGCTCGTCGCTGCCCCCCAGCACCACACGTCCGCTGATGACGCCGCCGGGGGAGAGGAGAATCTCCAGGCCGTCATACGAGGGCTGCACACGGCCGCTCAACGCGGCCGCTGCGCCCGAAGGCATCGCCAGCAGATGCGTAGGCGCCGCGGGCAGGTCCGTGAAACGGAACGCGCCTTCGGCGCCGGTCTTCTCCGGTCCCGGCAGCAGTTGCAGCGTCGATTCCGGTCTGCCCGACGGGGCAAAGCTTCGCGAGAAACCATACCGGCCCGGGCCCGCCGGTTGCAGCGCCCAGACCACCGCGCCCTCGACCGGCTGGCCGGCCGCATCGCGTACCACCCCCGTAACACGGCCCGAAAGTGCCAGTTTGAGGTCCATATCCGCGATGGGGTATTCAAAACTCAAGAGCGCCGTCTGAGACTGGGCGTAGCCGTTGGAACGCGCCAGCACCGAATAAGTCCCCATCGGCAGCCCCGAGACCTCGAAACCTCCGTCTTCCCGGGTCTGCGCTTCCCGCTTCGCCGGGGTATCGGGGGGCATGAGACGGTCTTCGCCCGCGGTTTGCAGGAGCGACACCGTGGCATTAGCCGCGGGCTTGCCGTCGTATCCCCGGATGCGCCCCACGATCGCCCCCCGGAAGACCGCGTCCCCGCCCGGCGAGGGCTCGGTCACGGCAACACGGCCGCCGATGGCGCCCGAGTCGAGCCGGCCGGTTCGGAGCGTGCGGGGGGATGGCGCGGCCGGGCCCGGCCGGCGCTCCCCGGAAGCCGCCGGCGCGGGAGCGGATTCATCGCCGCGGCCGGGCGACGGCGCCCCGCCATGCAGCAGCACCCACACCACGGCGACAAGCCCCGCGCACGCCGCGACAATCAACGCAAATCGTAGATTTGTTCGCATCGATTCTGCTATCGCCCTACCTCAACCGGGGCGCCGCGCCCGACGGCGTCCTCAGCGTCACGGCGCCCCATCCATATCTTCCAGATCAACGCCCAGGGCGGCAATGTTCGTTCCAGGTTCTTCGAGGCGCATCGCGTCCTTCTCGGTGGTCACCACGAGCATATCACGCGGGAGGGTTTCCACGGGGAACGGGCTGTGATCGGGATATGCCATGCGCGTTGTCAACTCCGCGCCCAGACGCTCCAGGGTCTCGAAAAAGGCGTCCGGGTTGCCAATCCCGCACACCGCGCAGATGCGCCCCTCCGTGAGCCGCGAGAGAGGCAGGCGCTCGCCGTTCGCCACCCGCCACAGCATGGACGGCACGTGCCGTGTTCGCCGCACCGGCACGCCCGGGCAATACCGGTCAATCGCCTCCAACACCGGCTCCAGCGACTCCGCCTGGTCGCAGCGCGTCAGGAGGATGTGCGTCGCGCGTCCCATGGCGGACAGCGGCTCGCGCAATACGCCCCGGGGCAGCAGCCGGCCGTTTCCGAACGGGTTGGTCGCGTCAATGACAAGCACGTTCTCGTCCCGTTCAAGCCGCACATACTGGTACCCGTCATCCAGGATCAGCGTATCGCAGTCATACTCGTCGATGGCCTTCCGGGCCCCCGCCACGCGGTCCGCGCACCGCACGATCAAGGCCTCGGGCGCCTTCGTCGCGATCAGGGCCGGTTCGTCGCCCAGCCTCGCGCACAGTTCCGGGGTGCCTTTGCCCGCATGGACGGCCATGGCGCCGCCTGTCTGCGCTCCATACCCCCGGGTGAGGACCGCGACACGATGCCCGTCGCGGGTTTCCCGGCGCGCCCGTTCGATCACCGCCGGCGTCTTGCCCGTGCCGCCCGCCGTGATGTTGCCGATGCTGATGACGCGGGCCTCCACGCGCACCCGCGGCTGGCGCAGGCGCAACCGCATCCCCAGGCGCATCACCGGGGTCGCCAGAGTCAACAGCCCGGCCAGGGGGAGGGGAAGGGGTTCGCCCCGCCGGACCCGGTCTGCAACGCTTTGAATCCACGCGCTCATCGGGGGGCAAAACGTTTGCCGCTGAACTGGCGGACCAGGCCCTTCAACTCCAGCATGGTCAGCGAACTCAGCGCTTCGGACACGCTCAGCCGGCACGACGTCGCGATCTCATCCACATACGAACCGTCGGGCGACAAGGCCGCCAGGATAGCCCGTTCCAGGTCATTCGGGGGGGGAGACGCGGGTTCCCGTCTCGCGGCAGGCTGAGGCGCCGGTGCGGGCTTTGGCGGCGCCGGTTGTCGCGAAGGACGGCGCGCGGAAACCGGTTCGGCGGCGTCCTCCGGAGGCCGGATGTCCCCTGCGTCGGCACGGGCGCCCCGCAGGCACGCGGCCGGGAGTTCCAGTTCGACCAGGATGTCCTCGACCCGTTCGACCAGTTTCGCGCCTTCGCGGATCAGGGCATGCGGCCCCTCGGCATTCTGGGTGCCCGCCTGTCCCGGCACCGCAAAGACTTCCCGGCCCTGTTCCGCGGCCTGTCTGGCGGTGATGAGCGCGCCGCTCGTGAGCGGAGCTTCAACCACCACCGTGCCCAGGCTCATCCCGCTGATGATCCGGTTCCGGTAGGGAAAATGGCCCTTGCTGGGCTGCATCCCCATGGGAAACTGGGAGAGGACCGCCCCGCGCGCCGCGATGTCTTCCATGAGTTGGGCGTTCTGCGGCGGATACACCACATCCACGCCGCATCCCAGCACCGCGACCGTCCGGCCGCCTGCTTCCAGGGCGCCGCGGTGCGCCGCCGCGTCGATGCCCATCGCCATCCCGCTGACCACCGTGATCCCTCGCGCGGCAAGTTCGCGCGCCAGCCTGTCCGCCATGCGGATGCCGTACGGTGAGGCGCGCCGGGTGCCGACCAGCGCCACGTAGGGCTCCTGGTCCGCCGGAAGACTGCCGCGCACAAACAGCAGAAGCGGGGGATCGTAGATCTCGGCGAGGCGCAACGGGTACCGCGGGTTCTCCAGCGTGATCAGCGAGGCGCCCCATTCTTCCATGGCGGCTTCCTGGCCGGCGGCCTCGTTCGTGTCCGCATACTGGCGGATGCGGTCCGCCAGCTTCGCCCCAACCAGGTCCGCGACCATGCCCCGCGGAGCCTCGAACACGTGGCTGGGCGTGCGGAACCGGGCCAGCAGACGGATAAAATGCGCCGTGCCTACGCCCGGAACCAGCGCCAGGCGCAACCAGTCTCTGTCTTCCCGCATCAACTTCATGGGGGTACTATAACATTGCAGTGAGGAAATTTTCACGCCTTCCGCCCGCCTCCGTCCAAGCGGTCAGGCAAAGCGCTCCTTGACCATCCCGGCAATATGCTGCACGCGGTGGGCGTAGGTGTGTTCGCCCAGCACGCGGGTGCGGGCGCGCACGGCGATCTCGCGCCGCGCCGCCGGATGCGCCCGGAAAAAGCGCAACAGTTCCATGCACTCATCCAGAGACCGGTACACAACGCACTCTCTTTCCACGTCAAACAGTTCGTCGAGCACCGGCTGGCTGTCCGTGAGCAGGAAGCCCCCCGCGGCGGGACAATCAAAGACCCGCTGGTTCACCGTGGTCGCCATTTGAATGCTTGTCGAGTTGAGATTGACCTCGCAGCTGCCGTAAAACGCCGGAAGTTCCTCCATATACGGCAGGGCGCCGCCCGACGACGGGAACGCGGTGCGCCAGTCGTCGTCGCCCCGCATCACCGCACCCTCGGGTACGGTCGCCGAGGCCAGCGCATGCCGGAGACGGCGGGTGCCCTCCACAAAAAACGTCATTTCCGCATGCCGGCGCTGTTCCGCGCTCAGCGTGTTGACGCAGGCTGCATCCAGTAGCGCGCACAGTCCGCGGCCAAAATTCCCGCGGGTCACGCGCCCCTCGTCGAAACTCCGTTTCACGGCCGCCGCGAGGTCCGGCATTGCCCGAAGGCGCTCCCACTGGCGTTGCGCAAACGACACCATCGAATTCCCCACGAACGACGGAGGGAAGTCCCAGGTGTCCGCCGGGGCGCGATTGAACACGTGCGGGTCCGCCGCCAGCGGCACGGTCGCCACCACCGGAAACCCGGCCGCCTCAAGACTGGCCGTATACGCCCCTTCCCACGTCAGCGCCACGGCGTACGGCGACGCAAAATCGGTGCGGTCCATGAGGATCGTGCGCGGGTCATCGACAAACCACGTCACATACGGTATCCGCACGTCCTCGAAGAAGCGGGCGAACAGTCCCGAAACATCCATGCCGCTGAGATTCACCGTCAGGACAAAATCGGGACGGAATTCCGCAAGGGTCTCGAGCAGCCGCGCCACGCTCTCCCGGGGCAGCGTTCCTTCCAGGACCGTCGGGACGGTCTTGACCTCCCAGCCCAGATCCCGGCAGGCATGTACGCATGCCCCGTCTATCCAGTACTCGCTGCGCAGAATCAAAACGCGCGGCGCCGTTCCCGCGAACTTGGCGTACGAAAGCAGTTCGCGCAGGCGTTTCGACACCGTGAGCCTCGGCTGTTCCATGGCGCGGATGGTACCATCGGGCGCGGCGTGGGGCAACGGCTGGCTGCGGGAAAACAGCACCCGACGCCGCCAGGCCCCGCGCGTCAGGGCAATCGCACTTAATGCGCCCCGCATAAAGGGTCTTCGTGAGACGGGTCGTTTGTGACCCCCGTCCCCCGTCTCCCCTGCGAAAGCAGG
>ENA-UOUL01000268-UOUL01000268.1-bioreactor-metagenome-genome-assembly--contig:-NODE-268-length-91191-cov-8.597405_pt1 | contig 91191 bp, 74 predicted proteins | sample MGYA00249838_ERZ747220 | MGnify/ENA primary metagenome ERZ747220 (study PRJEB28778, sample SAMN05720191) | bioreactor metagenome | isolation source: Anaerobic biogas reactor | place: USA:Washington... | reverse complement strand
GACGACAACCACGGCGCATCCCCCACCACCACAGCAGGATCCGCCACCACAGCACCCAACACCCGCACGAACCGCTCCGCGAACGACACCACCGTCGCCCGATCGAACAAATCCGTCGCGTAGGAGAACTGCGCGGACATGCCCTGCGGCACACCCGCCCCGTCGATGTTCTCGGCCACGGTCAGTTCGAGGTCGAACTTGGCGACGTTCGTGTCGATCTCCTGTCGCGACACCGAAAGTCCCGGAAGTTCGAGCGCCGCGTGCGCAAGATTCTGGAAGGAGAGCGCGACCTGGAACAACGGATGGCGCGACTGGACGCGGGCCGGATTGAGCACCTCCACGAGGCGCTCGAACGGCACGTCCGCGTGACCGAAGGCTCCGAGTGCGACTTCGCCTGCGCGATCGAGGAAGTCGGCGAACGGCTCGGCCGGGTCGACGTCGGTGCGCAGGACCAGCGTGTTGACGAACATCCCCACCAGATCGTCGAGCGCCTGCTCGCCACGACCCGCCACCGGCGTCCCGATCGCGATGTCGCGGGAACCGGACAGCCGCGACAGCACCACCGCAAGGACCGCGTGCACGACCATGAAGAGGGTCGCCCCCTGGTCGCGCGCGAATGATGCTGCAGCGCGGTGCAGTTCGCCGGGGATCTCGAACTCGACCGTGTCGCCCCGGAATGTCGGTGCGGCCGAACGGGGTCGGTCGGTCGGCAGATCCAACTGGTCGGGGAGGTCCGCGAGCACATTCCGCCAGTAACCGAGCTGCCGGGAGATCAACGACTGGGGATCGTCCTCGGAACCGAGCACCTCGCGCTGCCACAGCGTGTAGTCCGCGTATTGGACGGCCAGCGGCGGCCACGTGGGCGACTCCCAGTCCTTGCGAGCCGCATACGCGATCATGACGTCCCGGGCGAGGGGCGCCATCGACCACCCGTCGGCCGAGATGTGGTGCACGACGAACGCCAGGACGTGGTCGTCGTCGCCGAGCCGGAAGAGGCTCGCGCGGATCGGGGCGTCGCGGGTGACGTCGAATCCGGCGCCGGCGAGCGTGTGCACGTGCCGTTCCAGCTCGTCCAGCGAGCGGACGTCGATCGGTTGCAGGTTCGGCACCGTGCTCGCCGCGTACCCGATGGTCTGAACCGGTCCGGCATCGGTGGCGGGGTAGACCGTGCGCAACGACTCGTGACGGTCGACGACGTCGATCACCGACACCTGCAGAGCCGGAATGTCGAGGTATCCGACCATGCGGAGCGCGAATGTGATGTTGTACGTGGCAGACTCGGTGTCGTACCGGTTGAGGAACCACATCCGCTGCTGCGCGAGCGAGAGCGGGATCTCCTCGGGTCGCGGATCGACGGCCACCAGGGCCGCACGCGCACCCTCACCGGTGTCCTGCTCGACGCGGGCGGCCAACGCGGCCACGGTCGGCGCTTCGAACAGTGCCCGCACGGGGACGGGTGCGTCGAGTGCCGCGCCCAGACGCGACGACACCTGGGTCGCGATCAGCGAATTACCGCCGAGCGCAAAGAAATCGTCGTCGAGGCCGACACGATCGACCCCCAGGACGTCGATGAAGACGTTCGCGACGATCTCCTCGATCGGCGTGGTCGGCGCCCTGAACACGTGGGTTTCGAATTCGGGCTCCGGCAACGCCCGGCGGTCGAGCTTGCCGACCGGCGTCAGGGGAAGTTCGTCCAGGACGACGATGACCGCCGGAACCATGTGGGTCGGCAGGACCTTACCTGCGAACAGCGACAGTTCGGCGACATCCACGTCGTGTCCGGGTGCAGCCAGGACGTATGCCACGAGCGAGGTCACTCCGGCCGGGCCGGTGTGTCCGACGGTCGCGGCGAACTCGATGGACGGGTGACCCGCGAGGGTCGCGTCGATCTCCCCGAGTTCGACGCGCAGTCCACGAATCTTGATCTGGAAATCACTGCGGCCGAGGTACATCACCTCGCCCTGGTCGGTCCACGTCGCGACGTCACCCGTGCGGTACATGCGTTCGCCCGGTTCCCCGAACGGGTTGGCGACGAACCGTTCGGCGGTGAGTCCGGCGCGCGCATGGTAGCCGCGCGCGAGCTGGATGCCCGACAGATACAGTTCACCCGCGATACCGGCAGGTACCGGATGCATGCGGCGGTCGAGGATCAGCGAACGCATGCCTCGGATCGGGCCGCCGATCGTCACCGGACGCCCGGGCACCATCGCATCACTGATGTTGGTCATGATCGTGGTCTCGGTCGGGCCGTACCCGTTGTACAGGTGTCGTCCACGTGCCCACCGCGCGACCAGCTCCGGCGGGCACGCCTCGCCGCCCACGACGAGATGCTGCAGGCAGTCCAGTCCCGCCGGATCCATCGAGGCGACGACGGACGGGGTGAGGAACGAATGGGTGATTCGTTCGCGGGCGATCAGTGCCGCGAGATCGGGACCACCGAACACGTTCGGCGGCGAGACCACCAGGGTCGACGCCTGGGCCAGTGCGAGCAGGAGTTCGAGCACCGACGCGTCGAAGCTCGGCGACGCCACGTGGAGCACCCGCGAGTCGGGGGTCGGCTCGTAGCGGCGGAACTGTTCGACACAGAAGTTGTGCAGACCCAGGTGGGTGACCGCGACGCCCTTCGGCAGTCCGGTCGACCCGGACGTGTAGATCACGTACGCGACGGTGCGCGGATCCACCTCGATCTCGGGAACATCCGGGGCCGCCACATCGGACCGGTGTACCGCCTCGGAATCCGAGACGATCCAGTCCACGTCCGCCGGCAGCGAGTCCACGTGCTCGGCCCGCGTGATCCCCAGCGCGGCACCCGAATCGACGAGCATGTGCTGCACTCGATCGGACGGGTAGGTGACGTCCACCGGGACGAATCCGGCACCGGTCCGCGCCACCGCCCAGACCGCGAGCACGGAGTCGATCGACCGCGGGACCGCGATCGCGACGAGATCGCCCGGGCCGACCCCGCGATCGAGCAGTGTGCGCGCGAGTCGTCCCGCCGCGGCGTCGAGTTCACGGTAGGTGAGGGTGCGGCCCTCGTACGAGACGGCGATACCGTCGGGGGCGGCGTCGACCGCGTCGCGCATGAGCCTGCGCAAGGTGCGTGGGGCCACTGCCGCGCCGCTGGTGCGTGTCGTGAGGTTGGCGTACTCCGCGTCGGAGAGCAGAGCGATGTCGCCGACCGCACGGCCCGGATCGGCACCGACCGCGTCGAGGATCCGGACGAACCTCTGCGCCAACGTGTTCACGCTGTCGGCATCGAACAGATCGGTGGCGAACTCGAAGGTCGCGTCGATGCGGTCGGGACGGCCCTCGGCGTCGAGGGCGAGCGAGAGGGTGAGCTGGAGGTCGAACTTCGAGACGGGCAACGCCAGTTCGGTCGCCGTTGCCGTGACGCCGCTGAGATCCAGGGTCCGGGACTCGACGGCATCGACCACCAGGGCGACCTGGAAGAGCGGATGGCGCGCCTGTGAACGCGTGGGGTTGAGAACCTCGACGAGGCGCTCGAACGGGATGTGCGAGTGCGCATATGCTTCGAGGTCGATCCGGCGTACGTCGTCGACGAGGTCTGCGAACGACCGGTCGGGGTCGACGGGTGTGCGCAGGACCAGGGTGTTGACGAACATGCCGATGAGGTCGTCGAGGGCGGTGTCCTCACGTCCGGACACCGGGCTGCCCACCATGATGTCCTCGGAGCCGGACAGTCGCGACAGCAGCACGGCGAACGCCGCATGCAGTACCATGAACGGCGACGCGTTGTGGACCCGACCCAGTTCGACGAGGCGGCGGTGAATGTCGGCGTCGATCCGGAATTCGTGTCGGGCACCGGCGTTGGAGGCCACCGCCGGGCGGGGGCGATCCGTGGGCAGGTCGAGTTCCTCCGGAAGACCGGCGAGCTGCGTACGCCAGTATTCGATCTCGCGGGCCGCGAGGGACTGCGCCGAGGACTCGTCACCGAGGGTCTCGCGTTGCCACAGGGTGTAGTCGGCGTACTGCACCGGCAGCGGCGCCCACGGCGGCGCGTGACCTTCTCGACGACTCGAATACGCGGCCAGCACATCCCGCGCGAGCGGGCGGAAGGACAGCCCGTCGGCGGCGATGTGGTGGAGCACCATCGCGAGGATGTGCTCATCGGGTGCGATGCGGAGGATCGCGACGCGCACCGGCGGCTCCACCGACACGTCGAAACCGACGTGGGCGAGTTCGGCGAGGGCGGCGTCGACGTCCCCTTCGGCCACGGGGCGCGGCATCAGATCGAGGGCGACACTGTCCGTGTCCAATACCACCTGCGTTGCGGCACCGTCTACTTCGACGTACACCGTCCGCAAGGTCTCATGTCGCTCGACGACGTCGACCAGGGCGAGCGCGAGCGCGTCGGAGTCGAGTTCGCCGACGAGCCGCACCGCGAACGGCATGTTGTACGCGGCGGTGCTGGAATCGAAGCGGTTGAGGAACCACAGTCGCTGCTGGGCGAGGGACAACGGTACCGAATCCGGACGGGTCCGGGCACCGAGCGTCGGCACCGCGGGTGACGCGACGTCGGCGATGCGTGTGGCCAGGCCCCCGACGGTGGATGCCTCGAACAGGGCACGCACGGGTACCTGCCGGCCGACACCGTCACCGATCCGTGCGACCACCTGGGTCGCCACCAACGAGTTGCCACCGAGTTCGAAGAAGTCGTCGTCGAGTCCGACGTCGGTGACCCCGAGGACGTCGGCGAACGTCTCGGCGATCAACCGTTCCACGGCGGTGCGCGGTGCGGTGAACTCGCGCCGGCTGGAGAACACCGGAACCGGCAGAGCCTTGCGGTCCAGCTTGCCGCTCGTGTTGAGCGGCAGGTCGTCGAGGACGACCAGCGCCGCGGGGACCATGTACGACGGCAGTGCGCCACGCGCGTGTTCGGTCACCGCCGACTCGTCGACCACGCGCCCGGGTGCGGGCACCACGTAGCCGACCAGTTGGTCTCCCGTCGAGGTGGGGACGACCAGCACGACGGCCTGCGACACCTCGGGGGCAGCGAGCAGCACCGCTTCGATCTCGCCGAGCTCGATTCGCTGACCACGGAACTTGACCTGGAAATCGGTGCGGCCGATGTAATCGAGTGTGCCGTCGGTCCGCCACCGCACGAGGTCGCCGGTGCGGTACATGCGGTCACCCGGCGCGCCGAACGGATCTGCGAGGAACCGGTCGGAGGTGAGGTCGGGGCGCCCCAGGTAACCGCGCGCGAGCTGGACACCTGCCAGGTACAGCTCGCCGGCCTGCCCGATCGGCGCGGGTCGCAGGCGCCGATCGAGGACGTACGCGCGGCTGTTCCACTGGGGTACACCGATCGGAACCGACCGGGTGTCGCGGGGCGTCGCGGTGTGGTGGGTGATCGACACCGCGGCCTCGGTCGGACCGTACAGGTTGTGCAGCCCGGCCGAGCACAGGTCGCGGAACGCCGCGGCCGTCTCGGCGGGCAGTGCCTCACCGATGACGAACACGTGCTCGAGCGAATCGCAGGATCCGGCAGGAGCATTCGCAACGAAGACCGTGAGCATCGACGGCACGAAGTCGGTGACCGTCACACGGTGACGGGCGATGGTCTCCGCGACGTAGACCGGATCGCGGTGACCGTCCGGTGTCGCCACGACGAGCGTCGCACCGACCCGCAGAGGCATGAAGAAGCCCCACAGCGACACGTCGAACGTCGTGGCGGTCTTCTGCAGATACACGTCCGAAGCCGACAGCGCGTACCGATCGTTCATCCATCGGGTCTGGTTGTCGATCGCACGATGAGTGACGGCGACGCCCTTCGGTCGTCCCGTCGAGCCCGACGTGTAGATGACGTAGGCGGTGTTGTCGAGCCGTACGGGCGCGAGCCGATCCGAGTCGGTCACGGGCCGGGAATCGAGGGCGTCGTAGTCCAGGAGGTCGACATCGATCGCGTCGGTTCCCGCCGGCAGCCCCGCGCGGTCGCGGCTGGTGGTCACGACACACGCCGGCGCCGCGGACTCGAGGATGTAGGTCGTGCGCTCGGCGGGATGATCAGGATCGATGGGCACCCAGGCACCACCGGCACGGACGATCGCGTACATGCCCACGAGCAGGTCGAGGGAACGCCTGACGCACAGCCCCACACGCGATTCCGGCCCCACCCCGCGGTCGATCAGGATCCGCGCCAACGCCGACACCCGCGCATCGAACGCGGCGTAGGTCAGCTGTTCGCCTTCGTACACGAGGGCGGTGGCGTCGGGGGTACGCGCGACCTGGCGGTCGAACTCCGCGAGCAGGTACTCGTGGTCCACCGCGTGATCGGTGCGGTTCCAGTCGACGAGGGAGCGCTCCACCTCGTCGGCGGTGGACAGCGGCACGTTCCACACGAGGCGGTCGGTGTCCGAGCCGACGAATGCGGCGAGGAACGCGACGAACCGGTCGTGGTGTGCATCCGACTCGTCGGCGCTGTAGAGGTTGGGGTTGGATTCGAAGTCGATGCTCGTCCGGGTGCCGCTGTCGGTGCGGTACACGTTCACACCGAGGTCCTCGATGAGGCCGGTGGACAGGATGTGGGTACGCCCCACCATGCTGCCGAGTCGCACCTCGTTGTCGAACAGCATCAGGTTGATCCACGGCCCGAAGAATCCGGACTGTCCGGAAGCGCCGGGGGTATCGCGCACGATGTCCTCGTGCCGGTAGCGCTGGTGCCGGATCGCCTGTGCCATCACGGTGGTGGTGTGCCGCAGGAGGTCGCCGACGGTGGTGGCATCGTCGACCGTCATCCGCAGCGGCACGACGTTGGACACCATGCCCCCGGAGCGCCGCATCACGGCGGTGGTGCGCGCCGCCACCGGCAGACTCAAGAGCACATCGCGTTGCCCGGTGGACTGCGCGAGGAAGGCGGCGAACGCCGCGACGATCGTGGTGGCGAGGGTGGTCCCCTCCCGTTCCAGGAACAGCTCGACTGCCTGCTCCACACCCGACTCGAGAACACCGGCGTCGATACGGCTGATCGGCGCGGGCGCAGCGGTACGCCCGGCGAGCGAGGTGGGTTCATCGATCCCGAGGACCTGTCCGGCCCAGTACGTGCGATCGGTGGCGAACCGAGCGGAGTCGCGATAGGCGAGCTCGAGGTCGTGGATGGCGCGGACGGGCGAGGATTTGCCGGGTCCCGCCTCGGTTCCCTCGACGGCTGCCGTGTAGAGCTCGGCAACTCGACCGACGAGGTTCGCGGCACCCAACCCGTCGACGACCAGATGGTGGACCCGCAGGTACCACAGGAAGTGCCGCTCCGCGATCTGGAGGACACACACGTTGACGAGCCGGTCGGCGAGGAGATCGACCGGTCGGCTGCGGTCGGCACGCATCCAGTCGAGTGCGGAGCCGCGAGGATCGTCGTCGCCGCGGAAGTCGACGAATCCGAACGGCAGGTCGAGCGTAGGATCGAACACCTGGTGCGGCCGGGCATCGATCTCGACGATCCGGACGAAAGCCGACTGCAGCTCGCGTCCGGCCCGCTCGGAGCATTCACGCAGCAGCTCGAAGTCGAGGTCCCCCTCGAGTTCGACGTACTGGGCGATGTTCGCGGGGACCGACGGATCGAGATGTTGGGCGAACCACATGCCGAGCTGGGCAGGAGAAAGCGGGAAGGCGTCCGCCGGGTCACCGCCTCGTGTCGAGTTGTCGTTCGAGCCACCGACACCGAGCGAGTTCAATCCCACGCCTCCCTATATCCTCAGTCACCATCGCGAGCGGGAACCGGTCCGAGCGATCGGATCCGGCACGCGCCCACCCCGGAGCGCGTGCACGCACGCGATCCGGCCACAGTCGCACTCGTGTATATCTGCGGCGCAGCGGTGGGACGTTACAGGGAAGTGCCCGTATGCTGGCAAATCCCCCGTGTGTCCCCCACGACACTGTCACCGACGAGAACTCAGTTCGTCGGTGTCGGCACCATAACCAGCAAGCAAGACATGTGCATCAATCTACAGGCTGAGCATCAGGCAGCGACAATTGCACGCTCGCCGTCGGGGCTCGTCACCAGAGCACCGCGATGATCACGTTGACGATTCCCAGCCCGCCTGCGACGTGCGCGAGCGTGGCGGTGGAACCCGGTTCCTTCTTCTCCTTCTTCAGGCCCACGACGGCGACGACGAGGATGATCAGGGCGACCAGCAGCTTGATGCCGATCTTCATGTGGTTCACCTCGACGTTGTCCTGCGCCTCGCGTATACCCACCATCGCCAGACCGGTGACCACCTGCAGGATCGCGCCGTGCAACATACCGGCGACGACACGGGGCTGCTTGATGACGGCGAGCCACGAACCGATGATGCCGGCGAGCCCGATGAAGTGGAGGATGAGCAGGATATTCAAGGCGACGTCCATGGCGCAATCCGAACATTCCGGGCCGCGGACTGTCCAGTAAGGCAGGACTCAGCTCGTGGCGTCCGTCACATTCGGTCGCGGTACCATTCGACGAGTTCGGGGACGTCGACCGCGGTCCGTTCGACGGCGACCGCGGCGTCGGCGCCCTGCAGGATCCGTTTGATCGGCACCTCCAGTTTCTTACCGGTGCGGGTGTGCGGAATCCCGGGTGCGGCGATGATGTCGTCGGGGACGTGTCGCGGCGACGCCTGTTCCCTGATCGCGGCGCGGATGCGTTCCCGCAACGCGTCGTCGAGAACCGCCCCCTCGGCGAGCACCACGAACAACGGCATCCAGTACGCGCCGTCCGGGCGCTCGATCCCCAGCACCAGGGCCTCGGTGATCTCGGGCAGGTTCTCCACCACCTGGTAGATGTCGGCGCTGCCCATCCGCACCCCGTGTCGGTTGAGGGTCGAATCGGAGCGCCCGTGCATCTGCACGGAGCCGCGATCGGTGATCGTGATCCAGTCGCCGTGGCGCCACACCCCGGGATACGCGGAGAAGTACGCCTCCCGGTACCGCGCACCGTCGGGATCGTTCCAGAACCGGACCGGCATCGACGGCATCGGCGCGGTGACGACGAGTTCACCGACCTCACCGCGCACCGGGCGGCCGTCGGGGTCGAACGCGTCGAGGGCGACGCCGAGGCACGGCGCCGACAGTTCGCCGGGCCACACCGGCACCGTGGGGACGGCACCGACGAACGCCGACACCACGTCCGTGCCGCCGGTGATCGACATGACCTGCACGTGCCGCCCGGTGTTCTCCGCGAGCCACAGCGACGACGCCGCCGGCAGGGTCGCACCGGTGATCCCCACCCCGCGCAGCGCGGACAGATCGTGTTCACGGTGCGGCTCCACACCGGCCTTGATGCACGACAGGACGTACGCGGGACTCGTCCCCAGCACGGTGACCCGTTCCTGTGCGGCGAGCGCCCACAACCGGTCGGTCTCCGGGTACGACGGTGCCCCGTCGTAGCAGACGACGGTGGCCCCCACCAGCAGTCCGGCTGCCAGGAAGTTCCACATCATCCAGCTCGGGCTCGTGTACCAGCAGAACGTGTCCCGCGGGCCGAGATCGAGGTGCAGCGACAGTGCCTTGAGATGTTCGAGCAGCACCCCGCCGTGTCCGTGCACGATGCCCTTGGGGAGCCCCGTCGTCCCGGACGAGAACACCACCCACAGCGGATGGTCGAACGAAACGTCGACGATCCCGGCGTCGGTACCGGTGTCCCCCGCCGTCGCCTCGTCCCAGGTGAGCACTCCGGGGTCGAGCAGTTCCTCGTCGGCGGACGCCGGAGCGGTGTCCGTGCGCGAGCGGGTGATCAGCACGGTGGCCTCCAGTGTCGGCAGGTGCTCGCGCAGCCACCGCACCTGTTCGCGCCGGTCGTGTCGGCGCCCCGCGTACCGGTATCCGTCGGCCGCGACGAGGACCTTCGGTTCGAGTTGGCCGAGACGGTCGACTGCGGCCGGGGCCGCGTAGTCCTGCCCGCACGATGCCCACACCGCACCGACGGTCGCGGTCGCGAGGAACGCGACGATGGCCTCCGGGATGTTCGGGAGGTAACCGACGACCCTGTCACCCGGTCCGACGCCGCGGCCGCGCAGTGTGTCCGCGAGCGCCGCGGCACGTGCCTGCAGTTCGGTCCACGACACCTCGGTGCGATCGCCGTCCTCCCCGACGTGCACGATCGCCGGCCGGTCGTCACGCGCATTGCGGAACACGTGCCGGGCGTAGTTCAGTCTCGCCTCGGGAAACCACACCGCGCCGGGCATCGCGGAGTCGGCCAGCGCGGGGCCGGTGTCGGTACTCGACCGCACATCGAACCAGTCCCACACGGCACGCCAGAAATCCCCGGTCGCCGTGACCGACCACTCCCAGAGGTGGTCGTAGTCGGGAAGCGACACCGCGTGGCGTCCCTCGACGAACCGTGCGAACGCGGTCACCCGCGCACCGACCACGTCGGTTTCCGTGGGCACCCACTGTGGACGCACCATCGATCCCGCCTCCTCCCTCATCGGCCGACCGCATCATCGTGGTCGCCCACGCCGACGGACGCACCGCGACGGAGCCCACCGGCACGGGCTCCCACCGAGCGGTGCAGGATCTGCTCGGCGTGGCGCAGCACCGGAGCATCGACCATGCGGCCTTCGAACACGAAGACGCCGCGCGACTCGGGAACGGCAGCGAGGACTCTGCGCGCCCAGTCCACCTGGCCGGCGCTCGGCGTGTACGCAGCGGTCACGATGTCCGCCTGGTCGGGGTGGACGACGAGTTTCGCGTCGAATCCGACCGCGACGGCATCCACGCTCTCCGCCCGTGCGCCGGCGCGGTCGTGGATGTCCGGGTACACCCCGTCGATCGCCCACCTGCCGTACGCCTTCGCCGCGAGGAGCACCGACGACCGGACCTGCCCGGTGACACCGCGGTGGGTGCCGTCGTGGTGACGGCTCTCGTATCCGCCGAGCCCGGCGACGAGGGCGTCCCCGTCCCAGGTCAGTCCGACGGTGCCCATCGCCAGCGCGATGTCGGCGACGGCGAGGGCTCCGCGGGGCGACTCGATCGCCGCGATCACCTGCCGCGGCGCCAGTGCCGTGACCTGCTCCGGTGCCTCGCAGCACGAGAGCATCACCCGGGTGTAGGGCGTGTCGGCGAGCGCACGCAGGTCGTCGCGATGGTCGTCGGTACCGGACGGAGCGATCCGTACCACCGTGGACGCGGGATCGAGGGAACGGTCGAGCAGGCTGCGACGCGCATACGCCTTGTCGGCGGGTGCGACACCGCCGGCGAGATCCAACACGACGACGTCGGCGACCGCGGCCGCCCGCCCGTATCGATCGGGTCGATCTGCGGGGCAGAACAGCCAGGTGGGTCCCGGGATCGCGTTCATGTGCTCGGCCTTCCTGTCCGTCGATCGTCGCACCGATCATGCCGTCCGTCCGGTGTTCGCGGTATCTCACGACGGTCGGTGACCTCTGCGCGCGCGAAACCCCGCCCGGGCATCGAATGCCGGGCGGGGTTACGCGCCGGACCACCGCGAGAGGACGGACGATCGTCGACTCGCTGCGGCGTCAGCTCTTGCTGCGCGTGGCGGCGGTGTAGATGAGGGTCAGGACCACCGCGGCGGCGATACTGATGATCCAACGCCACCAGTCGATGCCGGGGGTGTCGGTTCCGCCGAGCAGATCCCACAGCCAGTAGCCGATCAGCGCGCCGATCACACCGATGACGACCGTGATGATCCAGCCCATCGCCTGCTTGCCTGGGATCACGAGCCGGGCCAGGACTCCGATGACGGCACCGAAGATGATGGTGCCGATGATCTCTCCCATAGCACGCTCCTCTCGAGATGATCTTGTCGCGACGGACTGTACGTCAGTGTGTCCCCTCGTGTGTGACCATGGGGCGAATTCCGACGAATCGTCGGACGAACGTTGTGCGCCCTCGGCCGATCGGTGTGCGGCGATCACGATCCGTGGACGATCACACCGCGCAGGTTCTTGCCGTCCCGCAGGTCCTGGTAGCCCTCGTTGACCTGCTCGAGGGTGTACCGCGTGGTGATCAACTCGTCGAGTTTCAGCTGACCCGCGTCGTACATGCGCAGCAGTCGCACGATGTCGTACTGCGGATTCGCCGACCCGAACAGCGATCCCTTGATCGTCTTCTGGAACAACGTCAGTTCGGTGCCCGACACGTGCACGGTGAGCTTCGCGGGGTTCGCGAGACCGGTGATGACGACGGTGCCACCCTTGCCGACCACCGACGTCGCCGCGGAGACCACCTCCTCGTCGACGGTGCCCACGAGGATCAGCGCGGCGTCGGCACCCTGACCCCAGCTGAGCTCGTTGACCTTCGCGGCGGCGTCCTCCGCCGTGGCGAACGCGTGGCTGGCACCGAACTTCAGCGCCGCGTCCCGCTTCATCTCCACCGGGTCGACCACCACGACGTACTTCGCGCCGGCCGCGACGGCTCCCTGGACGGCGTTGATGCCCAGGCCGCCGATCCCGTAGATCACCACGATGTCGCCCGCCCGGACGTCGCCCGCGTACACCGCGGTTCCCCAGCCCGAGGGGACGCCGCAGCCGACGAGTACCGCTGTCTCCAACGGCAACCACTCGTCCACCTTCACGACGGAGTGCTGCGAGATCGTCGCCCGTTCGGAGAACGTTCCCAACATGCACATCGCCCCGAAATCCTTTCCACCGGAGTGGAATCGGAACGTCCCGTCGGGCATGGCCCCCTCCAGGATGGTGGCGCCCATGTCGCACAGATTCTGTCGGCCCGTCGAGCAGTAGCGACACGTCCCGCAGTTGGGGATGAAGCTGCACACCACGTGATCTCCGGGCCGGACCTTCGTCACCCCGGGGCCGACCTCCTCGATGATCCCGGAGCCCTCGTGCCCACCCACGATCGGATACCTGGGGGGCAGGTCTCCGTCCGTCAGATGCAGATCCGAATGACACAGCCCGGCCGCCGTGTACTTGATCAGCACCTCCCCGGGGCCCGGGCCGTCGAGATCCAGTTCCATGATCTCGAACGGCCTGCCCTCGCCGAGGAGAACTGCGGCTTTGGTCTTCATGGTGTTCCTCCGATGTGTTGCGAGCGTCTGTGTTGCGAGCGTCCGTGTTGCGAGCGTCTGTGCTGCACAGCGTCGACGAGCCGGACCGGGCCTACCTACAACGCGATGTTCACCGCCTTGGTCTGGGTGTAGAGGTCGATCGCGGAACCGCCGAGTTCGCGACCCCACCCCGACTGCTTGAACCCTCCGAACGGCATCGCGGTGTCGAACCCGTTGTACTGGTTGACCCACACCGAACCGGCCTTCAGTCTCCGCGCCGTGCGGTGTGCCTTCGACAGGTCCCGGGTCCAGATACCCGCGGCGAGACCGTAGATCGAGTCGTTCGCGGCAGCGTCGATGCCGTCGTCGGCATCGAACGGCATCGCCGCGACGACCGGACCGAAGATCTCCTCCCGGACGACGCTGAACTCGGGCCGCACGTCGACGAGCACGGTGGGTTCCACGAAGAATCCGCTGTCTCCCCAGCGGTTTCCTCCCGTCAATGCCCGGGCCCCGTCGGTGAGTCCCTGCCGGAGATATCCGGTGACACGGTCCAGCTGCTCCTGCGAAACGAGCGGTCCGAGTTGCGTGGCGGGATCCATGCCCGGTCCGATCCGCACCTTGCTCGCCGCCTCCGCGACGGCCTCGGTGAACCTCTCGAAGATGGGGCGCTCCACGAACAGCCGGGTGCCGGCGACACAGCACTGACCGTGGTTGAAGAGCCACGCGTCGAGCGAACCCGACACCGCAGCATCGAAATCGGCGTCGGCGAACACGATGTTCGGGCTCTTGCCGCCGAGTTCGAGCGAAACCTTCTTCAGGTTGCCCTTCGCCGCCTCGAGAACCTTCTTGCCGACCTCGGTGGAGCCGGTGAACGCGACCTTGTCGACACTGTCGTGCGCGGCGAGCGCCGCACCCGCGTCACCGAACCCGGGCACGATGTTGACCACACCCGGGGGGAATCCCGCTTCCTCGAAGAGATCGGCGAGCAGCAGTGCGGTCAACGGCGTCTGTTCCGCCGGTTTGAGGACGACGGTGTTCCCCGCGGCGAGCGCCGGTGCGAGCTTGAACGCCGCCATGAGCAGCGGGAAGTTCCACGGCACGATCAGCCCGCACACACCGACCGGCTCGCGGAGGGTGTAGGCGTGGAACTCGCCGCCCGGCACGAACGGCATCGACACGTTCACGGTGCTGCCTTCGATCTTCGTCGCCCAGCCCGCGTAGTACCGGAAGATGTCGGCGGACCACGCTGTGTCGACAGCCGCCGCGATCGTCGCCGACTTGCCGTTGTCGAGCGCTTCGAGCTGACCGAATTCCTCCGCCCGCTCCGTCAGCAGGTCTCCGACCCGCCAGATCAGCCTCTCCCGTTCCGCGGCCTTCATCGTCGGCCACGGCCCCTCGTCGAACGCCCGCCGGGCGGCCCGCACGGCCCGATCGATGTCCTCGGGCCCGCCGTGTGCCACCTGCGCGAGTGCCTCACCGGTCGCGGGGTCGTAGGTGGTGAACACGCGCCCGGAGGCGGCATCGACGCGATTTCCGTCGATGCAGAGCCGCTGCGATCCGGCGAGAAAATCCCGGATCCGCGGGGCGAGGGTGTATTCGGCGACGGCAGTCATGCGCTCCTCCTGGGGTAGTGTGACACGAGTCATACTTCCCCGGGGTGCGATGCTCGAACTGTCCGAGCTTCGGACACTGCACGGCTTCGGACACTGCACCGCGACCGAACCGTCAGACGCCGATGTCCAGCGCGCGGATACGGCTGTACAGGGTCGAGCGACTGATGCCCAGACACGCCGCCGCGTGCACCTTGTTGCCACCGCTGTCGCGCAGCGCCGCGACGATCGCCTCCCGCTCGGCACGTTCGAGTCCGCCGAGCCGCGAAACCCTCCCGGTCGCACGGTATTCGGACGGCAACTCCTCCGGGCGCAGCGGGATGGGCGAATCCCGCTGCGGAACGGCGTCGAGGACGGATCGCAGTTCCGTCAGATTGCCCGGCCAGGACCGTTCCGCCAGTGCGGCGAGGGCGCCGGGACCGAGCAGCAGATCCGTGCGCCCGAGTTCTCCCGTGAGCGACGCGACGAGTTGCGCGAACTCGCGCACCCGATGCCGCAGTGCAGGCACCCGCACACGGCCGGGACAGCGCGCCAGCAACGCGCGAACATCGTCGCGCACCGTGTCGTCGGGGTCCGAGGTCAGGACGAACCGCGGCCCCGCATCGAGAACCGACGCGATCAGTCGGATCACCGAGTCCGGGGCCACATGCACGTGCTCGATCACCACGACGTCGTGTTCTCCGGCATGGTCCACGACTGCGAGCAGCCCCGACGACCATGCGCGTTCGCCCTCGCCGACGATGCGAGCGGCGTCGACGACCACACCGTCCCCACCGGTGAACTCCCCCGCCGCCCAGGTGCGTCCACTGCCGGACTCACCGCACACGGCGACATTTCCCCGGCGGCTCCGCAGCGCACCCAGGTCGTGCCGCAGGCTGTCCGTGGCGGTGCGGTCACCGACGTTGCGGGGCACCGGGGCCCGGACACCCACCGCATCGAGAACGAACAGTGCGCCGCTGCCGGCACCGGCGATCCGGTCGATTCTCAGCCGGGTCCGGCCCCCCGACGCGAGTTCGAAGTCCACCGTGTGTGTTTCACCGGCGCGGAGTCCGATCGCGAGTGACCGGAGTTCCGCGTGGTCGGCCGGACCGAGTAGGTCGACGGCCGCCTTGTTCGTGAGCATGATGTCCTCGCCCATCGCTGCGACCGCGAGTCCCCGACGCCGGGCGGCGCGCTGGAACGCGTCGACGACCCGTCGATCGGATTCGCGGGCGCCCTCGAGCAGTCGCGCCTCGATGTCGCGCGCCGCGCGGGCCACCAGCGGCGCGAACAGCGGGTTGGCCGTCTTCCCCACCGCGGTGATGTCGAGGATCCCCTCGATACGCCGGGTGACCGGGTGCACGAGGGGGTGCCCGTAACAGCTGAAGTCCTTGAGCGGCTCGAGGTAGTGCTCCTCACCGTGCACGACCAGTCCCCGACGCACCTCGAACGGTGTGCCCAGCGCGTTGGTACCGAACGTCTCCTCGCTCAACTCCACACCGGACAGCACCCCGATGCCCTCCATGGCCCGCTGCAGACGATCCGAGTCGAAGAGGCGGTCGACGACCCGGCAGTCACGGTCGACCAGCAGGATGCAGCATCCCGTTCCGGCGAGGTGCGCGCCGAGTTCGTCGAGTACCGGTCGTGCGGCGTGCAGCAGCCGTCCCGACGCGTCCGACGGGTCGAGCAGTGTCGGAGCGGGAAGCCGTCCCGGATCCAGTCCGCTGAGACGGGACCGTTTCCAGGACAACGCGATCTCCGGCCGCAGCTGGTTCACTTCCCGGCGGCCTCCCGCAGGATCGCGACGGATGCGTCGCGCATCTCCACCTTCCTGATCTTCCCCGTGACGGTCATCGGGAACTCGTCGACGACGTGGACGTATCTGGGGATCTTGTAGTGCGCGAGCCTGCCCGTGCAGAACGCGCGCACCGCGTCGGCGTCGAGCGGTGCCGCACCCTCGCGCAGCCGGATCCAGGCCATCAGCTCCTCCCCGTACTTCTCGTCGGGAACACCGACGATCTGCGCGTCGAGGATGTCGGGGTGGGTGTAGAGGAATTCCTCGATCTCGCGGGGGTAGATGTTCTCGCCGCCCCGGATGACCATGTCCTTGATGCGGCCGGTGACGGCGACGTAGCCGTCGGTGTCCATGACCCCGATGTCACCGGTGTGCATCCAGCGCGCCGCGTCGATCGCCTCCGCCGTCTTCTCGGTCTGGTTCCAGTAGCCGAGCATCACCGAGTAGCCGCGGGTGCAGAGTTCGCCCGGTTCGCCCCGCGGCACCGTCAGCCCGGTCGCGGGGTCGACGACCTTGATCTCGATGTGCGGACCGGCGCGGCCGACGGTGGACACCCGCTGCTCGATGGTGTCGTCGCTGCGGGTCTGCAGCGACACCGGCGACGTCTCCGTCATGCCGTAGCAGATGGACACCTCGGACATCCCCATCCGTTCGATGACCTGCTTCATCACCTCCACCGGGCAGGGGGATCCGGCCATGATGCCGGTGCGCAGGCTCGACAGGTCGTATCCGTCGAATCCGGGATCGGCGAGTTCGGCGATGAACATGGTCGGCACCCCGTAGAGGGAGGTGCAGCGTTCTTCCGCCACCGCCGCGAGCGTCGCCGCCGGATCGAACGAGGGCGCGGGAATGACCATCGCCGCACCGTGGCTCGTGCAGGACAGATTGCCCATCACCATTCCGAAGCAGTGGTAGAAGGGGACGGGGATGCACACCCGATCCTCCTCCGTGTAGTGGCACAGTTCTCCGACGAAGAAACCGTTGTTGAGGATGTTGTGGTGGCTCAGCGTCGCACCCTTGGGAAAGCCCGTGGTGCCCGACGTGTACTGGATGTTGATGGCGTCGTCGGGCGACAGGTCGCGTGCCGCGGCCTCGAGGTCGGCGCGGCCGCCGGCGAGTGCGTCGCGTCCGGCGGCGACGAGGTCGTCCCATTCGGATCGTCCCAGCAGCACCACCTGTTCGAGGTCCGGGCAGTCGCCTCGAACCCCGTCGATCATCGCGGCGTAATCGGAGGTCTTGAATGCGGGCGCCGCGACCAGCATGCGGATTCCCGCCTGCGTGAGCACGTACTGCAGTTCGTGTGATCGGTACGCGGGGTTGATGTTGACGAGAATCGCGCCGATCTTCGCGGTCGCGTACTGCACGAACGTCCACTCGGCACAGTTCGGAGCCCAGATGCCGACGCGATCACCCTTGACGATGCCGGCGTGCAGCAGCCCGGCTGCGAGCGTGTCCACCTCGTCGGCGAGTTCGCGGTAGGTCCAGCGTCGTCCCGCCGCGCGATCGACGAGGGCGAGTCGGTCGCCGTGCCGCGCGACGGTGCGATCGAAGTTGTCGCCGATCGTGTCGCCGAGCAGCGGCAGGCGACCCACTCCGGAGTCGTAGCTGGGGACGGCGGGTGTGACGGTACCGGTCATGGGGGATGCATCTCCTGCGTAGTGCGCGGCCCGGGCATGGATGAATCGATGCCACCACCATCGTGGTCCTCTTCGGGCCGTATGTGTACGGAATCCGGACGGCAGCGGTGCCCTCCCCGCGTCGGCGGGGAGGGCACCGCGGGGTTCACAGCGCGCGGTCGCGCGTCTCGGTCAGTGCCGCCGTGCACGCGATGCTCAGAACACCGAGCACGGCCAGCATGATTCCGATCGCGATGCCGCCGAACGAAGCGGCGAGCGGTGCCGCGAGGATCGGCGGGATCGCACCGCCGAGGACGCCGGCACCGTTGTAGGCGAGACCGGCACCGGTGTAGCGGTAGCGGGTGTGGAACATCTCGGGGAGCAGTGCACCGCACGGGCCGTACGCGATCCCGAAGATGGCGAGGGTGACCATCATGCCGACGACGAATGCGATCGGTGATCCGGTGTCGAGCAGCGGGAACAGCGCCACCGCCCAGACCACGGAGAACCCGCACGAGATCATGATGACCTTCCGGCGGCCGACCCGGTCGGAGTACAGGGCCGAGAGCACGATCGACGCACCGAAGACGAGGGAGGAGGCTATTCCGACGACGAGGACGAACGGGCGGTCGAAGCCGAGGGTCGTGGTGGCGTAGCTCGTGAGGTAGGCGGTGCCCATGTAGAAGAACGCGAACATGATGGCGAGGGCACCGGCGCCGAGGAGGATCTCCTTGGTCTGGTTGCGCAGCGCGTCGAGGAACGGCAGGGTGCGCTTGCCCTCGGATGCCGCCGCGGCGGACTCCGCGCGGAACACCGGGGTCTCCTCGATGGCGAGACGCACGTACAGGCCGACGAGGACGAGCACGATGCTCAGCAGGAACGGGATCCGCCAGCCGTAGGTCAGGAATGCCTCGTTGGTGTCGCCGAGGGCGAGACCGGTGAACAGGAAGGTTCCACTGGACAGCGCGAAGGCGAGGGCCGGTCCGAGCTGCGGGAACATCGCGTACATGCCGCGTTTGCCGGGTGGCGCGTACTCGGCGGTGAGCAGCGTTGCGCCGGCCCATTCGCCACCGACCGCGAAGCCCTGCACGAACCGGAGTGCGACGAGCAGGATCGGCGCCGCGACACCGATGGTGTCGGCGCCCGGCAACAGACCGATCAGCAGTGTCGCGACACCCATCAGGAGCAGGGTCGACACGAGGGTCTTCTTGCGTCCGATGCGGTCGCCGAAGTGGCCGAAGAGCATCGCCCCCACGGGGCGTGCGATGAACGCGACGGCGAAGGTCGCGAACGAGGCCACCGTTCCGGCCGTCGCCCCCAGCGCGGGGAAGAACACCGTCGGGAACACGAGCGCGGCCGCGGTGCCGTAGATGAAGAAGTCGTAGAACTCGATGGTCGTGCCGATGCAGCTCGCGACTGCGACACGTCTCATCCCGGGCCCGGTCGGTGCGGTACCCGCCGGCGCTGGGGTGCCGGCGGGCACCGCCGAGGGTTCGTGCGCCCCCGGTGTCGACACTGTGGTCACGTCGTTCCTCCGTTGTCCGTCCGAACCGCGGTCGGGAGGTCCCGCCGCGGATTGGAGGCAAAGGTAGTGATCCCGCTCACCCCGCCACCACCCCCGAAAGGGGGTGGATGTGAAGGGGGTCACATACCGAGAGGAACGAACGACCTGCCGGGTCAGTTGCCGGACGCGCCCGCCAGCTCCGCGCGCATCTCGCCCCACACGGTCGCGTAGGAGTCGATGTTGCCCGCGGTCGCCCACGCCAACGATCCGCCCTTGACCCGTCCGAGCGCTTCCTCGAACAGGTCCTGGTAGCGCGACAACCGCGGAACGAACGCCGAGACGTCGTCGAACAACGCCTGCGCCGAGCGGTCGAGCGCGATCAGTGCGTCGAGGAAACCGTCGGCCTCCGGGTCGGTGAGGAGCGCGGTCAGTTCCACGTCGAGCGGCCCGAACTGCTCGTACAGGTCGGCGATGGAGTCCTCGTCGATGGACACACGTTCCGCGTCGAGTTGGTCGGACAACTCGCTCAGCCCCTTGTCGGTGAGGGAGATCGCGTCGCCCGACGACTCGGCCTTGCCCTGCTCGACGAGCGCCGCCGTGGCTGCCTGCCCCGCAGCCACCGTCACACCGAGATGCGCGGCGATCATCTCCGCGGTGACCTGCTTCTTCAACCGCACCGTCTGCAGCAGCGCCAACTCGTCGACATTGCCCGCGAAGGCCATCGCTCACTCCCACCCGCCCCCGAAGGAGCCGTTCCGCGCGGACTCACCGCCGCGCACCGTGCCCGGGTCCGGACGAACCCGCCGCCCAATTCTGCCCCGGCCACGATCCACGCGCGGTCGTCAGCCCCGACAGCGCGACGGGGAACCCCCCTCGTGGGAGCCCACGCGGACGACGACCCGACCGCCGAGAACTCGTGAATTCGGTGTGCAGACAGAGGATTCCGCGATACCGCACCGGCACAGTGGGTCCCGGACCGCGATCAGGGTTCGAGCACCGCACCGGCACCGAGGGTGGCGGCCCGCGAGGTGTCCTTCAGTTCCACTCCCGAGCGGCCCAGGCGGCGCGCCCCGTCCACCAGACCGGTGACCACGCGGGCGGCCTGCACGTAGCCGAGTCCCTCGGGCGGATGGATGTTGGAGATGCAGTTGCGGTCGGCGTCGGTCCGGCCCGGCTGCGGCCGGTGTGTCAGGTAGACACCGAGGCTGTCGGCCACCGACAGGCCCGGCCGCTCCCCGATGAGCAGCACCAGGGTCGTCACCCCGAGCGCATCACCGATGTGATCGCCCAGCGCGACACGCGCCTGGGTGGCGACCACCGGCGGGGCGAGCGTGTAGTGCTGCGGCAACTCCGCCGCGATCGCGGCCAGCAACGGTGCCCCGTGCTCCATCAGGGCCCGCGGCGACAGTCCGTCCGCGAGGACGAACCCCACGTCCGCCCCCGTCCGGGACACCGTGTCGAGATCCGCGGGGGTACGCCCCAGGTCGGGGCGGCGCAGATACTCGCCGCGGTCGGCGGCGCAGCTGCGCACCACCGCCGGCTCCCCGAGTCCGACCTCGCGCACCGCCGCGGTGAACGCCGCGACGTCCAGCGGCAGGTGCACCGCGTCGCGCGCCGCGGCGTGCGCGACCCGGAACTCGAGGACACGGCGGGTCGGCAGGGCATCCCCCGCCCGGCCGAGACCGATCCGCGATTGCGTGGTCGATCGCAGTTCGCTCCACGGATCCCGCGGATCCTCTCGGGTCGCGGCGGCGTCCCCGGCGCTCATCGCACACCCGCCAGGGCGCGCAGCGGCGAACCGTCCAGGTCGACGGGCAGTACCCGTCCGCCGTCGTCGACCATGCCGAGGCGTTGCAGCCACGCGTCGAACTCGGGGGCCGGGCGCAATCCGAGCACTCGCCGCACGTACAGCGCGTCGTGGAACGACAGGCTCTGGTATCCGAGCATGACGTCGTCCGCACCGGGGACCGCGATGACGAAACCGACCCCCGCCGCGCCGAGCAGGGTGAGCAGGGTGTCCATGTCGTCCTGGTCCGCCTCGGCGTGGTTGGTGTAGCACACGTCCACACCCATCGGCAGGCCGAGCAGCTTGCCGCAGAAGTGGTCTTCGAGACCGGCCCGGATGATCTGCTTGCCGTCGTAGAGGTATTCGGGGCCGATGAACCCGACGACGGTGTTCACCAGCAGCGGCTGCAGGTCGCGTGCCACGGCGTAGGCGCGGGCTTCGAGGGTCTGCTGGTCGACCGGGCGCCCGCCGGTGCCCAGGTGCGCACCGGCACTCAACGCCGACCCCTGACCGGTTTCCAGGTACATGACGTTGTCCCCGACCGTGCCACGCCCGAGCTCCCGGCCAGCGGCGTTCGCCTCGCGCAGCAACCCGATGTTCACGCCGAAGCCGGAATTCGCGCCCTCGGTCCCGGCGATGGACTGGAACACCAGATCGACGGGTGCTCCTTCCTCGACGAGTCCGAGCGTCGTCGTCACGTGCGAGAGCACGCACGACTGCACCGGGATGTCGAACCGCTGCCGGATCTCGTCGAGCAGATGGAGCAGTTCCGCGGTGGCCCGCGGCGAGTCGGTGGCGGGGTTGATGCCGATCACCGCGTCGCCGCAGCCCATGAGCAGTCCGTCGAGCGTGGCGGCGGCGATACCCCGCGGGTCGTCGGTGGGATGGTTGGGTTGCAACCGCGTCGACAACCGACCCGGCGTCCCGACCGTGGTGCGGAACGCCGCGGTGACCGTGACGGCGCGGGCGACGGCGATCAGATCCTGATTGCGCATGATCTTGCTGACGGCCGCCACCATCTCCGGAGTCAGCCCCGGGGAGACGGCTGCGAGGTGCTCGGCGGCGTCGGGCCGGGCCGCGGTCTCGAGCAGCCGGTCGCGCAGGCCGCCGACCGTCAGATGCGCCACCGCCCGATAGGCGTGCCGGTCGTGCGAGTCGATGATCAGCCGCGTGACCTCGTCGTCCTCGTACGGCACCACCGGCTCGTGCAGGAAGGTGTCGAGCGGCAGGTCCGCCAGCACCCACTGCGCGGCGGCCCGCTCGGCGTCCGATTCGGCGGCGCACCCGGCCAGTTCGTCACCCGAGCGCAGCGGTGTGGCCTTGGCGAGCAGTTCCACGAGACCCGCGAAGGTGTAGGTGGTGCCGGCCAGATGCTGGGTATAGGTCGTCATTCGAGTTCCGCCTCCGCCTTCGCCAGGGCCGCGAACTCCTCGTCCGGGGAGTTGGCGACCAACCGATCGCCGCAGGTGCGATCTAATATTCTATGAGAGCTGCTGTGCTGGCAGTACCCATCCCGCGGATCCCTTCCGCAAGGTCCGCTTCTCGAGATGTGCGCGCGACTCCGTGTGGAAGTCGGCGCCGTCGTGATGCGCACCGAGGTGGCCGGCGGCATTCGGATCTGTCGACGACATCTTTGCACTTCTTCGAACTTCGGACGGAGCCGCTCCGGTCGGGCACGTCGAGTGTACTGCTGCGGAGCGGCGGTGAGCGCGGAGTGCACCGGAGGTCGCGCCCCTCCGGGAGGGACCGGTCGCGCATACGGACCGGGCGCGAAGAGCACCCACGACGGCGCGAACGGTCATGCGGGACCTGCCTGGGAACTACACCTGGCGGGCGGTTCCCGGCACCGGGCACACGTCGTCGGCCTCGGCCACGATCGGCGATGTTGCCGCCGGCCCCGGTCGGGCACCGTCGGCCCAGTCGCGACCGAGCACCACCGGGGCGCCGTCGAGGTCGGCGAGTTCGGTCGGGGTGAATGCGCCACCGCGGCTGAGAAAACGCACACCTTCGGGTGATTCGAGGCTGAAACCGGAGCCGCGTCCGGGGACCACGTCGAGGACGAGTCGGGTGTGCTTCCACGCCGCGAACTGCGACCCGGAGATCCACACGGGCACCGCGTCGCGACCGTCGGGCAGATCCGGCGCGGTCTCGCCGGCCGCGAGCCGCAGGTCCAGGACGCCGAGCAACACGTCCCGGTCACCGACCAGGAACTCCCCCTGCGGGTAACACATCGGTGCGGAGCCGTCGCAGCAGCCACCGGACTGGTGCAGCATCAGCGGCCCGTGACGGTCGGCGAGTGCGCGGAGCAGATCGGCGGCAACGACGGTCGTCACGACTCGAAGGGGTACGGACATGTACTTCGGCCTCCCGCGACTCGAGCGAGTGTATCGCTCGTCTCCCTCGATCGAGCCGGCGATACATTCGCTCGGGGTGTGATGGATGGGCCGGCGCCCGCCGCGTCGGTCACGACGCGACGGGCGCCGGAGTCGGGATCAGAAGAAGCCCTGGGCCTTCGGCGCGTAGGACACCAGGAGGTTCTTCGTCTGCTGGTAGTGGTCGAGCATCATGTGGTGGTTCTCGCGGCCGATGCCCGACTGCTTGTACCCACCGAACGCGGCGTGCGCCGGGTACTGGTGGTAGGTGTTCGTCCACACGCGACCGGCCTGGATCGCACGACCGGCCCGGTATGCGACGCCGCCGTCGCGAGACCACACACCGGCGCCGAGACCGTACAGGGTGTCGTTGGCGATGGAGATCGCGTCGTCGAAGTCGCGAAACGAGGTGACGGACACGACGGGGCCGAAGATCTCCTCCTGGAAGATCCGCATCGCGTTGTCGCCCTGGAAGATCGTCGGCTGCACGTAGTAGCCGCCCGACAGGTCGCCACCGAGATCGGCGCGCTCACCACCGGTGATGACCTTGGCACCTTCGCTCTTGCCGATCTCGATGTACGACAGGATCTTCTCGAGCTGGTCGTTGGAGGCCTGCGCACCGATCATCGTGTCGGTGTCGAGCGGATCGCCCTGGCGCACCGCCTTGGTACGGACCGCGGCGAGCGACAGGAAGTCGTCGAAGATGTCCTGCTGGATCAACGACCGCGACGGGCACGTGCACACCTCGCCCTGGTTGAGCGCGAACATGGTGAATCCCTCGAGCGCCTTGTCCTGGTAGTCGTCGTCGGCGGCGAGGACGTCGGAGAAGAAGATGTTGGGGCTCTTGCCGCCCAGTTCCAGGGTGACGGGAATCAGATTCTGCGACGCGTACTGCATGATCAGCCGGCCCGTGGTGGTCTCACCGGTGAACGCGATCTTGCGGATGCGGGGGCTCGACGCGAGCGGCTTACCGGCCTCCACACCGAAGCCGTTGACGATGTTGACCACGCCCGGGGGCAGCAGGTCACCGATGATCGAGATCAGGTGGAGGATCGATGCGGGGGTCTGCTCGGCCGGCTTGAGGACGACCGCGTTGCCGGCGGCCAGCGCGGGCGCAAGCTTCCACACCGCCATGAGGATCGGGAAGTTCCACGGGATGATCTGGCCGACGACGCCCAGCGGCTCGTGGAAGTGGTAGGCGACGGTGTCCGAATCGATCTCCGAGAGCGATCCCTCCTGGGCGCGGATGGCTCCCGCGAAGTAGCGGAAGTGGTCGATCGCGAGGGGAATGTCGGCGTTGAGGGTTTCGCGGATCGGCTTGCCGTTGTCCCACGATTCGGCGAGCGCGATCGATTCGAGGTTCTCCTCGATACGGTCGGCGATCCTGTTGAGGATCAGGGCGCGCTCGGCAGGCGAGGTCTTACCCCAGGCCGGTGCGGCGGCGTGCGCCGCGTCGAGAGCGAGTTCGACGTCCTCCTCGGTGCCGCGGGCGACCTCGGTGAACACCTGCCCCGTCACGGGGGTGACGTTCTCGAAGTACTGCCCCTTCACCGGGGGAACCCACTGGCCGCCGATCCAGTTGTCGTACCGCGACTGGAAGGACATGAGTGCGTCGGGTGAGCCGGGGCGGGCGTACACGGTCATGGTGCATCTCCTACAGCGTCGAGCATCCGGTATGTGATGCGGGACACTACGGACGCGGACGTTGCAACTACGTTGCGAGCTGCCCGTCCAACCGGTCCAGTTTCGCTTTCACCTGCGTGAACTGCGGCGATACCGGATCGAGCGTGCTCAGGTAGGCGGTCCACGCCGCGATGTCGTCGCGTCCGTGAACCGACGACGTCCACCGCGCGAGCAGCTGTTCGTCGCCGTCGCGCAGGAGCGCCGCCTGCACCCGGGTGCGCAGGTCGTCGCGGATCTCCTGGACACCCGGCGCGTCGGAACCGGGCAGGACCGGGCCCGAGTACCGGCGCACCGCGCCGGCGGTGTCGCCCCGGTCGAGGGCCGCACGCACCTCGGCTACGTCGGTGACGAACTCGGTGAGCAGACGATACGGACGCGACCCGAGGTGTTCGGGCCCGAGCACCTTCCGCAGACGGGACATCTCGGCGCGGATCGTGACGGAATCGAGTTCCGCCTCGTCGAGGAGCACCGCGAGCTGGTCGGAGGTCAGCCCCTCCGGGTGATCGGCGAGGATCAGCAGGATCTCGGCGTGCCGCTGCGAGAGTGTGGTGCGGCGACCGTCCAGGTGCACGGTGGGTCTCCCGGCACCGAACGTCTCGACCCGGGCGGACGGCGACGGGAACAGATGCGGAGAGGTGATCAGGTGCAGTCGCAGCTCCGCTTCGGCCGCCGCCACCGTCGCGCGCACCAGCTGCAGCACCTCCGGCGCGGCGACCCTGGGGCCACCGGTGATGTCGATCGCCCCGAGGATCCGTGCACTGATCGGATCGTGGACCGGACCCGCGGAACAGCTCCACTCGTGGACCGTGCGATTGAAGTGCTCGGCACCGAATATCTGCACCGAATGATCCAGCGCCAGAGCAGTTCCGGGCGCATTCGTGCCGACCGCGTCTTCGCTCCAGTCGGCACCCTCGACGAAGTTCATCGTCAGTGCGCGGTCACGCGCGCCGTGATCGCCCTCGACCCAGAGCAGTCGTCCGCGCTCGTCGCTGATCGCGACGAGGAGCCCGGCGTCGGCACCGTCGTCGACGAGGAGTTTGCGGACGACCGGCCTGATCAACCCCATCGGGTGCCCCGCTCGGTACTGTTCGAGATCGACGCCGGTGAGCAGACCCGGCTGATCGACCACGTCGGGATCCACCCCGCGGTGGAGGCTGCGCAGCCAGGAGTCGCGGACCACGGACCGCACGTGGTCGATACGTCGCTCCCCCAGCGCACCGACGAAGGTGTCGTGCGCGCGGGACACCCGCCGCGCATGCGCAGCGGCGTCGTCGCCCGGGCGCAGCGCCACCCAGGGGTTCGCCCACACGCCGCTCGTCGCGGTGTCGGTCGTCGCGGATCCGACGTGATCGGTCATCTACCGGGGACCTCCTTGCCGATACTGTAGTCCGGATCACACCGCGGGTGGGCGGTCAGGTCCCGTGATCAGTGCACTCGGCGGAACGGCGAGCCGTCACCACCGCCCCGCGACGCGGTGGGCCAGCATGACCGCGGTCGCGTGCGGACCGCGACTCGGTACCTGCGGGAACACCGAGGTGTCCACGACACTCAACCCCTCGATCCCGCGGACGCGGCACCGGTCGTCGACGACCGCCCCGTCGTCGTCACCCATGCGGCACGTACTCGACAGATGCACGGACGTGCCCAGGTGCGCGGTCAGCCAACGGTCGTCCGGTCCGCCGGGTGCCGCGGCGTCCGGGTCGATGCTGCCGACGTCGAGTACGTCCCCCATCCGGGCGAGCACCTCCACGGCCGCGCGGACACCGGCGCGCAGATCGTCGCGGTCGGCGGGATCGGCGAGATACCGCTGGTCGAGTGTCGGCGGAGCAGACGGATCGTGCGGGTCGAGCACGATCCGTCCGCGGCTGCGGGGCCGGGTGAGCACCACCCCCAGCACCGGATCGTGCACCCCGCTGCCCGGGACGGCCGACCCGAACGGCACGGTGTACGGACGCAGTTCGACGGGACCGGTGTGGAGCACCGTCTCGAGCAGCGCCGACCCCGGCGGCCGCTGCTGCGCGGTTCGGTAGCGGTAGCGGATCGTCACCTCCGGATGATCGCTGGAGCTTCCCCCCACCCCCGGCAGGTCGTGCCGCACCTCGATGCCGAGCCGACGCAGTTCGTCGGCGGGTCCGATGCCCGACAGCATCAGCAGTTGCGGCGAGCAGACGGCGCCCGCACACAGAACGACGTGGTCGGCATCGACGCGGTGGACCGCGCCCCGCCGGTCGGCGACGTCGACGCCGCGCGCTCGGCCCCGGGCGACGACGATCCGGAGCACGCGGTGATCCGCGGCGACCGTCAACTGCGGCCGGCCGAGCGCCGGCTGCAGATGCGCCCGTCCCGGTCCGGTGCGCACACCGTCGCGGACGTTGAGCGGGACCCGGCCCACCCCGTCCGGGCCCGGCGCGTTCAGGTCGTCGACCACGGTGTGCCCCACCGCGGCGGCGGCATGGAAGGATCCGGACACCGGCTGCAACCGCTCCCACGACACCCGTGACACGGGGATCGGCCCGGCGTCACCGTGTTCGCGACCGCGGAAGTCCGCGTCGGTCTCGATCTCCCGGAACGAAGGCAACACCCTCTCGTACGACCAGGAGTGGGGCCACGAGTCGAGATCACGGTCGCGGGCACGCACGAAATAGGCACCGTTGACGGCCCCGGAACCGCCGAGCACCCGGCCGCGGGAGACGACGGTCGCTGCGCCCGGCGACAGCCGCGTCGGGTAGGTCGACGTCCACTCGCTGCCCGGCCCCACCGGAACCGTTGCCACATCCAGGATCTCGTCGGGCACGTCGTCGAGCGACGGAAATCCTCGGCCGGACTCGATCAGGAGAACGGACCGGTCGGGATCGTCGCCGAGCCGTGTCGCGACCACACTGCCGCAACTGCCCCCGCCGACCACGACGACGTCGGCCCGCCGGGGCAGCACGTCAGAGCCTGATGTCGGGAACCAGCGCGGACACGTCACGCGCGTCGATCGCGCCCTTCCACAGTCCCGTGCCGTAGGCGGCGTCGTCGAGCCGCTTCAGCAGCACGTACCGCAGCGGTCCGAGTCCGTCGACGTCCCGGTGCCCCCACCAGTCCCACAGTCCCTCGGCCACAGCGAAGGCCACGACGGCACGCCGGATCCTCCGCGAGAACAGTGCACCCACGAACGTCACCGGCCAGTAGTGGCGACACACCGCCGACGCCACCTGCCACAGTCCCCCCGCGAATCCACGCGCGGTGAGCGCGAGAGCGATACGGCTGGGCCGGTCGAGTTCGGTGAACATGCGGCGCACCCGCAGCAGGGTCACGATCTGGGTGAGCACCGCGGCGACCACCCCGATGCGGGTGAACGTCGCGAGCGCCGCGCACCCGAGGAGCGTCCACAGCGACATCGCCATCGGCGGCACCGACCCGGCGTGCCTCGCCGCCAGCGGGGCTGCACCGGTGCCGTAGAAAGCTTTGCGTGTCAACCAGTTCCGGAATCGGATGCGGTGGTCGTGTGCGACCTGCGAGACCGGTTCGTATCGCAGTCGCCAGCCGTCGGACTGCAACCGCAGGCACAGGTCGACGTCCTCGGCGACATGCAGCGCCTCGTCGAACCCACCCGCGTCGACGACCGCGGCACGGCGCACGAGCATCGCGGCACTGGGCACGTACGAGACGGGGCTGCCCGCGACCACCGCCGACTCGCGTCGCCCCAGGTCCAGCGACGACCGGGTGTGCTCGTACCGTGCCAGTGCCCCGGTGTCGGGTTCGAGCGCGATGATGCGCGGCGCGGCCAGCACGACCGCGGGGTCGGAGAAATGCCCGAGCAACGCCTCGAGCCACCCGAGCCGCGGAACGACATCCGAATCGAGAAACGCCACGAACTCGGTGTCCGCCACCCTCATCCCCGCGTTGCGCGCCGCGGCGGGCCCTCGGGGAACCTCATGGCGGATCACGGTGACGTGCCCCGCCTCCGGCGCCTCGACCGGGGACGCGGACCCGTCGTCGACGACGATCACGCGATGCCCCTGCAACACACCCAGCAGCCGTCGCAGGCCCGCCTCGTTGTCCTTGACCGGGACGACGACGGTCACCTCCGACATCGACGGCAACGCTGCGGGTCGTGGATGCCCGATGCCGGAGTCGAGAAGCCTGCGCGCGACCACCGCGGTCTGCGAGTCGACGACCTCGAGGTAGTCGTCGTCGATCATCGTCGCGGCGACCGGCGCGAGCTTGAGCATGCGGGTCGGGGACCCCCCGATGAGGACACGTCCGGCAGCGAAGCGACGGACACGCGGATCGATCCGCACCTTGAACCCGTCGGGGAGCCGGGCCCGTCGGGTCCTGGTCACGGTGGGTGCACTCGCCTGACTCACCGAAGTCGTCCTTCCGTTCCCGGTTGCCAGCGAGCAACCTGCTCGCTCGCCTGCTCCACGAGGCGGGCGAACAGGCGCGCCCCCTCGGCTGCGGTGGCCTCGCGGGGGTCGCCCAGAATGCCACTCTCGGACACCGCGACGATACCGGCTTCCCGCAGTCGCGGCATCAACGTCGCGATCGGTTCGGTTGCGCCTTCCACGGCTCGGGACATGTCCACCGTCTCCGGCGCCAGGTGCAGCATCAGGCCGGTCTCGGTACGTCCGGCATGTGGGTCGCCGCCGGGCACCGCGCACGCGAGCCACGCCGCGTCACGCCCCTCGTAGCGCAGCAGCGACACCGCTTCCGCCAGCGGACGGCCGTTGCCGCCGTGGCCGTTGACGAACAGCACCCGTCGCGCCCACCGGCACGCCGACCGCCCGTACTCGACGATCAGCGACTTCGTGGCCTCCGCACCGATGGACACGGTGCCCGCGAACGCCTCGTGCTCACCGCTGGACCCGTACGGCAACGCGGGCGCGAGCACCGTGCCGGGCAGCGCCGCGGCGACGGCCCGGGCGATCCGGGTGTCCGTGTCGAGGGGAAGGTGGGGGCCGTGTTGTTCGAAGGCACCGATGGGTACGACGACCGTCCACCGGTCGCGTTCGACGTCCGGCCAGTGGGCTGCGGTCAGGTCCCGGGTCACCGGTCCGATGCTAGGGGTTGGGGGCGTGCCCGACGCAACCCGGGCGGTGGACCCGGGACGGTGGCCGAGGGAGCACGGCGCTATGTTTCCGACGTGCAGATCGAACCCCGCCCGTTCGACGATCCCGACGTCCGATCGCTCGTCGACGAGGTGCAGGCCGAATACGTGCGTCGTTACGGTGGCCCCGACGAGACCGTGCTCGTTCCCGGCGAATTCGCCGCGCCGACCGGCGCGTTCCTGCTCGCTCACGTGCACGGCCGGCCGGTGGGGATCGGCGGGTGGCGCTCCCCGACCCGCGCCCACGGACTGCGCGACGGCGACGCCGAGATCAAACGCATGTACGTGCGCGCCGATGCTCGACGCCGGGGCATCGCCCGTCGCATCCTGGAGGCGCTCGAGCGGTCCGCCTCGGAGTCGGGGCGCAGCCGGATGGTGCTCGAGACGGGAACCGCGCAACCCGAGGCGATCGCGATGTACGAGACGGCCGGATACACGCCGATGCCCGAGCGCTACGGTCGGTACGCGGACGAACCCTCGTCGCTGTACTACAGCAAGGAGTTGCCGCCGATCCGGCGGGCGACCGACACCGACCTGCGTGTGCTGCAGGAGATCGAGCGATCCGCCGGGCTCGTCTTCGCCGAGATCGGCATGGATGCGGTCGCCGAGGACGAGCCGCCGACTCCGGACGAACTGCGCGCGCACCTGGGGCGGTGCTGGGTGTGGCACGACGGCGACGACCGTGCGGTCGCGTATCTGATACTGGACGTCGTGGACGGTGCCGCCCACATCGAGCAGGTGTCGGTGCACGCCGATCATGCGCGGCGCGGACTCGGACGCGCGTTGATCGAGCACGCCGCCGGTTGGGCCCGCGACCACGGATACCCGCATCTGACGCTCACCACCTTCCGGGACGTCGCGTGGAACGCGCCCTACTACACGCGCCTCGGGTTCACCGTCGTCGACGACGCGCGGCTCACTCCGGGGCTGCGTCGTCTGCTCGCGGAGGAGAGCGCTCGCGGGTTCGCGTCGTGGCCGCGGGTGGCGATGCGGCGCCCCCTCTGACCCGTGCGCACTTCTGGTAGCCCCCACTACCATAAGTGCGCACGGGTGCCGATCGCCCGGGCCGCATCGTGGCCCTCGACGATCGCCGCGTGCAGGCGGCGCGGGGTCACCGCATCGCCGACCCGGACCACCGGAACATCCACCTGCGACAGTGCTTTCCACAGGTCGTCGACGGGTTCCTGGTGCGTCGCGACGACCACCGCGTCGACGATCGTCTCGTCGACCCTGCCGGTGGGATGGTGCGCGAGAGACACCGCGACAGCACCGTCGGCGTCGTCGCGCACCGCGGTGACGGCGACGTCGGTGACCAGGTCGATCCGTTTCGCGTGCGCGCGACGGAGCCAACCGTCCATGTCGAGTGTCAGGCCGAGGTCCTGCCCGACGATCATGCCGGGGGTGCAGACGGTGACGACGCACCCGCGGTCGGCGAGGAATTCCGCGACGGACGTGGCCTGGTGGAAACCGAGTTCGTCGACCACGAGAACGCGGCCGTGCACGCCGACCCGCTCGTCGAGGACGTCCCGCACGTCCACGACGTGGTCGGAGCGTCCCGCCCAGTCGGGGCGGCGTGGACGCGCACCCGTCGCGACGATCACCGTGTCGGGTCGCAGCGACCGCACCGCGTCGACGTCGGCGGCGGCACCGACCCGCACGTCGACCCCCAGCCGTCGACAGTGCGCGTCGAGACTCGTCACCGCACCGAGCAGTTCGCGGCGGTGCGGGGCACGTGCCGCGGTGCGGATCTGTCCCCCGGTGACGGTATCGCGTTCGAGAAGGGTGACGGCGTGGCCGCGTTCGGCAGCGGTCGCCGCAGCCTGCAGCCCGCCCGGCCCTCCGCCGACCACCACGACCCGCCGCGGTGACACCGGGTCCGGGACGGGGCCCTCGCGACCGGCCGTCGCGTTGACCGCGCAGCCGATCCACCTTCCCAGCCCGACCCGCCCGATGCACTCCTGGTTGCAGCCGATGCACGGGCGCACCCGATCGTCGCGGGCGGTCACGGTCTTCGATGCGAAGTCCGGGTCGGCGATCTGTGCGCGGACGGCACCGACGAGATCGCACACCCCCTCGGCGAGGGCGGCGCGCACCTGGTGGGGACGGGTGAACCGACCGACCCCGACGACGGGCAGCGACACCGCGGCGCGGATCGCCGCGGGCACGAACAGGGAGTAGCCGTGCGGTGTGGACATCGGTGCCTCGACGAGGTGCAGGGTCTCGGTGGCGACCCCGACGGAGGTGTTGAGGTAGTCGACGTGCCCGGAGTCCTCGAGCAGACGCGCGACGCCCACCGCATCGTCGATGTCGATGCCGCCGTCGGTGCCGTCGTGCCCGCTCAGCCGAACCCCCACGACCCGGTCGGGGCCGAGTGCCGCGCGGACGGCGGCGACGACCTCGAGCAGTGCCCGCGCCCGCCCGGTGAGGTCGCCGCCGTAGCCGTCGGTGCGGGTGTCGGTTCCCGGCGCGAGGAACGCCCGGAGGATCGATGCCTGCGAGCACTGGATCTCGACGCCGTCGAACCCGCCGTCGACGCACCGGTACGCGACCTCCGCGTACGCGTCGACGAGTTCGGCGATCTCGGCGGTGTCGATCGCGTGCGGCACCTCCCGGAACAGCGGGTCGGGGTCGGGCGACGGCGCCCACAGCACTCCCCGCGTGTACATCGAACTGCCCTGCGCACCGTTGTGGTTGAGTTGCGCCAGAATGCGCGTGCCGTGCCGATGCACCGCCGCGGTGAGTCTCCGGTATCCGGGAAGCACCGCATCGTCCCAGCCCCGGATGAGTTTCTCGTACGGGCGGTCCGACGGGTGGACGGTGTGTTCCTCGGTGACGATCAGCGCCGCACCTCCGCGGGCGCGTGCCTCGTAGTACGCGATGTGCCGGTCGGTGACCGTGCCGTCGGCGGAGAAGTTCGTCAGGTGGGCGGGAAACACCATCCGGTTGCGCAGCGTGACCGGGCCGAGCCGCAGACCGTCCCGCGGCTCGACACCGGTCGTCGTCTGCGCCACCCGATCAGACCTTCGAGTTCCCCTGGTCGAGGGCCATCTGGCTGCCGGTGATGGTCTTCGCACCGTCACCGGCGAGGAACAGCACAGCGTTGGAGATGTCGTCGGGGTCGGCGATGGGCTTCTCGGTGAGGATCGGCACGAAGCTCGGTCCCCACGACGGGTGCTTCTCGAACAGTTGCAGGACGCTGACGTCGGTTCCCATCGGGGTGTCCACCCCGTACGGATGGATGGAGTTGACTCGGATGTTGAACTCGCCCAACTCCTTCGCAGCCGCCTGGGTGAGTCCGACGAGGCCGAACTTCGCGGCCGCGTAGTTCGCCTGTCCGGGCATCGCCTTCAGCCCGGCGACCGAGCTGACGACGATGATCGACCCACCGTTTCCGGCGTCGATCATGGCGGGGGCAGCTGCCTTGAGGGTCTTGAACACGCCGGTGAGATTGATGTCGATCAGCTCCTCGAACTGATCGTCGGGCATCTCCCAGAAGCGGTTCCAGGTGCAGATTCCGGCGTTGGCGACCACGACGTCGAGCCGACCGAACTGGTGCACGCCCTCGTCGACGACGGCCTTCAGCGCGGCACTGTCGCGGACGTCGGCGACGCGAGCGATGATCTTTCCGCCGGCTTCTTCGACCAGCCGGACGGTTTCGTCGAAGTCCTCCCCGGTGGCCTGCGTGTAGGTGGTGTAGTCGGAGACGGGGCGGGCGATGTCGACGCCGATGATCGAGGCGCCTTCCCGCGCGAACCGCAGCGCGTGGTTGCGCCCCTGCCCTCGAGCGATACCGGTGATGAAGACGACCTTGCCGTCGAATTCGCCCATGTGTGCGGCCCTTCTCTCACGTTCGGAACATGCCGGACTGGAACACGTTGCATATTGCCATCACGCTACATCGAGACGGCAAGGTCGTGTCCCATCCGGATCGCATCCCGCACCGTGCGCGGAGCCACACAGTCTCCGATCGAGACCGTTCCGGGACCGCACAGCGAACGATCGGGGAGACGCGGCCCGCAGTCGACGAGCACCGCGCCGGCGACACGCGTCCGCGCACCGGAGACCCGATCCTCGAGCACCACCCCGTCGGCCGCGACCGTCACCGGGCGCACCCCGAGGTGGCGAATCACCCCCGCACGCTGCAGCCGAGTGTTCGCCCCGACGAGATCCCCCGTGGGCGCCAGCCGCGATCCCGCGATCGGGTCCGGTGTCGCGTAGTGCACCTCACGACCGTCCGCCGCGAGACGTTCGGCCACACCCACCGCGATCGGCCCGCCCGACGGATCCCACACCACGACACACGCACCGGGAACTCCGTCCGACAGGTCGCGCGGATCCATCCGCACACCTCCCGCCTCCACGCCGAACGAAGGCGGCCGGGGCACACTGCCGACCGCGACGACCACATCCGTGCCCGACGCACCAGCCGACGCGACGTCCGACGCACCGAGCGTCACCCGGGTGCGCACGTCGACGCCGAGTGCGCGGCACCGCGCGGTCGACCAGTCGAGCAACGCTCCGTATCCGGTGGCGCGTGCCGACCCGCCCGTGCGGGCCTCGCGCTCGACGAGGGTGACGCGGTGTCCCCGCTCGGCGAGCACACGCGCCGCCTCGAGGCCGGCCGGTCCGGCGCCGACGACGAGCACGTCGCGCACCCGCGCGGGATCCGGCGGCCGCGGCGCGCCCTCGCGTCCCGCCTCCGCGTTTGCCGTGCACCCGACCGGCGGGTTGCGGAAGTCCCGGACCAGGCATCCCTGATTGCAGCGCACGCACGGCCGCGGCTCCCGCCCCGCCCGCACCGCACCGACCAGATCGGGGTCGGCGATCTGCGCGCGGGTCATCTCCACGAGGTCGCACACCCGCCCGTCGAGGAGTCGACGCGCGTGTGCGGGTTCGACGACACCGCCCTGCACCGCGACGGGCACGGTCCCGCCGACGGCGCCGCGCATCGTCCGGCAGAGTTCGTCGTTGTGACCGGCCGGGGTGTGCGCATCGGGCCGGTAGGTCTCGGGGGTGAACGGTCCGCCGCGCACCACCGTGAGCAGGTCCACCGTCGGAGCGACCTCCCGCGCCACCTCCGCCGCGTCCGCCGGTGTGATTCCGCCCCACGGCGCGTTCTCGTCGCAGCTCAGCCGCAGCGCGAGGATCCGGCCGGGACCGAGTGCGTCGCGCACCGCCGCGAGGACCTCGCGCAGCAGCAGCACGCGGTCGGTGCCGTACCGGTCGTCGCGCCGGTTGGTCAGACCCGACAAGAACTGGCGCAGCAGCGAGGTCGGCCCGGCGTCGAGTTCGACGCCGTCCGTTCCGGCATCCGCGGCCATCTGCGCGGCCGCACGGAATCCCGCTGTGACGGCAGTGATCTCGCCGACGGTCATCTCCATCGGGAGTTCTCGACCCACGGGATCCGGGACGCGCGACGGCCCCCACAGAGGCGCCTGCGTCCACGCACTCGACCCCTGCAGTCCGGTGTGTCCCAGACCCGCGAGGACGAGCGCACCGTGCACGTGGCAGCGCCGAGCGATCCGGGACCATCCCGGTCCGCACCGCTCGGCGAGCGGGGCCCGCTCGTACGGGTGGTCGAGGCCGTGCACCGACGCGATCTCGGTGACGACGATCCCCGCACCCCCCGCCGCGCGCCGCGCGTAGTACGCGACGTGACGGTCGGAGAACGCGCGCCCCTCAGCGAGATTCGTCTCGTGTGGGCCGAAGATGACCCGTGACGGAGCGGTCCGCCCGGCGAGCGTGACCGGCCCCGTCAGCGTGTGCGTCATCGTCCCGTGTCAGACCCCGAGATCGCGGCGGAAGCCCTCGGGCACGATCACGTCGTCGCGCGTCAGTTCGTGGATCGAGGTCTTGCCCAGCCCCATGAGCGCCGAACCGATTCCGCCGCTGAGGATGTCGAGCACGTTCTCGACTCCGGCCTGACCGTTGGCGGCGAGACCCCACAGGTAGGCACGGCCGATCATCACGGCCTTCGCGCCGAGCGCGAGCGCTTTGACGACGTCGCTGCCACGCCGGATCCCACCGTCGAGGAGCACCTCGACGTCGTTGCCCACCGCGTCGGCGATCGCGGGCAAGGCCCGGATCGGCGCGGGGGTGCCGTCGAGGTTGTTGCCACCGTGGTTCGACACCGAGATCGCCGTGACACCGGCGTCGACGGCCCGCTTCGCGTCGTCGACACGCATGACGCCCTTGAGCACGAACGGTCCGTCGCCCCACTGCTCGCGCAGCCACGCGACATCCTCCCAGGTGGGCAGCGGCGTGGTCATCCACTCACCGTATGCACCGAAGAACGTGGGTGCCGTGCCTCCGGGCAGCGTCAGGTTGGGGGTGGTCAGATCCGGGACACCGCCCGACCTGGCCCACTCGAGCAGCCACTGGGGTCGGGTGATGCCCTCCGGCGCGAACTTGACCATCGCCTCGAGGTTCATGCGTTCGGGGATGGCGGGACTACCCCAGTCGCGACCGTTGGAGAACGACCAGTCCAGGGTCATGATCAGGCCCTTGGCACCGGCGGCGCGGGCACGTTCCATGCGCTGGACGAGCACGTCGCGGCTGCCCACCCAGTACATCTGGAACAGGGTCTTGTCGTTGGCGGCGGCGACGTCCTCGATCGACTTGGACGCGAACGAGCTGAGCCCCATCGCGACGCCGCGGGCGGCTGCGGCCCGCGCGACCGCGACCTCGCCGTCGGGGTGCACCGCCTGCACCCCGGTCGGCGAGATCATCACGGGCATCGACACGTCCTGGCCCAGGACGGTCGTGCCCATCTCGCGTTTGTCCGACAGGCCGGCCACGTGCGGCGCGAACCCGAGCTCACGGAACGCGGCCGTGTTGTCGTCGACGGTCAGGCCCGCCTCCGAACCTGCGACCAGCGCGCCGTACACGGACTTGGGCAGCCGCTTGCGGGCGCGCTCCTGCGCGACCGCGACGGTCTCGAACCAGGGGCTTCGAGCCCAGGGGTTCTGCAGCCAGGAGGGCTTGGCCATCGTGTGATCTCTCCTCGGATCTAGAAGCCTGCGAGCGGATTCTCGTCGCAGAACTTGGCGGGGGGTTTGGTCAGCAGCGTCAGCGGCACGGGCGCTGCGGGGGTGCGACGCTCGGCGCGCTTGCCGGTGCGGGAATGATCGACGCTGGACTGAGGGACGGTGCGGTCGGCCTCGAGCGCGGATTGTCCGTGTCCCTGCACGCATTCGGGGTCCGGTCCGTCCATCGGCAGTCCGGTGAAGAACTTCGCGGCCATGCAGCCTCCGCGGCAGGAGTCGAAGAAACTGCAGGAACTGCACGCTCCCGCGGACTGGGGTTCGCGCAGTTCGCGGAACAACTCGGAGTTCTTCCACACCGACGCGAACCCACCGTCGGTGACGATGCTGCCGGCGAGGAAGTTGTCGTGGATCGCGAACGGGCAGGCGTACACGTCACCGACCGGGTCGATCAGGCACACCACGCGGCCGGCACCGCACAGGTTCAGGCCCGGTAGCGCACCGGCACCGTCCGATCCTCCGAAGGCGGACAGATGGAAGAACGAGTCGCCGGTGAGCACGCCCTCACCGTGCGCGACCAGCCATTCGTAGAGCTGACGCTGCTGTTCGTGGGTGGGGTGCAGGTCGTCCCACACGTCCACGGCGCGACCCGACGGGCGCAGCCGCGTGATGCGTAGGGTGGCGCCGTACCTGTCGGCGAGTGCCTTGAACTCGTCGAGCTGGTCGACGTTCTGCCGGGTGACGACGACGGAGATCTTCGCGTCGCGGAAGCCCGCCTCGGACAGGTTCTCGAGCGCACGCACGGCCATCGCGAACGAACCGGGGCCGCGCACGGCGTCGTTGACCTCGGCGGTCGCGCCGTCCAGCGAGATCTGGACGTCGACGTAGTCGGACGCGGCCAGTCGCGCGGCGACCTTCTCGTCGATCCGCACACCGTTGGTGGAGAACTTCACGCCCACCTGGTGTTCGGTGGCGTAGTCGACGAGTTCCCAGAAGTCGGAGCGTACGGTGGGTTCACCGCCGCCGATGTTGACGTAGAACACCTGCATTCGCTGCAACTCGTCGATGATCGACTTGCACTGTTCGGTGGTCAGCTCACGCGGGTCGCGTTTACCCGACGACGACAGGCAGTGCACGCACGACAGGTTGCACGCGTAGGTCAGCTCCCAGGTCAGGCAGATCGGCGCGTCGAGACCCTTCTCGAACTGGTCGACGAGACGGCCGACCCGGGGCGGGGCGGCGGGAGCGGCGGGCGGTTCGAGCAGAGACGTCATAGCGGGGTCCTTGCTGGGTGTGGGCTGTTCGGGCGGCGCAACTCTCAGGCGGGGACGATCATGTGCGAGTCGGCCAGTGTGCGCAGGGCGTGCAGATAGGGCCGTTCGGCGGTCTCGTCCACGCCGTGTGCGCGCAACGCGGCTCGCACCGATTCGTGGTCGCCCAGAGAGCGGACGACGTCGACGATCACGGTGTTCTTCAGGAACGACAGTTTGCGGGTGCCGAAGTGGTAGAGCAACGCCCCGAACGGCTCGGGGCGAAGCGCTACCTGCGGGTGGAGCCGCCAGGTGGCACCCGGGTCGAACGTATCGGTGCTCTTCTTCTCGGGGGACACGTCGATGGCTCCGGGGGCGGTCATGATCAGTACACGCCGCACATGCCGTCGATCGACACCTCTTCGACGAGGGATTCCTCGACCAGCTCGGACTCGATCACCGCGTTGTCACGATCGGACATGCTTCCTCCTCGGTTGGACCCCTGTGCGTTTTCACTGCCACAGCGGGGTTGCACTGTGACTCGGATTACCAATGTAATGGCATCCGGTGCACAATGTCACGCAGGAGGGAACGAATCGCATGCGCAGTCGCCGGAAACCGTCCGCTCGGGTAGGCCGCCGCCCGTCCACCACGAAGGAGAACCTGGCCGCGATCGGGATCGAGTTGTTCACCGACGTCGGATTCGATGAGACGAGCATCGACGACATCGCGGCTGCCGCGGGCATCGCGCGACGCACCTTCTTCCGGTATTTCCCCTCGAAGAACGCCCTGGCCTGGGGCGACTTCGACGGGCATCTCGCCCACATGCGCGCCCACCTGGACGCCGTCGACGACGACCTGCCCCTGAGCCGGGCCCTCACGACCGCGCTGCTGGATTTCAACACCTTTCCCGCCACCGAGACCGCACGGCACCGCGCGCGGATGGAGCTGATCCTCGGCACTCCCGCGTTGCAGGGGTATTCGTCGGTGATGTACCAGGGCTGGCGGGGGGTCATCGCCGCGTTCGTGGCAAAACGGATCGGCGCGGAACCCGACGGCCACATCCCCCGCACCGTCGGCTACCTCATGCTCGGGGTCGCCCTCGCCGCGTACGAGCAGTGGCTCGCCGACCCCGACGCCGACCTCGAAGAACTTCTCACCACCGGAATGCAGGCGGTCACCCGGGGGCTGGACTACTGTGACCCCCACTCCCCCGATTCCACTCCCGGACAGGCCGACCCGTCATGACCGTGCTCGATTCGCTCGCCCCCTGCCCACCCGGTCGTTGGACGCACGACCACGTCACCGTCGAACACGTCGACTCCGGACCATTGACGTTGCGGCGCAGCGACGGCCGACTCCGCGTGACGCACTCGCTGACCCCCGCCGATCTGAGCGAACGGCTCGTCGCGGGCGTCACCGCGTCGGTGCAGGACGCCGACTTCGGCCAGGAGGAATTCGAACTGACGATGGTCGGGCTCGTCCGCTCCACCGTGCCGGGCGCCCTGGACTCGTGGTCCGTCTACTACCGCAATTCTCTGCGCGAACTCCTCGATGGAACAGCAGATTTCGCGCCGATCCATGATCGTGCGGCCGAACTCGTGCGCGGCAGCGTACTCGACCTCGGCTCCTGCTTCGGCTTCCTGCCGCTGCGCCTGGCCGGGGCCGGTGTCCCGGTGACCGCCACCGACATCCTCCCCGGCACCATGCGCCTGCTCGACGCGGTCGCGCCCGAGCTGGGTGTCGCGCTCGAGACCATCGTGTGCGACGCCACGCACGTGCCGGTCCCCGACGGCAGTGCCGACACCGTCACCGCGATCCACCTGCTCGAACACGTCGACGACACGATCGGCGACGCCGTCGTCGACGAGGCACTGCGCGTCGCTCGGGAACGCGTCGTGATCGCGGTGCCGTTCGAGGACGAGGCGACCGCCTGCCACGGGCACGTGCGCACGTTCGATCCCGAGGCGCTGCGCGCGCTCGGCGAACGTACCGGTCGCGACTTCGACGTCGTCGAACATCACGGCGGATGGCTGATCCTCGACGCGTCCTGACGGTCAGATCAGGCCGCGCTTGCTGGCCGCGTACACCGCCTCGGCGCGACGACTCACTCCGAGCTTGCGCATGATGTTGCTGACGTGGAACTTCGCGGTGGTCGCGGAGATGAACAGCTGCTCACCGATCTTCGCGTTCGACATCCCGGAGGCCAGCAGCCTCAGCACCTCCACCTCGCGACCGGTGAGTTGCTCGGCCTGCGCCCCCTGACCGTTGAGGGACCGCACGACCGCCGCGGCACTGCGCGAATCGAACGCGCTCTCACCGCGCGACACCGCGCGGATCGCCCGCACGAGTTCGGTGGTGTCGACGTCCTTGACGACGTAGCCGCGCGCTCCCGCGTGAACGGCGCGCACGACGATCTGCTCGTCGAGGAAGGTGGTGAGCACCAGCACCCCGACACCCGGGTGTGCCGACGACAGTTGCCCGCACAGCGCCAGCCCCTCGTAGTCCGACCCGGCCGACAGTTTCAGATCGAGCAGCACGATGTCGGGGCGCATCCGCTGCACGAGATCGAGGGCCTCGACGTGCGTCGCCGCCTCCCCCACCACCTCGAGGTCCGGCTCACGGTCGAGGATGGTGCGCAGCCCCTGACGCAGGATGGCGTGGTCGTCGACGAGCGCGATCCGCACCGCACTCGACTGGACGTACTGATCCGGCAGGCTCATCGACGCTCTCCCTTACGATCCGGAACAGCGTTGCACTGCACCGGGATACGGACAGTCACCCGCACACCACCGAGTCTTGCACGGCGCACCTCGAGGGATCCGCCGAGTTCCCGCGCGCGGGCCTGCATGTTCGCCAGTCCCCGATGCCGACCGTCGAGGTCGTTCCCCGCGGCGAGGGCGAGCATCACGCGCATCTGCGCGGGATCACCGTCACCGTCGTCCGCGACCGACAGCGATACCCGGTCCTCGTCGTAGACGAGACGAAGGATCGCTCGGGTGGCGTGCGCGTGCACCGCCGCGTTGAACAGGGCCTCACCCGCGATCCGCAGCAGCGAATGCTCGGCTTCACCCGGCAGTTCGACCGGGGTACCGCCGACACGCACCGCGATGTCCAGTTCGCCCGGCATGTGGGCGACACTGAGTTGTTCGAGCATCTCCGGCAACGACGACCGCTCGGCATCCGAGGGATGGTTGAGCGCGTAGATCGCGGTACGCAACTGCTCGACCGCGCGACGTGTCAGTTCCTTGGCCAGGTCGAGTCGTTCCCCGCGTTCCGGGCCGGGAATATCGCTGCGGCACACCTCGATCTGCATGCCGGCCGACAGCACGGCCTGCGTGACGCTGTCGTGCAGTTCCCGAGCGATCCGGTGCCGTTCCTCGTCGAGCGCCTGCTGCCGCTGCGCCGCGCCGAGTTGCCGCTGGGTGAGTGCGAGTTCGCGGAGTGTGGCCTCGAGTTCCTCGTTGCGCGCCTGCAGGTCTGCGGCGGATCGGTTCGCGTCCCGATACGCCTCCTCGGCGCGTTCGAGAAGCAATTGCCCCCGCTGGTAGAGCGCCGAGTTCTGCAGCGCCACCGCGGTCTGGCTGGCGAGGATCGACAGGACGGCGCGATCGGTGGCGTCGAGAGTGCGCGACCTCGGTGTCCACGCCGCGATCGCACCGGTGACTCCCCCGTCGAGAACGATGGGGACGCACGCGTGGTGATCGTCGACCACCGGCGACGTGTCGATGGCGCCGCGCCGGGCCGCATCGAGCATCGCCACCACCTCGTCCGGCAACGGCGGCCCCTGGACGTCGTCGACGAGGAACGGGGTGGCGTCGGGGCCGAGCACCAACCGTCGTGGCCCGGCGTCGGGCAGGGTCCCGTCGGCCAGCGCGAACGCCACCCAGCCCGCACTCAGGTGGGCACGGGCCGCTTCCGCGACGGCGCAGATCAGGGTCTCCGGACCTTCGACGGTCCGCACGAGTGCCCGGGAGATCAACTCCAGGGCGTGCACGACCCGTTCGAGACGCTCGGCGGCGCCGCGGTACTGGGGATAGAACGTCGGCTTGCCCGACCGGAGCCCGGTCAGCGCCGACAGGTCGTGCGCGTTCACAGCGCGACCCGGAACAACTCGAGCATCTGCTCGTGGGTGGCCGGTCGCGGGTTGGTGGCCATGCACGCGTCGTGCAGCGCGCCGTCGGCCAGGCGCGCCAGGTCGTCCTCCCGCACCCCCAACCGACGCAGGCCCCGCGGCACCCCCACCTGCCGGGCCAGATCGTCGACGCGGCCCGCGACGGCGGCGACGGCGGCGTCGGCGGGTCCGTGGGCCTCCTCGAGTCCGAGGGTGGCGGCGATCTCGACGAACGGTGCGGGATCTGCGGCGCCGTTGAAGCGGATGACGTGTGGGAGCAGCACGCCGTTCACCACGCCGTGCGGCAGGTCCAGCAGTCCCCCCACCTGATGGCTCATGGCATGGGTGGCACCGAGGATCGCGTTGGTGAACGCCAACCCTGCTTCCAGGCTGGCCTGGGCCATCGTGGCCCGGGCCGGCATGAACATCGGCTCGTCGATGGTGCGGACCAGGGTGCCGGTGACCATGCCCACCGCCCTCAGCGCGTGGTGGTCGGTGAGCGGATTGTGAGCGCGGGACACGAACGCCTCGATGCCGTGGGTGAGTGCGTCGAGCCCCGTCGCGGCGTTGAGATCCTCCGGCATGGTGGTGAGCAGCCGGGGATCGATCACCGTCAGATCGGGCACGAGCGATCGCCCGATGATGGTGATCTTGGTACCGCGCAGGGTGTCGGTGACCACGCAGAACTGGGAGACGTCGGCCCCCGTACCCGACGTGGACGGGACCATCACCATCGGCGGGATCGGCACGGCCACGCGATCGACACCCTCGTAGTCGAGGATGTTCCCGCCGTTCGCCGACAACACCGCGACCGCTTTCGCGGCATCGATGACCGATCCCCCGCCGAGCCCGACCAGCACGTCGCAGCCCCGTTCCCGATACACCTCGTACCCCGCGGCGACCTCGTGGTCCTTCGGGTTCGGGGTGATCCCCGACCACACCGTCGGCGCGAGCCCCTGGTCGCACAGGTGCCGCACCAGCTCATCCGTCCATCCCGCCTCGATGAGTCCGGGATCGGTGACGAGCATCGGCCGGATCCCACCGAGCCGCGCCGCAGCATGCGCCGCCTCGACGAGTGATCCTTCGCCGAACACGATCTCGGGCGCGTGGAACTTCACGAGAGCCGGAGGTGCGCCCGCATGCCGCGGATGTTCGCCCTCGGCGTGTTCCGGGATGACGACGGCCACTGCTCACCTCTGACAAGTCCGCGCGGTTGTGTGACACAGCTTACCGTCGACCGGATGCCGGACGTCCTCGGCCGCGACGCGGGCCGGATCGAATCGATCACCTCCATCCGAAGTCGTAGACGGATGCCCTCTTTCCACCGATGCGCCGAGGCCGCGAGAACGGTCGGATGGACGGTGTGAAGACACTCGTCAATGCCGCGTTCGGGTACGCCGTCGCCGGTCTTGCGTCGGGCCTGTACTACCGGGAGCTGACCAAGGCACAGGACTTCGACGGCCCGACCCAACTGTCCGTCGTGCACACCCACCTGCTGGTGCTCGGTGTGCTGTTCCTGCTGACCGTCGCGATCCTCGAACACCTGTTCACCCTGTCGGCCGGACCGCTCCACCGCTGGTTCACGATCACCTTCCACTCGGGCCTGATCCTGACGGTGTCGATGCAGCTCGTCCACGGCACCATGCAGGTGGTCGGGACGGAGGCGTCGGCCGCGATCTCCGGTATCGCCGGGATCGGCCACGTGCTGCTGACCGTCGCGTTCGTCGTCTTCTTCCTCGGGCTGCGCACCGCGATCGGCCGACCACGCGAGCGGGTCGGCGTCGACGGCCGGTCGGGTTCCGCCGTCGGGGACGGGGGCCTCGCATGAGCGGCACCGATCTCCGCCCGGAGAGTCGCTCCACAATCGTGCTGGTACGCACCTTCCGCCTCGTCGCGATGCTGGAGGCGGTGACGTGGTTCGGTCTGCTCGTCGGGATGTACTTCAAGTGGGTCGCCGGCACCACCGAGGTCGGTGTCCGCATCTTCGGTTCTCTGCACGGTGCGGTCTTCATCGCGTTCGTCGTACTCACGATCGCGATGTACGTTCGGCTCGGATGGCGCCCGCGGACCCTGATGCTGGCCCTGGTGTCGTCCCTGCCACCGTTCGCCACCGTCGCCTTCGAGGTGTGGGCCGCCCGCAGCGGACGGTTCGTTCCGGGAACCGACCGGTACTCCGACTTCCCGTCCCGCTACCCCACCCCGGTGCGATGAGCACGCGCGATTCGGGATCCGGCGATGCGAGACCGGGTGATCACGGTGCGGGCGCACGCTTCATGAGGCTCCTGTTCGGCTCCCGACGCCGGGCGGCCGTCGTCGTGCTGCTGTGGATCCTGCTGGTGGGTGCACTCGCGAGTGTCGCACCCGCGCTGGAGGACGTCGAGAACAACGCGGGAGCCAACGATCCACCCGCGTCGTCGGAATCCGTACAGGCCGCCGAGCTGGCGGCCCGTGAGTTCCCACGACAGGAAGGGACTCCCGCGATCGTCGTCGTTCGCGGCGCGGACAGCACCGAGACGACGGCGGCGGTGGACCGGATCGTCGCGAGCATCGACGGTGCGCGAGCCGACAATCCGTCCATCGCCGCCGTGATCACCGCCGGAGGCTCCGACCGTGACGATCTGCGCACCGCCGACGGCACAGGAGAGATGATCGTCGTCCCCGTCACCGGCGACCCGACCGACACGACGTTCCAGGACACGGTCGGCACCCTGCGCGAACTCGTGGGCGCGGCGGCAGGCTCCGTCGACGCCGCGGTCACCGGCCCCGCGGGGATCGCCACCGACACCGTGAAGGTGTTCAGCAGCGGCGACAAGATCCTGCTGTTCGGCACGATTCTGTTGGTCGCCGTGATCCTCCTGCTGATCTACCGGTCACCTGTCCTCGTGGTGGTGGCGCTCGCCGGGGTGGGTGTCGCGATGCGACTGGCCGAGACGGTGGGCGCGATGACCGCCGACGCCGGCTGGGTCGACGTCAGCTCGCAGACGGCCTCCATCATGACGGTGCTGCTGTTCGGTGTCGGCACGGACTACGCGCTGATCGTCACCGCCCGCTACCGGGAAGCGCTCGCCGTCGAAACGGACCGCTCGGCGGCGATGATGCGCGCACTGCGCGGCATCACCGAATCGATCGTCTCCAGTGTCTCGACGATCGTCCTCGCCATGCTCGCGCTGCTCGTCGCCGTCTCACCCGCCCTGCGCGGGTTCGGCCCGTACCTCGCGCTCGGCGTCGCCTCGATGGGGCTGGTCGCGTTCACGTTCACCCCCGCCCTCATGTTGCTCTTCGGTGGCAGGCTGTTCTGGCCGTCCTCCACCCGGGCGGCGGCAGGCAGGGTCGGGGGCAGGATCTGGGAGCGAGTTGCGGACCTCGTCGAACGGTCGCCGCGAACGGTGGTGCTCTCCACCCTGATCGGGCTTCTCGTGATGACTGCGGGCTTGGCCGGCTACCGGGAGAGTTTCGATTTCATCAGCGGTTTCCGGATCGACACGCAATCCGAGCAGGGTCGGGACATGATCGCCGACGCGTTCGGCCCGGGCGAGATCGCACCGTCGACCGTGTACGTCACGGTGCCGGACGGCACACCCACACCGGACTGGACCGCGATCGGCTCCCACCTCGCCGACGTCGACGGGGTGGCGCGGACCGGGGCGCAGCCCGCCGTCGGTTCGAACGGCACCACCGCCGCGTTCGAGGTCGTCTTCACCGACAATCCCTACGGCCCGGAAGCCCTGGACCGTGTGGACACCCTCGCGGCCACCGCGGAATCCGCGGCGATCGCCGCGGGCATCGACGACGCGCGCGTCGTCGTCGGCGGTGAGAGTGCCCACGCCGCCGACATCCGTGCCGCGCTCGATCGTGACAACCTGGTCGTCGCAGTGCTCGTCCTCGTGGTCGTCGCCGCGGTCCTGGCGTTGCTGCTGCGGTCCGTTCTCGCACCCCTCTACCTGATGGGGACCCTCGTGCTGTCGTTCACCGCGACCCTCGGTCTCACGACCTTCATCACGGTCACGGTGCTCGGCGACGCGGGAATCGGGAACCGGGTCACGGTGTACATCCTCGTGTTCCTCGTCGCGTTGGGTGTCGACTACACGATCTTCCTGATGAGCCGCTACCGGCAGGAGTCGACGACGCACCCGCCTCGGGTGGCGTTGCGGATCGCTCTCACCCGCACCGGCGGGGTGATCTCGTCCGCCGGCCTCATCCTGGCCGCGACGTTCGCCGTGCTGACCACCCAGCCCATCCGCGAGCTGTTCCAGTTCGGGCTCGCGATGGCGATCGGGATCCTCCTCGACACCTTCGTCGTCCGGCCGCTGCTCGTTCCCGCGATCATGCGGCTGCTCGGTGACCGAGCCCTGTGGCCGTCGGTTCCGCGGGTCGCGGATCGCCCCGAGAAGGTACCGGCCCGCCTGTGACCGGCCCACCGGCGGTGTGCCCCGGCCCGGATTCCGGTCCGGGGCACACCGCACGCGTGCGGCTACCGTATGACGTGATGGTTGAGGAATCCTCGTTCGTACAGGTGGGGCGACTCCGTCTGGGACTGCACGTGCTGATCGTGGTTCTGGCGTTGATCGTGCTGCTGCGCGCGGTAATCCTGTCCGAGCCGTCGGCCGGATGGATCGGCGCGCTCACGGCCCTGTTCGTCGTGGTGCACATCGTGGGTGCCGGGTCGTCGCCGACTCCGACGACCCGATTCGTCTGGTTGGGGTCGCTGTGCGCATTGTGGGTCGCCATGGCGCTCCTCGGCGCCGACGCGGGATACGTGTCGTTCGGGCTGATCCTGCTCTTCATCGCCGAGATGTCGGTGGGTCCCGCGATGGCGGCGGTCGCCGCGGTCACCGTCGTCGATGTACTGATCGGTGCCCGCGACGGCCGATGGGGCGGTGCGCTGGTGGGGTCGTTGCTCGGTGCCGTCGTCGGTGTGGTCGCAGGACTGGGATTCCGGGTCCTGTTCCGCGAGACGGAGAAACGGCAGCGCCTGATCGAGGATCTGCACCGGACCCGTGCGGAACTTGCGGAGACGGAACGCTCGGCAGGTGAACTGGCGGAGCGGGAGAGGCTCGCGCGGGAGATCCACGACACCGTCGCGCAGGGCCTGAGCAGCATCCAGATGCTGCTGCACGCCGCGGAGACCGAGGACCTGCCTCCGGGCGCCGCCGACAAGATCGTGATGGCCCGGCGCATCGCGTCCGCCGGACTCACCGACACTCGACACCTGATCTCGGCGCTCTCGCCCGCCGATCTGGCCGGGAGTTCGCTCGTCGACGCGCTGGCGAGGGTGTGCGATCGGGCGACGGCGGGCACGTGCCGGATCCGGTTCCTGGTCGAGGGCACTCCCGTGTCCCTGCCGATGCCGGTGGAGTCGGCACTGGTGCGGCTCGCGCAGGGCGCGGTGTCGAACGTCGTGCGTCACGCCGATGCGCGCCACGGTGTCGTCACCCTCACCTACGGTGCCGACACCGTGCACCTCGATGTCGTCGACGACGGCCGCGGGTTCGACGTCGACCTCCTCGACGACCCGGGTGCACACAGCTTCGGGCTCGATGCGATGCGCACCCGGGTCGAGGAACTCCACGGACGGTGGGCGGTCGAATCCGAGCCCGGCCACACCGCGATGACCGTGACCTTTCCGCTCGCGCACCGGGAGGACACACGATGATCCGGCTCGTCCTCGCCGATGATCACGCGATCGTCCGGGCCGGCCTCCGGGCACTGCTCGAGCGGCACACCGACATCGACATCGTCGCCGAGGCCGCGACCGGCGACGAAGCGATCGCGCTGTGTCGGGACGAGTCCGTCGATCTGGTACTCATGGATCTACGGTTCGGGTCGGGCCCGAGCGGGGTGGAGGCGACGCGTCGGATCCGGGCTCTTCCGGACGCACCGCACGTTCTCGTGGTGACGAACTACGACACCGACGCCGAGATCCTCCGTGCGATCGAAGCCGGCGCCAGCGGCTACCTCCTCAAGGACGCCGCGCCCGCCGAACTCTTCTCCGCCATCGTCGCGGCCGCGGCGGGCGTCGGCGCACTGTCGCCCGCGGTGGCCTCGAAGCTGATGGCCCGGATGCGCGATCCGGGTGTGACCCTCACGCCCCGCGAGACCGAGGTGCTCGAGTCCGTGGCCGCGGGCCTGTCGAATCGAGAGATCGCTCGCCGGATGTTCCTCAGCGAGGCGACGGTGAAGACCCACCTGACGAACGCGTTCGGGAAGCTCGGTGTGCGCTCGCGGACCGCGGCGGTCGCGCAGGCACGCGCGCGAGGGATCATCGGCACTGCCACCGATCGTTGACCCGACACGGTCGTCGGGCGGCCCACCGGCTGCCCGGATCATCGCAGGGCGTATCCGAGTTCTGCTGCGCACGCAAGCAACTGGGTTCCGTCACGGGCGACCACCACTTCGTCGCACACGTCGGCGTACTCGGGCATCGCGCACGTGGCCTGCGCCCAGTACCGTTCGGGTTCGGGCGTGATCCACGCGAGCCGGTGGACGCGCCGGCGCAGTTCCCGGAGGCGATCGGTGCGCGACGGCAGCCCGTTGCAGCGACCGTCACCGACGACCAGCACGGAGGTTCGCCTGTCAACGGATCCGAGATGGTCGACGACGAGCTCGTCGAACACCCGGCCGTAGTCGCTGCTCGCTTCGAGATCCACCGCGGGATGCGCGAGCACCGCGGCCAGCGCGCCGTCGCCGTCCGCGGCGAGCAACTGCCGGGTGACGTCGACGGGTCGATCGACGAACGCGACGACACGGCAGCGGTGTGCGCGGCCGTGCATCGCCTGTGCGAGCCGCAACGTGAACGCCGTGATCGGGCGCACCGACAGCGACACGTCGGCGAGGACGAGCAGCCGCACCCGGTCGGGACGCGGCGCCCGCACCACGAGATGGAAAGGCACTCCGTCCGTGCGCATCCCGGCGCGGGCGGTGCGCCGCATGTCGAGTCGGCCGCGGGCCGGTTCACGCGGGCGCAGCCGCGCGGGACCGCGCATACGTCGCAACACCTCGTGGCAGGCCAGTTCGATCTCGGCGCGGTCGATACCCGCGGTGTCACGGGATTCGGGTGCCTCGACGTCGTCGGTCACGGGAATCACGGCCGACAACGCGGCCACGAACGCTTCGACGGCCTCGACGAGACGACCGAGTTGCGCTTCGGTGAGCGCTTCGTCGGGAACGTCCCCGTCGTAGGTGCGGTGCGGATCGTATGCGTCGAGCCACGCGAGGATCGACCCCGGATCGTCCCAGGACAGCGAGCCGACGACCGCTGCCCCCGGATCCGCGGACAACTCGCCGACGGTGCTGGATCCGGCACGGTCGACGTCGACGGTGTAGGTGACGCCGCGCCGTCCCGAGTCCGCTCCGGTGTCGACGGACAGGCCGGCGTCCGAGGACGTCATCGACACGTCGTCGTCGTCCTTGTGCGGGTTGAAACCCTTCTCGGTCTCGGGGGTGTCGAAGTGGTCGCCGACCTCGGCGGCGCGTTCGTTGTAGTCGGCGTACCGCGCCACGGACGGGTCGTCGTCGATGTCGAGGGTGGTGGGCAGGGCATCGGCGAACAGTGCGCGTGCGGGATCCCGGTCGGGCTCGGCGACGACCGCGTCGACCGCGCCGAACAGTTCGTCGAAGGCACGTTCGAAGCCCGCGCGCTCGTGCGGGTACTTGGCGCACACCGCGCGCAGACACGACCGCAGCGCCCTGCGGTCGGCCGCACCGACGAGCCCGAGGACCCTGCGCACCTCGATGGTTTCGGCCGGCGACGCGGCCACCCCGTGAGTGCGCAGCAGCGACGCGAACACCGCGGAGACGACGTCCAGTGCTCGGGTACCCGGGTGGCCCACGCGGACCACCGGGTCAGCGCCGCGCACCGCTGACCGCCGTGTCGCGACCACCGCCCCCGTGACCGCCTCCCCCTCTGCCCCGGAACACCGCGGTGGTGGTGTTCGCGGGCCGAGCGGCAACGGTGGCCCGTTCCACCGGGGCGGGCGAGGACACCCGTGCAGGATCGGCCCCGTCCGGGCGCCCGCGGGCGAGTTCGACGTCGCCGGTGTACTTGAGCAGCGTCGAGAACAACACGTCGCGCAGATCGGTGAACGGATCCGCCTCTGCCGCACCGTCACCCAGGACGGTGGCGGCGCGGGCCGCGTCGATGACCTCGGAGACGGACGGACTCTTGCGCAGGGGCAGGTCGCGCAGTGTGTGGGCGAGGTCGACGACCTTCCCGGCGGTGTCGGGTCGCACCTCGGGAGCGCGGGCCGTGACGATCTCCCGTTCACGCTCCGGTGTGGGGTATCCGACGTGGAAGTGCAGGCAGCGACGTTTGAGCGCCGGGGACAGCTCTCGGGTGTCGTTGGAGGTGAGGATGACCCAGGGCACGGAACGGGCGGTGAACGTCCCGACCTCGGGGATGGTGACCTGCCGTTCGGCGAGGACCTCGAGCAACAGGGCTTCCATCGATTCCTCGGTACGGTCCACTTCGTCCACGAGCAGCACCACCGGTTCGGGCGAGAGCACGGCGTCGAGAAGCGGACGGACGGAGAGGAACTTCTCGGAGTACAGACCGAAGTCCTGGTCGGCGAGGAACCGTGAGGCGTCGGCGATGTCGGTGTGCCGCCCGAGCAGTTCGCCGATGCGGTCGCGCAGCATCTGCACGTGCAGGAGCTGTTTGGCGTAGTCCCACTCGTACAGCGCGCGACTGTCGTCGAGCCCCTCGTAGCACTGCAACCGTACGAGCCGGCGGTCACCGGCGGCGGCGAGCGCTTTGGCCAGTTCGGTCTTGCCGACTCCGGCCGGCCCTTCCAGGAGCAGGGGACGTTCGAGTGCGGTGGCCAGGTGCACGACGGTCGCGAAGTCGTCGTCGGCGATGTAGTCGTGCCGGCGCAGCGCGTCCGCGAGTTCGGCGCCGTTGGCGAAGGTGGTCATCCGGGTGGTCCTCCGGTGCGGGCGGGAAAGGGGATGGATCGCGCCCGGGGGTGGGCAGGGGGGGCAGGCCACCCCCGGGCGCGGAGTCGCGACGGTCAGTACGACCGGTTGATGCAGTGATCGACGACCGGGATCATCGAATCGACGGTGACCTCGCGCGGGTTGCCCGGGGTGCACCAGTCGTCCTGGATGTGCTCGGAGATCGCGCGCACGGTCTTCTCGTCGCCGGTGATGACCTCGCCGCGGCCGGCGTACTTCCTGGTGTTCATCTGGTTCTTGTCGTACGAGTCGACGCGCACCTGCCCGAAGTTGTCGGGGATGCCGACGTCCTTGGCGAGCCGGATCGCGGCGTCGACCGCGGCATCGGCGGCCTGCACGGTGGTCATGTTGCGGGTGTCGACGCCCATCGCGGTGGCGATGCGGGCGTAGTGCTCGTAGCGCGACGGCAGGTTGTACTCCCACACGCGCGGCAGGGCGATCGCATTGTTGAGACCGTGGTGGCTGTCGAAGAAGGCGGAGACGGCATGCGAGATGGAGTGCACGATACCCAGGCCCCCGGAGTTGAACGCCTGCGCAGCGATGTACTGAGCGTTCATCATTCCTTCGCGGGCCGCGAGATTGCGCGGCTCGAACGTGGCCTCACGCAGGTTCTTCGCAACCAGTTCGATGGAGTACAGGGCGTTTCCGAGCGACGGTGCGAAGTCCAGGCGCGAGACGTACGGCTCGGAGCCGTGAGCGAGGACGTCGAAGCCGCAGTACGCGGTGAAGTGCTGCGGGCAGCTGTAGTAGAGCAGCGGGTCGTCGATCGCGAGGGTGACGATCGTGGCCTCGTCGAAACCGACCCATTTGTGCGGGTGGTCCATGTCGGAGGTGTCGGTGATGACGTACGCCCAGGATGTCTCGGAACCGGTGCCGGCGGTGGTGGAGACGGCGATGTGCGGCGGGTTCTCCTTGTTGGTGGACTTGGCGAAGCCCTCGAACTCGTTGATGTTGCGGCCGTCGTGGGCGATGACGACGCGGGCGCCCTTCGCGGCGTCGTGACTCGAGCCGCCCCCGACGGAGATGATCGAGTCGCACTTCTCCTTCTGGTAGACGGCGGCGGCCTCCATGACGTTGTAGTCCTTGGGATTGGACTCGACCTTGTCGAAGAGAACGACCTCCACACCCTGGTACTCGATCTTCCCGATGAGTTCCTCGATGATCCCGGAGCCGCGCAGGCCGGTGGTCATCAGGAGGGTGCGCTTGAATCCGAGGTTCTTGGCCTCCACGCCGATGATGTCGTGGGCACCGACACCCATGAGCGCGCGCGGGAAGGGGTGGAACTCCTTGATCGGGAAGTCCCAGATCTGGTTGAGCTCGATTGCCATCGTCGTTCTCCTCGTCGAGATGCGGGTCCGCCGGAGCGGTGGTGTGATGCAGGCCTCATCTGCGACCACCATCGGTGACGCCCGCGCCCGAGGAGAAGGGGCGGACGGCGAAACCGTCCGGTCGCGGGCAGTCATCCACCCGATCGGGCAGGTTCCGTCCCACTGACCGGGTGGGCGTTCGGCCCGGCCGTACGGCCCCGGTACCGTTTCGCACCGGGGGTCCGACTGATACCCTGACAATTAGAACACGTTCTAGAACCGTGGCGTGTCCGGATTCCGCCCACGGAAGTTTGCACGAGAGGACGACACACTCATGACGACAGTCGAGGTGCCCCACGGCTCGCGATCGGTGATCCTCACCGTGTCCGCAGTCGTCGAGGAAACCGCGGACAGCCGCTCGATCGTCTTCTCCGTGCCCGACGACGCGCGCGCCAAGTTCGACTACAAGCCGGGCCAGTTCCTGACACTGCGCATCCCGAGCGACCTCACCGGCTCCGTCGCCCGGTGCTATTCGCTCGCGAGCTCCCCCTTCACGGACGACGCACCGAAGGTGACGGTCAAGCGCACCGTCGACGGGTACGGTTCCAACTGGCTGTGCGACCGCGTCGCCGCCGGCGACGCCATCGAGGTGCTTCCCCCGGCCGGCGTCTTCACCCCCAAGTCGTTCGACCACGACTTCCTGTTGTTCGCCGCCGGCAGCGGGATCACGCCGGTCATCTCGATCCTCAAGTCCGCACTCACCCAGGGCTCGGGGAAGATCACGCTCGTCTACGCCAACCGCGACGAGAATTCGGTGATCTTCGCACGGGAACTGCGTGAACTCGTCGAGAAGAACCCGACGCGCCTGACCGTGGTCCACTGGCTCGAGTCGGTTCAGGGACTGCCGTCGGTCGACCAGTTGGCCTCGCTCGCCGCCCCCTACACCGACCGCGAGGCGTTCATGTGCGGGCCGGGCCCGTTCATGGACGGTGTGCACCAGGCTCTCGCCAACGCCGGGATGCCCCGCACCCAGGTCCACGCCGAGGTGTTCAACTCGCTGTCCGGCGACCCGTTCGCCGACCACGCACCCGCCGAGATCAGCGACGAGGAAGCCGCGGACGCCGCGACCGTGGAGGTCGAACTCGACGGCGAGGTACACAACCTGTCGTGGCCGCGTTCGCAGACGCTCGTCGACATCATGCTCGCCGAGGGAATCGACGTGCCCTACTCCTGCCAGGAGGGTGAGTGCGGTTCGTGCGCGTGCACGGTCGTCGAGGGCAAGGTCGAGATGGCGCACTGCGATGTGCTCGACCCCGAGGACATCGAAGCCGGATACATCCTCGGCTGCCAGGCCAAACCCGTCACAGACCATCTGAAGATCGAGTTCTGATCGGCCCGGGTCGACACGTCACGACCCGGATCCGGCACCGGTGCCCGTTCCTACCGCGAGGTGGGAGCGGGCACTTTCTCGAGCAGCACCCGCCGCGGCCTCGGTCCGCGCACGAGCACCGCGGCACCCGACGCGAGCGCGACGACCGCCACACCCACGCCGTACCCGACGGCGGTGACGGTGAGACCGAACGCGCCCGCCGACGCACCCGCGATCATTGCGGGCACCGAGAACGCCAGATAGCAGACCGTGAACGTCGTGGCGAAGATCCGGCCGCGTTCATGGGGGCGCCCCATGCCGCCGATCACGTTCATCGCACCGACGAACACCGAACCCCACCCGACGCCGGCCACCGCGGTGGCCGCGAAGTACAGCCCCACCGACTCGACGAGCACGCTCGCGACCACCGCGAGGACACCGGCGGCGAGCAGTACGACACCGGTGAGGACGACGTGTCGCGGTAGGCGGCCCGTCATCACCACCGCCGCGACGGTGCCCGAGCCGAACATCGTGGCGATCGCCAGGCCCGCGACGAACCGGTCGTCGATCCCGAACACGGCATCGACGATGGACGGGCCCAGCGACATGTACAGTCCACCGAGCGCCCATGCCGACATCAGGCACGGCAGCACCAGAAGGAACCGGCCACGCACCTCCCGCGGCACCGACGCACTCGGCACCAGACTGCGCACGGCGGCGCCCACCGACGTGAACCCGGTCGCGGGTGAGGTCTCGGGAACGAAGAACAGTGCGACGGCCAACCCGACGGCGAGTACCGCCACCGATGCGTAGGAGAGCACCGTCGGGAACGGCGCGAACTCGACGAGGAGCCCGGCACCCGCCGCGCCGAGAGCCAACCCCAGTGACGGTCCGATGCTGTTGACGAGCGGCCCGATCTTCGGGTTCGGTTGCAGATCGATCACCGCGGCGGCCAGGGCCCCCGTCGCCGCCCCGACCGCGACGCCCTGGAGGACCCGGGCTGTGATCAGCCAGGTGACGTCGTCGGCGGCGATGAACACCAGCATGCTCGCGGCCAGAACGAGCAGCGCGGTCCCGACGACCGGGCGCCGCCCGATGCGATCGGACAACGACCCGACGGTCAGCAGCATCGTGAGCAACGCGAGCACGTACACCGCGAACACGACGGTGAGCAGGGCTGCGGAGAATCCCCACATCTGCTGATAGACCGGGTACAGCGGCGACGGCGCCGACGACGACGCAGTGATCGCGAAGGCTCCGAGCCCCACCACCACGAATCCGAAACTCCTCCGGGCGTCCCGTGTTCGGGTGGGCCGGCTCATCGAACCTCCTGTCGTGGGGGCACACGTCGACAATCCCAACATCGTTTGCATTGCGAATATTTCACCGTGGTCACGATCACCCCGGAAAACCCCGCCCACCCGGCCGAACCTTTATCCCACCGCAACGCGCAGACATCTTGACCGACCGGTCGAACAGTCCTATACCGAGAGATAGGGGACAAATCCGTCAGAGGAGGCTCACCATGTTCTCCGACAGTCGGCTGCAGGACTATGTGGCCGTCGTTCTCGGCGCGTTCGCCGCGCTGTCACCGATCTGGCTCGACACCAGCGACAGGGCCATGTGGTCGCTGATCGTTCTCGGTGTCCTCGTCGCACTGTGCGGCATCGCCCAGATCGCCAGCCCCACCATGGCGTCTCTCGACTACGCGATGGGGCTCTTCGGAGTGCTGCTGTTCCTGTCGCCGTGGGTGATGAACTACACGGCCTTCAGTGGCGCATCGTGGACCGCATGGATCGTCGGTGTGCTCACCGTCGTCGTCGCGGTCGCGGCTCTGCCCGCAATGAGCACCCGCATGCACGGTGGTGGACTGGCACCCCATCACTGACCGACCGGTAATCCACCCGTGGGCCGGTCCCGACCGGCCCACGGTTCACACCCGGGAGAACCCGGTGAACGCCCACGGCCGCCTGTCGGGACACCCGACGACAGCGCGCTCGCGCATCCTCGACGCCGCCGAGGCCCTGTTCTCCGAACGTGGCTTCGACGCCACCGCGGTCACCGCGATCGCCGCCACCGCGCACGTACCCAAAGGCTTGATCTTCTACTACTTCCCCACCAAGGAGGCGATCCTCGGAACACTGATGGCCGAACGGCTGCCCACCGAACCGCTTCCCGATCTCACCACACTCGTCGAGCCCGGTGATCCCGCGACCAGCCTGGTGAATCTCGACACCGCGTTGAATCTCGGGCACCACGACTCGTCGATGCTTCGGGTGATCATCTGGCGTGAAGCCGAACGACGTTCCGACGCGCGCATGCACGTCCGATCCCTGCGCGACTACCTGCACGACGCGACGATGCGCATCCTGCAGGCCAGCACACCGGTACCGGTGTCGATGAGCGCACTGCGTGCGGCGGCATCGACCTGGGTGTCGGCGATGCTGTCCGCCGCGACCACCGATCGCCTCCTCGCCCGCGACGGTGCCACCCGCGCACGCGACGACCTGCGCAGCATCGCGCGACTCGTCGCCGCGGGAATGTCCGGGATATCCGGGGCTCCGGGTGCCCTGGCCACGCTGGGACGGTTCTGGCTCGGGCGGATCTGGATCCCGGTGATCACAGCGGCCTGACGAGCACGATCCGTGCCCCGGCCGGCTCAGAGCGCGACGTCCGGCACCGACCCGAGCAGCACCCGACCGTCCTCGAACGCACGCACCCGTTCGGGCAGTTCCCCCGCTGCGCCGCTGAGGAACACGTCGACGCGCCCCGTGCCGGTCGAGGCCCGACCGAGCGCGTCGATCCTGCGCAGTGTCTGGCGTGCGACGGCGTCGGCGCTGTCGAACAGGCGCACGTCCCGCGGCAGCTGTTCGGCGATGCTGTCGGCGACGAGCGGATAGTGCGTACACCCCAGGACCACACCCTGCACCCCGTCGGGGGTCTGCTCTACCGCCGCGGCGATCGCGGTCGCCGCGGCGGCGCGATCACCGCGGTCGATCGCATCCGCCAGACCGTGGCACGCGACACCCACCACGTCGCTGCCGTCCGCGAACCGCTCGACGAGATCCGCCTGGTAGGCGCTGGCGGTGGTCGCCGCCGTCGCCCAGATCGCGACCGACGCGCACGCCGCGGCCGCCGGCTTGATCGCGGGAACGGTGCCCACCACGGGAATGCCGTCGCCGAGTTCGGCGCGGACGTGCTCGAGCGCCGTGACCGACGCGGTGTTGCACGGCAGCACCACCACCTCGGCTCCGCGGTCCACCGCGCGCCGCGCCGTGGTCACGACACGCTCGGTCACCCAGCCGGGATCCTTCGGACCCCACGGCGCACCGTCGGGGTCCATCGACAGCATCAGATCGAGATCGGGCCGCAACCGCCGCAACCGCGCGGACGTCGGCAACAGCCCGAAACCCGAGTCGATGAGCGCAACGATCACCCCACGAATCTAGCGTGTCGCACGGGACACGGTCGCAGACGTGCGGCCACCCGCTGATCGAGCCGGCGCCGACACACCTCAGGCGGGCGCGAGCAACTCTTCGATCGGGGTTCGGGCGGCGATCTTGGCGCGGGTCTTCATCACCTGCCCGGGCAACCCCGCCCCGACGACACCGACCAGCCTGCCGTCCCGCTCGTAGTACGCGAGGAACTTGCGTCCGTCGTCGCGCACGATGTGCACGGTGTCGTCGCCGCGCACCGCACCGAGTCCCTGGATCTTGATGTCGTACTGGTCGCTCCAGAAGTACGGGACCTGCCCCACCGCGCCCGCCTCGCCCGTCAACAGTGCCTTCGCGAGCACCGCCGCCTGCTCCCCCGCGTTCGTCCAGTGCTCGACACGCTTGCGACCGCCGTCGGGCAGCTGCCACGCGGCGACGTCGCCGACGGCCCACACGTGCGGATCCGACGAGCGGCCCACCCCGTCGCACACGACACCGTTGTCGAGTTCGACACCGGATCCGTCGAGCCAACCGGTGACGGGTGTCGAACCGATCCCGAGGACGACGAGGTCGACGTCGATCTCCGTACCGTCGCCGAGGACGGCGGTGGTCACCCGGTCGTCACCCCGCAGTTCGGACAGGCCCACCCCGGAACGCACGTCCACGCCCTCGTCGGTGTGCAGGCGCGCCACGAGCGCCCCGACGTCGGGGCCGAGGACCGATGCGAGGGGCGCGGCCTGCGGTTCGACGAGCACGACGTCGACGCCGCGCGCCCGCAGGCTCGCCGCCACCTCGCAGCCGATGAACCCTGCACCGACGACGAGCGCGCGAGAACCGGAGACGATCTCCGCGCGCAGCGCACGGCTGTCCTCCAGAGAACGCAGCACGTGGACTCCCCGCAACGACGGCAGGCCCGGAATGCGACGCGGCCGCAACCCGGTCGCGACGACGAGCTCGTCGTACCCGAGTTCGGTGCCGTCGTCGAGTGTGAGGGTTCGGGATGCGGTGTCGAGGGAGCGCGCACCCGTACCGAGCCGGAGTTCGATCCGCTGGTCGTCGAAGAACTCCTGCGGCTTCAACGTGGTGTCGTCTCGCTCACCGCGGACGACGTCCTTCGACAACGGCGGGCGGTCGTAGGGCAGATGGACCTCGTCACCGACGAGCACCACGGCACCGTCGTATCCTCCGCGTCGCAGCTCCTCCGCGGTGCGCACACCGGCCAGTCCTGCCCCGACGACTACGATCCGATCGCCTGCCACGTGGTGTTCCCTTCAGGTCGAATGCGTGACGGACGCCACGCGAACACATCGCATCTTCTTATCAAACAGACGTCGGCTCCGACAGACCCACATGCTCCCCGTGGTGAACACCGGTTCCGGAACCGACGAAGGTTGTGACACCGTGTGTCCATCCCTGATCACCTGTCACACGGGCATCAGCGGATACGCGGATAATGAGGGCGGCGAGCACCGCGCGCCGAACCGGTACACGCCGCGGCGCGTCACGCACGACAATCGGATACGACAACCGAATCGGAGGAATCCCCATGACCAGCGACAGCGGCGCAGCGCTCAGCCGCGTTCAGTTCGGAACGGGATCGTCACCCGGCCCGGTCGATGCGCTGGGACGCACGATCATCGCCGACGCCGTCGTCGCCAAGATCGCGGGCCTCGCGACGCGCGAGGTCGCCGGTGTCTTCGACATCGGCGCGGGCACCGCGCGGGTCGTCGGTGCGCTGCGCGACCGCATCCCGGGGGCGCGGATCAATCACGGGCAGGGCGTCGCCGTCGAGGTCGGCGAGAAGCAGGCCGCCATCGACATCGGGATCGTCGCGGAATACGGCGTGGCCCTGCACGAGTTGGCGGTCGCGATCCGGCTCAACGTCATCGCCGCCGTCGAACAGATGACGGGCCTCGAGGTCACCGAAGTGAACATCACCGTGTTCGACGTCGTCCTTCCCGACGAGACACCCGCACCGGATCCGAAGAATCGCGTGCGGTGAATCCGGACCGGATCGTCGAACTCGTCCGCACCGTCCCCGGTGTCGCCGATCTGCACGGCGGTGCCTTCGGGGAGGTCGCAACGTATGTCGGTGGGCGACGCGTGATCGGCCTCCGCGTCGGCGGTCGCGGCACCGACCGCGTCGAGATCCACCTGACGGCCGAGTATCCCGCCGATCTCCCCGCGCTCGCGGACACCGTCCGCACCAGGGTGGCCGAGCACGTCGACGGTGTCGTCGACGTGGTCGTCGAGGACGTCGTCGCCGGTACCGGCGCGTTCGGTGTATCCGACAGCACACGGAAGCAGGTCCCCTCGTGAACCACACACCTCTGAGCAACACCGTCGTCGGTCTGATCGCCGGTCTGCTCCTCGCCCTCGCCGGAATCCTCGGTGGTGTCAGCGGACTGCTGTTCGCCATCCTGCTCGGCGGGATCGGTGCGGCGATCGGAGCGCACCGCGACGGCACACTCGACCTCGGCGCACTGCTGCGCAGCCGCGGCCGTGGATGAGGCCGGGACTGCCGCTGGGACCGGAGCCGAGGCCGCGTCACCCGCCGATCCCGCCGACGCCGATTCCGGGGCGCTGCGCGGCACCCTGACGATCAAAGATCGTGCGATCGAGCGGATCGCGGCGAATGCCGCACTGCAGGTTCCCGGTGTGGTCCGGCAGAGCGGCGGGTTGAGCCTGCTCACCGGACGCGAACTGCCGCGCGCCGACATCACGACGGCGGCGGGAGCGGTCGCGGTGAACCTGTTCGTCGCGGCCGAGTGGCCCTACGATGCCGCGGCCCTCACGCGGCGCGTGCACGATGTCGTCGAACGCCACCTGAACGACTACACGGGCACGACCGTGCACGAACTGAACGTGGTGGTGGTGTCGACCGCGCAACCCCCCGAGGACGAGCCGGCGGATCCGCCGGTGCCCGTCGAATACCACGAATCCGACATCGTCGCCGCCCGCAGCGGACCGCGCACCGACCTGTCGCTCGTCGCGCCGTTGGTCCCGCTCGCCTACCCGGCGGCAGCGTCGGTCGCCGCACTCATCGCGCTGGGCGCGCTCGGCGTCGCGTTCGTCGCGGCCCGTGAACTTCTGATCGTCCGCGGCGCATACGGCGGGGCACCGTGGCTGCGCAACTCGTTCGAATGGTTCGGCAGGTTGCACTGGGAACCGTGGATCGCGCCGGTCGCGGTGCTCCTCGTCGTCGTCGGTGTGGTCGCGATCGTCGTCGCGCTCAAACCGCGCAAGCGCACACACCTACCCCTGTGTCTGTCGGGACCTGTCCCGACCGTGTGGATGCGCCGCACCGACGTCGCCCGCATGTGCAGCGCACGTGCCAGCGCGCTTCCGGGTGTCCTGACCGCGCGCACCGTCGTCGACCGCAGACGCGCACTGCTCCGGGTCCTGGCCGAGAACGGCACCTCCGCGACGGATCTCGTCGACACGTTGCGCGCCGAACTCGAACCGCAGTTGGCGCTGTTGGCCGACCCCGTCCCCCTCGTCGTGAAGGTCCGGTATCGATGAAGCTGCGCACCCTGCTCGTCAACCGGTTCTTCGCCTTCGTCACCGGCTGCACGCTGCTCGCCGCGGGGGCGTTCGCGCTCGCCTGGCTGTGGCGGGTGCCGCTCGCGCGAGAGCAACTCGCGACGCTGGACCGTGCGGTCGTCACGGACATCCCGGATCAGCCGTGGTGGACACCGGCGCTGTGGACGGTCGCGGGGGTGGGTCTGGCTGTCGGAATCGTACTGCTCGTGGTGAACCTGTCGCGGCGCCGGCCGTCGACGGTGCAACTGTACGACGCGGTGACCGACGCGACGCTCGGCGTCGAACTCGGGCCCGTCGCCGCCGGTGTCGCCCGCGATCTCGAGGCGCTACCGGGGGTGCGGTCGGTGCGGGGCCGGGCCGTCGTCGAACGGCACCTCCCGACGCTGTCCGTGACCGTCCACGCCGAACCCGACATCGATGTCGCCGAACTCACCGCCGCAGCCGAGGACAGCGCCCGTCGCGCGGCAGCGGCACTCGGGGGCGCACGGGTCGCGACTCAAGTACTGCTGCACCTCGACCCCGCCCCCGACGTCCACTGAGCCACCCCCGCGTCCGAGCCACCCCCGCGTCCGAGCCCCCCGCGTCCGAGCCTCCCCCGCGTCCGAGCGAACGTATCGTCCGCTCGATCGATTCGAGTGAATGTACCGTTCGCTCCGACGGAGAGGTCGTGGGCTCGCGCGCGGGAGGTCGGAAACGCCGAACGGCGCCCACCCCGGAGGGTGGACGCCGAACGGACGTCGGTGAGTACTACCTCACTCGAGGATCCCGTAGGCGATGCCTACTTGATGATCTTCGTGACGCGACCGGCGCCGACGGTGCGGCCACCCTCGCGGATCGCGAAGCGGAGGCCCTCGTCCATGGCGACCGGCTGGATCAGCTTGACGGACATCTCGGTGTTGTCACCGGGCATGACCATCTCGGTGCCCTCGGGGAGGGTCACAACGCCCGTCACGTCCGTGGTACGGAAGTAGAACTGCGGACGGTAGTTGTTGAAGAACGGCGTGTGGCGGCCGCCCTCCTCCTTGTTGAGGATGTAGGCCTGGCCCTCGAACTCCGTGTGGGGAGTGGTGGTGCCGGGCTTGACGACGACCTGGCCGCGCTCGACGTCCTCGCGCTTGATGCCGCGGACGAGGAGACCGACGTTGTCGCCGGCCTGGCCCTGGTCGAGCAGCTTGCGGAACATCTCGATGCCGGTGACCGTGGTCTTGGTCGACTCGGGGCGGATGCCGACGATCTCGACCTCTTCGTTGACGTTGATCACGCCACGCTCGACACGGCCGGTGACGACGGTGCCGCGACCCGTGATGGTGAAGACGTCCTCGACGGGCATGAGGAACGGCTTGTCGGTCTCACGGACCGGGTCCGGGATGGACTCGTCGACAGCCTCCATGAGGTCCTCGACGGACTTGACCCACTTGGCGTCGCCCTCGAGCGCCTTGAGCGCCGAGATCGGGATGACCGGGGCGTTCTCGTCGAACTCCTGCGAACCGAGGAGCTCGCGGACCTCCATCTCGACGAGCTCGAGGATTTCCTCGTCGTCGACCATGTCGGCCTTGTTCAGGGCGACGAGGATGTAGGGAACGCCGACCTGACGGGCGAGCAGGACGTGCTCACGCGTCTGGGGCATCGGGCCGTCGGTGGCGGCCACGACCAGGATCGCACCGTCCATCTGGGCGGCACCGGTGATCATGTTCTTGATGTAGTCGGCGTGACCCGGAGCATCGACGTGAGCGTAGTGGCGCTTCTCCGTCTGGTACTCGACGTGGGAGATGTTGATCGTGATACCACGAGCCTTCTCCTCGGGAGCCTTGTCGATCTGGTCGAACGCGAAGCTCTCGTTGAGATCCGGGTACTTGTCGGCCAGCACCTTGGTGATCGCAGCCGTGGTGGTGGTCTTGCCATGGTCGACGTGACCGATGGTGCCGATGTTCACGTGCGGCTTGGTCCGCTCGAACTTCGCCTTCGCCACTGGAATGTCCTCCTGGACTGTTGTTGCTTGCAGTATGCAGCAGTGCGGTTTGTATTACTTGGTCGTGCAGGCGACCGGGTCCAACCCGAAGGTTACTCGCCGGTGGCCTTGGCGATGATTTCCTTCGAGACGTTCGACGGAACCTCTGCGTAGGAATCGAACACCATGGAGAAGTTCGCGCGGCCCTGGGTCTTCGACCGCAGGTCCCCGATGTAGCCGAACATCTCCGAGAGCGGAACCAGCGCCTTCACGACACGGGCACCACTGCGTTCCTCCATGGCCTGGATCTGGCCACGGCGGGAGTTCAGGTCGCCGATCACTTCACCCATGTAGTCCTCGGGGGTGGTGACCTCGACAGCCATCAGCGGCTCGAGGATGACCGGAGCAGCCTTGCGGGCCGCTTCCTTCAGCGCCTGCGAACCGGCGATCTTGAAGGCCATTTCGGAGGAGTCGACGTCGTGGTAGGCGCCGTCGAGCAGCGTGACCTTCATGTTCACCAGCGGGTAGCCGGCGAGAACGCCGTACTGCATGGCGTCCTGCGCGCCGGCGTCGACCGACGGGATGTACTCGCGCGGAACGCGACCACCGGTGACCTTGTTCTCGAACTCGTAGGTCGCGCCGTCCTCGCCGACGAACGGGGTGAGGGCGATGATGACCTTCGCGAACTGGCCCGAACCACCGGTCTGCTTCTTGTGGGTGAACTCGAGCTTCTCCACCGGACGGGTGATCGTCTCGCGGTACGCGACCTGCGGCTTGCCGACGTTGGCCTCGACCTTGAACTCGCGCTTCATGCGGTCGACGAGGATGTCGAGGTGGAGCTCGCCCATGCCGCCGATGACGGTCTGGCCGGTCTCGTCGTCGAGCTCGACGGAGAACGTCGGGTCCTCTTCGGCGAGCTTCTGGATCGCGATCGACAGCTTCTCCTGATCGGCCTTCGACTTCGGCTCGATGGAGACCTGGATGACCGGGTCCGGGAAGGTCATCGACTCGAGGACGATCGGGGCGTCCTGCGCGCACAGGGTGTCGCCGGTCGTGGTGTCCTTCAGGCCGATCATCGCGTAGATGTGGCCCGCGACGGCCTCGTCGACCGGGTTCTCCTTGTTGGCGTGCATCTGGAACAGCTTGCCGATGCGCTCCTTCTTGCCCTTGGTCGAGTTGAGCACCTGGGTGCCCGAGTCGATGCGGCCGGAGTACACGCGCACGAAGGTGAGCTTGCCGAAGAACGGGTGCGCAGCGATCTTGAAGGCCAGGGCCGAGAACGGCTCGTCCTTCGAGGGCTTGCGGGTCAGTTCCTCTTCCTCGTTGCCGACGGCGTGGCCGTGGACCTCGCCGATGTCGAGGGGCGTCGGCAGGTAGTCGACGACCGCGTCGAGCATGGGCTGGATGCCCTTGTTCTTGAATGCGGTGCCGCACAGCACCGGGTACAGCTCGGAGGCGACCGTCATCTTGCGGATGGCGCCCTTGATCTCGGCGATCGTGAGCTCTTCACCGCCGAAGTACTTCTCCATGAGCTCTTCGTCGGACTCGGCGACGGTCTCGAGCAGCTTCTCGCGGTACTCGGCGGCCTTGTCGGCGAGGTCGGCCGGGATCTCCTCGACGGTGGCCGCGGTGCCGATCTCGGTGGTGCCGCGCCAGGTGAGCGCCTTCATCTCGACGAGGTCGACGACGCCGTCGAAGGCATCCTCGGCACCGATCGGCAGCTGCAGGACCAGCGGCTTCGCACCGAGACGGTCGATGATGGTCTGCACGGTGAAGTAGAAGTCCGCGCCCATCTTGTCCATCTTGTTGACGAAGCAGATGCGCGGAACGTCGTACTTGGCGGCCTGACGCCAGACCTGCTCGGACTGCGGCTCGACGCCTTCCTTGCCGTCGAAGACGGCGACGGCGCCGTCGAGGACGCGCAGCGAACGCTCGACCTCGACGGTGAAGTCGACGTGGCCGGGCGTATCGATGATGTTGATCTGGTTCTTGTTCCAGAAGCAGGTCACGGCGGCGGAGGTGATGGTGATACCACGCTCCTTCTCCTGCTCCATCCAGTCGGTGGTGGAGGCGCCGTCGTGGGTCTCACCGATCTTGTAGTTGACGCCGGTGTAGTAGAGGATGCGCTCGGTCGTCGTGGTCTTGCCGGCATCGATGTGCGCCATGATGCCGATGTTGCGGACCTTGTTCAGGTCGGTCAGCACTTCCTGTGCCACAGGTAAACCCCGCTCGTAGCTCGTGTCGGTCCAAGGGTGCGGACCACGTGTTCTTGTGTTGTCAGCCGGCCTTTACGGGACCGACACAATTGTGCAAGCAGCCGGCCGGGAGGTCGAATGGTGACGGACCTCCCGACCGGCGCCTGATCACCAGCGGTAGTGCGCGAACGCCTTGTTGGCTTCAGCCATCTTGTGGGTGTCCTCGCGACGCTTCACGGCGGCACCGAGACCGTTGCTCGCATCGAGCAGCTCGTTGGCCAGGCGCTCGACCATGGTCTTCTCGCGACGCTGCCGCGCGAAGGTCACGAGCCAGCGCAGCGCGAGGGTGGTGGAGCGGCCGGGGCGGACCTCGACGGGCACCTGGTAGGTGGCACCACCGACGCGGCGGCTGCGGACCTCGAGGGCGGGCTTGACGTTGTCGAGCGCGCGCTTGAGGGTGACGACCGGATCGGTGCCGGTCTTCTCGCGAGCCTGCTCGAGCGCCTGGTAGACGATGCGCTCGGCGGTGGACTTCTTGCCGTCCAGCAGGATCTTGTTGACCAGCTGGGTGACCAGCGGCGACCCGTAGACCGGGTCGGCGATCAGCGGACGCTTGGGAGCGGGACCTTTACGTGGCATCAGGCCTTCTCCTTCTTCGCGCCGTAGCGGCTACGAGCCTGCTTGCGGTTCTTGACACCCTGGGTGTCGAGCGAGCCGCGGATGATCTTGTAGCGAACGCCGGGGAGGTCCTTCACACGACCGCCGCGGACGAGCACCATCGAGTGCTCCTGCAGGTTGTGGCCTTCACCCGGGATGTAGGCGGTGACCTCGACAGAGCTGGTCAGGCGCACACGCGCGACCTTACGGAGAGCCGAGTTCGGCTTCTTCGGGGTGGTGGTGTACACGCGGGTGCACACACCACGACGCTGCGGGCTGCCCTTCAGGGCCGCGCTCTTGACCTTGGCGGCCTTGTCGCGGCGGCCCTTGCGGACCAGCTGATTGATGGTTGGCATCTATCGGCTTTCTCGTTGTCTGGAGCTGCTCACACGAGCAACACTGGCTGTTCTGAAATTAGGGATCCATCGGTTGGGGCAAGGAAGCAACTGCCCCGCACTCGCCCCCCGTGTGCACACGAGGTCGGGTGTGTCGCGTACCCCCACACAGGCAGCCGGAAACTCGCATCTGCAGATGTCCACAGACGGCGCGTACGGCATCGCCTCGCATAGGCACACAGATCGGTCCGAGCATGCCGGACACGACCTACAACGATACCCGGCGGCGCCGCATCAGGTCAAAGCGAGACGTCTGCCGACGAGGCATGCTCCGGTCACCGCCGTGCGCCGGCGGTACCGAACCCGATCCGGTGTGTGCACCGGCGTCAATTGCTGAGGTTGAGGGTGAGTCGTGCCAACGTAGCAGCGGCCTCGCACGGATCCGCACCCGAGGAGGTGTACTGCACCCACCACCCGAAGATGCCGGTCGTCGAATCACCGGCCGTGACACCGCACGACGACGCGTCGTTCGGCCTGCGCATCTGCAGGGCACGCCGCCCCTCGACCGTGGTGCCCTCGACGCTGTACCCGAGTTCCTCCCCCGCCTCGCGCTCGCGATCCAGCGAACCGGTCTCGAACCAGTTGAAGGTGACCTTCACCACCCCGGCCGGTCCGTCTCCCTCCCAGCGGCAGATCGCGCCGAAGAACCCGCGGTAGACCGAATCGACGCCCACCGTCTCGGCGATCTTCTGCTCGGTGACGGCGTCACACTCGGTGAGCAGGTCGGCGAACTCCGACGACGCCCCACCCGCACCGTTCCCCGCCGGGATCGGCCGACCCTCGATGCTGCGGCCGCACCCCGCCGTCACCAGCGCCGACAGCACGACGGCGCCCACCGCGACGGCGGTCCGCACCGGACGTCTCCGGGCGCCGGTCACCGCGACCGCTCCACGCTCAGCACCGCGAGTTCCCGGGCGACGTCGCACGGATCCGCGACCGGCGCGAACAGGCCGTAGGACACCGACCAGTGGATGAAGTCACCACCGAACTGCACTCCGATCTCGCACAACACGGTCCGCCCGTCCCCGTTCTCCGCCGAACCCAGGAAACCGGGATTCCCCCCGATCTCGACGTCCGCGGCGGGACGGCCGACCAGGTCCGAGCCGGCGCGTTCCCGCCCGATGGGGCTGCCGCGGTACCACGAGAAACTGACGCTCGGTCCGCCGACATAGATCTCCCACTCGCAGCCCACCGAGTTGCGGGTGACGGCCTCGAAGGAACCCAGGCCGAACCGGCCGGCCACTTCGTCGTCGGAGACCCCCGCGCATTCCGCGAAGAACGGCCCTGGTTCGGTGACGGACGGAGCCGTGCTCGTCGGCGCCGCCGTTGCGGCATCGTCCGAGGATCCGCAGCCCGCAGCGGTCGCTGCAACCACGATCACCCCGGCCGCAGCCAGTGCCGCCCTCCCCGTCCGCACGAACCCCTCCATGTGCACAGACCCTAACCGGTCCTGACGTCGCGCGCGCGTCTGCGACGCGCGTCGGCGAGGACCGCATCGAGTTGGGTCGCCCAGTTCCGGACGATCTCCGCGCGGCGACGCGAATCGTCGGTGAGCACGTCGGCCAGGCCCAGTCCGCGACCGAGATCGAGTGTCGCCTGGACCATACGGTGGACGACCGGATCGGCGTCGTCCTCGACACCGAGCTGCCGGACCGCCACACGATGCGCGACCCGGCCGAATCGCTCCTCGAGCGGAACGATACGTCGACGCAACTCCTGATCCGCGGCGGCCGCCGTCCACACCTGCAACGCGGCCTTGAAGAGGGTTCCGCAGTACTGGTCGACGATCCGCGTCACGACCGCCTCGGTGCGACCCACTCCCGGCGCGGCGTCGAGGTCGCCGTCGTCGATCAGCGTCATCCGACTGTCGAACATGTACTCGAGTGACGCCGTGATCAGGTCCTCGCGCGTCGGGAAGTGGTGCTGCGTCGCGCCGCGCGACACGCCGGCACGTTCGGCGACGACGGATACGCTGGTCGCGGCCCACCCGGAGTCGGCCAGACACTCGATGGTCGCCTCCAACAGACGTTGCCGGGTCGCCCGGCTACGGTCCTGTTTGGGTTCGCGCATCATCCCGATCCTTCCTGGCGCGTCCGACCGCCGGACGGATGATGCACCACACCGGCCGTTCACGGTGGGGGCATCCCACAGCGCCCGTGCGGCGCGATCCGGTCCATACGAACATATCGTGTCCGGGTCGGGTGATTCCGGCCCGGGAAGAGACGGGCGGGGGTGGAGAACGCGCGCCCTGCGCGTTCGGACGGAGAAGGGAGCGATGCCACGGTGGCGACGCTGGTGACACGCGACGACTATTTCGATGCGGCGATCGAGATTCTCTCGACCACCGATCACGGCGGGCTCAAACAGGCCCCGCTGTGCGCACGACTGCAGGTCACGACGGGCTCGTTCTACAACTATTTCGGCAGCTGGGCATGTTTCAGAACCGAGTTCCTGCGACGCTGGCTGGAGCGGCAGACACTCGAACTCGCCGCGTCCGCCCGACGCGAGACCTCGCCCGCGCGGCGCATGGAGATACTGATCGATTTCGCGTGCGCGCTCCCCCACCGGGCCGAGTCGTCGATCCGCGGGTGGGCGCACAACGACCCCGAGGTCCGCGCCGTCCAGGAGACCGTCGACGAGCACCGCTACGCGGTGGTGCACGAAGCGGTGACCGCGCTCGTCGGCGACGACGACGCGGCCCGGGACTTCGCCAGACTCGCGCTCTACACGCTCGCCGGATACCAGCAGAGCCTGCCGATGCAGGACATCGAGACCCTGCGGTGGTCGCTGCGGCGGGTACTCGATCTGCTGCTCACCCACCACGGGCGGACGTGCATCGCATGACCGCGTCCCGCCCGGCACGATCTCACCGGGTCCTCGCCCACGACGGAGGCCTCTTCTGCAGGAACGCCGTCATGCCCTCCACCGCCTCCGCCGAACCGAACAACCGCGCCGACTGCGCTGCGAGATCGTCACCGTAGCGGTCGAAACCCTCGAGGATCCTCGCGGTGACGAGTCGCTTCGACTCCGCGAGGCCCTGCGGGGAGCATTCCCGGATCTCCGCGAGGAGATCGGCCAACGCGGCTGCGGTGTCCCCGGTGGACAGCGTGATGAGTCCGTCCGTGACGGCCTCCTCCGGACCGAACCGCTCACCGGTGAGGAAGTACCGTGCCGCGGCTCGGGACGACAACCTCGGCAGCACGGTGAGGGAGATGATCGACGCCGCCAGACCCAGTCGCGCTTCCGTGAGCGCGAACGTCGACCCCGGCCCGGCGATCACGATGTCGCAGGCGCCGATGAGCCCCATACCGCCCGCCCGGACGTGCCCTTCGATGCACCCGAGAACCGGCTTGGGCAGTTCCAGGATCTGCCGGAGCAGAGCCGTCATGTCGCGGGTGCGTTCGGCTGCCGCCTCCTCCGGTGTACCGGACGATTCGCTCAGATCCGCTCCGGCGCAGAAGGTTCCTCCGGTGTGGGTGAGAACGACGGCGCGGACTGCCGGGTCGGCGGCCGCGTCGTCCAGTCCCTGCCGCAGCTGCGCGAGCAGCGGTGTGGACAGCGCATTGCGATTGTGCGGTGAGTCGAGGGTCAGCGTCGCGACGGTGCGGTCGACGTCGTACCGCACCACCACCGCGTCCGTCTGCTCGGTCATCGGGGGCTCCTGGATGTGCTCGATCGCCGGGTCTTCTAGTACGACCGTGGCAGACCGAGCGAGTGCTGGGCAACGAAGTTGAGGATCATCTCGCGACTCACCGGCGCCACCCGCGCGATGCGCGCGGCACCCAGCATCGCGGCGAGGCCGTACTCGGCGGTGAGTCCACCACCGCCGTGCGTCTGGATCGCCTGGTCGAGGCTCGCGATCGCGGCCTCGGCCGCCGCGTACTTGGCCATGTTCGCGGCCTCGGCGGCACCGAGATCGTCTCCGCTGTCGTAGAGCACCGCGGCCTTCTGCATCATCAGTTTCGCGAGTTCGACCTCGATCTTGCGTTGCGCGAGCGGATGCGCGATGCCCTGGTGAGCGCCGATCGGCTCCTTCCACACGGTCCGTTCCCGGGCGTACCGTGTGGCCGCGTCGAGCGCGTACCGCCCCATCCCGACGGCCATCGCGGCGCCGAGGATGCGTTCGGGATTGAGTCCCGCGAAGAGTTGCATGAGCGCGGCGTCGGGATCACCGACCAGCGCGTCCGCGGGCAGGCGGACATCGTCGAGGAACAGGGTGAACTGACGGTCGGGTTCGACGATGTCCATCTCCATCGGGGTCCGGACGAATCCCGGAGTGTCCACGGGGACGATGAACAACGCGGGACGCAGCTTTCCGCTGCGGGCGTCCTCGGTGCGGGCCACCACGAGCACGGCATCGGCCTGGTCGACGCCGGAGATGAACACCTTGCTGCCCGACAGAATCCAGTCGTCGCCGTCGCGACGCGCGACGGTGGTGATGTTGTGCGAGTTGGAACCTGCGTCGGGTTCGGTGATGGCGAACGCCATGATCTTCGTGCCCGCGGCGAGCCCGGGTAGCCATCGGTTCTTCTGCGCTGCCGTGCCGTATCGGGCGATGATGGTGCCGCAGATCGCCGGGGACACCACGACCAGCAGCAGTCCGCAACCCTGCGCGGCGAGTTCCTCCTGGACGAGGGCCAGGTCGTAGATTCCGGCGCCCCCACCACCGTACTCCTCGGGAATGTTCACTCCGAGGAACCCGGCGTCGGCGGCTGCGCTCCACAGTTCGGTGAGCGGCTCCCCCTTCCGTGCCTTCGGCAGAACGTAGTCGACGTAGCCGTAGCGTTTCGCGAGGGTCGACACCGCGTTCCGCAGTTGGGTGCGTTCGTCGGATTCGATGACGCTCATGCTCTAACCTTCCGTGCCGGGGGTGGTCAGTGGTGCGGTCTCGTCGTGCGGTGTCACGACGGCGAGGACAGCGCCCACGGCGACCTGGTCGCCGACCGTGACGTCGAGCGAGGTGAGGATGCCGGCGACGGGCGCCGCGACGGTGTGTTCCATCTTCATGGCCTCCAGCCGCACGAGCGGGCTCCCCGCCTCCACCGCATCGCCGACCGCGGCGTCGACGCCGATCACCGATCCGGGCATGGGTGCGAGCAGCGATCCCGCGGGGATCCGCGCGGCGGGATCGGTGAAGCGCGGCAGGGCGGTCAACCGCACGGGGCCGAGCGACGAGTCGACGTGCACGGTCGCGTCGTACCGCGCGACCGAGAGCCGCCGGCGCACCCCGTCGACGTCGAGGGTCACCCGGTCGGGTGTGTACGCGACCACCCGGATGTCGTCGCGACCGTCCACCCGCACACCGTCCCGCGTGATCCGGTAGCGGACCTCGTGTTCGTCGTGCCCCGCGGCGAATCGTCTGATCTGCGGGTGCGACGGCAGATTCCGCCAGCCCGACGGCAGACCGGCGTTCACGGTCGCGGCCGACCGTTCCGCCGCCGACGCGGCGAGGGCGGCGGCGATCGCGGACACCTCCTCGGCGTCCAGGGACGCCAGCGGCTCCGAGAGTTCGGCGAGCCCGTGGGTGTCGAAGAATGCCGTGTCGGTGTCGCCGGCGCGGAAGGCGGGGTGCTGCAGCACATCGACGAGAAGGTCACGGTTGGTGACGAGTCCGTGGATCTCGGTGCGTGCCAGCGTCGAGGCGAGCAGCCGCACGGCCCGATCGCGGGTGGGTGCATACGAGATCACCTTGGCGAGCATCGCGTCGTAGTGCACGCCGATCTCCGACCCCGCGACGACCCCGGAGTCGATGCGTACACCGGTCCGCCGGAGCACGTCGAACTCGACCGCGGGCTGCGGCGGCACGAACCTGTGCACGACGCCCGACTGCGGTTGCCAGTCTCGGGCGGGGTCCTCCGCATAGAGCCTGGCCTCAACCGAACATCCCTGCACAGGGGGCGGTTCGGATTCGATCCGGTCACCGTCGGCGATGCGGAACTGGAGGTCGACGAGATCGAGGCCGGTCGTGCATTCGGTGACGGGATGCTCGACCTGCAGGCGCGTGTTCATCTCCAGGAAGTGGAACTCGCCGGTTCCGTCGGCGAGGAACTCGACGGTGCCGGCGCCCTCGTAACCGATGGCCCTCGCGGCGCGGCGTGCGGCGTCGAAGAGACGCTCACGCATGCCGTCGGTCGCCTCGACGAGCGGGGAAGGAGCTTCCTCGATCACCTTCTGGTGGCGCCGCTGGATCGAGCATTCACGTTCCCCCACGGCCCACACCGTGCCGTGCCGGTCCGCGAGGATCTGCACCTCGATGTGCCGTCCGGTCTCGAGGTAGCGCTCACAGAACACCGTCGGGTCGCCGAACGCCGACGCCGCCTCGCGCCGTGCCGCGTCGAGTTGTCCGGCGAGTTCGTCGAGGGTGCGCACCACGCGCATACCGCGGCCACCGCCGCCCGCGGACGCTTTGACGAGAACCGGCAGGTCCGCTTCGGTGAGGCCGACGGGGTCGAGTTCGGCGAGGACGGGAACGCCGGCGTCGGCCATGATCTTCTTGGCCTCGACCTTCGACCCCATCCGCTCGATCGACTCGGGCCTCGGTCCGATCCAGGACAGGCCGGCTGCGAGTACCGATCTCGCGAACTCGGCGTTCTCGGAGAGGAACCCGTATCCCGGGTGCACTGCGTCGGCTCCCGCCGCGAGTGCCGCCGCGATGACCTTCTTCCCGTCGAGGTAGGTCTCGGCCGGGGTGACACCCGGCAGTCGCACGGCGGCATCGGCGTCGGTGACGTGCGGGCTGTCGGCATCGGCGTCGGAGAACACGGCGATCGCACCGAGTCCTGCGCGCCGGCACGACGCGAACACGCGTCTCGCGATCTCGCCGCGGTTCGCGACGAGCACCGAGGTGATGGTCGATTCGCTCACGGGTGCCTCACATCCGGAAGACGCCGAAGGATTCGGCGCCGCTGATCGGTGCGGTGGCGACGGCCGACAGGCACAGTCCCACCACGGTGCGGGTGTCGCGGGGGTCGATGATTCCGTCGTCGTAGAGACGGCCGGACAGGAACATCGGCAGCGACTCGGCTTCGATCTGGTTCTCGACGGCGGCGCGCATCGCAGCGTCGGCGGCTTCGTCGAACTCCTGCCCGCGGGCCTGCGCGGAGGCGCGTCCGACGAGGGAGATGACCCCGGCGAGTTGTGCACCGCCCATGACCGCGGATTTGGCGCTGGGCCACGCGAAGAGGAAGCGCGGGTCGAAGGCGCGCCCACACATGCCGTAGTGACCCGCACCGTAGGACGCGCCGATGAGGATCGAGATGTGCGGGACCGTCGAGTTCGCGACGGCATTGATCATCATGGCGCCGTGCTTGATCATGCCGCGTTCCTCGTACTCACGACCCACCATGTAGCCGGTGGTGTTGTGCAGGAACAGAAGTGGGGTGTCGGCACGGTTGGCGAGCTGGATGAACTGCGCGGCCTTCTGGGATTCCTCGTTGAACAGGACACCGCGCGCATTGGCGAGGATCCCGACCGGATAACCGTGCAACCGTGCCCATCCGGTGACGAGGGAGGAGCCGTAGAGGGGTTTGAACTCGTCGAAATCGGAGTCGTCGACGATGCGGGCGATCACCTCCCGGGGATCGAAGGGTTGCCTGAGATCCTCCGGGACGATCCCGAGGAGTTCCTCGGCGTCGTACCGGGGTTCGCGCACCTCGGGTAGGGGCGCCGGACCCGCCTTGCGATGGTTGAGCCGGCGCACGATACTGCGGCCGATACGCACCGCGTCCTGTTCGTCGACGGCGAAATGGTCGGCCAGACCGGAGATCCGCGCGTGCATCTCGGCGCCGCCGAGCGACTCGTCGTCGGACTCCTCACCGGTGGCCATCTTCACCAGCGGCGGCCCCGCGAGGAACACCTTCGAGCGGTTCTCGATCATCACGACGTGATCGGACATACCGGGGATGTACGCGCCGCCGGCGGTGGAGTTGCCGAACACCAGGGCGATCGTGGGTATGCCCGCCGCCGACAGTCGGGTCAGGTCGCGGAACAGCCGCCCACCGGGAATGAACACCTCCTTCTGCGTGGGCAGATCCGCGCCCCCGGATTCGACGAGTGAGATCAACGGCATCCGGTTCTGGAGGGCGATGTCGTCGGCGCGCAGCGACTTGCGCAGCGTCCACGGGTTGCTGGTGCCGCCGCGGACCGTGGGGTCGTTGGCGACGATGACGCACTCGACGCCTTCCACGACACCGATGCCGGTGACGACACTCGCGCCGACGGGGAAGTCGGTGCCCCACGCCGCGAGCGGCGACAGTTCGAGGAACGGTGAATCAGGGTCGAGGAGCAGTTCGATCCGTTCGCGCGGAAGGAGTTTGCCGCGGTCGTGGTGTCGGCGCACGTACTTCTCGCCGCCTCCGCCGAGGGTCTTGGTGTGTTCGCTGTCGAGTTCCGCGAGGCGGGTGCGCATCGCGGCGGCGGCCGCGTCGAACTCCGCGGAGCCCGGGTCGAGGGTCGAGACGAATGTGCTCACGTGTGGTATCCCAGTCGTTTGGCGGCGAGTTCGGTGAGGATTTCGGTGGTACCACCCCCGATGCCGAGGATGCGCATGTCCCGGTACTGGCGTTCGACCTCGGATTCGGCCATGTAGCCGAGTCCGCCGAACAGTTGGACAGCCTGGTGCGCGACCCACTCCCCCGCTTCGACGGCGGTGTTCTTGGCGAAGCACACCTCGGCGATGAGGTCACCGTCGCCCGCGACCGCGCGTTCCGCAACGGATCGGGTGTAGACGCGGGCCACGTCGATGCGCCGCGTCATCTCCGACAGGGTGCGTTGCACCGCCTGCCGGGAGATCAGGGGGCGCCCGAAGGTCTCGCGGTCGCGACACCAGGCGAGGGTGAGGTCGAGGCAGCGTTGCGCCGACGAGTACGCCTGCGCGGCGAGCGCGACCCGCTCGGCAACGAAACCCTGTGCGATCTGTGCGAACCCGGTGTGCTCGGCACCGACGAGGTTCGCAGCGGGCACCCGGACATCGACGAAGGACAGTTCTGCGGTGTCGGAGGCACGCCAGCCCATCTTGTCGAGCTTGCGCGACACCGTGAATCCGGGTGTGCCCTTCTCCACGACGAGCAGTGACACGCCACCCGCGCCGGGGCCGCCGGTGCGGACGGCGGTGACGACGAAGTCGGCTCGGCAGCCGGAGGTGATGTACGTCTTGGCCCCGTTGACGACGTAGTGGTCGCCGTCGCGGACAGCGGTCGTGGTGAGGTGCCCGACGTCGGATCCGCCGCCCGGTTCGGTGATGGCCAGCGATCCGATCGCGTCGCCGGCGAGGGTCGGCCGGACCCACCGGTCGAGATGGTCGGGATCGGCCGCGGCGATCAGGTGGGGCAGCGCGATCCCGCAGGTGAACAACGATGCGAACGCGCCGCCGGAGGCCCCGGCCTCGTGGAACGCCTCACACACGGTGAGCGCGTCGATCACATCGCCCCCGGATCCGCCGACGCCGTCGGGGAATCCTGCGCCGAGGAGTCCGAGTTTCGCGGCCTTCGAATGCAGGTCGCGGGGCAACTGCCCGTCACGTTCCCAGTCGTCGAGGTGTGGGAGGACCTCGCGGCGCACGAACGCGGTCACGGTCTCGCGCAGGGCCCGGCGTTCGGGGGTGGTCCAGACGTCCCTGGGTGCTGTGTTCACGTGCGCTCCTCCAGGAGTGCGATGGGTATGTCGACGTGTCTGGCCCGCAACCATTCTCCGAGCCCCTTCGCCTGCGGATCGAAACGGGCCCGGGAGGCGACGCCCCGTCCGAGGATTCCCTCGACGACGAAGTTCACGGCTCGCAGATTCGGCAACACGTGCCGCGTGACGGTCAGCGGCCGTGTCTCGGGCAGCAGATCCTTCAGCGTGTCGACGGTGAGTGCGTGTGCGAGCCACCGCCATTCGTCGTCGCTGCGAACCCACACGCCGATGTTCGCGTCGCCGCCCTTGTCGCCGCTGCGGGCACCGGCGACCGTGCCGAGCGGCACTCGACGGGTGGGTCCGGGAGGCAACGGGCTCGGCGGTCCCGGCTCGTCGACGGGTTCGAGGGTCCGGCCGGTTGCGGGCACCGGGATGTCGACGGCGGTTCCGTCCGGCATCACCGCGATGTGCGGCACCCGGCTCGCGTCGACGTGGGCGGCCGTGTAGACGCCGTACGGGCTGCCCGCACCCGGTGGTGCGGTGACGAAGAATCCGGGATACCCGGCGAGCGCGAATTCGACTGCGGTGGAGGTGAAGGCACGCCCGACGATGTTCGGGTCGGGGTCGCGCACGGTGCAGCGCAGCAGGGCGCTCGCGGTCTCCTCGGTGTCGGCGTCGGGGTGGTCGGTGCGGGCGAGGACCCAGTCGAGTTCGGCGGGACGGACCGACAGGTTCGCCTCCATCTGCGTGCGCACCAGCGCGGCCTTCGCCTCGATGTCGAGCCCGGTGAGGACGAATACGACCTCGTTGTGGAATCCGGCGAGGGCATTGAGGCACACCTTGAGGGTCGGCGGGGGCGGCTCCCCTTCCACTGCCGTGATGCGGACGCGGTCGGGGCCGGTCCGTTCCAGGCGGGCGGTGTCGATGCGTGCGGTGACGTCGGGGTTCGCGTATCGACCGCCGGTGACCTCGTACAGCAGTTGCGCCGTGACGGTACCGACGGTGACGGCACCGCCGGTACCGGGATGCTTGGTGATGGTGGCCGATCCGTCGGCCTCGATCTCGGCGATCGGGAACCCGGGTCGGGTGAGATCGTCGATTTCGGTGAAGAACGCGTAGTTGCCACCGGTGGCCTGGGTGCCGCATTCGATGACGTGGCCCGCGACGACGGCCCCGGCCAGGGCGTCGAAGTCGGTTCGGGACCATCCGAAATGGGCGGCGGCGGGCCCGACGATGACGGACGCGTCGGTGACGCGGCCCGTCACGACGATGTCGGCCCCGGCATCCAGACATTCCACGATGCCCCACGCACCGAGGTACGCGTTGGCGGTGAGTGGACGGGGGTCGGCGGCGAATCCCAGTTCGTCGATCCGGGCGATCAGATCGTCGCCCTCGACGTGGGCGATGCGCGGCGACAGTCCGAGTCGATCGGCGACCGTGCGCAGCGCCTCGGCAAGTCCGGCGGGGTTGAGTCCGCCCGCGTTCGTGACGATCCGGACCCCCCGGTCGAGCGCGAGCCCCATGCAGTCCTCTGCCTGCCGCAGGAACGTCTTGGCGTATCCGGACGCCGGGTCCTTCAACCGGTCGCGCCCGAGGATGAGCATCGTCAGTTCGGCCAGATAGTCGCCGGTCAGGTAGTCGAGTTCCCCGCCCTCGAGCATCTCGCGCATCGCCGACAGGCGGTCGCCGTAGAAGCCGGAACAGTTCCCGATCCGCACAGCACGGGTCATGCGTCCTCCTCCTTCTTCTTCTCCGGGCGGCCCGCGCCGGGTGGGCCGGCGAATGCCTGCGCCAGATCGAGCCAGGCCGCCGCGTCGGGCCCGTGCGCGGCCAGCGCGGTGTCGAGCCGATGCGTCCGCTGGGTGACGAGCCGACAGAAGTCCTCGGCGGAACCGGTCACCGATTGCGGGGCGTCCTCCGGACCCCACGTCCACATGCTGCCGTCCGGTGCCACCAGTTCGACGCGGAACACGTCGGCAGGTGGGGTCCGTCCGTGCACGACGAACGAGAAGTCGCGCGTGCGCACGCCCAGGTGCGCGATGTGCCGCAGGCTCGCGGTGGGTGCGCGGTGCACGCCGAGTGCGTCGGCGACATCCCCTCCGTGTGCCCAGGTCTCCATCAGTCGTGCCGTCGCCATCGACGGCGCGGACATGGGCGGGCCGTACCAGACGATCTTCGTGTCGGCCGGGACCCGACGGAGAGCCTCGGCCAGGTCGCGGCGGGTACCGCGCCAGTCCGCGAGGAGGTCCGCCGGGACGCGGGCAGCTTGCTCTGCGGCTCCTTCGTCGACGAATGTTTCGGCGTCGGCGATCTTTTCGAGTCCACTGACGAAGGCGTCGGGTTCGGTGACGGCGATGAGGGCGGCGCGGTCGGTCCACAGGAGGTGACCGATCTGATGGGCGATCGTCCATCCCCGCGCGGGCGTGGGCCGGCGCCAGTCGTCGGCGGTCAGGTTCGTGACGAGGGCGTCGAGGGCGTCGCCTTCGGCGCGCAGATCGTCGAGTAGCTCGGGCAACTCCACCATGCGACCAGGGTCACACGCCGACGCACCAAAATCAAGCATCGATGCTTGTTTTATGCGTCGATGCAGGTGAACGCCGCAAACGAACTCGCCGCAGCGCTCGCCCCCTGCGCGGCGGGGTCAGATTCCGTAACCGCCGTCCACGTCGAGTTTCTGGCCACTGATGAAGCCGGCCTTGTCCGAGGCGAGGAACAACACGGCCTCCGCGATGTCGACGGCGTGCCCGAACCTGCGCAGCGGGATGTTCCGCTTCGTCACCTCGAGCGCGCGATCGTCGAGTTCCCCCGTGGAGATCAGGCGATCGGCCATGCCGTCGACCAGCATGCCCGGGCCGACACTGTTGAAACGCACGCCGAACCGTCCTTCCTCGGCCGCGAATCCGCGCACGAGCGACTCGATCGCGGCCTTCGGTCCGGCGGAGAGGCCGTCCCGGACCGGGTACCGGGTGGTCGCGGCGGTGGTGACCGCGACCACCGACCCGGCCGAGCGCCTCAGTTCCGGCAACGCCGCGGAGACCACGTTGAAGAACGCCTTGACCTCGGCGTCGACGGCCGCGCCGAACTGCGCGGGCGACACCGCCGACAGGTGCACCATCGGAACGTGCGGACCCGCCGCGTGCACGACGGTGCCGAACCCCCCGAACTCACCGGTCACCGATTCGACCCACCGTGCCGTCGCGTCCGGATCCGCGAGGTCGAGCGCGTCGTACGCGACGGTCGCGCCCCGCTCGCGGAGTTCCGCGGCCAGCCGTTCCGCGGTGTCCGTCCGGCTGCGGTACGTGAATGCCACGTCGTGGCCCGCGGTGGCAAACGCACGGCAGATCGCAGCACCGATCCCGCCGGTGCCACCGGTCACGAGCACCGCCGGGTGCGCCGAGCCGTTCCCGCTCATCAGGCACCGATCCTGCGGTGCACGAGTTTCCCGACACCGTGCATCGTGCCGGTACCGGGGAACTCCCACACGATGTCGTCCGTCAGCAGGGCACCGTACTCGTCGAGGGTTCCGAGGCCCGGCGCGTGGGCGGGACGCGCGAGGGTGTCGGTGACGAGCGTGCTCCGCGCCGCCCGTTCGAGATCGTTCACTGCGGGTTCGTCCTCCTGTGTCGTCCGACGCCCGAAGGTATCGGGCGTCAGGGCCGTGTCGGAGATCCGATCCCGCCCAGCGGTCGAGCCCGTCTGTTCCGCACCACCATTCGGACCAGTTCCCCGGCCGGACCGGACAGCGCCCGCGGTGGCCGCCACACCGCACGCAGAACGCGCGACAGGTCGAGTCCGTCGACGCCGATCACCCGCAGTTGCCCTGCGGTCACGTCCTCGGCGACGGCGAGGGTGCTCAGGACCGCAGGCCCGACACCTCCGAGGACACTCGTGCGCACCGATGCCCCGCTGCCGAGTTCGAGCAGCGGCGCAGGCCGGTCGTACTCCTGCAGGGCGAGGTCGAGCGTGCGACGGGTGCCGGACCCCTCCTCCCGCACCACGAGCGGGGTGGCCGCGAGTTCCGCGACGGTGATCGGGCGGCGCCGGCGCGCCCAGCGATGATCGGGTGGCACGACGACGACCAGTTCGTCGCGCGCCACCTCCACACTGTGCAGCCCGGCGGGCACGCCGGGGCCTTCGACGAAACCGACGTCGCATCCTCCGGCAGCGGCGATGTCGCACACCTGCATCGAGTTGTGCACCTGCAGTCGGATCTGCACGTCGTCGTGGATCGCCCGGAATTCACCGAGCCAGCGCGGGATGAGGTGTTCGGCGACGGTCATCGATGCCGCGACGACCAACCCGGGATGGTGTTCGACGCTCAACGCGGCCGCCGCGTCGAGCAGTTGCCGGGTGTCCGAGAGCACCTCCCGCGCCCAGTGCGCGACCACCGTCCCCTCCGGGGTGAGCACCGAACCGGTCCGTCCGCGCCGGACCAGGCGTGTTCCCAGTTGCCTTTCGAGCCGGTTGAGGGCGCGGGTGGCATTGGGCTGCGCGATGCCCGCGGCTCGGGCGGCCGCCCCGAGTCCACCGTGATCGTCGATTCCGACGAGCAGTTCGAGCGCTGCGAGATCCGGCCACGAAGACATGCACGAATGGTATGTCCGCCGCGGCCGCCCCCGACTCAGCTCACCGCGTGGACCGCGATGAGTGTCACCGACGCCAGGGCGAGCGCGACGACGACGCCGGTGAGGACGGCGTTGCGCCACCACAACCCGTCCACTCGTCCTGCGACGAACCCGCGGACCCGTCGGCGGTGCCCCTCCCGTGCGGTCAACAGCAGCACGAGCACGGGTATCAGGAACACCAGACCGGTGATCGCGACGACGAGGTCCGGCCCGGGAACGAAACGCATGAATCCGAGCACGATCACGCCGAGGACCACCGCGGTGCGCAGCCACGCGAGGGAGGTCCGTTCGGGTTGCAGGCCCGGATCGTCGTGCCTCACCGGACGCTCACACGACGATTGCGACGGTCAGCCCGATACCCGCGACGGCCAGCAGGACTGCGACGAGGAATGCCGTCCACGGCAGGGGCAGCGGGCGAGCGGTGCGCATCGCGCGCTCCACACCGATCCACCGCAGCAACGCGACGAGCGCCAGGCCGGCGGCGAAGATCAGCAACCCGCATGCGATCACGGTACGGACAGCAGAGTCGATCACGTCGGCCGCGAAGGCCTCGAGTCCCACGGCGGCGGCGATGATCCCGAGGGCCGTACGGATCCACGCGAGGAAGGTGCGTTCGTTGGCGAGCGTGAACCGCGGATCCGGGTCCGTCCCCTCCCGGAACGCACGGGGCTTCCACCGCTCCTCGGTCGGCCTCACATCGACCGACTCTAGCGGGCGCACCCACCGTTTCCGCGTGCGGACACACCGTCCGGTCGGAGCCCGGCCGGTGCATCGCACGTGACCCGGTACGCCCCGTCCGCGAACCCCGACGTGGTGTACCGGACCGGTCAGCCCACCACCAGATCGGTACCGCGCGCTTCGATCGCGCGCGTCTTCAACGGCTTCTTCGCCGGACCTTCGACGGGAACCCCGTCGAGATCGAACACGCTGCCGTGGCACGTGCAGATGATGCGGTCGCCCTCGACGTCGGTGATGTTGCAGCCCTGGTGGGTACAGATCGCAACGAAGGCGTGGAAGTCACCGTCCGTGGGTTGTGTGAGGATCAGCCGGTCCGACTCCAGGAACACCCCGCCGCCGACGGGGACGTCGGCGACCGCCGCGACCACCTGGGCATCGGGGCCCGGGGGCTGCGTGGTGGTCGGCTCCGCCGCCCCGACTGCGTCATCGGATCCGGTGCCCGGACCGCACGCGGTGATCAGTCCGGTGGCCGCGACGGCACCGGCACCGCCGAGGAGGGCACGGCGGGTCACGCGGGGATCGTCGCGGGTGCTGTCGCTGGTCATCTGCAGATCGAGTCCGTTCCGGGTGCGTGAGTGTCCCGGTCAGGTTATCCCGGGAACGCGCGCGGGGCCGCGACACCCGTCACGGCCCCGCCCGACCTCGGACGCGTCGCAGCCCGGCCTCGGACGCGTCGCGTCAGTGCAGCGGCACCGCCGGGCCCTGCCCCTCCGGCTGCGCCGAACGCGTTCTGGGCAGGAACGCCGCCGGGATCAGAGCGAGGATCATGACCACGGTCGCGACGAGGAAGGTGCTGCCGAACGCGTCGGCCATGGACCCGAGGATCGTGGTCTGCACCTCGGGCGGAAGCTGCGCGAAGGCATCGGCGTCGGGCTGGACCGATGCCCCGTCCGGAAGGCCGTCGGGAAGCACCATGTGGCTGGTGAGGACCACCGACATCGTCGCGGTACCGATCGAGCCGGCGGACTGCTGGACGATGTTCATCAGCGTCGACCCGCGCGCGATGCCGTGGTCGGTCAGCGTCTGCAACGCAGCGGTCATGGTGGGCATCATCGTGCACCCCATCCCCATGCCCATGACGAACAACGCCGCGAGCAGAAGGACGTACGAGGTGTCGACACCCACCTGGGTGAACACTGCCATGCCGACGATGATCAGCGACAGGCCGACGAGCACGATCCTTCCGGGGCCGATACGGTCGACGAGTTGACCGGCGATCGGCATGGTGAGCATCGCACCGATTCCCTGCGGAGCGAGGAGCAGACCGGCCGCGAGGGTGGTCTCACCGCGGACCTGCAGGAAGTAGCTGGGGAACAGCAGACCCGCACCGAAGAACGCGATCGCGAAGACGGTCATGGTGAGCACCGCGAACGTGAGCTGTCGATTGCGGAACAGGCTCAGGTCGATCAGCGGATGATCGGTGCGCGTCGCGTGGACGACGAACCCTGCGATGAGCGCGAGCCCGACGGCCGCGCTGACGAACACGCGGGGCGCCGTGACGGTTCCGGTCTCGGGGAGCGACGACACGCCGAACAGGAACAGTGCGAGTCCGGGCGACAGCAGGAGCATTCCGACGAAGTCGAACGATTCCGAGGGCTGCGGCGAATCCTTCGGGAGCACCACGTTCGCGACGACGAGCGCGACGATGCCGATCGGCAGGTTGATCAGGAAGATCCAGTGCCAGGTGGCGGCCTCGATGAGCCAGCCGCCGAGGATGGGGCCACCGATCGGGCCGAGCAGCATCGGGATTCCGAGGACGGCCATGACCCGGCCGACGCGGTGCGGTCCGGCGGCACGGGTCATGATCGTCATACCGAGCGGCATGAGCATGCCGCCGCCGAAGCCCTGGACGACGCGGAACGCGATGAGCGACGTGACGTCCCACGCCATGCTGCACAGCACGGATCCGGCCACGAACAGGACGAGCGCCGTGAGGTACAGCCGCTTGGTGCCGAACCGGTCGGCCGCCCAGCCGGTGAGCGGAATCACACTCGCGAGCGCCAGGGTGTAGGCGGTCATCGTCCAGGCGACGGTCGCGTACGTGGCCTGGAATTCGGACATGAACGTCGGGATTGCGACCGACACCACGGTCACGTCGAGAATCGACATGATGGCGCCGAGCACGACGACGGACGCGATCTTCAGCACCGCGGCATCGAGCTTCTCACCGTCTCGACCTGCTGTCTTCTCTGGTTGCTCGCTCATGCGATGCCTTCTGTTTCGGCGCAGGTGCATGCCCGCGGAAATTCGGATGGTGTGTGCGCAGGGGCGCGGCGACCGGCGTTGTGGACGGTGCCCGCGGCGGTGCGGAGTGCTCGGCGATCCTAACCGTCGCACGGCTGCGCCCCAACCCGTTTCCGGGCCGGGGCGCAGGATGGGGTGCCGCGGGGCGTCAGCGACGAACCAGGTCGAGCAGCGGCAGACGTCGGCGGCGTCGGCCCACCTCGCGCAGGACCGCGCGATCGGTGATCTTCACGCGCGGGCGTCCCTGCGCACGTCCCGCGGTACGTTCCGCGGCGTCGATGGCGCGCCATCCGGCGAGGTCCACCCGATCGGGCCGGCGCGCGGACAGCAGTCGGCGCAGGGCCTTGCGGTCACCGTGGGGCGCGGCGAGTCGTCCGGCGTCGAAATCGGCGAGCAGCGCCCCGACGGTCTCCTTGGCGCACGCCTTGTTCGTACCGATGACACCGCTGGGGCCGCGCTTGATCCAACCGGTCACGTACACACCGTCGGTGACACGGCCGGTATCGTTCGGGATCACACCGCGGCGTTCGTCGAACGGCAGGCCGCGCACCGGAACTCCCCGGTAGCCGATCGATCGCAGCACCAGCTCCGCGTCGATGTCGTCGAAGCGGTCGGTGACGTGGGCACTGAGCGTCCCGTCGTCGGCGGCGACCAGTTCGGTGTGCGCGATCCGGACCCCGCCGACCCGTTCGTCACCGAGCAGTTCCATCGGTGCCGACAGGTAGCGGAAGACGATCCGCCGATGGCCGGGCCGAGCCGGCCGCGACGCGTACTCTCGGGCGAGCTGCATGCGCATGGCGGCGGCGGGGTCCTCGGCGACGAGCCGCGTGCTGACCGGGTCGAGGTCGAGATCGGCCTCGTCGATCACCACGTCGACGCCGGCCAGGTCCGCCAGCGCGAGGAATTCCGGGTTGCTGTAGGCGGCCTGCGCGGGGCCGCGGCGACCCAGCAGGACGACCTCGCGGACGTTGCTGCGGCGCAGTGCGGCCAGGGCATGGTCGGCGATGTCGGTGCGGGCGAGTTCGTCGACGTCCATCGTGAGGATCCGCGCCACGTCGAGGGCGACGTTTCCGTTACCGACGATCACGACGCGCTCGGCCGACAGGTCGAACGTCCGGTCGGCGTAGTCGGGGTGCCCGTTGTACCAGGCGACGAATTCCGTCGCGGCGTGACTGCCCGGGAGGTCCTCACCGGGGATGCCGAGACGACGGTCCGCGGAGGCTCCCACCGCGTACACGACGGCGTGGTGGTGCGCGAGCAACTCGGCGTGGGTGATGTCGCGTCCGACCTCGGTGTCGAGGTGCAGGTCGAACGCATCGCGACGGAACGACCACTCGAACGATTCCGTGACGGATTTCGTACCGGGATGGTCGGGGGCCACGCCGGCGCGGACCAGCCCGAACGGGGTGGGCAGCCGGTCGAACATCTCGACCTCGACGTCGGAACGATCGAGCAGTTCCTGCGCGGCGTAGCACGCGGACGGTCCGGCACCGACGATCGCGACGCGCAGCGTCTCCCGGTCGCGGGGTGCGGCGGGCACCGGGGTCAGCGCCGACCAGCCCTCCGGCATGGGATGGGCACCGTAGTAGTCGGCGTTGATCTGCGCGAATCGTGCCTGGGACGGCTCGAGCCGGTCGTCGGGAACGATCGCCTCGACGGGGCACGCATCGGCGCAGGCACCGCAGTCGATGCAGGTGGCCGGATCGATGTGCAGCATCTCGGTGGTCGAGAACTCACGTTCCTCGGGCGTCGGGTGAATGCAGTTGACCGGGCAGACCGCGACGCAGCTCGCATCGTTGCAGCACGTCTGAGTGATGACGTAGGCCATGGGGACGTCCTCGGGAACGGGGCGGAACGACCGCCGAATTCATGTGACAACCAGTAACAGTTAATACGACTGTAGACGGGGTCACACCGGGTCCGCAAGACGCGCCGGTCCGGCTTTCCCCTTCGCGCGGACGAAGCCATACCGTGTAGCCATGATGCGTACCCTGATCCTGCTGCGCCACGGCAAGTCCGCGTACCCGGACGACGTGAGCGACCACGAGCGCCCACTGTCCCCCCGCGGCCGCCGCGAAGCCGGACTCGCCGGACGCTGGATCCGGGCCACCCTGCCCCCGGTGGACACGGTCCTCTGCTCCACCGCCACCCGCACCCGCAAGACCCTCGCCGAAGCCACCGCCGAGGCCCCCGAGGACATTCCCGTCGACTATCGCGACGCCCTGTACGGCGCGACCCCCGACGAACTCGTCGCCGAGATCCGCGACGTCGGCGAGGATGTCCGCACCCTGCTCGTCGTCGGACACGAGCCCACGCTCTCGGCGACGGCGCTGGCACTGGCCACCGACCTCACCGGTGACGCCGCACAACAGATCGCCGAGAAGTTCCCGACGTCCGCCGTGGCCGTCCTGACCGTGCACGGCGACTGGGCGGACCTCGCCCCCGGACACGCCGAGCTCGCGGACTTCCACATCGCTCGCTGAGCCGCGGGAATCCGACACCCTCCCGAGAAACGCCACGGCCCCGCCCCCGAAGAGAAGGGGGCGGGGCCGTGGCGTCTACGGCAGGCGTCGCTGACGCGGCAACCTACCGGTAGTCGTTGGAATACCCGTAGTCGTCCAGCGGCACCGCAGCACCGGTGTTCTGGCCGAAGCCGTCCGGTGAGTAGTACTGGTCGTCGTACGCCGGGATGGCGTACGCGGCCGCACGGGCCTCCTCGGTCGGCTGGACCTGAATGTTCCGGTACTGGTTGATGCCGGTGCCCGCCGGGATCAGCTTGCCGATGATCACGTTCTCCTTGAGACCGATCAGCTTGTCCGAGCGGCAGTTGATCGCCGCGTCGGTCAGCACGCGAGTGGTCTCCTGGAAGGACGCCGCGGACAACCACGAATCGGTCGCCAGCGAGGCCTTCGTGATACCCATGAGGACCGGACGGCCGGCGGCCGGCTCGCCACCCTCCTGGACCACCCGACGGTTCGCAGCCTCGAACTCGCTGCGCTCGACGAGCGAACCGGGCAGGAACTCGGTGGCACCGGAATCGATGATCGTCACGCGACGCAGCATCTGACGGACGATCGTCTCGATGTGCTTGTCGTGGATCGACACACCCTGGCTCCGGTACACCTCCTGGACCTCGTGGACGAGGTGGATCTGCACCTGACGGGGGCCCATCACGCGCAGCACCTCGTGCGGATCGGCAGCGCCCTCGAGGAGCTGCTGACCCACCTCGACGTGGTCACCGTCGGCGAGCACACCCTCGGTGCCGTCGCCCTTGCGGATGACGTGCAGACGCTGACGCTTGGACAGCTTGTCGTACACGACCTCCTCGCCGCCGTCGTCCGGAACGATGGTGATCTTGTAGAAACGATCGTCGTCCTCGAGGCGGATACGGCCGGACACGTCCGCGATCGGAGCCTTGCCCTTCGGCACGCGGGCCTCGAACAGCTCCTGGACTCGGGGCAGACCGCCGGTGATGTCCTCACCGACACCACCCTGGTGGAACGTACGCATCGTCAGCTGCGTACCGGGCTCACCGATCGACTGCGCGGCGACGATACCGACGGCCTCGCCGATGTCGACGAGCTTGCCCGTCGCCATCGAACGTCCGTAGCAGGTCGCGCAGACGCCGGTGCCGGTGTCGCACGTGAGGACCGAGCGGACCTTGACCTTCTGGATCCCGGCCTCGAGAAGCGCCTCGATCGCAGGATCGCCCAGGTCCGAGCCGCGCTCGACGATCACGGTGCCGTTCGCGTCGACCGCGTCGGTGGCCAGCGTGCGCGCATAGGTGCTGGTCTCGATGTGGGCGTCGCGGACCAGCCGGCCCGTCTCGGCGCCCGTCCCGTCGCGCTCGGGCTCGGCGATGGTCATCTCGATGCCGCGCGGGGTACCGCAGTCGACCTCGCGGACGATGACGTCCTGCGACACGTCCACCAGACGACGGGTCAGGTAACCCGAGTCGGCGGTACGCAGCGCGGTGTCGGCCAGACCCTTACGGGCACCGTGCGTGTTGATGAAGTACTCGGCGACGGTCAGGCCCTCGCGGAACGACGACTTGATCGGGCGCGGAATGAACTCACCCTTCGGGTTCGTCACCAGGCCCTTCATGCCGGCGAGCGACCGGATCTGGGTCATGTTGCCCGCGGCACCCGACTTGACGATCGTGGGGATCGGGTTGTCGTCGGGGTAGTGGGCCTCCATGGCCTGACCGACCTCTTCGGTCGCCTCCTGCCACAGCTTGACCAGCGAGTCACGCCGCTCGTCCTCGGACAGCTTGCCGCGATCGTACTGACGCTGGATGGCGTCGGCCTGCGTCTCGTACCGCTCGAGGATGTCCTTCTTCTCCGGCGGAACGAGCACGTCCGCCATCGAGACGGTCACACCGGACCGGGTGGCCCAGTAGAAACCGGCATCCTTGAGCTTGTCGACGGTCTGCGCGACGACGATCATCGGGTAGCGCTCGGCGAGATCGTTGATGATCGCGGCCTGACGCTTCTTCGGCATGATGTCGTTGACGAAGCCGTAGTTGACCGGCAGCAACTCGTTGAAGAGCACACGACCCAACGTGGTGTGCGCCGTCCACGCCTCACCGAACTTCCAGCCCTCGGGGAAGAGCTCGTCCTCGACGTCGCGCGGGGGACGCTGCTGTGTCAGACGCACCTTGATCGGTGCCTGCACCGACAGCACGCCCCGGTCGACGGCCATGATCGCCTCGGCCGGCGACGAGTACACACCCTGCTCGGGGGTGTCACCGGACGCCGGTGCGTAGGCACCGACGGCGTCCTCGACGAGACGGGTCAGATGGAACAGACCCGTGACCATGTCCAGACGCGGCATGGCGAGCGGACGACCCGATGCCGGCGAGAGGATGTTGTTCGACGACAGCATCAGGATGCGGGCCTCGGCCTGCGCCTCCGCGGACAGCGGCAGGTGCACGGCCATCTGGTCACCGTCGAAGTCGGCGTTGAAGGCCTCACACACGAGCGGGTGCAGCTGGATGGCCTTGCCCTCGACGAGCTGCGGCTCGAACGCCTGGATACCCAGGCGGTGCAGCGTGGGAGCACGGTTCAGCAGAACCGGGTGCTCGTTGATGACCTCTTCGAGAACGTCCCACACCTGCGGACGCTGACGCTCGACCATGCGCTTCGCGGACTTGATGTTCTGCGCGTGGTTCAGGTCGACGAGCCGCTTCATGACGAACGGCTTGAACAGCTCGAGCGCCATGAGCTTCGGCAGACCGCACTGGTGCAGCTTCAGCTGGGGGCCGACGACGATGACCGAACGGCCCGAGTAGTCGACACGCTTACCGAGCAGGTTCTGACGGAAACGACCCTGCTTGCCCTTGAGCAGATCCGACAGCGACTTGAGCGGGCGGTTGCCCGGACCGGTCACCGGACGTCCGCGACGGCCGTTGTCGAACAGCGCGTCGACGGATTCCTGCAGCATCCGCTTCTCGTTGTTGACGATGATCTCGGGCGCACCGAGATCGATCAGTCGCTTGAGGCGGTTGTTGCGGTTGATGACGCGGCGGTACAGATCGTTGAGATCGGAGGTCGCGAAGCGGCCACCGTCGAGCTGCACCATCGGCCGCAGTTCCGGCGGGATCACCGGCACCGCGTCGAGGACCATGCCCATCGGCGAGTTGCCGGACTGCTGGAACGCCGCGACGACCTTGAGTCGCTTGAGCGCACGCAGCTTCTTCTGTCCCTTGCCGCTGCGGATGACCTCGCGCAGCAACTCGGCCTCGGCGTCGATGTCGAAGGTCTCGATGAGCTTCTGGATCGCCTCGGCACCCATGGCACCGGTGAAGTACTCGCCGTAGCGGTCCTGCAGCTCCCGGTAGATGAGTTCGTCGACGATGAGCTGCTTCGGGGCGAGCTTCGTGAAGGTCGTCCAGATCTCGTCGAGACGGTCGAGCTCACGCTGCGCGCGGTCGCGGAGCTGCCGCATCTCACGCTCGCCGCCGTCCTTGACCTTGCGGCGGACGTCGGACTTGGCGCCCTCGGCCTCGAGCTCGGCCAGATCGGCCTCGAGCTTCTGGGCGCGGGCTTCGAGGTCGGCGTCGCGCTGATCGGCGACACCCTTCTTCTCGACCTCCATCTCCGCCTCGAGCGTGGAGAGCTCGTTGTGGCGCAGTTCGTCGTCGACGGAGGTGATCACGTACGCGGCGAAGTAGATGATCTTCTCGAGATCCTTCGGCGCGAGATCGAGCAGGTAGCCGAGCCGGCTCGGCACACCCTTGAAGTACCAGATGTGAGTGACGGGCGCGGCCAGTTCGATGTGGCCCATACGCTCGCGGCGCACCTTCGCGCGGGTCACCTCGACGCCGCAGCGCTCGCAGATGATGCCCTTGAAGCGGACGCGCTTGTACTTACCGCAGTAGCATTCCCAGTCGCGGGTGGGACCGAAGATCTTCTCGCAGAAGAGCCCGTCCTTCTCCGGCTTGAGCGTGCGGTAGTTGATGGTCTCCGGCTTCTTGACCTCGCCGTACGACCAGTTACGAATGTCCTCGGCGGTGGCCAGGCCGATGCGGAGTTCATCGAAGAAGTTGACGTCGAGCACGTAACTTCCTTTCCCCTGTGCGGGTTGTGTTGCTGCTGGTTGTCGCTATCGCTGCCGGGCCCCCGGGGAGGCGCGTGGCGCGGACCCGTGTCCGTCGTCCATACGCGCCTCCCTCGGGGTCGGCTTCCTAGTTCGCGAGGTCGTCGACCGTGGCCGACTCGTTGCGGGAAAGGTTGATGCCCAGGTTGGCCGCCGCCCGCTCGAGATCCTCGTCGTCGCCGTCGGCCATCGCGATGGCCGCGCCGTCGCTGGAGAGCACCTCCACGTTCAGGCAGAGCGACTGGAGTTCCTTGAGGAGAACCTTGAACGACTCCGGGATACCCGGCTCGGGGATGTTCTCGCCCTTGACGATCGCCTCGTACACCTTCACACGGCCGACCACGTCGTCCGACTTGATGGTGAGGAGTTCCTGCAGCGTGTACGCCGCACCGTAGGCCTGCATGGCCCAGCACTCCATCTCACCGAAGCGCTGGCCACCGAACTGGGCCTTACCGCCGAGCGGCTGCTGCGTGATCATCGAGTACGGACCGGTCGAACGCGCGTGGATCTTGTCGTCGACCAGGTGGTGCAGCTTGATGATGTACATGTAGCCGACCGCGACCGGGTACGGGAACGGCTCACCGGAACGGCCGTCGAACAGCGTCGCCTTGCCGTCGGGACCGACCATGGTCTCGCCGTCACGGTTGGGGAGCGTCGACGACAGCAGACCCGTGAGTTCCTCCTCGCGGGCACCGTCGAAGACGGGTGTCGCGATGTTGCTGTCGGCCTCGGCGCCGAGCATCTCGTCGGGCAGGTTCTGCGCCCACTCGGGACGCGAGCCGTCCTCGGCGATCTGCACGTTCCAGCCGGCCTTGCCGATCCAGCCGAGGTGG
>ENA-UOUL01000264-UOUL01000264.1-bioreactor-metagenome-genome-assembly--contig:-NODE-264-length-92240-cov-13.714636_pt1 | contig 92240 bp, 83 predicted proteins | sample MGYA00249838_ERZ747220 | MGnify/ENA primary metagenome ERZ747220 (study PRJEB28778, sample SAMN05720191) | bioreactor metagenome | isolation source: Anaerobic biogas reactor | place: USA:Washington... | reverse complement strand
GATGAATTAGGCGCAATAGCGGAAGGATTGAGAGATCTGCCTGAAGGCTGCGGAGAGCCGGCAGAAAAGAGGCGCTTCGCCGCGCACGCCACTCTAGGCAGGGTAAAAGAGAACCGCAATATAACGGCATTGAGGCGGTCGCTGGAAGACCCGGGAACCGCCGAAGTTATTACGGGCCGCGGCTATATTCTGCGCTCGCTCACCCTTATGCGCACGGCCCCGGGACCGCTTTATACGCCGCTGATGACATTCAGCCTCACCACTATCTGAAGCAGAACATTGGTATATAAAGCCGCCATAATGTCGTCGCTCATTATCCCGGCACTGCCTTTCAGAGACTGCAATTTGTCGGCCGGAAAAGGTTTCAGCGCGTCAAAAACCCTGAACAAAATGAATCCCGCGACCACGATTCTGACGTCGTATGGAAGAAGGGCCAGAGACAAAAGCATACCGCTGACCTCATCGATCACCACGCAATTAGGGTCCTTGCGCCCGAAGATACGCTCCCCTTCCCCGGAAAGTAAAACACCGGCAACGGTCACCAGCGCAAACGCCAGAAGATAAAGCTGCGGACTGTCTTTGACCAGAAAATACAAACCCAGTCCTGCCAGACTGCCGGCAGTGCCGGGAGCCACCGGGCAATAACCGAAGTAGAAGAAAGTTATAACGGGCTTGGCGAGAAAATCGGGTATTATGCGCATAAAGACCTCGGTGAACGGCTAAGGTAACGCAGCCAGTATCGGTTTTCGGTTACGGCAACGTCTAAAAGCTTGCGATAGAAGGAACTGGCATCGTAACCGTAACCGACAGACCGGAATTTGTAATAGAACCTCTTGCAAATCCAAAATTATAATTTCGTGATTATACGGCGGTTCTCCCAGAGATAATACAGGCCGGAATAAAGTGTCAGCCCGACGGTGATGACCATCAGCACGTAGATACCCTGCCGGAAGAAACTCTCCCAGGAAGGATTCCAGGTGAAAAAGGTCAACATCATTTCTTTCAGCACCACGAATATCAGTATCAACACGATCACCGACATCTGCGACACGGTTTTATGCTTGCCGGCCTTTGCCGCCGAAAGCACTTTGCCCTTGTTCAGCGCGAAGAGGCGCAACGAAGTTATCAGTATCTCCCTCGAGATAATAATAACGAACATCCAGGCGTCCACCAGTTGCATCTGCACGAAGGCCGCGAAGGCGGCCAATACCAGGATCTTATCCGCGATCGGGTCCATAAGCTTGCCGAAATCCGTGACCATATTGCGCTTCTGGGCGATGCGGCCGTCCAGGAAATCCGAGACGGCGGCCAGCGCGAAGATCACCAGGCTGATCACCTTGGCCCAGAGGCCGTGGATGAAAAGAAAAAACATGAACACGAAGGTGAATACTATCCGCAAAACCGTAAGACGATTGGCTAAGTTCATAATAAGGCTTCTCCTGTAAGGTCGTACTCTAAAGCACCGTCCACGCGCACCCTGACCATACTCCCGGGTTTAACCGGCCTGCGCGTCTTCACGTAAACCATGCCGTCCACTTCCGGAGCGTCGTATTCGCTCCTGCCGGAGTAAACGTAAGCGGGATCCGGGGGATCCTCCCCTTCCGGTAAAGCCGCCTCCTCTTCCACCAGCACATCCAGTTCTTTGCCGAGCATTGCGCGGTTGTTCTCCGCCGATATCCCCTGCTGAAGGGACATCAATTCGTCGAAGCGGGAGCGCTTTATCTTCTCCGGCACCTGCTCCGGCATGGCCGCCGCCGGCGTACCCTCTTCCCTGGAATATATGAACACCCCGAGCCGCTCGAAACGCGCCTCCTTGACGAAATCCGCAAGTTCCCTGAACTCTTGATCCGTCTCCGACGGGAACCCGACGATGAAAGTGGTCCTTATCGCCGCCCCGGGCAGACTGCTGCGCACCTGATCTACCAAACGCAACAAATAATCCTTTCCGCACCGCCTGCCCATTTTCTTCAGTATGCGCCCGTTTATATGCTGGAGAGGCAGATCGATATACCGGCAAAACTTTTCCTCCCGGCGCATCAGGGCCGTCACCTTCTCCACTTCCGGCCCCGGATAAAGGTAAAGCAGCCGCAACCAGCGTGTCCTGCGGCAGCGCCGCGCCAATTTCCTAAGCATCGACGAAAGCGTGACGCCGCCGGCCAGATCGAAGCCGTAAGCCGTCAGGTCCTGCGCGATGACGTTTATTTCTTTCACCCCGGATGCGTCCAGCCTCCCGGCCCTCTCGAGCAATTCCTTCTCCGGGACGCTGGTGAACCTCCCCTTGATGGACGGGATGACGCAATACGAGCAGCGGCTGACACATCCCTCGGATATCTTTAGATAAGCGTAATGCTCCGGCGTGAGACGGTAAAGTCCGCACCCGCCGCACCAGCCGGGAGAGATCCTGCCCACAAAAGCGTCAACCTCAGGGAATTCCCTCTTTAATTCATCCGCGTAGCGCTGAACGAGGCACCCCTGAACGACAATCCTCTTCAAGACGCCTTTTTTCTTGAGTTCGATCAAATCGAGTATCGCGTCTATGGATTCTCGTTTGGCGTCGTTCACGAAAGCGCAGGTATTGACTATCCCGATCTCCGCTTCGTGTATATCTGTGATCTTGTAACCTTTATGGAAGAGCCTGCCGCAGACCGACTCGGAGTCCGCCAGGTTCCTGGGGCATCCCAGGCTAAGTATGCCTACGGCAGGTTTCATCTGCCTATTTCCAGTCCCTTACGGCTGATAATGATGTTTTTCAGGGCCTGTCCGCGCCGGCCCAGGTTGGGTATGAATTTACCGTTGATTTCGAGTTCCACCGCTCCCGCGTTACCGAGCGAAAGCTCTCCTTTGTCCTTGAAAATGAAGTTCTCAAACCTTCCCTTTCTCAGCAGGCTGCGAAAAACCACCTTACCGTCGGCCTTGAGATTTACCCAGCAGTCCTCTTTGGCCCTGATCACCAGGCGTATCTCGGAATCCGCGGACTGCGGAAAAGACTGCTCGGCGGGCCGGGCGCTTTTAGACTTTTTCGTCGGCAGCGCCCGGGTTGCTGCACGCGGCTGAACAGCCAAGACGGCGCGCTTCGCCGGCTTGTTTTTTAAAAAAGCCCCTATTTTACCGGCGATGAAGAGCAAAAATAGGGCGGCAATAACCGCCGCGATTATCTTCATTACTCCGGGATTTATGCGGAAACGCGGGGCGTTGCGCGGCGTAACTTTCAAGCCGGTGCCGTGCAGAGGTTTTGTCACTTTTTCTTCAGAAGCAGAAGGCGGCTGGATTTCCTGTTCCGGTCTGGCGGCGGAAGGCGCCTCCGAGCGGAAATACTCTGCGGCATCCACCCCCAGAAAAACGCAGTATATCTTGATGAAACCCTTCAAGTATACCGGATTTATATTGGCGACGCTGTCTTCCTCTATCGCCTTTATTATATGTATATTTATTCTGGTCTTCCGATGCGCCTCTTCAAGAGTGCATCCTTTTTCCAGCCTGAGTTGTTTTAATCTTGCTCCCGGTGAATCCATTCCGGCTTTCTCCTATCAAGAGGAAGAAACGCTTTCTTCTTCCCTGCCTTCTCTTGCCATCATATCTTTTTGCAGCCACTCTTCCCGGTCTATAACTATCTTGCGCGGTTTGCTTCCCTCGAACGGACCGACCAGTCCGTCCTGTTCCATCATATCTATTATTCTGGCGGCGCGGCTGTAACCCAGCCGGAGCCTGCGCTGCAGGATAGAAACGGAGGCCTGGTTGGTCTCCATCACCACCCTCACCGCCTCGGCGTACATCTCGTCCTTGTCCCCGCCTCCGGTAAAGGTCTTCCCATGTTCCTTAAGCACCTCTTCTCTGTAAACCGGTTCGGCCTGTTTTTTGATGAAATCCACTATGTGGTCTATCTCCTTGTCGGAGACCAGCGCCCCCTGCGCCCGTATCAATTTGGCCTCCCCGGGCCGCAGGAAAAGCATATCGCCTTTACCGAGCAGTTTGTCGGCGCCGTTCATATCAAGCACGGTCCTGGAATCCACCTTGGAGGGAACTTTGAAAGATACCCTGGATGGAAAATTAGCCTTGATGACGCCGGTGATGATGTTGACGGAAGGCCGCTGCGTCGCCAGGATGAGGCAGATGCCGGCGGCCCGCGCCTTGGCGGTGATACGCTTGATGCTCTCCTCGATTTGCTTCCCGGCGACGGTCATCAGGTCGGCCATCTCGTCCACGATGACGATGATGCGCGGCAGCGGATCCTCGTCCGGAGCCAGCTTGCGGTTGTAGGCGTCCAGGTTGCGCACGCCCGCTTCCATCAGGATCTGGTAGCGCTCGTCCATCATCTGGCACACCCGGTCCAGGGCGGCCGTCGCCTTCTTGGCGTCGGTGATGACGGGCATCATCAGGTGCGGCACGTCGTTGTAGGGCTGCAGCTCGACGAATTTCGGGTCCACCATAATCAGCTTGACGTTGCGGGGGGAGGCCCGGTAGAGGATGCTGCAGATGATGCTGTTGATGCACACGGACTTGCCGCTGCCCGTGGCGCCGGCGATCAGCAGATGCGGCATGTCCATCAGCTCGCAGACGATGGGCGTGCCGGTGATGTCCTTGCCCAGGGCGACCGCGGTGGGCGAGCGGGATTCCATCATCCGGGGCGAGGTCAGCACCTCGCGCAGGTAAACCTTGCTCGTCCGGTCGTTGGACACCTCCAGGCCCACGAAGGAAGTGCCGGGGATGGGGATTTCCGCGCGGATGTCCCCCTTGGCCTTCAGCTCGATGGTCAGGTTGTCCATGACGCTGCGGAGCTTGCTGACGTTGACGCCCTCGGCCAGCCGGATGGCAAAGCGGGTCACCGTCGGCCCGTGCACGATGTCGTGCAGGTGGGCGGGGATGGAAAAGCTTTGCAGCGTCTCGATCAGCTTGTCGGCCCGCTGCATGTCCTCCTGCGTCGTGTCCGGGTGCTCCGCCGCCGGCGGCTCGCTGAGCAGCCGGATGGGAGGAATCTCGTAGTGGTCGATGGCCAGGCGGATTTGCCGCGGCTCCGGGCCTTTCGCCATGCCGTCCAGGGTGGCCGGGGGAACCGGCTTCTCGCGCCGGGGTGCGGGCACGGCAGGGGCGGCGGGCGCCTGCGCTGCGGCTGCGGGCTTGGCGGTTTCGTTCTTCTCTTCGGGCGGCTTTTCAGCCACCTGCCTTGTCGACGTTCCATTCCGCCCTTGCGCGGCCTGCGCCGCAGGCTCCGTGTGCCCGCGGGGCGGGGCGTCCGCTGTCCGGGTCTCCGGCGGCGTGGCAGCGTCGCGCGTTTCAGGCTTTTCCAGCGCCGGGGCCTGTTCAGGGGCTGTGCCAACCCGCTCGCGGCGCGCCGTTTGGAAAGTGGTCGCGTCCGACCCGGGCTTTTGCATGGAAGGTGTCGGGGGCGTGTCAACCGACGTCGGCCTGTCATCGGTTTTGCGGCTTGCAACCGCTTGCCACTGCGGCTGAGCCGGCTTCGGCGCCACGGGCTTCAATCCGGCCTGTTCCGCGTCCGCCCGGACAGGCACAGGCGGTTCTCGCCAGGCATACGTTTCCGGCAATGCGGCGGCGTCTGCCATCATGCCGCCTGCAGGCTGCGGGATGAAACCCGGCTCCGTTTCCGGCTCTTGGTGCGGATAAGCGGCCGTCGGGTACTGCCGTGAGGGCCAGGCGGGCTGTGGCTGGGCCGGCTCGAAGGAAACGTCGTCCTCCGGGTATACCGGTTCCTCCTGCTGAGGAAGCGGCTGCGCTTCCGCTTGCGGGGCCGCTACCGGCTTGCGCTGCGCCCTTTGGCCTTTCCGGTCGCTCAGCCGCTGCATCAGCGCGGCGGGATTCTGCCTGAACAGGGCGAAAACAAGGCCGACGGCCGCCAGGGCGAGCAGTACCACCGCGCCCACGTTACCCAGCGCCGTATGCAGGGGATAGGCCAGCAGCATGCCCAGGGCGCCGCCGCCCGGATAGAAGCCCGCACCTGCGAAACGCCCGTAATAGCGGTGATAGGCCGCCCGCAGGTATTCCCCCATGCTGTCCGGGACCGCGGCGCTGCGCACGATGGAATTGAGGTTCCGCACGTAATCCATGAGGTTGCCGTATTCCCGGTCGTTGACGTTGAGCGTGAGCGTCATCAGCGCGCCGACGGCAAGCAGGAGCAGAAACGCGACGGTGAAGGCGTACATGGACACGTGCCGCTTGGCGGCGACGCAGGCCAGCGCCCCCAGCCACAGGATGAACAGCGGCACCAGCAGGTACAGCCCGCCGCCCAGGCCGATCGCCATGTTCTTGAACACGATCAGCGATTGCGCGGCGCTTTGGATGGTCGCCCCCAGCAGCATCATGAAGCCAAACGCAATCAGTGCCACGCCCAGGGGCAGCAGCACCGCTCCGCCGCGGTCGGTGGAGCGCGGGTTCGCGCTGGTCTTCTTCTTTCTGGCGGCGGTCGTCATGCCGTCCCCTTCCGTGTTATTCTGCCCGGCTCAGCCAGACAGCGTCCAAAATCCCGTCCTGGCCGAACACCAGTCTCAGGTCGTTGTCCCCGAAACGGTAGGTGTCCATCTCTCCCGCGCCAAGGCCGTACAGTCCGGCGGCCGCCTCGTCCATGGGCAGCGTGCCGGCGGGCTCGCCCAGCGCCTGGCGCGCCTCCGCCCGCGAGGACGCACCGGTCGTCAGGCCAAACAGGTTCATGCGCCGGGAGAGCAGCCCGGACACCGTCTGCCCGTCCGCCGTAATGAGCGCTGTCCCGCGGTAGCGGTCGTCCTCCAGCTGGATTTTTTCCCCGCCCGGGAACCCTTCCGGGTCGTAAAGCAGGCTGTGCGTTTCGATGAGCGCGCCCAGCCCGCCGCCCAGGGCGGCATCCAACCCCGGCAGCCGTCCCGCCAGCGCGGTTTCACCAATCAGCCGTCCGCTCTCCGGGGAGGGACGCAGCTTGCCTTGTATCCCCGCGCCGCCCAGTGGCGAGCCTTCGTCCAGGTTCAGCAGCGGGGCCAGCTCATGGTACAGATAGAAGACCGACGCGCTTTTCCCGGACAGCCAGGTCATGCCGCCCTCCGGGTAGTAAAACAGGATGCCTTCGCCCGTGGGCACGGCGCGGCCGACGGGAAAGGGTGCCAGCGCGCTGACGTCCAGGTAGTTGGAATGGCTGTCCGAAAGCATGGCATCCGTTATTTCTTCAAGTTTCGCCTGCGCCTGCGCGGCGTCCATGAAAAAGTCCTCCCCCGCGACCGCCTGCGCGTTGGCCAGGTCGAAGGCCATGGGCACCAGCTGATGGCCGTTGCGCCCGCCTGGCAGCTTTCCCTGCGCAAAGAGCAGCACGCCCAGCAGGTCGTGCCCCGTCGCGGAAGGAAGAAGCCAGGTTTCATACCCTGCCTGCAGGCTGCCCCCCAGGCCGGCGCCCAGCGCAGCCAGCGTGTCCAGGTACGGCTGGGCTTTTTCCCGGATTTGCGCGTTGACGCTGTCCTGCACGAAGGCGTTGCCCATCCCGCTCAGCTGCGGATAGGAAACGCGATTGCCCCCCTGCTCCGCCGTGACGGCCTCAAGGCTGACTCCTTCCGCCCCCGCCGGGAAAACCGCCGCCATGACGCAAAGGATGATGATGGTAAGGGTTCTGCGCACGTGCATCGCCTCCTTGGCGTGATTGTAGCGGATGCGCGGCTTTGTTGCAAGTTTGAAACAATCGGACATAAAATTGAAATGAAGGGAAGGCTGCCGGCCTAAGGCGCGGCGTAACCAGGTTTTTCGCTCCTCCCCTCCTGCCGCGCGACGTTTTCCCGGTTCTTTTCGAGGTAAATCCGGTACATCTCCTCGGCGTCCATTCCCGCGGCCAGGCACATGCTCAGGAAGAAATGAAGGATGTCCACCAGCTCCTCCTTCAGCGCCGCATCGTCGACGGGCTTGGGGTTCTTCCACCACTTGAAGTTGACCTCGTCGAGCATCTCCGCCGTCTCGCTGAGCATCGCCAGCGCGTATCTCTGCAGCCAGACGGTTCTGTCGATGCCCTGCAGCCCGCGCTTCTCCTTGATCCGCTCGTTGAGCGACCGCTGGATGTCCAGCATCTCCTCAAGCCTGTCCATCGATTGCGATTCCCTTCTTTTTCAGATGCTTGGCGACCTGCCTGCCAACGAAGGCGTACTTGGCGTCCCCGCCCAGGATATCCCGCGCGACCCGGCCGGCGTCCGCGCGGCTGACAGCCCGCATTTTCCGCAGCGTCTCCCGCGGCGTCACGATTTTTTCGTGCATCAGCAGGTTCATGCCCAGGCTGGACATGCGCTGGTAGGCGCTTTCCATGCCCAACACAAACCCGGTTTCCATCTGCGCCCTGGCTTGTTCGAACTCCTTTTCCTGCAGCCCGTGGCGGGCCAGGTCGTCTGTCTCCTGGCGGACCAGGTCCAGCACCTGGACCAGCTTGCCCGGCGCGCAGGCGGCATAGATGATGAACTCCCCGCACGCCGGGTAGAAAGCCGGCATGGAATAGATGTTGTAGACCAGCCCGCGCTCTTCCCGCACCCGCTGGAACAGCCGGGAGGATACCCCGCCGCCCAGCGCAGTGGACAGGATGGCCAGCGCGTGGCGGTCCGGGTGGAGGCTGTGCACCCCCGGGTAACTCACGCACAGGTGCGCCTGCTCCGTGTCCTTGTCCATCACCAGGGTCCTGACGCCTTCAAGCGGCGCGTTTGGCGGGTATCCGGCGGTCTGCCCGCCCTCCCAGCCGGAGAAGGCCTCCCGCGCCCACTCGGCCAGGCGCTCGAACTCAAACCGCCCCGTGACGGACAGCACCGCGTTGGCCGGCTGGTAAAACCGGCTCATAAAGCGGGTCAGTTCCTGGACCGTGTAGCCGGAAATGGCGTCCCTGCCGCCCAGGATGGTGCGCGACAGGCTCTGTTCCCCGAACACCGCCCGGTGGCTGAGGTTGAACACCAGGTCCTCCGGCGTGTCCGCCTCCATCGCGATTTCCTCCAGGACGACCTGCCGCTCCTTCTCGAAGTCCTCCGCCTTGACCGCCGGCCGCGCGGTCAGGTCCGCGAGCAGCTGCAGCGAGCGCCGCAGGTCCTTGTCCGTGGTGCGCGCGTAATAGCTGGTGGCCACCTTGCTGGTCCCGGCGTTGACGTTGCCGCCCAGCAGGTCGATTTCCTCCGCGATCTGCCGCGCGTTCTTCCCTTGGGTTCCCTTGAAGGCCATGTGCTCGATGAAATGGGACAGCCCGTTCTCCCCGGGCGTTTCCAGCATGGAGCCCGCCTTGAGGAACAAGCCGGCGGAGGCGGAGCGCAGGTAGGGCAGCCTTTCCGCCACCAGCCGCAGCCCGTTGTCCAGAACCAGGGTCTGTATCATGCCGCTCCTTTATCAAACAAGGCTTGCCGTACGTTGCGGACAAGCCGAGTTTGTGTTTTGGGGTGATTTTTGGGACGCGCGCTCAGCCCTGCTGCCTGTGGGGCGGGCGCCCGTCGCGCCGCGGGGGCCGTCCGCCGCCTTCGCCCGGCCCGGGGCGGTTGAAGGTGCGGGGCTTGTATTCCATGTCGTTGCGGATCAGGTTGACGCGGCCCTGAGAGTCGATCTCGGACACCTTGACCTCGACCATGTCCCCGATGGACAGCACGTCCTCCACCTTCTCCACCCGCTCGTTGGCCATTTTGGAGATGTGCAGCAGTCCGTCCTTGCCCGGCAGCAACTCGATGAAGGCGCCCATGGTGCTCAGGATGCGGACCACCTTGCCCTCGTACACCTCCCCCACCTCGACGTCCTTGGCGATACCCTCGATGATGCGGCGCGCCTTGGAGGCCGCCTCCTCGTCCGGCGTGGCGATGGCGACGCGGCCGTCGTCCTCGATGTCGATCTTGACGCCCGTGTCCGCGATGATCTTGTTGATCATCTTGCCGCCGGGGCCGATGACTTCCCGGATCTTGTCGGGGTTGATGAAGAAGGTGATGATCTTGGGCGCGTACTTGCTCAGTTGCTTGCGCGGCTCCGGCAGCGTGTCCAGCATGATTTTCAGGATATGCAGCCGGCCTCGGAGCGCCTGCTCCAGCGCGCGCTTGAGGATGGGCTTGTCGATGCCCTTGATTTTGATGTCCATCTGGATGGCGGTGATGCCGTTCATGGTGCCGGCGACCTTGAAGTCCATGTCGCCCAGGAAGTCTTCCAGGCCCTGGATGTCGGTGAGCACGGACACCTTGTCGCTGCCCTCGTCCTTGATGAGCCCCATCGCGACGCCGGCGACCGGCGCCTTGATGGCGACGCCCGCGTCCATCAGCGACAGGGTGCTGCCGCAGACCGACGCCATGGAGGAGGAGCCGTTGCTGGACAGGATTTCACTGACCAGCCGCAGGGCATAGGGAAACTCGGTCTCGTTGGGGATGACCGGCTCCAGTGCGCGCTCCGCCAGCGCGCCGTGCCCGATTTCGCGCCGCCCGGGCGAGCGCATGCGCCCGGCCTCGCCGGTGGCGTAGGGCGGCATGTTGTAGTGGTGGATGTAGCGCTTGGTGTCCTCGTTGGACAAGCCGTCGAGCATCTGCGCTTCCCGGAGGGAGCCCAGGGTGGTGACGGTCAGCGCCTGGGTCTGCCCGCGGGTAAACACGGCGCTGCCGTGGGTGCGGGGCAGGAGGCCCACTTCGCACCAGATGCTGCGCACGTCCTCTTCCCCCCGGCCGTCCGGGCGCACGCCCTTGTCCAGGATTTTGCGGCGCATGACTTCCTTGTTCAGGTCGTACAGCGCGTCGCCGATTTCGCCCTCGCGCCCCGCGAATTCCTCCGCGAAGCGGGCTTTCACGTCGGCCTTGACTTCCTCCTCCCGGCCCTGGCGCTCCTGCCGGTCGTGGGTGTCGAAGATGTAGCGCACCTTGTCCATCGCGTAGCCGCGCACGGCGTCGCGCACGTCCTCCCCGGTCGTGACCAGCGGGAACTCCTTCTTGGGCTTGCCGATTTCCCGGATGATGCCCTCCTGGAAGGCGACCAGCTCCTTGATGGCCTCGTGCGCGAACATGATTGCGTCCAGCATCGCGTCCTCGGACAGCTCGTGCGCGCCCGCCTCGACCATCATGATGGCGTCCTTGGTGCCGGACACCACCAGGTGCAGGTCGCTCTGCTCCCGCTGGGCTTCGTCGGGGTTGAGCACCAGCTCCTTGTTGACTCGGCCCACCAGCACAGAGCCCGTCGGGCCCGCCCAGGGGATTTCGCTGACGGCCAGCGCGATGGAGGAGCCGATCATCGCCGGGATTTCCGGCGGGTTGTTCGTGTCCACCGACAGGGAGGTGGCGACCACCTGCACGTCGTTCCGCATGCCCTTGTCAAACAGGGGCCGCAGCGGCCGGTCGATGAGCCGGCAGGTCAGGATGGCCTTTTCCGTGGGGCGCCCCTCGCGCTTGATGAAGCCGCCGGGAATTTTGCCCACCGAGTAGTGCTTCTCCTCATAGTCCACGCTCAGCGGGAAAAAATCCACGCCGTCGCGCGCGCGGTCCGACACCGTGGCGCTGACCAGCAGCGCGGTGTCCCCGTAGCGCACCAGCACGCTGCCGGATGCCTGCTCGGCGTAGCGGCCGAATTCAAAGCTCAGTTTGCGCCCGGCGAAATCCATTGAGTACGTTCTTGGTTCCATGTCTGTCTTTCTCTCCTTCTTCTTCCGCGCGGGCTTCCCGCCGCGCGTCCCACCAAAAAAGCCGAAACCCCTGTCGAGTCCCGGCTGTCTGATTTCCTTACTTCCTCAGTTCCAGTTCGACCAGCAGGCTGCGGTAGCGCTCGATGTTCGTCTTCATCAGGTAGTCCAGCAGCCCCCTGCGCTGTCCGACCATCAGCAGCAGGCCGCGCCGGCTGTGGTGGTCCTTCTTGTTTTCCTTCAGGTGCTCGTTGAGGTGGTTGATGCGCTCGGTCAGCAGGGCAATCTGCACCTCCGGGGAGCCGGTGTCGCCCTCGTGGCGGGCGTACTGGGTCATGATCTGGGATTTCTTTTCCTTGTCCATGGTTTCCTCCTTATATTGTGCGGGCGGTTGCCGCCGTATCCCCGCCGGCCCAGCATCGCGCCGGAGTTGCGCAGACCCGAGCCGCCGGATTAAACCGCAAAGCGTACTGTACCATGTTTCCGCCCGCTTGTAAACCGCCAGGGCACCGCGCGTTTTCTTGTCGCCGGGGGCCGCGTATGCTATACTTTATGCGGAAAATGAATCGCGGCCGGCCATTACGCCGGCTCGCGTTGTGCAAGGAGACCGGATGACGCAGCGCTATACCTCCGAAAATATCCAGGTCCTGGAAGAGCTGGATGCCGTCCGGCTGCGGCCGGGCATGTACATCGGCACCACGGGCTCCCGCGGGCTTCACCACCTGCTGTGGGAAATCGTGGACAACGCCATCGACGAGGCGGCCAACGACTTCGCGACCGAAATCGCGGTCACGCTTCACCAGGACGGCTCCGCCAGCGTCTGGGACAATGGCCGCGGGCTGCCGGTGGACCCGCACCCGACGCTTAAAATCCCGGGCATCGAGGTCATCTTCACCAAGTTGCACGCCGGCGGCAAGTTCGACCACCAGAACTACAACTACTCCGGCGGCCTGCACGGGGTGGGCGCCTCCGTGGTCAACGCGCTGAGCCGGTGGATGACGGTGGAAAGCTTCCGGGACTGGACCCACTGGCGCATCCGCTTTGAGACCGTCCAGGACCCCAAGACGAAGAAAATCAAGCCCGGCCATCCCGTCAGCGCGCTGGAGCGCGTCGGCAACACCCGCAAGCGGGGCACGCTGGTGCGCTTCCTGCCCGACGAGGCCATCTTTGAGGAGACGCAGTTCAACGGCGAACTGGTCGCGCGGCGGCTGCGCGAATTGGCCTACCTGAACCGGGGCCTGCTGGTGCGCTTCACCGACGAGCGGCAGCCCGCCCCGGCCGACCAGCCCCGCGTCTTCCAGTACGAAGGCGGCATCGCCGACTACGTGGGCTTCCTCAACACGGACAAGAACGCCCTGCACGAGGGTGTCATCACCCTGGAAGCCGCCCGGGAGGGCGTCTGGATGTCTGCCGCCATCCAGTTCACCGACTCCTATACGGAGTCCCTCTTTTCCTATGTCAACAACATCCCCACAGCCGAGGGCGGCAGCCACGAGGTGGGGTTCCGCGCCGCGCTGACCCGGGCGTTCAACGACTACGCCCGCAAAATCGGCGCCCTGAAGGAGAAGGACAACAACCTGGCGGGCGAGGACTACCGCGAGGGCATGACCGCCGTGCTGACGGTCCGCGTCCCCAACCCCCAGTTCGAGGGGCAGACCAAGGGGCGCCTGGGTAACACCGAGGTCCGTCCGGTCATCGAGGCGCTGGTCCTGCAGAAGATGGGCGAATACCTGGAAGACCTTCGCAACGCCGCCGTCGCCCAGAAAATCATCGAGAAGTCTATCAAGTCCGCCAAGGTGCGCGAAGCCGCGCGCAAGGCGCGGGACGTCGCCCGCGCGCGCAGCGAGCTGGAGGCTGCGCCGCTGGTGGGCAAGCTGTCCAGCTGCACCGGGCGCAACCCGCTGGAAAACGAGCTGTTCATCGTGGAGGGCGACAGCGCCGGCGGCAGCGCCAAGCAGGGGCGCGACCGGCGCTTCCAGGCCATCCTTCCGCTGCGCGGCAAGCCGCTCAACGTAGAAAAGAAGCGCATCGACCAGGTGCTGGCCAACGAGGAGTTCCGCTCCATCATCACGGCGCTGGGCACCAACATCGACCGGGATTTCAGCCTGTCCTCCCTGAAGTACCACAAGGTCATCATCCTTTCAGACGCCGACCAGGACGGTGCGCACATCCGCGCCATCCTGCTCACCTTCTTCTTCCGCTATATGCGCGAGCTGATTACCGAAGGTCACGTCTTTATCGGCATGCCGCCCCTGTACCTCATCCGGCACGCCGGGAAGGAAACCTACGCCTACGACGACCGGGAGCTCGCCGCCCTCCTGCCCAAGGGCAGGAACTATACCCTGCAACGCTATAAGGGGCTGGGCGAAATGAACCCGGAGCAGCTCTGGCACACCACCATGGATCCGGCGCAGCGGAAGCTGACCCAGGTCACCGTCGAGGACGGCGCGCAGAGCGACCGGCTCATCACCATCCTCATGGGCGACAAGGTGGAGCCGCGCCGTGACTTCATCACCGAACACGCCGATTTCAACAAGCCGGACCTGTTCATGGACCGGCAGCGCTGAGGTTCAACATGGCCAGAAAATCGTTTGAGGAACGCCTGCACGACGTGGTGCAGGCCTCGCTGGAGGAAGTGCTGGAGCGCAGCATGATGCCCTACGCGGAGCACGTCATCCTGGAGCGCGCGCTGCCAAGGGTGGAGGACGGGTTAAAGCCGGTGCAGCGGCGCATCCTCTATACCATGATGGAGCTGGGCCTCTCCCCCGACAAGCCCCACCGCAAATGCGCCCGCATCGTCGGGGATTGCCTGGGCAAGTACCACCCCCACGGGGAGACCTCCGTCTACGACGCGCTGGTGCGCATGGCACAGGACTTCTCCATGCGCGGGCTGCTGGTGGACGGGCACGGCAATTTCGGCTCCATTGACGGGGACACGGCGGCCGCCATGCGCTACACCGAGGCGCGCATGTCCCCCCTGGCGATGGAAATGCTGCGCGACCTGCAGAAGGACACCGTGCCCTTCCGCCTCAATTTTGACGACACCCTGAAGGAGCCGGACCTGCTGCCCGCCCGCTACCCCAACCTGCTGGTCAACGGCGCCTCCGGCATCGCGGTGGGGCTGGCCACCAACATCCCGCCCCACAACCTGAGGGAAACCGTCGCCGCCACTGTTCTGCTGATGGAAAAACCGGACGCGGCGCTGGATGAGGTGATGGCCGCGCTGCCCGCGCCGGACTTCCCCACCGGCGGCATCCTGCTGGACACGGAGGAAATCCGCGCCGCCTACGAGACCGGGCGCGGGAAGCTCACCCTGCGGGCGAAGGTAGAAATTGAGGAAGGCAAGGCGGGCCGCCACCTGCTGTGCGTCACCGAGGTGCCCTACCAGGTCAACAAAGCGCAGCTGCTGGAGCGAATCCTGCGCCTGTCGGAGGAGCGCAAGTCCGTCCTGGGCTGCATTTACGACATCCGGGACGAGTCCGACCGCACCGGCCTGCGCGCGGTCATCGAGCTGAAAAAGGAAGCCGACCCGGAGCAGGTGCTGGCCTACCTGTACCGCTTCAGCGACCTGCAGGTGACCTTCGGCGTCAACCTGGTCGCAATCGCCGGCGGTAAACCGGTGCAGATGGGGCTGATTGAAGCGCTGTCGCACTACATCCGCCACCAGAAGGACGTCGTGACCCGCCGCACGCGCTACGACCTGGAGGAAGCGCTTAAAAAGCTGCACATCCTGGAAGGCCTGATGACGGCGGTGGACCACCTGGACGAGGTGCTCGCCCTCATCCGCGCCGCCAAAAACCCGAAGGAGGCCAAGGAAGCGCTCATCGCCCGCTTCGCGTTCAGCGAAGCGCAGGCGCAGGCCATCCTGGATTTGCGGCTCCAGCGGCTGACCGGGCTGGAAATCCTGGCACTGAAGAACGAGCACGCGGAGACGAAGAAGCTGATCGACCGGCTGGAGGGCATCCTGAAAAGCGAGGCCCGTCTGCTGAAGGTCATCCGGGAAGAGCTGCAGGAAATCGCGCGGCTGTACGGCGACGACCGGCGCACGCAGCTCGTCCGGCTCAACGAGGAGGAGCACGCCCGCCAGCTGCAGGCGGCGGTGCCCATCGCGGAGGAGACCGTCGTGCTCCTGACCCGCGGCGGCCAGCTGCGCCGGATGAGCCAGCGCGTCTACGAGCGGATGGAACTGCCCTCCACCCCCGCCGAAATGCCGCTGTATGTCTTCAACACCCTGACGGACCACACCCTCCTGTTCTTCACCCAGAAGGGCAACTGCTACCAGGTGCCGGTGGCGCAGCTGGAGGATTCCCTCCGGCCCAAAGACCGCGGGACGGTCCTGGCGGGTGTGCTCAACGGGCTGGAAGAGGGCGAGGACTGCGTTTCCGTGCTGGACCTGCCCCCGGACGGGTTGGACAGTCAGCCCGACCTCTTCTTCTTCACCGCCCAGGGCATGGTCAAGCGGACGGGCATGGCCGAGTACGCGGTCCGGCGCAGCAAGGTGGCGGCCATCCAGCTGTCGGCCCCGGACGTGCTGCGCCAGGTCAGCGCTCTGCGCCCCCAGGACGACGTCTACTGCCTGTCCAGGGCCGGCATGCTCATCCGCTTCCCCCAGGAGGACGTTCCCCTGACCGGCCGGGTAACCCGCGGGGTCAAGGCCATCCGCCTGACTCCTCAGGACGAGCTGCTCATCGCGGGCGGGCTACAGGACGGCGGCGCCCTGCTGCTGGTCACTGAGCGCGGCTACATGAAGCGCGTGCCCGGCGGGATGGTCGACGCGCAGCGCAGGGCGGGCAAGGGCGTGCGCTCCTTCTATTTCAACAAGAACAACAACAACGGCAGCTACATCGCCTCCGGCGTCGTGCTGGACGTCCCCCGCTCCTTCTCCGTCCAGACCTCCCTGGGCCAGCTGGTGCCGCTCAACAGCGAGGAAATCGCGCTGCAAAAGCTCTCCGACCGCGGCAAGCCCTACGTGATGGCGGTGCTCGACGACGTCGTCATCGGCCTGATTCTGTGACGCCCTCCCCTTTCTTGACACCCCCGCGGCGCAACGGTAAGATGCGGATAACCGTCGGTCACTGAAAAAAGGAAAAGGGGCGCGCATGGCGAAACTCAGGCTTCTGGTCCATCCGACCCGTTCCCTGCTCCTGCTTCTGCTGACGGGGTTTCTGGTCTTCCTGCTGGCGTCCGGCGCCCTGCCGGGGCTGACCTACCTGGGGGTCGGCATCATCATTTTCCCCGCCCTGCTGCTATGGGTCGCCGCGCTGGGCGGCATCCTGCCCTCGGCGCTGGCGCTGCTTCTGATGATGCTGGGCGCCCTGCGCGTGTACGGCCCGGACGGCCTGCTGCTGGGCGTCTACCTCGCCCCCATGAACGCCGTCTTCCTGGCCTGCCTGGAGCGGAAGGTCCCCTTTTTCAGGACCGCCGCGCTGGCCTTCGGCGCTTTCGTGCTCAGCGCGCTGTTCCTCTTCCTCCTGTTCCAGAGAAGGAGCGGCGGGGACGTTTACGGGGCGGTGGCGCAGTTCGCGCTCGACGGGCTGGAGGGCCTGCCCTCACGGGACAGCCTGCTGTACGCCCTCTGGCGTTCCGGGTTCATCTCCCACGGCCGGGAAGCGGGCGCGCAGGTTGTGACGGAATCCGCGGGCGGGTGGACCTTCAAGCCGGAAATCCTGGAGGAGTTCTACAAGCAGATCCGCGTCCGCGTCAGCGCGCTGGCCTCCGCCCTGATGCCCGGCCTGCTGACCACCTTCGGCATCTTCCTGTCCACCCTGGGGCTGGGTTTCGCGGTGCACCGCGGCGCCCGGCGCGGGGCCTGCCCGGACTTGGGCATGCCGCCCTTCTCCCTGTGGCATCTTCCCCGCTCCCTGGGGCGGAAACTGTGGCTGCTGGCCCTGGGTTACCTGCTGGCGGCTTTTTCCCAGAACGCGGTCCTGCGCCTGGCGGGGCAGATGATGTACAACGTGTTTTTCTCCGTCTACGCGGTGCAGGGGCTGGCCGCGCTGGATTTCAGGATGAAGGCCCGCGGGACGCGCGAGGGGGTGCGCCTGCTGCTGATGGCGCTGCTGCTGGTCGTGCTGGCGCCGGCCGCGATGCTGCTGGGACTGTTCGACCAGACAGGCGACCATCGCAGGCTGCGCCCCAGGGAGACGCAGCCTTAGGGTAAGCGAGGAGGAGGTCTTGGCATGAAGGTCATTTTGTTGCAGGACGTGCCCGGAAGCGGGAAGAAGAACCAGATTATCAGCGTGTCCGACGGTTACGCGCGCAATTTCCTCTTCCCCAAGAAACTGGCGATGGAGGCGACGCCCGCCGCCGTCCGCGAGGTGGAGCGCCGCAACGAGCAGGAGCGCGCGAAGGAGCTGGCCCGCCGCCAGGAGGCGGAGGCGCTGGCCGCGAAACTCAAGGGCAAGGTCATCCGCCTTCAGGCGAAGTGCGGCGAAAAGGGCCGGCTCTACGGCAGCATCACCGGGCAGGAAATCGCCGACGCGCTCAACGCCCAGCACGGCGTGCAGATGGACAAGCGGAAAATCGAGCTGGCGGAGCCCATCCGCTCCGTCGGGGAGACCGAGGTGACCGTTTCCCTCTATGCGGGCGTCAAGGCGCTGATGACCGTGAGCGTCACGCCCCTTTGATTCTGGAGGAACCATGGCGTTTGGCAGGTGCTTGAGATGACGGCATATCCGGCGGACAGCCCGGTCCGCGCGCTTCCCCACAGCGTCGAGGCGGAGCGCGCCGTGCTCGGCGCGTCCCTGCAGGACCCCGCCGCGCTGATGCAGGTCATGGAAACCCTGCAGGCAGAGGATTTTTTCCTCCCGCAGCACGCCGCCCTGTTCAAGGCCATGGCGCAGCTGTTTTCCCAGGCCCGCAGCGTGGACCTGGTGACCATGGACGTGGAATTGACCCGCGTGGGCGCCCTGGACGGCGTGGGCGGCACGGAGTACCTGATCGGCCTCATCCGCTCTGTCCCCACCTCGGCCTACCTGCGCCATTACGTCGAAATCGTGCTGGAGAAATCCACCCTGCGCAGGCTGATTTCAGCCTCGGCGGAGATTTCCCGCGTCTGTTACGACGAGCGCCTGGGGCTGGACGAAACCCTGCTGTACGCCGAAAAGGCGGTGTTCGACATCGTCATGAAGCGGACGGGCTCCGAGCAGCTGACCCCCATCCGCGAGGTGATGAAGAGAACCCTGTCGCAAATCGAGGAGCTGGTCCGCACCAAGGGCCAGATCGCCGGGGTTCCGACGGGCTTCAGCTACCTGGACCGGCTGCTCACCGGGCTTCACGGGGGCGAGCTGGTCATGGTCGGCGCGCGCCCCAGCATGGGCAAGACCTCCTTCGCCATGAACGTCGCCGCCCACGCGGCGCGGCGCGGCAAGTCCGTCGCCGTCTTCAGCCTGGAGATGCCCAAGGAGCAGATCGCCCTGCGCCTGCTGTGCGCCGACGCGCGGGTGGACATGCAGAGCGTGCGCTCCGGCGCGCTGGGCGCCAAGGACTGGGAGCGGCTGTCCCTCGCCCTGGGCCCCCTGTCGGAAACGAAGATGTACCTGGACGACAGCTCCTCCCTGACGCCCGCCCAGCTGCGCAGCCGCTGCCGCCGGCTGATGACGGAGCGGGGGCTGGACCTGATCGTGGTGGACTATATGCAGCTGATGAGCGCGGACGGGCGCAGCGAGAACCGGCAGCTGGAGGTCAGCGAGATTTCCCGCAAGCTCAAGGGCATCGCGCTGGAATTGAAGGTGCCCCTGATGGCCTGCGCCCAGCTCTCCCGCGCCAACGTCCGGCGCACCGGCAGCACCCGCCCCGTGCTCAGCGACCTGCGCGATTCCGGCTCCATCGAGCAGGACGCCGACGTCGTCATGTTCCTGCACCGGCCGTACTATTACGACCAGGAGGAAGGCGACCCCGGCGAGGCGGAGGTCATCATCGCCAAGCAGCGCAACGGCCCCCTGGCCACCGTCAAACTGACCTGGCGCCAGGAATACACCCTCTTTGAGGACAGATTGGAGAACGTCGGCGAATCATGAACCAGGATAAAGTCAGCCAGCTCGTCAAGGACCAGCGTTTCGAGGGCTTCCTCATCGTGAAGGCCTCTGAAAAGCGCGTCAACAAAAACGGGGACCCCTACCTGGACATCACCCTGGCGGACGCCACCCGGGACATCAACGCCAAGGTCTGGAACAGCGACGAGGACGCCCCCGCGCCCGGCACGGTGCTCCAGGTGCGCGCCCTGGTCAACGAGTACAACGGCCGGCTGCAGATGAAAATCGAGCGCATGCGCGAAGCCATTGAAAGCGACGGGGTGGACCTCTCGCAGCTGGTGCCCGCCGCGCCGCGCCCGGCCTCCGAGATGTACGGGGAATTGACCGCCTTCATCGAGGGCATGGCAAATCCCGTCTTAAAGGCGCTCACCTCCGAGCTGGTCCGCCGGGAGGAGGAGAAAATCCAGTACTACCCCGCCGCGCAGAGCATGCACCACGCTGAACGCAGCGGCCTGCTGCACCATCTGACGGACATGCTCGCGGCCGCCCGCGCCATCTGCGATTGCTACCCCTACCTGGACCGGGACCTCGTCTACGCCGGGGTCATCGTGCACGACCTGGGCAAGCTGGGCGAGATGCTAGCCAACCCGCTGGGCAGCGTGACGGAGTATTCCCGCGAAGGCCTGCTGCTGGGCCATATCGTCACCGGCGTCTCCGACCTGCGGGAAGCCGCCCGCACCCTGGGCTTCCCGGAGGACGAGGAATACGTGCTGCTGCTCTCCCACATGATTTTAAGCCATCACGGCATTCCGGAGTACGGCAGCCCCAAGCCGCCGATGTTCCCGGAGGCGGAGGTGCTCAGCTGGCTGGACCTGCTGGATTCCCGCCTCAACGAGATGCGCGCCGCGCAGGCGCGCACCGCGCAGGGCGCCTTCAGCGACCGCGTCTTCGCGCTGGACCGGCGCGTCTACCACCCCCGCTACCTGGACGAGCCGCAGGACGCGTCCCTCCCGGCGGACACCCCGTCCCCCGCCGCGGACGAAGCGCAGGACGAAGTTGGCGGCGCGTCAGAGCCGGAGCGGCGCCCCCCGCGGCGCATCGACGGCGACCAGGCCTATCAGCGCCTCCTGTAACAAATTTTCCCCGCCGCTTGACATATGTCGCAGAATTGTTACAATCATCTTACAAACCTTCTGAGCGAATCGAACACGGAGGTTCATGGGATGAAAAAGGCAGTCTTGCTGGGCTTGCTGGCCGCAGCGGTCCTTCTTTTGGCCGGGTGCCAGCCGCAGGCTGCGGCGCCCGCGCAGCAGCCGACCTCCACCGTCGAGGCGCAAAAATCCCCCCTTGAGCTTGCGCCGACCGACATGCCGGTCATCGAGGGCGTGCCGGAGGGCTATGACCCCACCCTGGAAGAGGGCGGCGGCGTCCCCATCGCCGACACGGATTTCGACGCCTCCGGCGTCCCGGTCTTCGCCGGCGCGACGCCCATCCCGCTGGACCCGGTCGATATGCCCTCCGCGCCGCCGCGGCAGGCGCTGGCCTTCACCTACGCGACCTATACCGCCTCCAAGCTGGGGCTCACCTTCGAATCCGTCGCCGGCTACACGGTCGACGACAGCCAGCAGGAGACCTACGTCCTCACCGAGCCCATCGAGCAGCAGAAGGACAATTACTCCGTCCAGTTCACCTTTACCATCAGCCCCGCGGGCGCCAACTACACCGCGGGCAATCTCCGGACCGACGTGCGCGCCTTTGCGGCGGACCTGGGCAAGGTCAACTACCGCCAGTGGCGTGTCTCCGAGACCGCGGAGCGGACGCTCATGGGCAAGCCGGGCTATTACGTCACCTACCGCGGCGAAATGCACGACGGCACTATCGTCAGGGGCCGGGTGCACATGGCGCTGCTGGACAACCGCCGCATCCTGACCATCCACTACACCGGCCCCGGCGAGTACAACAGCGACTACACCGATGTGTTCTACCGCATCCGCAGCACGCTGAAGGGCACCTGAGCAAACCGACGCAAACACGGACCGCCCGTCCGGAAACCGCACCCCAAAAGCTGGACGTCGAAGTCAAGCAGCCTGGATGAAATGAGCCCGGTACGCCACCGGGCTCATTTTTTGTTCTTTGGTTCATACGGCCTTTGACATCGCAGGTCGGGTATTCGATAAACTCAAAGCGAAACGGCGCTATGGAATCAAGTCCCAGTCATGCCGTCCGCAGCAAGGGGGCTGGCTGCCCGTACCATCCGGCTTCAGGCCAATAGAAGGAATCATTGCTTCCACGCGTCAAAGGACTGCCAGGGCGTTGTGTCGGCGCCCCGGCTTTTATTGTCCGTTTTTTTTATCCTTGGTGCTTGACAAAGGCACCACGTGAGCATACTGTATATGATGTACATGAACAGTTAAGGAGGTGACCTGATGCGGATTGTGCTATCCAATGACAGCAGGCAGGCCATTTGGGAACAGATCGCGCAGCAAATCAAGGACGCCATCATGAAGGGCGAGCTGTCGGCAGGCGATTCGCTGCCGTCCATCCGGGCGCTGGCGCGGGAGTTGCGCATCTCGGTCATCACGACCAAGAAGGCCTACGACGAACTGGAAAAGGAACGCTTTGTCGACTCGGTCCAGGGCAAGGGCTCCTTTGTGGCGGCGCAGGACAGCGCCCTGATGCAGGAGAAGCGCTTAAAGGTGATTGAGGACCGGCTGGGCGAGGCGCTGATGGAGGCGCGGATGCTGGGGCTTGATTACGGGCAGCTTGAACAGATGCTGCGGATTCTGTGGGAGGAATGACATGGAAAACATCTTTGATATCCAAAACCTGGGCAAGCGTTTCAAAAGTTTTCAGCTGCAGGGCCTGAGCTTCAGCCTGCCCCGGGGCTATATCATGGGGCTGATTGGCCCCAACGGCTCCGGCAAGACCACCACCCTGAAGCTGATGATGAACCTGATGCACAAGGACACGGGAGAGATTGCGGTATTCGGGCAGGACCATGTGAAGTTTGAGCGGGAAATCAAGCAGCGCGTGGGCATTGTGTATGACGAGCCGGTGTTTTATGAGCAGCTGAGCATGCGCAGGATGACCGGCCTGATCCGGCCTTTCTATACCAGGTGGAACCAGGCCCAGTACGAGGGCTACCTGAAGCGCTTTGACCTGGATGAAACGCAGAAAATCAAGACCTTGTCTAAGGGCATGCGCGCCAAGTACGCCCTGGCCCTGGCCTTGAGCCACGGGGCGGAGCTGCTGATCATGGATGAGCCGACCTCCGGGCTGGACCCCGTCTTCCGGCGGGAGATGCTGGATTTGCTGTTGGAGGTCATGCAAAGGGAGGAGAACAGCATCCTGTTTTCCACCCACATCACCTCGGACCTGGACCGCGTGGCGGACTACATCACCTTCCTGGACCGGGGGAAACTGGTGTTCAGCCAGGAGAAGGACAGCCTGTATGAGCAGTACCGCCTGGTGAAAGGCGCGCCGGAGCAGCTGACTGAAAGCCTGCGGCGGGAATTGCTTGGCGTGAACGTTGGGGAGCACGGCTTTGAGGACCTGGGCGGCCTCGACATCCGAGGCGAGGGCTTGCTTATGGAAAAGCCCACGATCGAGGACATCATGTTCTATTTGACAAGGGAGAACGGACATGGCCGCTAAGGTGATGGTCAAGGAGCTCCTGCTGATGGCGAGCGACCCCAAAAGCACGCTGCTGATGCTGCTAATGCCCTTCCTGTTCCGCTTCCTGCTGCCCGGGTTCAACGGGCCGGCCTTTCCGGCGATGCTGATTGCCTACCTCATCCTGGGGGTGGTCAGCACCCGGGCTGACGGCATGGGCATCAAGCCGGGGCTGTCGCAGTTCCCGGTAAGGATGCGGGACCATGTCCTGGGGGTCTTCCTGTCACAGGCGGCGGTGGTCTTGCTGGCGGCTTTCCTGGGCTGGCTGTATATGTTGATTTTGGGGCCTGAGCAATTCATGGCGGGCATTGTTTCCAAAACCCTGGGGCTGGGGCTGCTGCTGACAGGGGTGATGACAGCGCTGGGCCTGTGGCTGCGGCCGCAGTTGTCCCGGGCGGTGAACATGGTGGTCGTTATCCTGTTCTTAAACCTGGTGATTTTTGCGCCGGCCGCGGGCAGCGTCTTCCTGCCCCGGGTCAGCGTGCCCCTGACGCTGGGGGGCGGAGCGCTGGGTTTTTCCCTGCTGCTGGCGCTGGGTCTTTTATACCCGCCGCGGCTGTGACGCACGGGAAAAGCCGGAAAGGGAGGATAGTATGCTGAGCCTGATTCGCATGGAGTTCCTGGTCTCGCGGTGGCTGCACACGGTCGCCCTGCTGGCAGGCTTGGGCTTGGTGCCTGTCGCTGTGCTGGAGCCTGAAAACAGCCTGTTTATCGCCTTATTCACCTGCCTGATCTACGCCCACCAGATGGTGTTTGGCTACAACCGGGTCGCGCCGGTCGGCAGCCCGGACCACCTGCTGGTGAACATGCTGCCGGTGACGCGCGGGCAGGTCGTGGCCGCCAGGTATCTGTGCCTGATGATATGCTCAACGGCTCTCGCGGCTTATCTGACGCTGGTGCTGCTGGTGACCTCGTGGTTCGTTTCACCCCTGCCCCTGGGCGCGCCCGGCCTGTTTATGATGCTGGCCTTGCTGGGCCTGGTTTACCACCTGCTGCTCATCCCCCTGTCCTATGTGAACGCTCGCTATGGCAACTGGGCCAGCATCGCGGTGTATTTCGTTATCCTCCTCCTGCCGCTGCGGCTGGGCAATGGGGATTTGATTCTCCGGGCCCTGGTTTCATTCAGCGTGAAACTGGGCACCTGGGCGCTGCCCATGGCGCTGCTGGCGGGGCTGTGCCTGCTGGGATTGCTGTCCTACAGGATCAGCCGCGGATTGTACCTGAGGGCGGAGTTTTAGCAGGGCAATAACAAAGGAAAGACCATGGCGATTTGGCCGGATACTCACGCGGGCAAGGGCTTGGCAAGCAATAAACAGAGATTACGGAAACCCTCGCGGATTGAACTGCATTCCAGAGGTTCAAAATTGATAACAAGCGCCCATTGAAAAATGAGCCCGCTATTCCACCGGGCTCATTCCTTTTAGTTTAAGCTTCTTTCTTATATTTAACTCAATCGATAACGCTTCGATGGAACGGGCTTTTTGCGTCTCCGCTTTGCCTTTTTCACTTGGCGCAGACTCCGGCGTCGCCACGTTCTTCCGGCCTGGCGGAGCCGTTAAAAAATCTCATCCCTACAGTGCGTTACTCATTCGTCAAGTATGATTCCACCTCGTCAAGCGCTTCCCCCGCCGGCGCCCCTTCCGGCAGCGGCGGCAGCTCCTGCAGGGACTGGAGGCCGAAATGAGCCAGGAACCCGGGCGTCGTCGCGTACAGGATCGGCCGGCCCAACGTTTCCTTCCGGCCCGCTTCCTGGAGAAGGCCCTTTTGAAGCAGGGATTGCAGCGAGTAGTCGCACTTCACGCCCCGCACGGCCTCGACCTCCTGCCGGGTGATGGGCTGCCGGTAGGCGACCACGGCCAGCGTTTCCATCGCGGCCTGGGACAGGCTCTTCTTCTGGACCGGCTGCAGCACCCGCTCGATGAAGGGCGCGTGCTCCGCCTTGCTGGACAGCTGGACGTGCTGCCCGAAGCGCTTGACGGAAAGCCCGGAGCCTAAAGACTCATACCGCCCGGACAGAGCGCCCAGGGCATGCTCCAGCTCCATCTCCGTCACGTCCAGGTTCTGCGCCAGTTCCTGCACGGTCAGCGCGTCGCCCGTGACGAAAAGGACGGACTCCAGCACGCCCTGCAACCGCTCAGCGTCCATCCCGCCCCTCCCCCTTCCCCGGCCTGCACAGCCGGATATCGCCGCCGGCCGCGTCCTGCTCCGCGACGATTTTGCCCCGTTTCAGCAATTCCAGCACCGCCAGGAACAGCGTGACCACCTCGGCGCGCGAGGGCTTGTCGCTCAGGAGGGACAGGAAGGACGGGCTGTCCCTGCGCGTCGCCTTGAGGATGCCGGACATGCATTGGGGCAGGGAATGCTGCTCCAGGGCGATGAGGGCCGGCTTGTCAACGCCCTCCTCCCCCCCGTCCTTGAATAGCCTGGCGCTCACGCGGGCGAAAGCGGCGGCCAGCCCGTTCAGGGTCATCCCTTCCAGCTCAAAACTCTGGGGCGGCAGCGGGAACTCGTCGGGCAGCTTCGTAAACACCCGGGCGGCCGCCTGCTCGAACCCCTGCATCTGCGCGGCGACCTGCTGGAACAGCGCGTACTCCTCCAGCTGCCGGATGAGCTGCTCCTCCGGGTTTTCTTCCTGTGCGTCCTGTTCCGCGGGCAGCAAAGAACGGCTCTTGATCAGCAGCAGGGTGGCGGCCATCTGGATGAACTCACTGGCCTCCTCCATGTCCATCAGCCCCGCGTCGCGGACAATCTGCAGGTACTGCTCCGTCACTTCGGACACGAAAATCTCGCGGATGCTGATTTTGGCGCTGCCGATCAGCTGCAGCAGCAGGTCCAGCGGCCCAGAGTACTCCTTCAGGTTGACGACCAGCCCCATCCTACCCCCCGAAAACGGACAGCATCAGGGGCAGAACCGCGCCCTGCACCGCGTTGATGGCCTTCACAATCCAGTCCCCGATGAAGTCGGTCGCGAAGAGGAGAACCAGCAGCGCGATATGCGCGACGCGGAAGAAATTACCGCCCAGGTTCAGCCTGCCCTGAAACGCCAGGTCGTTGAGCACGTGGAAACCGTCCAGCGGCGGGATGGGCAGCAGGTTGAACAGCCCCATCCCCACGTTGACCAGCGCCAGCTGGAACAGGAAGCGCTGCACGTGCAGCAGCCAGGGGGTTTTCAGCGCGACGGCGATGACGCTGTCATACTCGGGAAGCAGCTGCAGCGTGAACCCCTGTTCCCGGAAGCCCAGGAAATACCGGTGCCCCAGCTGTTCGAGGGCGTCCTGCGTATACAGGGCGCGGCTGAGCAGCACGGCCGCCGCCGTCGCCAGCAAAAACAGCAGGAAATTGGTCGTCACCCCGGCCAGGGAGACCTTCAGGTCGTCCCACCGCCCGTTCCGGAAGCGGGCCGGGTTGACGGGGACGGGCTTCGCCCAGCCCACGCCCATCAAGAACATGCTCAGGGTGCCGATGAGGTCCAGGTGCCGCAGGGGGTTGAAACTCAGCCGGCCCCTGTCCCTGGCGGTCGTGTCCCCGGCCTTCAGCGCCGCGTAGCCGTGGGCCAGCTCATGCAACGTCAGCGCCAGCAGCACCGCGGGCGCCCGGTAGGCCATGAACCGCAGGAAGCCGACAGGGTCCTGCCGCAGCCAGTCGAACACGTCAGGCTGGCTCCACCGACGTCCCCCGCGCCTTGTTCGCCTGCGCCAGCAGCTTCTCCACCATCTGCCGGTCCGCGTGGTTCAGCGGCGAAAAGCTGCCCTCCAGCGCGGTTTCCAGCTTCTCCGCGGCCGCCTCCGGCCGCCCTTCCTCCAGGTCGTACGTCGCCAGGAAGTACAGCGTGTCGATCTGCCGGGGTTTCAGCGCGATGGCCTTTTCAAAGTAGGCCCTCGCCTGCTCCTTGTCGCCCAGCAGGCGGTAATGGGTCTGCCCCAGGTTGTCCAGGGTCACCGCATCCTCGTCGTCGTACTCCAGCCCTTCCAGGTTGTACGCCAGCGCCTTTTCCGCGTCCCCCGCCTCGATGTAGAGGAACCCCAGTGACTCGTAGGTAAGTGTGTTGGGCTGCTTCTTGTGGGCAGCCTCCAGGGTGCTGACCGCCTTTTCGAGGTTTCCGGTCTTCCAGCAGGCGATGGCGTAGTTCATCAGCAGCTGCTGGCGCCGGTCCGGCGTCAGGTCCGCCGCCTTCTGCGCCTTGACCATGATTTCACGGACGGTCTCGAACGCCCCCTCCCGCCCCGAGCGCATCAGGAGGACGGAATAGGGCAGCATATACCCGGCCTGCACAATTCCGTCGGCGTACAGCTCGTCATAGAGCTTGAGCGCCTCGTCCCGGCGGCCCTTCTGGTGCTTGAGCAGGGCGTTTCGGATTTTCATCCTGTCCTTAAACTTCATTGCGGGTGTTCCCAACCTTTCTCATCAGCCGCAGGCACCGGCGCTCCAAATCCCTGTATTCCCCTTCGTTTTGGCCGCCTGTTCCTTGGCGCTCCGAACAATATAGCATGCCCTGCCGCGCCATTTCAAGCGCGCGGTCGGGGTCGCGGAAGCGGTGTTCGTAAAGCTTCGCGAGGGCGATGTACACGCGCGCGCTCTGCGCCGGCCCCTGGCGCAGGCTTTCGTAGGCCTCCGCCGCCTCCCTGTCCCGGCGGCTCCTGCGGTACATTTCCGCCATCCGCAGCCTTGCGATGCCCTCGACCGCCTTGTCCGTGCAGGCGCGGTAGCAGACCTCCGCCCGCTCCCGCCGTCCCTGCCGCTCATACCCGATGCCCAGGCTCAGCAGGTCCTCCGGGTGGGTCGCCAACAAGGGCTCCCCGTGCAGCGCCGCCATCCGGAAAAACAGCCGCGCCAGGGAGAGGATATCCAGCCGGTTGTGCGCCAGGACGTCCTCCAAAAGCCCTTCGTCCCCCGTGTCCAGGTAGTCGAAGTATCGCTTCGGGATGTCGCTTCCCGGCAGGTCGCCCGCCCGGGGCTCGCCGAAGAGGGCCTCCTCCATGCGGGAAAGCCCGCAGCGCCCCAGGCGCAGCTTGTACACCCGCCGCGCCGCGTGTAGCAGGTCCACGTGCGCGTGCCCCGAGAAATCCTCGCGCAGGCGGTTCATCGCCATGCGCCCCTGCAAGAGCGGCAGGTCGAAGCTGGCGCCGTTGTAGGTGACCAGGCAGCGGCGGCGGTTCAGCAGGCCCTGGATTTCCTTCAGCATCTGTGTTTCCTGCGCGTAGTCCCGCATCAGCATTTGCGTGACGTGCAGCTGACCGTCCCTCACCTCGCCCAGGCCGACCAAAAAAGCCACCGTGCCCGCCCCGTGGGACAGCCCGGTGGTCTCCGTATCCAGAAACAGCAAGTCCTCCGGCGCAAAGGAACCTTCCATTTTCCCCGCGCTCAGCAGCGACAGGGTCTGGCTTCCCAGGGCGCTTTCCCGGATGTCCGCGTGACGGTACGCCGTCTTGACCACCAGGCATTCCGGCGCCCCTTCCCTTGCGGGGCGCGCCGGCCGCGCGGGCTGCAGGCTTTGGAGCTTGTCATACAGGGAAGGCATGGCTCAGCCGCCCGTATCCGGGTACAGGCTGGTTTCCTCGTCCATGTCCACCCGCGGCCCGGCGGTGGGCCGGGGCGTCGGGTAGGCGTACCACAGCGCCTGCTCGTAGCTGGTGCCCTCCGGCAGGTAGGGGGCGGTCGCGGCGCGCAGGCGCTCCTCCCGCTCAGCGGCTTTCGCGCCGGCCAGGCTTCGCAGGGCTTCCGGCGTCTCCCCGGCGGCCATCGGTCCGATGAGGCCGGCCAGCAGCGGGTGGCTCCCGCCCGTCAACACGTATCCGGGCAGCAGGGCGGCGGCGGCCACGTAGGTTTCCATCGGGATGTCCAGCTGGAAAATGGCGGTCGCGTGCGCGATGCCCACGTAGCGGATATGCCAGGGCTCCGCGCTGTAGCCGGTCACCTCGCGCCAGCCTTCCTTGTAGCGCAGGATGAAGCCGAAGCGGTGTGCGTTCTGCGCCACCCACTTGCCTTCCTCGGTGCTGCCGAAGTTGGTGTTCAGGTTGAGTTCCGAGGGCGCCTGCACGTCCATCGCCAGCCCCAGCTGGTGCTCGCTGCTGCCCGGCGGCGCCACGCGCCGCTCCGCCTTCTCCCGGCTGCCGACCTCCTGCACCTTGCTGTTGTAGAGGATTTGCTGAATGCCGAAGCTGCGGTAGCCGGAGGCGGCGAAGAGCGTGTGCCCCGCCTCCTGGAAGGCCGCGCGGAACATGTCCTCCAGCGCCGTAGCCGCGGCTTTCCGCATCAGGATTCTGTCCTTCAGGCTGGCCTTCCGGGTGCCCACCTCGGGCGTCACCAGGTCATCCGGCTCATAGGTCTTGCTGATGCGGTGCGCGCGGTTGATCAAAAACAGGTCGCCCCCCAGCGCCAGGATGGCGGGCGGCTCCGCCGGGGGTGGCGAGGGCAGAGGCGCGGCGGTCTGCGCAGCCACCGAAAAGCACGGAAACACCAGGCAGGCGGCCAGCGCAGCCAGCGCGACACGTTTCACGGAAAGCCGGCTACGAGCCAATGGACACCTCCGTATCCCCCTCCCCGTCCTCCGGCGCGATTTCCACCACCGGCGGCGGCGCGTTGAGCGTCCGGACCAGCTCCGCAAAGTCCCCGCCCGCGGCCTCGTACGCCGCGATGGCCGCCCGGTACTCGGGGACGAACTCCTCCATCGACAGCCGGTTTTCCATGACGTACGCCGCGACGTCCCGGCCGACGTAGCGCAGGTGCCAGGGCTCGTAGATGATGCCGGTGACCTGCTGTTTCTCGGACAGGTAGCGGATGATGAAGCCAAAGCGGGCGCAGTTGGCCTCCATCCACCGGGCTTCCGCCGTATCCCCGAACGCGGGGGTCATGCCGTCTTTCAGGGACCATTCGCGGTTGAGCACGTCCACGCCCAGCCCGGTCTGGTGGTCGGAGGTGCCGGGCCTTGCGACGACGCCGTCGTCCCGGCCGTAGCGCTCCAGGCGGTTCTGGTACATGGTGTTCTGCGTTTGGTAGCTGCGGTAGGAGCTCTTCACAAACAGCTCGAAGCCGTCCTTCGCCGCCGCGTCGAACAGCGCGGCCAGCTCCGCCGCAGCCTCGCGCCGCAGTTCATGCGGCCCGGAGACCGAGGGCAATTGGAGGGGCACCAGGTTTTTGGGCGTGAAGTCCGCGTCCAGCGCCTCCTCCCGGTTGACCAGCGTCAGGTTGCCGTTGCGGTTTTCCAGCAGCGCCGCGGACAGCGGGTAGGTCCACTCCGCCGCCGGGGCGGCCAAAGCCGCCGCAGCCGCGGCCAGGAGCAGCGCGAGGGCGGCGGCCCCCGTCCATCGTCTACTTTTGCCCATCGTCAAGATACGCTCCAAAATGTTGTTCCATCAGGATGCCGACATAGGTCTCCAGCGGGATGTCCATCCGGGTCGCGGCCTCCGCGTGCTCCGCGCCCAGGTAGCGGATGTGCCAGGGCTCGTCCGCATAGCCGGTGATGTCGGTCCACCGGGCTTGGTAACGAACGACGAAACCGAACTTCGGCGCGTTTTCCGACAGCCACCGGCCTTCCTTGCTCCGGCCGAAGGCGCCGTTCAGGCCGCCCGTTCCCGAGCGGCTCACGTCCACCGCCAGGCCCAGCTGATGCTCGGAAGCGCCGGGCGGGGCGACCAGCAGCTGCGCCGCCTTCCCGCCCGCCGAGGAAACCTTCCTGCGGTAGATGGCGGCCTGCCGGTCGTAGCTGCGGTAGCCGGACACGGCGACGAGGCTGTGCCCGGCCTCCTTCGCGGCGGCGAACATTTCTTCCAGCCGGGCCGCCGCCTCCCGCCGCAGCGTCAGCCCGCCCTCCGTTTTTCTGACCTTCGGCGTGACAAGGTCGTCCGGCGCGTAGGCCCGGGTCAGGCGGTAGGTCCGGTTGACCAGGTAAAGGTTGCCGCCCAGGCTGGTTTCCCGGACGACCGTCGCCGTGCCGTACTGGAACAGCTGGGCCAGGAGCAGCAGCAGCGCGGCGGCCTTCGCCATCATCCGCGGGTTTCCCCGAACAGCCCGGGATGCTGCGCTTTCAGCCGCCCCGCGGCGGCGGCGGTGAGGCGGATGACCACGCGGGTGCCCTCGTCCTGGTGCGCCTCCTCGACAATCCGGCCCTGCCTGCGGATTTCACCCAGCAGGCCGTAATCCCCGAAGGGGACGAACAGGGTGTAGCTCCGCTCCCGCTTGCGCAGCTCCCTCGCGATCGCGTCCAGCAGCGCGCCGACGCCCTCGCCCGTCCTGGCGGAAACCAGCAGCGCCCCGGGGGGCAGGGCGGAAAATCCGGCGGGCGCGGCGTCCGCTTTGTTGTACACCTCGATACGGGGCTGCTCCGCGGCGCCCAGGTCCGCCAGCACCTCGTCCACCACCCGGCGCTGCTCGGCAGCCTGCGGGTTGGAGGCGTCGGACACGATGACCAGCACGTCCGCCGAGAGCGCCTCGTCCAGCGTGGAGCGGAAGGCCTCGACCAGGTCGGTGGGCAGCTTGCTGATGAAACCGACCGAGTCGGTCAGCAAAAACTCGTCCCCCTCCTTCAGGGTGATTTTCCGGGAGACGGTGTCCAGGGTCGCGAACAGCTGGTCCTTCACCAGCACGTCTGCGCCGGAGAGGAGGTTGAGCAGGGTGGACTTCCCGGTGTTGGTGTAGCCGACCAGCGCGACGGCGGGCAGGTCGCCGCCCTGGCGGTTCTTGCGGCGCACGCCCCGCTGCCGCTCCAGCTCCCGCAGGGCGTCCTTGAGAATCTGGATGCGCCGGCGGATGTAGCGGCGGTCCATCTCCAGCTTGCTCTCGCCGGGGCCCCGGGTGCCGATGCCGCCGGCCAGCCTGGACAGGGAGGCGCGGGCGCCGATGAGCCGGCTGGCGCGGTAGTTGAGCTGCGCCAGGCTGACCTGCAGCTTGCCCTCGCTGCTGGTCGCGCGCTGGGCGAAGATGTCCAATATCAGCGTCGTGCGGTCGACGACGGGGATGGAGACGATGTCCTCCAGCCGCCGGGCGGAAACGGCGGTCAGCTCGTCGTCCACAATCAGCAGGTTGGCGCCTGCCGCCTGGGCGTCCAGCGCGATTTCCTCCGCCTTCCCGGAGCCGACGTAAGTGGCGGGGTCCGGCCGCGCCTTGGGCTGCAGCGCGCTGCCCACGACCAGCGCGCCTGCGCTGTCCGCCAGCGCCTCCAGTTCCCGCAGGGAGCGCTCGCTGTCCACGCTGACCAGGAAGGCGCGCTCGCGCTCCTCCTGCGTTTCCTGCTCGCCCGCGATGAGCAGCCTGTCGTTCCCGGCGACGCGCTCCATCAGCCCCGGGCTGTCCAGGGAACCGGCGTGGAGGGCCTCGATGGGCCCCGCCTGCAGGCTGCCTTCCTCATCCGGGGCGAGGAAGGAAACGGTCGCCCCGGTGATTTCGCCCGCCTCGTCCACGCCCAGCGCGCACATCGCGTCCAGGCGCAGCGATACGACGGCGGACAAATCGACGTCCGACAGCGTCGCGTCCCCGTTGGGGTGGGTGTGGACGCAGCGCACGCGGCTGAGCCTTCGGTTGCTTCTCCGAAGGCCGAAGTCCTCCAGCGCGACGTTGTCGGAATGCCCGACGGACACGCCCAGGATTTTTCCGTTCCGCGCGATATAGACCGCGATTTCCCGCCGCAGCAGCGCGGTCAGCGACGCCAGGCGCGCCGCCAGCTCCTGGCTGAGAAACGCGCTCGCGTCTGTTTCGACGTCGTACAGCGCGTTCAGCTGCGCTTTGACGCTGTCTCGGATGCCTGTCAGGTTGCCGGTTACTTCGGGCATGGATTCTCCTTGCTTTCCGCTTTCCCTTGCATCATGCGGCGGGAAACACCCCAGTATCATACCATGTTCCGCCGGATATCGCACACCGGGGCCGGGCCGCTACTTCCCCGCGGCCTCCCGCAGCGAGGACACGACCGGCGGCAGGATGCGGAGCACTTCTTGTATTTCCGCCTCCGTCGTCGTTTCCGACAGCGTCAGGCGCAAGCTGCCGCCCGCGGTTTCTTGCGCTTTGCCGATGGCCCGGAGCACGTGGGAAAACTCCGGCGACCCGGACGCGCAGGCGGAGCCTGAGGAGGCGGCGACGCCGGCCAGGTCCAGCCGCAGCAGCAGCGGCTCGTCCTCGACCCCGGGAATGGACAGGTGAAGGTTGTTGGGCAGGCGGTTCACCGGGTCGCCGTTGAGGGCAACCCCCGGAACCGCATCCTGGATGCCTGCCCAGAGCCTATCCCGAAGCGCCCCCACTCGCGCCGCGTTCGCCGCCTGGTGTTCCGCCGCTCTCCGGATGGCGGCCCCGAGCCCCGCGATGCCCGCGACGTTTTCCGTGCCCGCGCGGCGGCCGCCTTCCTGCGCCCCGCCGCGCATCATCGCCTCCACGCGCGCGCCCTTGCGGATATACAGGGCGCCCGCGCCCTTGGGCCCGTGGAACTTGTGCGCGGACAGGGAAAGCAGGTCGGCATTCCATGCTTTCACATCGACGGGCACGGCGCCCACCGCCTGCACGGCGTCCGTGTGGAACAGCACCCCGCGTTCCCGGGCGGCCCGGCCGATGTCCCCCACCGGCTGCAGGGTCCCGATTTCATTGTTGGCCGCCATGACGCTGACGAGGATGGTGTCCTCCCGGATGGCCGCGCGGACCTGTTCCGCCTGCACCCGGCCCAAGCCATCCGCCGGGAGCAGGGTGACCTCGAAGCCTTGTTTTTGCAGCCATTCGAGGGTCATCAGGACGGCGGGGTGCTCGACGGCGCTGGAAAGGATGTGCCGGCCCCGGTCCCGGTTGGCGAAGGCGGCGCCAATGAGCGCCCAGTTGTCGCTCTCCGTTCCCCCGCTGGTGAAATAAACCTCCCCGGGCTCGCAGTTGAGGGCCGCCGCCACGCGCTTCCTGGCCGTGCCGACGGCCGCCCGCGCATCCCGCCCCGTCGCGTACTGGGCGGAGGGGTTGCCGAAACGCGCCTCCAGGAAGGGCGCCATTTCGCCGTACGCCTCCGCGCACAGCCGCGTCGTCGCGGCGTTGTCCAGGTAAATCGCGTTCATCACCAAGCGGCTTGCCTCCTATGCCGTCTCCATCAGTTTTGTTTTGATTGTGCTTTTCAATCCAGCCGGGCGTTCCCCGGCTGCCCGAAGCGCGCTTCCGCCTGCCTCAACACCTCCAGATAGGCGTCCGTACCCAGCGCGCCCAGCTGGAGCTCCTCCAGGCACCGGCCGGTCTCCTCCAGCAGCCGGGTGTCCCCGATGCCATAGGCGTCCAGCATCCTGCCGTGCTGGCGGGTTCCCAGGAACTCCCCCGGCCCCCGCAATTCCAGGTCCTTCTGGGCGATGACAAACCCGTCGCTGGTCTGAACCAGCGTTTCCAGACGCTCGTTTTCTTCCCCCAGCAGGAAGCACCAGCTTTCCTTTTCGCCCCGGCCGACCCGGCCGCGCAGCTGGTGCAGCTGGGCCAGGCCGAAGCGGTCCGCGTCCTCGACCACCATCGTCGTGGCGTTGGGGACGTCCATGCCCACCTCGATGACCGTCGTGGAAACGAGCACCATGGCCCGCCCCGAATAAAACGCGTCCAGCGCCTCCTCCCGCTCCGCCGCGGGTTGGGTGCCGTAGGTCAGCGCCAGCCCCACGCCTTTCAGCGGGCCTTCCGCCAGCTGCGCGTACATGGCTTTGGCGCTCTTCGCCTCACCCTCCTCGTCCTCCTCCACCAACGGGCAGACCAGGAAACTCTGCTCCCCCAAAAGCGCCCGCTCCCGCAGGTAACGGTACAGCTCCTCCCGTTTGCTTTCCGGCACAATCCGGGTTTTCACCGCCTTGCGGCCGGGCGGGGACTCGTCCATCACGCTGACCTGCAGGTCGCCGTAGAGCACCAGGGCCAGGGAGCGCGGAATCGGGGTGGCGGACAGCGCCAGGACGTGGGGCGCAAGTTCCCCACGGGCGAGCTCCGCCAGCGTCCGCCGCTGCCGCACGCCGAAGCGGTGCTGTTCGTCGGTAATCGCCAGGCCCAGCTTGCTGAAGCGTACGCTCTTCCCCAAAAGGGCGTGGGTGCCCACGACCAGCTGCCATTCCCCGCTTCGGATGCCTTCCAGGGCTTCCCTGCGCCGCGAGGCCGGCAGCGAACCGGTCAGCAGGCCGACGCTGATTCCCAGGGGCGCCAGCAGCCGCTCTGCGGTCAGCGCGTGCTGGCGCGCCAGCAGCTCCGTGGGCGCCATCAGCGCGCTCTGGTATCCGTTGCCCGCCGCGAACGCGGCCGCGCCCAGGGCGACCGCCGTCTTCCCGCTGCCCACGTCGCCCTGCACCAGGCGCCGCATCGCGAGGCCGGAGGCCATGTCGGCCAGGATGGCGTCGAGCGTCCTTCGCTGGGCGCCGGTGGGAGCAAAAGGAAGGGCTTCCCAGAAGCCGGACGCGCCGTCTCCCTCCCGGTCCATCCGGATGCCGGCCTGCCCCCCCGGCGCGGCCTGGCGGACGGCCGTCTGGAACAGCAGCAGGTTTTCAAAGGCGATGCGCCGCTGGGCCCTGGCCACCTCATCCCGGCCGAGCGGAAAATGGGCCATCCGCAGCGCCTCGTGCCGCCCGGCGAGCCCGAAGCGGTCGCGCAGCGCGGCGGGAAGGGTTTCCATCGCCTCCGGCCGGGTGGCCTCCAGCACCTGTGAAACCAGGGAGGAGAACACCTTGCCGGGCAGCCCGGGCAGGCTCTGGTAGAGGGGCTGGACGCCCTTTTTCTGCAGCAACCTGGGGTTTATCAGGACGAGCCTGCCCCGGTAGGCCTGCGCCTTCCCGTACAGCAGCACCTTTTGCCCGTGCTTCAGGTTCCGCGCCATCCAGGGCTGGTTGAACCAATGGGCGGAAACGGCGCCCGTCCCGTCCTGAAGCGACGCGCGCGCCAGGGAGCGGCCGGCGTAATAGCTCAGGCTGGGGCTGCCCTCGACCGTGGCTTCCACGCAGTGCTCACCCGGCTTGAGCGAAGCGATCGGCGTCGGCTCCAGCGCGTAGGCGTAGCTCTTTGGCAGCCGCTCCGGCACCGCCGCGGCGCCGTCGACGCCGGCGTCCCGAAGCGCCTTGATGCGCTTGGGCCCCAGCCCGCGAAGGTCTTCCAGCCTCAACATGCCCGCCTTTCAAAAAGAGCCGCCACGTCCGGCGGCTCTCTGCCCGTTCGGTTTTCCGGGGAACAGCCTACTCGACGGAGAGCAGGTAAAAATACAGTTGCTGCCCGCCGCGGTGAACTTCCACGTCGCAGAAGGGGAAATCCGCGGCAATCCGCTCCCCGAGGGCCTTCGCGTCCTCCGGCTTGACCCCTTCCCCGTAATACACGGTAATCAGCCCGTCGTCGTCGGTGACGATTTCCTTCATCAGGGAAAACGACGCGTCCTCGGCGGAGCCGCCGCTGACGGTGATGCGGCCGTTGTTCAGCCCGATGACGTCCCCGGCCTTGATGCTCATGTCCTCCAGCGCCGTGTCCCGCACGGCGTAGGTCACCATGCCGGTGCGCACCTTCTGCGCGGCCTCGTCCATGCGCTTCTCGTTCTCCTCCGGGGAGACCTCCGGCTGGAAGGCGACGACCGCGGCGATGCCCATCGCGACGTTCTTGGTGGGCAGGACGATGACGCGGTTCTCGCACAGCTCCGCCGCCTGCTGGGCCGCCAGGGTGATGTTGCCGTTGTTGGGCAGGATAAAGACCGTTTTGGCGCGGACGCTGTCCAGGGCCTTCTTCAGGTCCTCGATGCTGGGGTTCATCGTCTGGCCGCCCTCGACGATGCTGTCCACGCCCAGGTCCTTGTAAATCTCGGAAAACCCGCTGCCCTGCGACACCGCGACGATTCCGTAGTCCTTGGCTTCCTGCGTCTTCTGCGCGTCCAGGTCACGGCGCTGCTGGAGCATGTTCTCGATTTTCAGCCCGTTGAGCTCCCCCATCATCAGGGCTTGCTGCAGGGCCTTGCCCGGGTCGTTGGTGTGCAGGTGCACCTTGATGAGCTGGCTGTCGCCGACCACGAGCACGCAGTCGCCGATCCGGCTGAACTTTCGCCGCAGCGCCGCGATGTCCGCGTCGCCGACGCCGGGCTTCATTTCCTGGATGAAAAACTCGGTGCAATAGGCGAAATGGATGTCGCCCAGCAGGTCGTGCTCGTCGACGAACTCCTGCTCCGCCGCGCTGTCGCCGCTCATGTCGACGGACAGGTCGTCCACCTGCTCCCCGTTGACGACGGCGGCGTAGCCTGTATAAATCAGCAGCAGCCCGCGGCCGCCCGCGTCCACCACGCCCGCCTGGGTCAGGGCCGGCAGCATTTCCTGGGTGCGCTTGAGGATGCTCTCCCCGCTTTGAAGGATGACCTTGAACAGCGCCGAAAAACTGTCCGGCTCCATGTCCGCCTGCTTGATCGCGTCGTCCGCGATGACCCGCGCGACGGTCAGGATGGTGCCCTCCTTGGGCTTCATGACCGCCTTGTATGCCGTGTCTGCGCCGGCGCGCAGCGCGGCGGCGAATTCGCCGGGCGTAACAGCCTGTTTGTCCGCCAGCGCCTTGGAAAAGCCGCGGTACAGCTGGGACAGGATGACGCCGGAGTTGCCCCGCGCCCCGCGCAGGGCTCCCTTGGACAGGGCCTCGGCCATTTCGCCGATGCTCCCCGCGTCCCGGCCGTTCATTTCTTTCACGGCGGAAATCATGGTCATGGACATATTGGTTCCCGTGTCGCCGTCCGGCACGGGGAAAACGTTCAGGGCGTTGACCGCCTCGCGGTTCTTTTCCAGAAGCGCCGCGCCCGCGATGACCATTTCGCGCAGGGTGCTGGCGTCGATCTGACGAATATCCGGCATGGCTCTCCCTCCGAAACCGCGGGGCTCAGACGCGGATTCCCTCTACGGTGATGTTCACGTTGCGAACCTTGACGCCGGTCATGCTCTCCAGCTTGTAGCGCACGACTTCCTTGATGGAATTGCACACCGCCGTGACGGAAATGCCGTACTCGACGACGATGTACAGGTCGACGTCAATCATGTCCTCCACCGCGCGCAGCTGCACGCCCTTGCTGAGGTTTTCCCGCCCCAGCCATTCCACCAGGCCGTCCTTGGCGCGCTTGGAAGACATCGCGACGATGCCGTAGCACTCCAGGGTCGCGTATCCGACGACTTTGAGCATCACCTCTTCCGAGATATAGATGGTGCCGATATCGTTTTTAATCTTGAATTCCATCTTGCCCTCCCATCGGACGTTTGTTTGGCGTGACAAGTATACAGGTTTTCAAGGCGGGACGCAACATCCCGCCTTCCAAAGGTACCGGGTGTCAGAACCCGTTTTCCCTGTTCAGCTCGTCGATTTCCGCAGAGCGGACGGGCGGCTTGCAGTAGGGGCAGGGGGTCAGCTTGCGGGTGAGCTCGTCTTCCAGCTGCCCGTAGGCGGTCTCCCCCTTCAAGGGAAGGAATCGGTTCTTGATGCTGCTGCAGTTCTGGTCCAGGTGGTAGTACTTCCCGCCGTCCGGGTTGTAGAACAGCGGCAGCCCGGCGTCCGGGTACTCGTGGTAGCGGCCGTCGTCGTCCCAGACGAGCACCTTGGTGTTGACCTTGATGTTGCTCCACAGCCAGGTCATGTTGATGCCGTCGTCGTTGTTGCGGCGCTGGACGCGGATGCAGCCGTGGCTGGCCTTCTTGCCCAGCTGCGCCTCCTGGGAGGAATAATCCCAGTACCCCGTCGACTGGTTGACGATGTAGGGCACCTCGTGAATCAGCACGCCCGCGTTGATGCGCATGGCCATGCGGCACACCAGGTTGCCGGTGGTGAAGTCGCCCGTCCGGCTGATCATCAGGAACTCCCCGGAGGGCGTCTCGTTCCAGGGCTGCTGCCGGGTGGGGATGCCGGTGGAGATGACCAGCTCGGTAAACAGCTTGCCTTCCTTGAACACGTACATCAGCTGCTTGTGCTTGTCGATCAGGATGCCGTAGTCATCCCGTGGCGTGACGGTCTTCAGCTCGCTGGTGCGGATATAGCCGCGGATGAGCGCGTCCGTGTCCCCGTAGCCCCTGCGCGAGCGGTTGTCCGGGCCGTAGGAGGAGTTGTAGGCTTCCACCAGCGACCAGCCGTCGTCGTACTGCTCCAGCACGTGAACCCCCTGGGACTCGTAGGAGATTTCCCCCAGGATGTTCTCGCGCTTCGCGCTGTCGTCGCGGGCGGCGCGCAGTTTGTAGGTGTCCCGCTGGTCCTTGCCGAACAGCACCGTGATGGGCTGCTGCATGACCTTCCAGATTTTTTCCTCGTCCCACACGCCCACGGGCAGCTTCCAGTAGTTCTGCGCCAGTTCCCCGTCCGGGACTTCCTCGCCGGTGGGCAGGGAAAACTTCCGTGCCGGCTCCGCCTGCGCTGCTGGGGCGGCAGCTTCCGCAGTCCCCGCGTCACCGGCCGCGGGCTTTCCGTCGGCAGTTCCCGGATTTCCCGGGGTTCCGCCACTATGGTCCGGAATTTCACTTGCCGTTGGCGCCAGCACGTCCAGGGTGATGTGCTGCTGGCTGGCGGCGAAGCCCGTCTCGTCCATGAACAGCACGGACAAGGTGTGCGTCCCCGGCGGGGGCGGCTGCCCGCCCGCCAAGCCGTCCCAGTTCACCCGGGTCATGCCCGACTCGACGCCGCCGTGGTAAATCTCGTAGTGCTTGTCCGCCACGTGGAGGACGACCAGCAGGCTTCCCGCCATGTTGACCTCGGCGGTCAGACCCCAGGGCTCGCCCGGGGTCACGGCCGCGTCCTGCACCGTGAGGCGCGTAATCTGCGGGCTGACGTCCCCCACCGTGAGGTCCAGTGTCTGTGTGTCTTCGCCCAGGCGCAGGAAAAGCCGGTATTCCCCCGGCGCGACCGGCCGCATTTCCGCGTCATACCCGTTCCAGAACACGGCGTTCTCCCCGGACAGGACCGGGAGCCGCTCATAGACGGTTGCGACCGTCGTCCCGGATGCGTCCAGCAGCGTCAGGGCGGCTTCGCCGGAGGATACGGAGGTAAAGGCGATGCGCTCAGGCTTGCCCGGGCGGATGAGCGCGGGCGCCTGCAAAATCATGATGCGGGGCGCCTGCGCGCCCGCAAGGGGCAACACGCCGAGCAAAACCGTAACAGCCAGCAAGAGGGCGTATCTGCGTTTCATTCATTCCTCCCATGTGGACCGCTGCCATCTTAACAAATGATTTCCTACCCGGCAAGGCAGAATATAAACACATTGTAAACAAATCCGTTACAGGCTATAATCTTTGCGTAATCAATAGGAAGGACGTCCGCCGATTTGCTCAACCGGGTCATCACCGCCCTGCGTTCCATCCGCGCGCCCTTCGCGCAAAGCGAGCCCGACCTGCACCTGCTGGTCGCCTCCGCGCTAGAGGCGGCCGGCCTTCCCTTTTCGCACGAGGCGATGGTCGCGCCGGGCTGCCGGGTCGATTTCCTGGTGTCCGGCGTCGCCATCGAAATCAAGCGCGCCCGCCCGAACCGCAAGGCCCTACTGCGCCAGGCGACGCGCTACCTGGCCTCCCCGCGGGTGGATTCGCTGCTGCTGCTGTGCGAGCGCGACCCCGGCTTGCCCGACCACATCCTGGGGAAGCCCTGCGCGTCGCTCAGCCTTTCCGGCCTCTGGGGCGTCGCCGCGCCCGCCGGGAGCGCGAAAACCCGCCCTGCAGATTTGCCTTTGGCCGCCGCGGAGCCGCCCGCCAATGCACCCCCGCCTGCCGGCGCGGATACGCCCGCCTACCTGCAGCCCGCGCCCGCGGCCTCCCGGCTGTTCGGCACCCTGTCCTACCAGCCCCGCAGCCGTTCCTGGGTCATCAAGGGCGACCCGGCCGTCACGGAGATGGCCAAGCGCCTGTTCCCGGGCGCCGATTCCGGCAAGCGCGGCGTCGCGCGTTTCACCGCGCACCGGCGGACGGTGGGCGAACTCAACTGGCTGATGATGCGCTACCCCCTGGCCGTGATGCCGGAGGACCTGGACCGCTGGAACCAGGCGCTGCAGGAGAGCCAGGCGCACTACAGGAAGCTGGAAGATTTCCGGACAAACGCCCCGGAATACACCGACGCGTCGGGCGCCTTTCAGGGGGTCCTGCGCCCCTTCCAGCAGTTCGGCGCCAGCTGGCTCGTCCACGCGGGCCGGGGGCTGCTGGCGGACGAGATGGGCCTGGGCAAAACCGTCCAGTCCCTGGCCGCGCTGGCCGCCTGCGGCGCGTTCCCGGCGCTGGTGGTCGTGCCTCCCCACCTGGTGAGCAACTGGGAGAGCGAAATCAACCGCTTCCTTCGGTTCGACGGCCGTCCGCCCCGGGTCTGCGTCATCCGGGGGCTCAAGCCCCAGCCGCTGCCGGAGGCGGATATCTACCTTGTCCATTACCTGCTGCTGCGCGGCTGGAAGGACGCGCTGCCTGAACTGCCGGTCAGCGCCGTCATCTTTGACGAAATCCAGGAGCTGCGCCACAGCGGCACGGAGAAGTACAGCGCGGCCAGCCTGCTGGCCAACGCCTGCGCCCGCGTGTGGGGCCTGTCCGGCACGCCGATTTACAACCACGGCGGGGAAATCTGGAACGTGGTCAATATCCTTGACTACCACCTGCTGGGCGACTGGGAGTCCTTCACAAGGGAGTGGTGCTACGGCTACGGCAACGCCGTGGTCGTCCACCCGGACTGGCTGGGCGAGCACCTGCGTCGCGAGGGGCTGATGCTCCGGCGCAACAAACTGGACGTGCTGCCGGAGCTGCCGGACAAGCGCCGGCTTGTCCAGCGGGTGGACGCCGACGACGCGCTGATGGCCCGGTTGATGCAGCCGGTGCTGGAACGCCTGCGCTCGTATGCCGTCAACCCGGGGGATTCCCCTTCCCGCCGCGCGCTGGAGGAAGGCAACCTCTCCCACCAGGAGCGGCAGGCCACCGGGCTGGCCAAGGCCGCCTGCGTCGCCCAGTTCGTGCGCGCATTGGCGGAGTCCGGGGAGAAGGTCCTGCTCTTCGCGCACCACCACGCGGTGATGGACGAGTACAGGAAGGAACTTGCGCGGCTTTCCCCCGCCTTCATCACCGGCCGGGAGACCCAGGCGCAGAAGGACGCCAGCGTCCGGCGCTTCATGGAGGGCAGGACCGATTTGTGCTGCGTCTCCCTGCGCGCGGCGTCCGGCCTCAACCTGCAGCGCGCCACCTGCGTGGTCTTCGGGGAACTGGATTGGTCGCCCGCCGTCCACAGCCAGGCGGAGGACCGCGCCCACCGCATCGGGCAGAAGGATTCCCTGCTGTGCTACTACCTGGTTTCGCCCGGGGGCTCCGACGCCGTCATGCAGGACGCCCTGGGCTTGAAGGTCAGCCAGTTCATGGGACTGATGGGCGAACTGCCCCAGTCCGAGGCGGACGCCGCGCGCTCTTCCAGCCTGGCCCGGAGGCACGTGGAGGACATGCTGAAGCGCTGGCTTCCGGGGGCGGACGTGCCCGCCAACGTGCCGTGAGCGGCGTCCCCCCTTCGTTGACAAGCGGAGGGGGTTCGCTTAAGATGCTTGCGAAAAGGGGGTGCGCATGCGGATTCTGGGCATCGACCCGGGCCTGGCGACGATGGGCTGGGGGCTGATCCGGGCAGGGGCGAACAGCCCGCGCTTCGTGGCCTGCGGCGTCATCTCCACCCTGCCCGAAACCGCGCTGCCTCAGCGGCTGCTGGAAATTGACAGGGGGGTCGAGAGCCTCATCGCGCTTTACCAGCCCGACGCGGTCGTGTTCGAGCAACTGTTTTTCGCCAAGAACGTCACTACTGCCTTCACCGTGGGCGCCGCCAGGGGTGTCGCCGTCGCGCGCTGCGCGCGTCACACGGAGCAGCTTTTCGAGTACACCCCCATGCAGATCAAGCAGGCGGTCGCCGGATACGGCAAGGCGGACAAGCTGCAGGTGCAGCAGATGATCAAACTCCTGCTGGGGCTTCCGGACTACCCCCGCCCGGACGACGCCGCCGACGCGGTGGCCGCGGCGCTGACCCACTACAACTCCGGCCGCTTCGGCGGCCTGCACGTCATGAAATAGCGAGGCGGGCGATGTACGCGTTTATTGAAGGCCTGGTGGCTGAAAAAAGCGGGAACGAGCTGGTCGTCAACGTCCAGGGCGTCGGTTACCAGCTCATCTGCACCCAGGCGGCCCTTTCCCAGGCGCCGCCCAAGGGCGAGTTCGTGCGCGTGTATACCTGGCTGTCCGTCCGGGAAGACGCGATGGAGCTGTTCGGCTTCTCCAGCCGGGAGGAGCGCGGGATGTTCCTGAGCCTCAACGCGGTCTCCGGCATCGGGCCCCGGACCGCCCTGAACGTGCTGAGCAGCATGCCGCTCAAGGAACTAACCCTGGCCATATTGACCGAGGACGTGCAGACGCTGTCCCGCGCGCCGGGTGTCGGCCGCAAGACGGCGCAGCGCATCGCGCTGGAGCTGAAGGACCGCCTGTCCAAGGACGAGTGGGCCGTCGGGGTGGCCGACCTGCCCAACCCCGCCGTTACCGGACAGCGGGGCGTGGTGGCGGAAGCCATCCAGGCGCTGCTGGCGCTGGGCTATTCCCAAAGCGAGGCCGCCTCCGCGGTCTCCCGCGCGCACCAGGCGGGCGGGGAACAGCAGGCGGACGAATTGGTCCGCCTGGCGCTGCGCGGGATGATGAAGGGATAAGGGATGCAGGACGAGCGATTGGTGATGGGCAGTTACCGCGACGAGGACGGCGAGGCGGAGCTTTCGCTGCGCCCGAAAACCCTGCGGGAGTACGTCGGCCAGGAGTCCATCCGCCAGAACCTGCAGATTTACATCAAGGCCGCGCTCAAGCGCCGGGACGCGCTGGACCATATGCTGCTCTACGGGCCCCCGGGCCTGGGCAAGACCACCCTGGCCTGCATCGTCGCCGCGGAGATGGGCCAGAACATCCGGATTACCTCCGGCCCGGCCATCGAGCGCCCGGGCGATTTGGCCAGCATCCTGACCAACCTCAATGCCGGCGACGTCCTGTTCATCGACGAAATCCACCGCCTGTCCCGCGCCGTGGAGGAGGTGCTCTACCCGGCCATGGAGGACTACGCGCTGGACATCATGATCGGGAAGGGTCCCACCGCCCGCTCGATGCGGCTGGACCTGCCGCGCTTCACCTTGATTGGCGCCACCACGCGCGCGGGGCAGCTGTCCGCGCCGCTGCGGGACCGCTTCGGCATGGTCTTCCGGCTGGAGCTTTATTCCCCGGACGAGCTGGCGCAGATTGTCCGCCGCTCCTCGCGCATCCTGGGGATGCCGGCGGAGGAGGACGGCGTGATGGAAATCGCGCGCCGCAGCCGCGGCACGCCGCGGATTGCCAACCGCATGCTCAAGCGCGTGCGGGACTACGCCCAGGTGCAGGCGGACGGGCGGATTACCCGGGAAGTCGCCCGGGAAGGGCTGGATTTGCTGGACGTGGACGCGCTGGGCCTGGACAAGGTGGACCGGGGCGTGCTGCTGGCGATGATCGACAAGTTTTCCGGCGGCCCCGTCGGGCTGGACACGCTGGCCGCGGCCACGGGCGAGGACGCCCTGACCATCGAGGACGTGTACGAGCCCTTCCTGCTGCAGCTGGGCTTTATCCAGCGGACCCCGCGTGGCCGGGTGGCGCTGCAGGCCGCCTACGCCCACCTGGACCGCCCCTTCCCCCAGCCCGGCGCCGCGCAGCCGGACGCGCAGGTGGCGTTTTTCGATGAAGACCAGCGCGTTTGACTACGACCTGCCGCCGGAACTGATCGCCCAGACGCCGCTTAAACAGCGCGACCAAAGCCGCATGCTGGTCTGCGACCGGGAATCCGGTGCGCTCCGGCATTCTTTTTTTGTCGATTTCCCCGACTTGCTGTCGCCCGGGGACGTGCTGGTCCTCAACCGCAGCCGGGTCATCCCGGCGCGCCTGCTGGGAACCAGGAGAGAAGGCGGGATTCCCTGCGAGGTGCTGCTGCTTCGGCGCCTGGACCGGGACTGCTGGGAGGCGCTGGTCCGCCCGGGCAGGCGGCTGAAAGCCGGCGTGCAGGTGGAATTCGGCGGCGGGCTGTTGCGCTGCGAAATCGGGGAGCCGACCGCCTTCGGCGGCAGGAAGATCCGCTTTTCCTATGACGGCGTCTTTGAGGAACTGCTGGACACGCTAGGCCAGATGCCGCTGCCCCCCTACATCCACGAGCGTCTGGAGGACCGCGGCCGCTACCAGACCGTCTACGCGAAGGAGGAGGGCAGCGCCGCCGCGCCGACCGCGGGGCTACATTTCACCGACGCGGTGCTGGAGTGCGTCCGGGCGCGCGGGGTGAAGGTCGTTTCCCTGCTGCTGCACGTGGGCCTGGGCACCTTCCGCCCCGTCAAGGCCGTAAACGTGGAGGACCACGTCATGCACGAGGAATGGTTCGAGCTGGACGCCCCGGCGGCCGAAGCCGTCAACGCCGCCCGGGAAGCCGGCGGCAGGGTCGTCTGCGTCGGCACCACCAGCGTGCGCGCGCTGGAGTCGTCCGCCGATGAACACGGCCGGCTGTCCCCCATGCGCGGGCAGACGGGCATCTTCATCACCCCCGGCTACCGCTTCAGGGCTGTGGACGCCCTGCTGACCAACTTCCACCTGCCGCAAAGCACCCTCCTGATGATGGTCAGCGCCTTCATGGGCCGCGAGAACGCCCTGGCGGCGTACCGGGAGGCCGTCCGCGAAAAGTACCGCTTCTTCAGCTTTGGGGACTGCATGTTCATTGCCGGCGGCGCGCCGGGAGGTGTACGGCGTGACTGAAGGAAAGGGCAAACTGCTCAGCGTCCTGTCCGTCGGCGGGATGAACCTGGACGTGCTGGCGGACGCGGAAGACGCCTTCCGGGAAGGCGATTCCCTGCGGGGACGGGTTCACTTCCGCGCCGGGGGCGTGGCCCGGAACGTCGCGTCGCACCTCGCGAAAACCGGGATACAGGTCGAGCTGCTCACGGCGCTGGGCAGCGATGAAAACGCCCTGCGGCTGGTTGAGTCCTGCCGGCGGGACGGAATCGGCCTGGCCTTCAGCCAGCGCACGGACGCGCCCGCGCCCGTCTACGTGGCCGTCCACGACCGGCAGGGCGAGATGCGCTGCGCCGTCAATGACATGCGCGCGGTGGAATCCCTGACCCCCGGCTTCCTCCGGGGCTGCCCCGCCTTCCGCCAGCCGTTCGGCGCCGTCTTCCTGGACGCCAACCTTTCGCCGGAGTGCCTGTCCGCGGCGGCTGAGGCGGCGGACGCCCCGCTGGTCGCCGACCCGGTCAGCGCGGTCAAGTGCGAAAGGCTGCGTGCGATTCTTCCGCGTCTCGCGGCGCTGAAGCCCAACCGCATGGAAGCGGAGGCCCTGAGCGGAGAAACGGAACCCGCGCGCCAGGCCAAAGGGCTGCTCGCGGCGGGCGTAAAGGCCGTCTTTATTTCCCTCGGGGCGCAGGGCGTATATTATGCAGACGGCAAGAGCGAGGGGCTTTTGCCGGCGGCCCCCTTGCCCCACGCCGGCCTGACCGGCGCCGGGGACGCGATGGCGGCGGGCATCACGCTGGGCGTCGCGAAAGGCCTGCCCGCAAGGGAAACCGCCGCGCTCGGCCTTCAATTCGCGGCGCGGCACCTGCGGAAACAACCCGATGACTTGCCTGAGGAGGAACGCCCATGAGCAGCCCCGTTCTCATCCTGTCGAAACCCGTCCTGGCCGCGCTTTCGGAAGGCCGCCCCGTCATCGCGCTGGAAAGCACCATCATCAGCCACGGCATGCCCTACCCCCAGAACGTGGAAACGGCGCTCGCCTGCGAGCGCCTTGCCCGGGAGCATGGCGCGGAGCCGGCCACGGTGGCCGTCCTGGGCGGAAAGCTCCACGCCGGCCTGACGGCGGACCAGATCGAGTACCTGGGCAAAGCCGGCACAAAAATCCGGAAAGCCAGCCGCAGGGACCTGCCCCTGATGGCAGCCCGGGGCGAGGACGGCGCGACCACCGTCGCGGCCACCATGCTCGTCTCGGCCCTGGCGGGCATCCCGGTCTTCGCGACCGGCGGCATCGGCGGCGTCCACCGGGGCGCCGAGACCACCATGGATGTCTCCGCCGACCTGGAGGAGCTGGCACGCACCCCCGTCGCCGTCGTCTGCGCCGGCGCGAAAAGCATCCTGGACCTGGGGCTGACGTTGGAGTACCTGGAAACCCGCGGCGTCCCGGTGATCGGCTACCGGACGGACGAGCTGCCCGCATTCTTCACGCGCCACAGCGGCTTCCCGCTCCCCCAGCGCGCGGAAACGCCGGAGGAAATCGCCGCAGCCATCCGCGCGCAGCGCGCCATGGGCTACCCGGGCGGGATGCTGGTCGCCAACCCCATCCCCGGGGAATACGAGATGCCCCGGGCGGCCATCAGCCAGGCAATCGAGGACGCGCTGGCGGACGCCAGGCGCCAGGGCGTCACCGGCAAGGACGTCACCCCCTTCCTCCTTTCGGCCGTCGTGCGGCTGACGGGCGGGGAATCCCTGAAGTCCAACATCCAGCTGGTCTACAACAACGTGCGGCTGGCGGCTCACATTGCGGCCTGCCTGTAACTGACGCCGCAAAGAACCCGGAGCGCGCAATGGCTCCGGGTTCTCTTCATTCAATCAAACAAAAAAGCCGCGTTCGCGGCGATTTGGGCGTGTCTCGCTCAGGCCTGTGCCTTGTTGAGGGCCTTGGCCATACGGGCCTTCTTGCGGTTGGCCGTGTTCTTGTGGATGACGCCCTTGGAGACGGCGCGGTCCAGCGCGGAGGCCGCCTGGCCAAGCTTTTCCGGCGCGGCCGTCAGGTCGTTGTTCAGCGCCAGGGTGTATTTCTTCACGGCGGTCTTGACCCCCGACTTCACCATGCGGTTGCGCAGGTTCTTTTTCCTGTTGACCCGGACGCGCTTTTCCGATGAACGGATGTTTGGCAACTTGCTTCACCTCCTGCCTCGCCAATTCAGCAAAAAGGATTCTACCACACGAACCGGCGTGCCGCAAGCGCCAGTTGCGGATTTTTTCGCGGCTCCTCGGCCGCCCCAACCCGGCCGCCCCGCCGTTTTCTTGCGCGGGGTTCCGTTTCAGTGTATGATACGCGTGCGGATGATTCCGCGCAAACCACAGTACGGAAGGAGTTGCTGCGCCGCTTGACCGTCCCGCTGGAAGCCTTCGACACCTGCGTCGCCCTGTTCGGCCTCAACGACCGCAACATTCATCTGATAGAGGAAGACCTTCAGGTCGCCGTCCACCTGCGCAACAACGCGCTGCACGTGTCCGGCAGCGAGGAAAACACGAAAATCGCCGAGCGCGTCATCCTGGAGATGCTCCAGCAGCTGGACGCGGGCGAGAGCGTCGACGAATCCCGGGTGCGCTACCTGATTTCCCTCGCGCGCCAGGACCGCCTGGAGCGCCTGGAAGGGCTCAGCCGCGAGGCGGTCGCCTTCACCCACCGCGGCCGCCGCATCGTCTGCAAGACCGAGGGCCAGCGCGCCTATGTCGACGCCATACGCAAAAGCGGGCTGACCCTGGGGGTGGGCCCGGCCGGCACCGGCAAGACCTACCTGGCCATCGCCATGGCCGCGGTCGCGGTGCGCAGCAAGGAGGTCGAGCGCATCATCCTGACCCGCCCCGCCGTGGAGGCGGGCGAAAAGCTGGGCTTCTTGCCCGGCGACATGGCGCAGAAGGTCGACCCCTACCTGCGCCCGCTGTACGACGCGCTGTATGAAATCATGGGCATCGAAGCCTACCAGCGCATGGCGGAGCGCGGCAACATCGAGGTGGCGCCGCTGGCTTTCATGCGCGGCAGGACCCTCAACGACGCCTTCATCATTCTGGACGAGGCGCAGAACGCCACGCCCGAGCAGATCAAGATGTTCCTGACCCGCATGGGGCGCAACGCCCGCTGCGTCGTCACCGGGGACCCCACCCAGATCGACCTGCCCCCCTCCCGGAAATCCGGCCTGCTCGTCGCGATGGAGGTGCTGAAAAACGTGGAAGGCGTCAGCATCGCCCGCCTGACACGGGAGGATGTGGTCCGGAACGGCCTGGTCGCCCGGATTGTGCAGGCCTATGAAAACTATGAAGGGGAAGGCGAGCCCCATGCATGAGCGCCCCCTCGCCGTAAAACCGCCCGCCCGCGGCGCACGGCTGGAAAGCCTGTCCCGCGCGCTGCGTTCCGGCGGTTTTCTGCGCCTGGCGATTATCCTGTCAGGCTCGCTGCTGTGCCTGCTCGTTTTCATGCTCACCGTCACGCCGAAGCGGTACAACCTCTACGTCGGCATGGTGCCCAACCAGACCATCGCCGCCAACAAGGACGTGGAGGACGAGCTGGCCACGCTGCGCTCCCGCGAGGCGGCCGCGGACGCCGTCATGCCGATTTACCACTACAAGGACGGCGTGACCGAGGCGGTCATGGCCGATCTGGAGGCTGTGTACGCGCAGATGACCGCCGTAAGGCAGTACGCCCAGTCCCTGCCGGACCACGGCCCGGACCGCGCCTATTCGGCGGAGGAGCTTGCCAAGGCGGGCGAACTGATGGAGCTGGTGCCGCTGGAGGACTTCCAGCTGACCACGCTGATGAACGCCAGTGCCGAACAGTTCGACGAGATGTACGCCGCCATGAACCCCGCCACCCGCAACGTCATGCAGGGCAACGTGACCCAGGGCCAGGAAGCCCTGGCCATCAACAGCATCATGCAGGTGGTCGGTTTCAAAACCAGCGTGAGCCTGCTGCAAAACGTCGTCCTGCCGGTGCTGCGCGGGATGATCCAGCCCAACATGGTCGTGGACGAGGACGCCACGCAGGCCGCCCAGCAAACCGCCTGGGACGCGGTCGAGCCGATTTTTTACAAGCAGGGGCAGAACATCGTCGTCATGGGCGAAGGGCGCGTGACGGAGAACCAGCTCAACACCCTCAACAGCCTGGGCCTGCTGAGCGACAATTCCGTCGACTACGCGATGTACGGGGGCGCGATCGTGCTGGTCGCCGCCATTCTGGCGCTGATGTCGGTGTTCCTCCGGTATTTTTGCCCCGCCGTGTTCTTTGACGCCAAGCGCCTCGCCATCCTGTACCTTGCCGCCGTGCTCACGCTCGCGCTGGCCTACCTGGCCAAATCCGTCCAGCTGCTGTACCTGGCGCCCCTGGCCCTGCCCTACATGCTGCTGACCGTCACCTTGAGCGCGCTCCCGGCGTTCGCCACAGGCCTTTCCACCACGCTGATCGCCTCGCTGATGATGTCCGGCGCCGGGGGCACGTCCGCCGACGTCATCAACCTGCTCATCATCTCCTCGTTTTCAGGCGCGCTCTCCGTGCTGCTGCTTCACCGCAGGTACCAGCGCTCCTTTATCCTCTTCACCGGCACGCTGGTCGGCTTTGCCAACTTCCTCATCATCTTTGCGACCGGCCTGATGGGCAGCATGTCCATGACCAGCCCGCTTCACAAAGCCCTCTGGGCGCTGGCGGGCGGGGTGACCAACGCCCTGCTGTGCCTGTCCCTGCAGCCGGCCGTCGAGTCCCTCTTCAACCTGCCAACGCCCATGCGGCTGCTGGACCTGACCAACCCGAACCACCCGCTGATGCGCCGGCTGCTGCTGGAAGCGCCCGGCACCTACCATCACAGCATCATCATCGCCAACCTCGCGGAGGCCTCCGCAGAGGCCATCGGCGCCAATCCCCTGCTCGCGCGCGTCGGCGCCTACTTCCACGACATCGGGAAGCTCAAGCGGCCCCTGTACTTCAAGGAAAACCAGATCGGCGCCTCCAACATCCACGACACCACCGACCCGAAGGTTTCCGCGGCCATCATCATCTCCCACGTCCGCGAGGGCCTCGCCCTGGCCCGGCAGCACCGCCTGCCGGCGGAAATCCAGCAAATCATCGCGGAGCACCACGGCAATTCCCTTGTCTCCTATTTTTACAACAAGGCGCTGGCCGAGGCCGGGGACAAGCCGGTGGAAGAAGAGGCGTTCCGCTACGACGGCACCTCGCCCCGCTCTGCGGAGGGCGCCCTCATCATGGTGTGCGACACGGTGGAGGCCGCCATCCGCACCCTGTCCAACCCCACCCGCGAGGAAATCGCCACCTCCATCGAGGGGCTCATCCGCCAGAAGATGGACAGCGGGCTTTTGGACGACTCCCCGCTGACGCTCCGCGACCTGCAGACCATCCGGGACACCTGCGCCTCGGTCATCTACGGCGTCTTCCACGAGCGCATCGAGTATCCCCCGCCGCCGGACCGGCTGCCCCCGGGTGAGCGGCTGCTCGCCCACCTTCAGCAAATCCGCAAGCCTTCGCGCATCCCCGGCGCGCCCCAGAAGCCCGCGCAACCGGAACCAGGAGGAGAACCGGTTCTGCCCGCGCCGCCCGTTGCCCCGGCCCAAAAGAACCAGCCGTGATTACCGTCCTGCGGGAATCGGACGCCCCCCTCTCCGATGGCGAATTCGCGCGCCTGCTGGACAACAGCCTGCGCGCGCAGGGCATCCATGCCCCCTGCGCCGTCACCCTGACGCTGACGGACGAGGCTTCCATCCGGGACGTCAACCGGGCGCACCGCGGCGTCGACCGGCCGACGGACGTGCTGAGCTTCCCCGCAGCCCTGTTGCCCGCCCGCCCGGGAGCCCCCCTCCCCCCCTCGATGTGGGACAGCGGCGCCGGCGCGTTTTTTTTGGGCGACATCGTGATTTCCTGCCCCCGCGCCCTGGCGCAGGCAAAGGAATACGGCCACCCGCCCGAGCGGGAATTCTCCTACCTGTTTGTCCACGGCGTCTTTCACCTGCTGGGTTACGACCACCAAAACGAAGAGGAGCGACACCTGATGCGCAAAAAAGAAGAAGAAGCGCTGGGCGGCCCGGACGGCGCGCTGGCGGAAGCGGCCTTCAAGGCCCGCGAAGCCGCCTACGTCCCCTATTCCGGCTACCGTGTCGGCGCCGCGCTGCGGGACCGGGCGGGCAGGGTCTTCACCGGCTGCAACGTGGAAAACGTGTCCTACGGCCTGACCAACTGCGCGGAGCGTACCGCGCTGTTCAAGGCGGTCAGCGAGGGAGCCCGGGAATTCGACGCCATCGCGATTGCCGCGGAGGGCACCGCGCCCTGGCCCTGCGGCGCCTGCCGGCAGGTGCTGTCCGAGTTCGCGCCAGGCTTGCGCGTGCTGGTCGCCTGGGAGGGCGGCCGGGAGGAAACCACCCTGGAGGCGCTGCTCCCGCACAGCTTCCTGCGTTTTGAAGGGGACAAAGAACATGGCCAGTGACGGCGCGGCCTTCAAGTCCGGTTTCGTCAGCATCGTCGGGCGGCCCAACGTCGGGAAGTCCACCCTGCTCAACGCCCTGGTGGGCGAGAAGGTGGCCATCATCTCCCCCCGGCCGCAAACGACGCGCAACCAGATTATCGGCATCCGGAACGGCGAGGGCTGGCAAATCGTGTTCGTGGACACCCCGGGCATCCACAAGCCGCGCACGCGCCTGGGCGAGTTCATGGACAAGAGCGTCAAGGACGCCCTGCAGGCCATCGACGCCCTCATCGTCATCACGGACGCCTCCCGCAGCGACCCGGCGGAGCGGGAAACCGTGAAGTCCCTTGCCGTGGGCGGCGTCCCCCGCTTCCTGCTGCTCAACAAAATCGACCTGGTGCACCCCCAGCAGCTGCTGCCCCGCATCGCCCAGTACGCCGGCGACGGGTACGACGCCATCCTCCCGGTTTCCGCGAAGACCGGCGAAGGGCTGGAGCTGCTGATGCAGCACTTGCTGGGCGCGCTGCCCGCGGGGCCCAGGTATTACCCCGAAGGCCAGTGGACGGCGCAGACGGAGCGGCAGATTATCGCGGAACTGGTGCGCGAGCAGGCCCTGTTCGCCCTGCAGGAGGAAATCCCCCACGGCATCGGCGTGGAGGTGCTTTCCATGAAGGAGGTCAGCCCCACGCTGACGGAAATCTTCGCGGACGTCTACTGTGATAAGGACTCCCACAAGGGCATCATCATCGGCCGTCAGGGGGCGATGCTCCGCCGCATCGGCAGCAAGGCGCGCGAGTCCATCGAGCGCCTGCTCAACACCCAGGTCAACCTGAAGCTCTGGGTCAAGGTGCGGCCGGACTGGCGCAACTCCCGCCAGGACCTGAAGTCCCTCGGCTATTCGGAGCAGGTCTGAGCAAATGAAGACAAGAAGCCGCCTCTCCTTCCTCCTCATCCTGGTTCTGCTCGCCGCGTCGCCCGCGCAGCCCCTGCGCGCGGAGCCCGCCCCGGCCTACGGAAAATACTCCGGTATGTTTTTCGGCACTTTCGACACCGCCATCTCCCTGATCGGCTTCGCGGAAAGCAAGGAGGTCTTCGACCGGGAGTACCAAAGGGCGGAGACGATGTTCACCGAGCTGCACCGGCAATTCAACCAGTACCTGCCCTACGAGGGGCTCAACAACCTGTATTTCGTCAACCGGAACGCGGCGGCCGGGCCGGTGAAAGTCCCCGGCGAGCTGTTCGGGCTGCTGGAATACTGCAAGCGGATGCAGCCGCAAACCCGCGGCACGGTCAACGTCGCCCTGGGCGCTGTGCTGGCGCTCTGGCACGACGCGCGGGAAAGCGCCGAGGCGGACCCCGCGCATCCCGTCCTGCCGGACATTGAATCGCTGCGGGCGGCGGCCGGGCACACCGACATGGACGACGTCGTGCTGGACGCGGCGGGGCAGACCGTCTTTTTCCGAGACCCGCTGCTGAAACTCGACCTGGGCGCGGTCGCCAAGGGCTACGCGGCCGAAAAGGTCGCCCAGGCGCTGCTTAAAGGGCAGATGCCCCATTTCATCCTCAACGCCGGCGGCAACGTCCGGGCGGGCCTGTCCCCGATGGACGGGCGGCAGGAATGGAGCGTCGCCATCCAGGATCCGGACGGGGAGAATCTCCTCAGCCCGGACACCGGCGTCATCGACATTCTCTACCTGCACGACACGTCCGTCGTGACCAGCGGGGATTACCAGCGCTTCTTCATCGCCGGCGGGAGGCGCTACCACCACCTCATCTCGCCCGATACGCTGTTCCCGGCGGAACACATGCGCTCGGTTTCCATCGTCACCCGGGATTCCGCCTACGCCGACCTGCTGTCCACCGCGGTGTTCCTGATGCCTTTCGAGCAGGGCTACGACTTCGTCCGCTCCCTGGAAGGCGTGGAGGCCTACTGGGTGCTCAACGACCGCAGCGTGCGCATGACGCCCGGCCTGGAGGGCGCCGCCCATTCCCTGGGCGCCGGCCCGCACTGAAAGGCACGGGCGGCTGATTTATTACAAGAACTCCCGGCTTGAAGCCGGGAGCTTTCTTTTGGGGCGGATGCCAGCCCCCCGTCAGCGCAGCCGGTCGAACAGCTCCCCCGCCAGCGCGACCTGCTCGCCGACCAGGCGGACGATTTCCTCCGCGGGCACCGTTTTCCCGCCCTCCGGCAGCTCCGCGGTGCGCCAGCCCGACGCCAGCACATTGTCCACCGCCGTCTTCAGGCAATCCGCCTCCCGCTCCAGCCGCAGGCTGCGTTTGAGCAGGTCTGCGGCCGCGTACAGCATGGAAAACAGGCTCAGCGCGCTTCGCCCGTCCGTTTCCGGCACGTGCAGGCACCGGTCCTCCGCCAGATAGACGGTGTAGGCGAGCGGCGCGCAGCCGCCCAGGTGGCACAGCAGCCGGTCCAGCAGCAAGGCGCCCTGATGGGGCGCCCAGACGGCCTGCCGGCGGGACAGGGCGGTCAGGCGGTCCGTGAAGACGTCTTCCATCGCCCGGACGGACGGCGCGGGCTGCGCCGCATACATCGCCGCGCGGGAGGCGGCGCTTTTCCAGACGGACTCCTGCTCAGCCGGCGGACAGAGCGCCAGGGGCTCCCCGCCCTGCGCCGCCTGGGCGACGGCAGAGACCGCCGCCTTGTTCAACTGAACGTCCAGGCCGGACAGCGGCCAGACGACGGCGCCCCCGGGCAGCTCCCCGCTCTTGAGCCGGCTGAAGGCCTGCGCGGCTTCCGGGAAATCGTAAGTCCGGAGGCCCGCGAAGCAGCCCAGGCGCCTGGCGAAGGCGGACGCCCGTTCCTGGCCGGCGGCCAGGACGACGGCCTCGGACTCGAACGCCTGCGCGACCGCGGTCTCCTCGCTTTCGTCGGACAGGCCGGCTTCCCGCATCACCAGGCTGTGCCCGAAGGCGACGGCCACCGCGCCCAGCGCCTGCTGGAAAAGGCGCAGCTCCTCCCGGAACCGCGCCCTGTCCGCCAGAAACATGACCTTCGCGCGCATCGCTCAGTCCCAGTCCACCGGGTACCGGTCCACCGCGTATTCCAGCCCCTTTCCGTTGGAAAGCAGGACGTTGACCACATTGTCGATCAGGCGCTGGTCCGTGAAGGGGGTCGGCGCAAAGTCGTTGTAGTCGGTTTTGGAAGAGATGCGCGCGGGGATGATGCGGAAGGAGTCCGTCGTCACCCCGCTGTCCCTGACGTTGAACTTGATCTGGAACAGGAAGGTGCTCATGTCGCTGGGCTTGTTGTTGCCGGCGAAGCTGAAGTTCCCCAGCGAATAGACGATGTAGCGGTCCTTGTACTTCTCGATCGGGTTGATGCGGTGGCTGTGGTGTCCCAGCACCAGGTCGGCCCCCGCGTCGATGGTGGTCCGGCCCAGCCGGACCTGGTTGGCGTTGGGCTTGTAGTCCAGCTCCTGCCCCCAGTGGAAGCTGACGATGACGATGTCGTGCTGCGCCTTGGCGCTGGCGACGTCCTGGGGCACCTGCACCAGCAGCTCCTCGACCTTCTCCCGGTATTGCTGGTAGGTGAGCATGGCGATGGACACCCCGTTCACCTTGTACACGCCCATGTTCGAGGAATCGCTCCACACGATGCCTGCGGCGTCCAGCGTGGCCTTGGTCTCGTTCAGGCCGGTTTCGCCGTGGTCCATGACGTGGTTGTTTTCCAGCGCCACCGCCTCGATGCTGCCGTCGGTCAGGATGCTCACGTATTCCGGCGGGGCGGAGAAAACGAACTGGTTGCTGCTCTTGTAGACCGGCGCCGTGGTCAGCGTGGACTCGAAATTGACGAGGGTCAGGTCGTCCTGTTCGAGGATTTCCTTCACGTTGCGCGTCACGAAGTTCAGGTCGCCGCCCTGGCGCTTCAGCTCGCGCTCGAAAATGGAATCCCCGCGCTTTCGCACGTCCCCGCCGATGGTGGTGTCCCCGCCGGCCGTCACGATGACCTGGACGGTGCCGTCCTGGAACACGCGCTCCGGGGAAGGGGTCGCGCCTTCCGGCGCGGCCGTCTGCCCGGGGACGGCAGCCGGCGGCTCCGGGGTGGTGTCCGCCTGTGGCGCAAGCTCAATCAGCGACACCTCGTCGTCCGCGCGGGAAACGTTCAGGGAGAACAGCAGCAAGGCAATCAGCAGCAGGGAACCCAGTCTTCTCATCACTTCTCCTGTTTCAGCTTTTCCAGGAAGGCGCCGATGCGCTCGAACGCCTCCATCAGTTTGTCCACCGCCGTCGCGTAGCAGCAGCGGATGTGGCCTTCCCCGCTGGACCCGAAGGCTGAGCCGGGCACGCACACCACGTGGTATTCCGTCAGCAGCCGGTCGCAGAACGCCTCGCTGCTCAGGCCCGTGTGCCGGATGGAGGGGAAGGTGTAGAAGGCGCCCCTGGGCTCGAAGCAGGGCAGCCCCATGTCCCGGAAGGAATCCAGCGTCAGCCTGCGCCGCCGGTCATAGCTCTCCCGCATCCGGACGACTTCAGCATACCCGTTTTCCCGGCCCTGCCGGAGCGCGCTCCAGGAAGCCACCTGGCTTTGCCGGCTGGCGCACATGATTGTGTACTGGTGGATGCGGGACACGGCCGCCACAATCGGCTCGTCCGCGCACAGGTAGCCCAGGCGGAACCCGGTCATCGCAAAGGCCTTGGAGAACCCGCTGATGACCATGGTGCGCTCCCGCATCCCCGGGAAGCCCGCGATGGATTGCTGGCGGAACCCGTCGTAGCATAACTCGGCGTAGATTTCGTCGCTCAGGACGAACAGGTCGTGCCGGACGGCCACCTCCGCGATGGCCGCCAGCTTTTCCGGCGGCATGACGCCCCCGGTCGGGTTGTTGGGGTAGGAAAGCACCAGCACGCGGCTTTTCTTCGTGATGCAGCGCTCCAGGTCTTCCGGCGTCAGCTCGAAGCCGGTTTCCGCGCGCGTCGGCACATAGACCGGCGTCCCGCCGGCGAACATCGCGCAGGCGCCGTAGCTGATGTAGCAGGGTTCGGGGATGAGCACCTCGTCCCCCGGGCTGACCAGGGCGCGCATGGCGATGTCGATGGCCTCGCTGGCGCCGACGGTCACCAGGGTTTCGGTATGGGGCGAATACGAGAGACCGAAGCGCTCCTTCAGGTACAGGGCGATTTCCTCGCGCAGCGGCTGGATGCCGGCGTTGGTGGTGTAGGAGGTCTCCCCGTCCAGCAGGCTGTCGATCGCGGAGTTGCGCACCTTGAACGGGGTGACGAAGTCCGGCTCCCCCACGCCCAGGGAAATCGCGTTCTTCATCGTGCCGGCCACGTCGAAGAAGCGGCGGATGGCGCTGGGCGGCACGGCGCTGACGGCGGGGTTGATGAATCGTTCGCTCACGGTGAGACAGTCAGCCTCCCGTCCGCGTCCGGCTGGTCGAACACCACGCCGTCCTGCTTGTAGCGTTTCAGGACGAAGCTGGTGCTGGTGCCCGTCACGGTTTCCAGGGGGCTTAAGCGCTCGGACACGAACTGCGCCAGCTCCTTGAGCGTGGGCGCCGCCACCTGGATGAGCAGGTCGTAGGCGCCGCTCATCAGGTAGAGGCTGCGCACCTCCTCGAAGCTGTTGATGCGCTTGGCGACCGCGTCGAAGCCGAAGTCGCGCTGGGGGGTCACCTTGACCTCGATCATCGCCTCGACCAGGTTGCGCTCCGCCTTGTCCCAGTTGACCACGGGGCGGTAGCACAGGATGACCCGCTCCCGCTCCAGGCCGTCGATAATCCCGGCCAGCTCCCGCGTGTCCATGCCCAGCATGGACGCCATCTTTTCCAGCGGAATCCGGCAATCCTCGTTGAGCAGGTCCAGGACCCGCCTCTGTTCTCCGTTCATTTTGCTCCTTAGAAAATCCCGCTGATGACGCCGTCCTCGTCCACGTCGATGGCAAGGGCCGCGGGCTGCTTGGGCAGGCCGGGCATCGCGATGATGTCCCCGGCAAAGGCGACGACGAAGCCCGCGCCGCCGGACAGGCGCACGTCGCGGATGGTCAGCTCGAAGCCCTCCGGCGCGCCCAGCTGCTTGGGGTCGTCGCTGAAGGAGTACTGTGTCTTGGCGATGCACACCGGCACCCCGCCAAAGCCGTCGTCCGTCAGCTGCTGCAGAATCTTGCGCGCCTGGGCGGTGAAGGTCACGCTGCCGGCGTGGTACACCTTCCTGGCAATCGCCTCGATCTTCTCCTTCAGCGGCAGGCCGATGTCGTAGGTGAACTGCAGCTGGCTTCCCTTGCCCTTGTCGGCCACGGCGGCGACCGTCTTGGCCAGCTCCTTGGTCCCCTGGCCGCCCTTGGCCCAGCCGTCGGAGAACTCGCAGGGCACCTTCTCCGCCTTCATCAGGTCCTCAAGCGCCTTGATCTCCGCGTCCGAATCGGTCACGAAATGGTTGATGGCGACCACGGCGGGCAGCTTCCACACCTTGCGTACGTTGCGCACGTGCTGCAGCAGGTTCTGGGCGCCGGCCAGCAGGGCTTCCACGTTCTCCCGGCCCAGGTCGGCCTTCAGGACGCCGCCGTGGTGCTTCAGCGCGCGGATGGTGGCCACGATGACCACGCAGTCCGGGCGCAGCCCGCTGGCGCGGCACTTGATGTCGATGAACTTCTCGGCGCCCAGGTCGGCGCCGAAGCCGGCTTCCGTCACCACGTAATCGGCCAGTTTCAGCGCCGTCCGGGTCGCCGTGACGGAGTTGCAGCCGTGGGCGATGTTGGCGAAGGGGCCGCCGTGGATGAGCGCGGGGGTATGGTCGATGGTCTGGACGAGGTTGGGCATCATGGCGTCCCGCAGCAGCGCCGTCATCGCGCCCGCGCAGCCGATCTGGGCGCAGGTGATGTTCTTGCCGGAAAAGTCGCGGGCGACCACGATGTTTCCCAGCCGCTTCTTCAGGTCCTGCAGGTCGCCGGCCATGCAGAAGGTCGCCATGACCTCGCTGGCCGCGGTGATGTCAAAGCCGTCCTCGCGCGGTACGCCGTTCTTGTCGCCGCCCAGGCCGCCGACGATGCTGCGCAGCTGGCGGTCGTTCATGTCCATGCAGCGGCGCACGCGCACCTGGCGGGCGTCGATGTTCAGGGCGTTGCCCTGCTGGATGTGGTTGTCCACCATCGCGCACAGCAGGTTGTTGGCGGTCGTGATGGCGTGGAAATCGCCGGTAAAGTGGAGGTTGATGCTCTCCATCGGCAGCACCTGGGCGTAGCCGCCGCCCGTCGCGCCGCCCTTCATCCCGAACACCGGGCCCATGGACGGCTCCCGCAGCGCCAGCATCGAGGATTTCCCGATGGCGCGCAGCCCGTCCGCCAGGCCGATGGAAACCGTGGTCTTCCCCTCGCCCGCCGTCGTCGGCGTGATGGCGGTGACCAGGATGAGCTTGCCCTTCTGCGGCTTGTCCTTCAGCCGGATGGGGTCCACCTTGGCGACGCTGTCGCCATAGGGCTGCAGCGCGTTCGCCGGAATCCCGCAGTCCTTGGCGATTTTGGTGATGGGAAGCAGCTTGGCTTTCTGGGCGATCTGGATGTCGTTCATGGTCCCCTCCTGTCAACAATCTATTTGATTATAAGGTATCCGATATCAAAGGGCGCGCGGCGCCCGGCTTTACCTGGCTTCCGAGCGCCTGAGGGACACCGCGGACAGGCAGGTCAGCATGCTTTCGTTGAGGTGCTTGGCCATCAGCGCGCTGAATTCCGTCTCCTCCCCCTTTTCCAGCATCCGGAGCAGGTCGTGGTGCTCCTGCTGGGCGTTGGAGCGGCGCACGATGCTGGCGATGGCCATATGGGAGAAGCGCAGGACGTACTCCTCCTGGCTTTCGATTACGCGCAGGATGCGCCGCTTGTCGGAGATGTTCTCGATGGTGCCGTGGAAGGCGCGGTTGAGCACGGCCAGCTCGTCCGCGTCCTCGGCCTTCTGGCTGACGTCCATCGCTTCCAGGATTTCATGCAGCTCGCGCAGGTGCCGCGCGGTGACATTCCGGAAAATCGAGGGGATAATCAGCATCATCAGCGCGTTGCGGATGGTGAAGGTTTCCTCGATGTCCTCGATCGTGAACGCGCGCACGACCACGCCGCGGCGCTCCACGTACTCCACCAGCCCGTCCAGCTCCAGCTTGCGGAAGGCTTCCCGCAGCGGGGTCCGGGAAATATGGAGGCTCTCGGCGTACACGGTCTCGATGAGCCTGGAGCCCGCCGGGATGTCCCCCATGATGATCGCGTGCTTGAGCGTCTCATAGGTCGATTCCCTGATGGGCTTGTTCATCTGTACGCGGTCCAGGCGGCTTCGCTCCACACGCGCTTCCCTCCCTGCTTTTTTCCTGTACGAGTGTAGCGGCAAAGGCCTTGAATGTCAAGGACAGGCGCGGCGTTTCGCCTTCAAGCATACAGAAAACGGCGGGGATTACCGGCCTGGGCCAGCCTGCCCCCCGGGCTCCCACATCAGGGCGGAGGGCCTGAACGCCTCTCCCTGCCGGGTAAAAACGCCCAGCAGCCGGCCGTAAAGCGTCAGGCAGACGCGGGCCCCCTCCGGCGGCGTCCCTTCTCCCTCGAGCCTGGAAACCGGCAGCGGGACCCCGTTGATTGCGGGCTTCTCCAGTTCGTCCGGCACCGCGAAGCGCGGCATGAAGGCCAGCGCCTCCAGGGGCGGGCGCAGCCACGCCTGCCCGGCCGGCCGGCCGGACTCCGCCCAACGCGCAAGGCCTTCGGGCGTGACGGCGTCCCGCAGCAGGAAATCCCCCGACTTTTCGCGCAGCAGGAAGCGCAGGTGGGCGGGGCAGCCCAGGGACCGGCCCAGGTCATGGCACAGCGTCCGGATATAGGTTCCCTTCCCGCAGGTGACGCGCAGCAGGTAGCCGTCCGCCCCCGTCTTCCTGAGCAGGCGGATTTCCCCCACCCAAACCTCCCGCGCCGCCAGTGGCGCTTCCCGCCCGCTGCGAGCGAGCTTGTAGGCGGCTTCCCCGCCGGTCTTGAGCGCGGAGTACTGCGGGGGCGTCTGCGTTGACGTACCGGTAAAACGGGGCAGCGCGGCGGCCAGGTCTTGCTCGCTCGGAACAGGCCCGCCCCGCTGCGTCACCCTGCCCTGGGCGTCCTGGGTGTCCGTCTCGACCCCAAATGCGATTTCCGCCAGGTACTGCTTGCCTCCGCCCATCAGGTCGTCGCACAGGCGCGTTGCCCGCCCGGTCAATACAACCAGCACCCCGGCCGCCTCCGGGTCCAGGGTTCCGGCGTGGCCGGCCTTGGCGCCCAGCAGGCGTTTCACAAAAGCGACCGCCTGGGCGGACGACATCCCAGGCGGCTTGTAAAAGTTGATGGCCGCGTTCATTCCCGGCCCAGTTCCGCTTCCATGCGCGCGCGCAGCGCGCGCACCGCATCGTTTAATGGCTTTCGCGAAGTGAACCCGGAGGCCAGCAGGTGGCCGCCGCCGCCGAATTCCACGGCGATCCTGGAGACGTCGTGCGGCGGGACCGCGCGCAGGTTGAACTTGACGCCGTCCTCCTCCTCGCTGGCCAGGTAGCACATCTCGACCCCGTAGATGTTCAGCGCCCGGTTGACGATGCCTTCGGCGTGCTCGGGCTTGGCGCCCGTTTTCTCAAAATCGGCATGCGTCAGCCGCATGCCGGCCTGCCGGCCGCCGCTGAAGAACCTGAGCGAGGCGATCGCGCGCCCCAGCAGCTTGATGTGATAGGGGCTCTTGATCAGGTGCAGCTGTCGCGCGGCCGGGGAGATGTCCAGGCCCGCGTGCATCAGCCCCGCCATCTGGAGGAAAAACTCCTCGTCCATCTGACCGAAGCTGAAGTTCCCGGTGTCCGTGGACAAGGCGGCGTACAGCAGCAGCGCGTCGTTTTCATCCATCCTGACGCCTGTTTCGCCGAACAGCCTGCACACCAGGTTCCCGCTGGACGCGACGGTGCTGTCCACATAGTTTTCCAGGCCGAAGCGCGTGTTGGACGCGTGATGGTCGATGGCCAGCCGCCTGGGGCAGGCGCTGAACACCCGTGCCGCGCTGCCGATGCGCCCCAGGTCCGAGGCGTCGATGGAGCAGGCGAGGTCGAAGGCATCCGCGTCCACGCCGTCAGGGCGCCGGATGTCCCCGCTTCCCGGCAGGAAGCGCAGGTTCTCGGGCACCGGGTCCTGGCAGGCCAGGGTGACCTGCTTTCCCATTTTCCGCAGCAGGCTGCCCAGCGACAGCAGGGAGCCCAGCGCGTCCCCGTCGGGCTCGACGTGGGTGCATACGAAAACCCGGTCCGCGCGGGTCAGGGTGTCAGTCGCCTGTTTCAGGCTGATTTCGTTCATTCCCGGGTTTCTCCGCCTGTTCCCCCATGACCTGCTTGAGCACGCTGGCGATGTGCAGGCCATAGGCGATATTCCGGTCCGCCTCAAAATGCAGTTCGGGCGTGTAGCGCACCGTCAGCGCGCCGCCCAGGGCGCGCCGGAGGAACCCGGCGGCGCCGTTCAAGGCCTTGACAAGGTCGTCCAGCTTGTCCTCTTCCAGGGTGCTGACGAAGACTTTGGCATACCTGAGGTCCTTCGCCACCTCAGCCCTCGTGAGGCTGAAGGTGCCCGAAACCCGCTGGTCGCGCAGCTCCTCGCGGATAATCCGGTCCAGGTGCTTGCGGATTTCCTCGGCTACGCGGTTTTGCCGGTACTGTGCCAAGCGCGCCCTACCTCTCCACTTCTTCCATCATGAAGCATTCGATGACGTCTTTTTCCTTGATGTCGTTGTAGTTCTCCAGGCCGATGCCGCACTCGTAGCCCGCGGCCACCTCGCGCACGTCGTCCTTGAAGCGCCGGAGGGAGGACAGCTTGCCCTCGAACACGACCACGTTGTCCCGCAGCAGGCGGACCGGCTGGTTGCGCTGCATCTTGCCATCCTGCACATAGCAGCCGGCGATGGTGCCGGAGCCGGTAATCTTGAACACGTTGCGGACCTCGGCATGGCCCAGGATGACCTCCTTGAACTCCGGCGCCAGCATGCCCTTCATGGCCTTCTCGATGTCCTCGATGGCCTGGTAGATGACCCGGTAGAGCCGGATGTCGACGTTCTCCTTGGCCGCCGCGTCCCGGGCGTTGTTGTCCGGGCGGATGTTGAAGCCGATGATGGTGGCGTTGGCCGTCGCGGCGAGGTTGACGTCGTCCTTGTTGATGGCGCCCACGCCGGAGTGCAGCACGTGGATGCGCACCTGGTCGCTGCTGAGCTTCTCCAGCGACTGGCGCACCGCTTCCGCGCTGCCCTGCACGTCCGCCTTGATGAGGATGTTGAGCGTCAGCTGCTCGCCCTCCTTGATGCTCTGGAACAGGTTGTCCAGGGACACGGCGGAGGAAGCCTGCGTGCGCTGCTCGCGCACCTTGTCCTCGCGTTCCCTGGCCACCTGGCGCACCAGGCGGTCGTCCTCCACGACGATCATCTCGTCGCCGGCCTGGGGCACGGAGCTGAAGCCGGAAATCTCGACCGGCATGGAAGGCCCGGCTTCCTTCACGTTCTCCCCCGCGTCGTTGATCAGCGCGCGCACGCGGCCGGACGCCATGCCCGCGATGATGTTGTCGCCCACGCGCAGGGTGCCGTTCTTCAGCAGCACCGTTGCCAGCGCGCCGCGGTTCTTGTCCAGCTTGGCCTCGATGATGATGCCGCGCGCGAGGCGGTCCGGGTTGGCGCGCAGCTGCAGCACCTCGGCCTGCAGCAGGATCATCTCCAGCAATTGCTCCACGCCATCGCCCGTCTTGGCGGAAACCTGCACCATGATGGTGTCGCCGCCCCATTCCTCGCTGACCAGGCCGTAGGCGGTCAGGTCCTGCTTGATGCGGTCGGGGTTGGCCTCGGGCTTGTCCATCTTGTTGATGGCGACGATAATCGGCACCTGCGCGGCCTTGGCATGGTTGATGGCCTCAACCGTCTGGGGCATCACGCCGTCGTCGGCCGCGACGACCAGCACGGCGATGTCGGTGGACTGCGCGCCGCGCGCGCGCATGGCCGTGAAGGCCTCGTGCCCGGGCGTGTCCAGGAAGGTGATGCGCTGCCCGTGCAACTCCACGGAGTAGGCGCCGATGTGCTGGGTGATGCCGCCAGCCTCCCCGCGGGTGACGTGGGCGTCGCGGATGTAGTCCAGCAGCGAGGTCTTGCCGTGGTCGACATGGCCCATGATGGTGATGACGGGCGGGCGGGGCTTCAAGTCCTCCTCCGCGTCCTCGACCCCGGCGGTCTCAATCATCTGGTCCTCGGCCGTGCGGTCCAGGCGCATGATCAGCTCGACCCCGAACTCCGAGCACACCAGGGAGGCGGTGTCGTAGTCCAGCTCGCTGTTGATGGTCGCCATGTTGCCCAGCAGCAGCAGTTTCTTGAGGATTTCGCCGGCGGGCTTGCCGATGCGTTCGGTCAGGTCCTTGACTGTGATGGTGTCGGCCGTCATGTAGGCCTTCTCGATCTTGATGGGCGCCATCATCTGCTGGACGGAGGGCTTCCGGGCGCGGGCGCGCTTGCCGCCGCGCACCACGTCCTCCTCCACGCCGATGAACTTGGGCTGGGATTTCCGGACGCTCTGCTTGCGCGACTTGCTCACGTGCTCCGGGTCGGGCTTGCGCACGTAGCTCTTCTTGTTCGGGTCGTAGTTGCTGACCCGGTCCTTTTCCATCGCGGGCAGCAGCTCGTCCGCCGGCGGCCTGCCAAAGCCGGAGCCGCGGGGCGGAAGGGGCCGCCCGGGCATGGGGCGCGCGCCGGCGGCGGGCGCCGGCCGCCCGAAGGGAGCGGAGCCGGGGGCGGGGCGGCCATATTGGGGCGAGCCCGGAGCCGGCCGCCCGTACTGCGGGGAGCCCGGCGCGGGACGGCCGTACTGGGGCGAGCCCGGAGCCGGGCGCCCGAACTGCGGGGAACCCGGCGCGGGGCGGCCATACTGCGGAGAGCCGGGCGCCGGGCGGCCATAGACCGGGCTGGCGGCGGGTCTCGGCGGGGCAAACTGTCCAAGTGGCGCGCCGGCGGGGCGCGGCGCGGGCCGCGGGGCCGGTGCGGCGGGACGGACTTCCGGCGCGGTTTCCTGCGCCGGCTGAACGGGCGCAGCCGCCTCGGCGGCTGGAGCCTCGGAAACAGGCGCCTCCTCCGCCACCGCGGGCGTCTCGGCCACGGCGGCGGCCTCTCCGGGCTGCGCCGGGGGGGCTTCCGTCAGCACCGCGGGCGCGGGCTCGTCGGGGGAGAAAACCGTCTGCGGCACCGCTTCCTCAACCACCGGGGCCTGCGGCTCCGCGACGTCTTCCGGCGTCTCCGCCTCGTCCTCGTCGGGCATCGTCCAGGCCTTGGTCTGCTGCTGGAGCATCTGCTGCTGCTGCTCCTGCTTCTGGCGCAGGCGCTCTTCCTCTTCCTGCCGCAGGAACACCGTTTCCTGCTGGCGGAGCATTTGCAGCATGATGTCGGCGTTGCGCCGCACCCGCTCGGTTTCCGAGAGGACGACGCCCGCCTTCTGGTTGAGGTCCCGGATGGTTTCCTTGAGTCCGACTTTAGCCATTCAGCCTTTGTCCTCCACAATCTTAGATCCTTCTTCACCGGCACGCGCCGGCCTGAGCATGGTTTCCGCCCTGGCCGAAAGCGGCCCGGACTTCATCGCGGCCGCGGCCATCCCCGGCCTCCCGCAGCTTTCCCCCAGCGTTCCTTCCTTGAGGGCGTAGGCCGGGACGTCCCGGTGCCGGGCAGCGTCCAGCAGCTTCTTGATTGTCAGGGCGCTGGCGCCCGGGTCGTACAGCAGCAGGGCCGCCTTCCCGTCCCGGATGAGCTTCAGGCTCATCTCCGCCCCCGGCGTCATCTGTCCCGCGCGGAAGGCCAGCCCCAGGATGCCCCCCAGCCCGCCGTCAGCCACCCTGTGGCTCCCTGGGCTTGGAAAACTGGATTTGCCGGCCCAGCTGCTCGATGACCTCCGGCGCGACCGTCCGCTCCAGCGCGCGGTCCAGCTGTTTCTGCTTGGCGGCGCGCTTCAGGCAGGCCTCGTCCGGGCAGAGGTAGGCGCCCCGGCCGGATTTTTTCCCGGTAAAATCCAGCGCGATTTCATCTTCCGGGGTCCGCACGACGCGCAACAGCTCCTTCTTGGGCTTCATTTCCCTGCAGCCGACGCACATGCGCATGGGCACCTTCTTGGGCATCCGGGTCTCTCCTCCGCTTCCCTCAGGGTCAGTCCCCCTCCGGCGTGTCGCCGTAGTCCCCCTGCTCGTACTCCTCCAACGCCTGCGCGTCACGCAGGCTCTGCTCGCGCATCAACTCCTCCATCTGGGTCTGGGACTTGATGTCGATCTTCCACCCGGTCAGCTTGGCCGCCAGGCGGGCGTTCTGCCCCTCCTTGCCGATGGCCAGGGACAGCTGCATGTCCGGCACGATGACGCGGCAGATTTTCTCGGCGTCGGAGATGAACACGCTGACGACGTGGGCGGGGTTGAGCGCGTTGGCGACGAACTCCGCCGGGTCGCTGGACCACTTGATGATGTCGATCTTCTCGTTCTTCAGCTCGTTGACCACCTTCTCCACCCGGGAGCCGCGGGGACCGACGCAGGCGCCGACCGGGTCGATCATCGGGTCGATGGAGGTGACGGCAATCTTGGTGCGGCTGCCGGCCTCCCGGGAGATGGAGCGGATCTGGACGACGCCCGTCGCGATTTCCGGCACCTCCATCTCGAACAGGCGCTTGACCAGCCCCGGGTGGATGCGGCTGACGTAGACCTGGGGGTTGCGCATGAAGTCGCTTCCGGAGCGGCGCACCTTCAGGACGTACACCTTGATGTGGTCGCCCTCCCGGTAGGTTTCCCCGGGGATGAACTCGTTGCTCTCCATGATGCCTTCCGTCCGGCCCAGCTCCAGGTAGACGGCCTTGGGCTCCACCCGCTGGACGATGGCGGTCAGGATTTCGTTTTCCTTTTCGATGTACTCGTCGTAAATCTTGCCGCGCTCCGCCTCCCGGATGCGCTGCACCAGCAGCTGCTTGGCCGTCTGGGCCGCCACGCGGCCGAAGTTCTCGGGCGTGACGTCAATCTCCACGATGTCGCCCACGTGGAACTCCGGGCGGATTTTCAGCGCTTCCTCGAGGGAAATCTGCATGTCCGGCTCCTCGACCGTTTCGGCGACCAGCTTGCGCAGGTACACCCGGGCGCCGTCCTTCTTGGACAGCCGGACGGTCAGGTTGGAAACCGGCGGCGAGGCCTGGCGGTTGTTGCGGCGGTAGGCCGCCTTGAGCGCCTCCTCGATGGTGTCCACGAGGACTTCCTCGTTCATGTCCTTTTCGCGGGCCAGCATGGAGATGGCCTCCATCAGGTCCACTTTCTGGTTTGTCATTCTGCCTCCTCCTGTGTTTCCGCGTCCGGCCCCTCCAGCGCGCTCAGGTCCACCGAGCGCCGGATGAGGGCGATTTCCTTTTTCGTGAAGGCGATGTCACCTGCGGCCGTCCGCAATCGAATGCCCGTTTCGTCAGCCCCCGCCAGCTCGCCGCGGTGCTCCTTCGCGCCGCCCTGCGGCTTGTACAGGCGGACTTCAACCTGCGCGCCCAAGGCTTTCTCCAGGTCCCGCTGGGTCTTCAGGGGGCGGTCCAGCCCCGGGGAGCATACCTCGAGGAAGTCGTAGTCGACCTTTTCAAGCCCGGGCTGCACCTTTCGGTGGAAGGCCTCGCAGTCCGACAGCGTGATGCCGCCCGGCTTGTCCAGGTAGAACCGCAGGTAGGTCCCGGCGTTCTCCCGGTCCAGGGCCGTCTCGACGACCTCGTAGCCGAGGTCCAGGGCGACCTTTCCGCCTTCCCGCGCGGCTTCCTCCAGCCCCGCCTTCCTCTTCATCCTTCCCCTCAAAACAAAAAGCGGGCTTTGCTGCTACTGGGCAATGACGCGCAAGCGAACAGGCTCATGCTTCATGCCGTTTGCAGCCCCCACTTCTTCGTTAAGCCCCTTCTTTCCTCATTAACATTCCCGGTGCCCGGGACAAGGGGAGTATACCACCAATCAAGGGGGTTGGCAACGCCGGGGGCCAAAATTCCTTTGCAATACGCGCCCGCCTTGACACCCCGCGCGGCGCGACCCTATAATTTACCGGGAAACTTCAAACCGGAAACGCTTGAACGGAGGCGGTTATGCACATTCTGGACATCCTGAAGGAACGCGGGCTCATCGCGCAGATTACCTTTGAGGAGGAGCTGTACCGCCAGCTGGAGCGCGAGAGCACCACCTTCTACATCGGCTTCGATCCCACGGCCGAAAGCCTCCACTTCGGGCATTTCCTCCCGCTCATCGCGATGCGCCACATGCAGCGGGCCGGGCACAAGCCCATCGCGCTGGTGGGCGGCGGCACGGTGCAGGTGGCCGACCCCTCCGGCAAAACCGAGCTGCGCAAGATGCTGTCGCTGGAGACCATCGCGCACAACGCGGAGAAAATCAAGGAGCAGATCAGCCGCTTCATCGATTTCGGGGACGGCGCCGCCCGGATGGTCAACAACGCCGACTGGCTGGTGCCGCTGAAATACCTGCCCTTCCTGCGCGAAATCGGGCCGCTGTTCTCCGTCAACCGGATGCTGACGGCGGAGGCCTACCGCCTGCGGATGGAAAAGGGCCTCACCTTCCTGGAATTCAACTACATGATTATGCAGGCCTACGACTTCCTGGAGCTCTTCCGCCGCTACGGCTGCCGGCTGCAGATGGGCGGGGACGACCAGTGGAGCAATATTTTGGCCGGCGCCGACCTCATCCGCCGCAAGGAGCAGGAGGCCGCCTTCGCCTGCACCTTCAACCTCCTGCTCAACGCCGAGGGGCAGAAGATGGGCAAGACGGAGCGGGGCGCCCTCTGGCTGGACGCGTCGATGTGCTCCCCCTACGAGTTTTACCAGTACTGGCGGAACGTCGCCGACAGCGACGTGGATAAGTCCCTCGCCATGCTGACCTTCCTGCCCATGGAGGAGATACGCCGCCTGGGCGCAATGGAGGGTGCGGCGCTCAACGAGGCCAAGTCCACGCTGGCCTTCGAGGCCACAAAAATGGTTCACGGCGAGGAGGAGGCGCAGAAGGCGCAGCAGGCCTCCGCCGCGCTGTTCTCGGGCGGTGGCAGCATGCGGGACGTGCCGACCTACGGCCTGACCCGCGCCCAGCTGCAGGAGGACAGCCGTCTGACCACCCTGCTGTTCCTGTGCGGGCTGTGCCAGAGCCGCAGCCAGGCGCGCCAGATGGTCGCCCAGGGTGCGGTGACAGTGGGCGAAACCCGGGCGGAGGACCCGGAGGCCCGCCTGTCCGAAGAGGATTTCCCCGCGGACGGCCTGCTGCTGCGCCGGGGCAAGAAGAACTACAGCCGCGTGCTGCTGCAAAAATGAGCGCCGGCTCCTACCGCACGCTGGCCGTGGCGGCGTCCGCCGAACTGATTGAGCGGAAAAGCCGCTTCATCGGCCAGGCCGGCCCCGCGGCCACGGAGGAGGAAGCCCTTTCGTTCATCCAGCGCGCGCGGGAAAGCCACAAGGGCGCGTCCCATCACTGTTTCGCCTATGTCGTCGGGGAAAACGCCGGCGTCATGCGCTACCAGGACGACGGCGAGCCCCAGGGCACCGCGGGCGTCCCCATCCTGGAAACGTTGAGGAAAAACAGCCTGGTCAACTGCGGGTGCGTGGTCACGCGCTTTTTTGGCGGGATTCTGCTGGGCGCGGGCGGCTTGGCGCGGGCCTACGGCCGCGCGGCGGCGATGGCGGTGGAGGCGGCCGGCGTCGTCATTGCGGAAAGCAGCGTGCGCCTGTCCGTGCGCCTGCCCTACGCCCGCTGGGACAAGGTGCTCTACGCCCTGGAGCGGTTTCCCGTGCGCGAAATGGCGCAGGAGTTCGGGGCGGACGTCCTGGCGCGCTTCGTCGTCCGGGAGGCCGATTTGCCCGTCGTATTGAAGGAACTGGCCTTATTGACCGAAGGCGGCGCCCAGCCTGACGTCTCCCCGCCCTTCTATTCGCTCTGGCCGGACGGCAGTCAAGCCTCCTGACGGAGCGCCAATCCGTTAAAATCAGAAAAACCGGGCGCGGTTGAGCGAACTGCAGCCCGGTTTGATATTCAGAAGCGAGATTTGCCTACAGGCAGAATGTCTCGATGGCGGCGGCGGCGCCGTCTTCCCGGTTGCTGCCCGTCACAAAGGACGCCGCCTCCTTTACGGTGTCCGGTGCGTTGCCCATCGCGACGCCCAGGCCGGCGTAGCGCAGCATGGGCAGGTCGTTGAGCTGGTCCCCCAGCGCCATGATGTGCCCGGGCGCGACGCCCAGTCGCTCCGCCAGGATGTGAAGCCCTGTGCCCTTGTCCGCCTGGTCCGAAATCAGCTCGACGTTGCTTTCGCCCGACTGCGTCAGGGCGGCTCCGGCGATGCCGCCCAGCGCCGCGCGGATGGCTTCGGGCGGCTGGCTCTGGGGCGTGAAATAGACGTAGAACTTGTACAGCGGCTCCCCCGCCGCCTGCCTGCAGGCCTCTTCCCCATAGGAATAGCGCACGTTCCGGGTCAGGGGGTGGCCCTTTTCCCTGCCCAGCTCGGAATGGTGCAGGTGGGTTTGGCGCCTGGACACCACCTTCCCGGGCGCGAAGATGTGATAGCCCTCTCCCAATTGCTCCAGCGTCTGGAACACGAGCATCGCCGCCCGGGGGTCCATCAGTTGCTCAAAAATCCGACCCTGCGGCGGCGCCAGCTCGACCACGGCGCCGTTGAGGCTGATGACGGGGCAGGAGAGTCCGCCCTCCGCCAGCGCGGCCGCGGCGTTTTCCGGGAAGCGGCCCGTGCAGGCCGCGAAGGCGACGCCCCTGTCCCGCAGCGCGGAGACAGCCTTCGCCGTGCGGGCGGTTATCACGCCCTCTGGGTTCAGCAGCGTGCCGTCCAGGTCCGATACAACCAGCCTGATGTCGGGTCTCATACGGGGGCTCCCGTCCTAAAATGGCGCCCTGGCGGTCAAGCGCAGGCCGCTGAGCCACTCTACCCCGGAACCGCTCGGAAAGGCAAGTTCCACGGCGCAGAGCTTCAGCCCGCGGGCCCTGTGCGCCCGGTTGAACGCGCGGTCCCCGTACAGGTCGTCGCCCAGCACCGGATGCCCCAGGAAGGCCAGGTGCGCCCGGATCTGGTGGGTCCGCCCGGTATGCAGCAGGACCGAAAGCCGGGCGACTTCGCCCGCCAACAGCGTCCGGTACTCGGTCACGATTTCCCGGGCGCCGGGGCGTTCCTTTCCAAAGATTTCGACGCGCGCCGCCCGCGCATCCTTCGAAAGCCAGGCAGAGAAAACGCCCGAAGCCGGCCGGGGCGTCCCCATGACCAGGCACTCGTAGCGCTTTTCGACGGCGCGGCTGCGAAACGCCGCTTCCAGGAGGGCCGCGCTGCCCGGGTCCTTGGCGAGGATGACCAGCCCGCTGGTCTGGTTGTCCAGCCGGTGGACGAGCAGGGGCTCATACCGCCCCGCCGCGCGTTCTTTGGCCCAATACAGCAGGCTGAACCCGCCGCGCGCGTTCTCGTCCGTGTTGACCCCCGCCGGCTTGTCCACGACCAGGCAGCGCGCGTCCTCGTGCACGACGGGGATGTCGAGGGGCTGCTCTGGCGTGTACACCGTCAGTGTGTCCCCGGCTGCCACCTTCCCGTTTAGCCGGACACGCGCGCCGTTGACCAGCACGTCCCGCCTCGCGAGCGCCTCCCGGAGCGCCCTCTCCGGCAGCAGGGGCAGCTCCCGCCTGAAGGCGGAGAGCACGGTGCCGCCCTCGCGGGCGGTGACGGTGAAAGCGTTCATACCCCTCCTGCTGCCGTTTCCTGGGCAGGAGTGTAGGAGAAAGCCGGAAGGGATGTCAAGGGCGACGGATATTCTCACGGTTTATACATGCGAAACTGAAATGCAGGATTAAAACAAGCCCTTGCTTGTATAAACTCTCATTGGTCTGTATTATTCCTTTATTCTCACAACAAGTGAGGCAAAAAAAAGGAGGTCAGGATGTCATGAAGAAGCGCTCCCTATTTTCCTTGTTGGTCGCTGTCGCCCTGATTCTGTCCGCGGCTGCGCCTGCGCTGGCGGAAGACGTCATCAAGATCGGCGGGATTGGCGTCCTGTCCGGCGACTATTCCAAGTACGGCCTCGCGGTCCAGGAGGGCGTGAACCTGTATATCAAGCAGGCAAACGCCGCGGGCGGCGTGCTGGGCATGCAGGTGGAGATTGTCTGGGAGGACACCCAGGCGGATCCCGCCTTCGCCATCAGCGCCTACAACAAGCTCGTCGAGCAGGACGGCGTGGTCGCCATCGTCGGCGGCGTCCTGACCGGTGAAACCAAGGCGCTGGCGGAAGTTTCGGCGGAGGACGGCATGCCGCAGATTACCCCTTCCGCCACCGCGTACGACGTCACGACCGGCCGGCCCAACGTGTTCCGCACCTGCTTCCTGGATCCCTTCCAGGGCAACGCCATCGCCAACTACATGGCCAAGGAGGGCGTGAAAAAGGTCGCCGTGCTCTACGACAACGCGACGGAGTACTCCAACGGCCTGTATGAGGCCTTCAAGGCCAAGGCCGAGGCGGAGGGCGTGGAAATCGTGGCCGCCGAAGCCGCCGCTTATGGCGAACGGGACTACAAGACGCAGCTGACCACCATCAAGAACGCCAACCCCGAGGCCGTGTTCCTGCCCTACTACGGCGCGGACGCCGCGATGATCCTGGCGCAGGCCAAGGACATCGGGCTGGACGTCAAGTTCTACGGCGCGGACGGCATTTCCGACATCGTCGACCTGGTGACGGACAAGGCGCTGCTGACCAACCTGGTCTACACCGACCATTTCACCACCGACGCGGACAGCGAGAAGGCCGTCGCCTTTGTGAAGGACTTCCAGGCCGAGTACGGCAAGATGCCCTCCATCGCCTTCTCCGCCACCGGCTATGACGCGGCCATGGTGCTGCTCAGCGCCATCCAGGCGGCCGGCTCCGTCGACAAGGAAGCCGTCGTCGCCGCCATCAAGGCCACCAACCTCAGCGCGGTCTCCGGCAACATCACCTTCGACGACCACAACGACCCCATCAAGTCCGCCTTCCTGCTGACCTTCGACGCCGAGGGCAACAAGAAGTTCCTCACCCAGGTTGATCCGTAACACTCAAGATGCCTTTGCGAAGGGGAGGAGCCATCCTCCCCTTCGTTTCATGTAGCGAAGCCCCGCTGCAGGCCGGAAACCGGGACTTCGAGCACCCTCCGCGATGTTCCCCTTGTCTGCGGGCGGGTCCTGTTGTATAAATGAATGCGGAGCTTCAAGTCGCCCGGGCGGCCTGCCGGATTGATGCCGGAACAAGGCCACCGGACCGCCGGGCGGAAAACAGAGGTATAGCATGAACCTGTTCCTCAACCAGCTCGTCAACGGCCTGCACGTCGGCAGCATCTACGCCCTCATCGCGCTGGGCTACACGATGGTCTACGGCATCGTCAAGCTGATAAACTTCGCGCACGGCGATATCCTGATGGTCGGCGCCTACACCGCGATCGTGACGCTGGTCAGCCTCAACTGGCCGGCCCCCGCGGCGCTGCTGGCGGCCATCCTGATGTGCGTGCTCTTCGGCGTGGTCATCGAGCGGATTGCCTACAAGCCCCTCCGCTCCTCGCCGCGCATCTCCTCCCTCATCACGGCCATCGGGGTGAGCATGCTGCTGCAAAACGCCGCCCTTTTGATTTTCGGCGCGCAGTCCCGCCCCTTCCCCACGCTGCTGCAGGTGCCCCCCCTCCGCTTCCTGGGCCTGCAGGTCAGCTTCATCACGGTGCTGACGGTGGCGGTCTCCGCCCTGCTGATGGTCATCCTGCAGGTCTTCGTCAAGGCCAGCAAGGCCGGCAAGGCCATGCGCGCGGCCAGCGAGGACTACAACACCGCCCAGCTGATGGGCATCAACGTCAACACCACCATCACCCTGACCTTCGCCATCGGCTGCGCGCTGGCGGGCATCGGCGCCTTCCTCTACGTCATGGCCTACCCGGCGGTCTCCCCCACCATGGGGTCCCTCCCGGGCCTGAAGGCCTTCATCGCCGCGGTGCTGGGCGGCATCGGCATCATCCCCGGCGCCATGCTGGGCGGCTTCGTGATGGGGGTCGCCGAAAGCCTGACCAAGGCCTACATCTCCACCCAGATGTCCGACGCCGTGGTCTACGGCATCCTCATCGTGGTGCTGCTGGTCAAGCCCACCGGGCTCATCGGCAGCCTGTCGCGGGAAAAGGTCTGAGGTGGGCGAATGAACAAGAAAACCAAGGCCGTCGTCCTCAACCTCCTGGCCATCTTCCTGTTCTACACGGTGGTCACCGCCCTCATCCTGACGGGGACGATGAACAACTACCTGTCCAATATCCTTATCACCGTCCTCATCACCGTCATCATGACGGCCAGCCTCAACGTCACCACCGGCCTGCTGGGCCAGCTAGCCCTGGGCCACGCCGGGTTCATGGCCATCGGCGCCTACGTGTCGGCCATCTTCACCAAGTCCGTCGCGATGGGTTTCGGGCTGTCCCTGCCTATCTCCCTGCTGCTGGGCGGCCTTGTCGCGGCGCTGTTCGGCATGCTCATCGGCATCCCCGCCCTCCGGCTGCAGGGGGACTACCTGGCCATCATCACCCTGGGCTTCGGCGAAATCATTCGCGTCATCATCGAAAACCTGTCCGTCACCGGCGGCGCCGCCGGGCTCACGCGCATCGCGCGCATGTCCCGCGCCTTTTCGGAGGACCGCGCCCTGTCCTCCGCCATCCAGTTCACCTTCGTGTTTTTCATCACCGCGCTCATCATCGCCAGCATCTTCACCCTCGGCCGCTCCCGCCACGGCCGCGCCATCATCTCCATCCGTGAGAACGCCATCGCGGCGGAGGCCACCGGCATCCCCACCACCCGCTACAAGCTGCTGGCCTTTACGATCGCCTCGTTCTACGCGGGCATCGCCGGCGGACTATTCGCCCACCAGACCAGCATCCTCAACGCCAAGATGTTCGGCTTCAACAAGTCCATCGAGTACCTGGTCATGGTGGTGCTGGGCGGCATGGGCTCCATCACCGGCTCCGTGGTCTCCTCCGTCGTGCTGGTCGCCTTGCCCGAAATCCTGCGCGGCCTGGCCGAATACCGGCTGATTATTTATTCGCTGCTGCTCATCCTGATGATGCTTTTCCGCCCCAAGGGGCTGCTGGGCACCAAAGAGTTCTCCATGCTTGGCGCCTGGGAGCGCATGGAGGCCTTCTTCCGCCGGGTTTTCAAGCAAAAGCAGGCGCAGACGCGCATGCCCTTCCAGCCCCGGTATGACGTCTGGGAAAACAAGCCGGTGCTGGAGACGCACAAGCTGGGCATCGCCTTCGGCGGCCTGAAGGCGGCGGAAAACATCAGCATCCAGCTGATGGACAACGAAATCGTCGGCCTTATCGGGCCCAACGGCGCCGGCAAGACCACCGTGTTCAATCTCCTGACCGGCGTCTACGCGCCCACGGAAGGCCAGGTCGTCCTGATGGGCAAGCCGGTGCAGGGGCGGATGACCCACCAGATCACCATGGACGGCATCGCCCGCACTTTCCAGAACATCCGGCTCTTCCGCTCCATGAGCGCGCTGGACAACATCAAGGTCGCCTTCCACTCCCGCATGCGCTACTCCACCTTCAGCGCCATCATCCGCAACTCCCGCTGCCTGTCGGAGGAGCGCGGCATCGACGTGCGCGCGCGCGAGCTGCTGCGCGTATTCGGGATGGAGGACCTGGCGGACGTCAACGCGGGCTCCCTCCCCTACGGCCAGCAGCGCAAGCTGGAAATCTGCCGCGCCCTGGCGTCCAATCCCAAGGTGTTGCTGCTGGACGAGCCGGCGGCCGGCATGAACCCCAGCGAGACGTCCGAGCTGATGCAGACCATCAAGACCATCCGCAGCCAGTTCTCCGTCGCGGTGCTGCTCATCGAGCACGACATGCGGCTGGTCATGGGCATCTGCGAGCGGATTTACGTGCTCAACTACGGATGCGTCATCGCGCACGGCAGCCCGGAGGAAATCCGCAGCAACCCGGAGGTCGTCGCCGCCTACCTGGGGCAGGAACAGGCCGAGCTGGCCCAGAAGGAGGCCGACGATGCTTAAGGTGCAGGACATCAACCTGTTTTACGGCGCCATCCATACGCTGCGGGACATCTCCTTCGAGGTGTCCCCGGGCGAAATCGTCTCCCTCATCGGCGCCAACGGCGCCGGGAAGAGCTCCATCTTAAACGCCATCTCGGGCCTGGTGCCCATTTCCTCCGGCGACATCCTCTTCGAGGGCGCCTCCATCCGCAAAACCCCCGCCTACCGCCTCTCCGCCATGGGCCTGGCCCAGGTGCCGGAAGGCCGCCGCGTCTTCTCCCGCATGACGGTGCAGGAAAACCTGGAGATGGGCGCCTTCACGCGCCGGGACGCCGCCCAGGTTGCGGAGGACATGGAGTCCGTCTTCTCCCACTTCCCCCGGTTGAAGGAGCGGCGCAGGCAGCTGGCCGGCACCCTCTCCGGCGGCGAGCAGCAGATGCTGGCCATGGGGCGCGCGATGATGGGCCGCCCCCGCCTGCTGATGATGGACGAGCCCTCCATGGGGCTCTCCCCCCTGCTGGTGCAGGAGATTTTCGGCATCATCCGCCAGGTCAACCAGGAGGGCACCACCATCCTGCTGGTGGAGCAGAACGCCCAGATGGCGCTGTCCATCGCCCACCGCGCCTACGTGCTGGAGACTGGGCGCGTGGTCAAGTCCGGCCTGGGGCGGGAGCTGATGGAGGACGAGGACGTCCGGAGGGCCTACCTGGGCGGCTGAATCAAATCAGTCGGCTGGGCCTAAAAGAACGCGCCCGGAATCTGCGGATTCCAGGCGCTTCGTCTTTATGGGGAGAAAGCCGCGCGATTACCCGCGCGCCGCCTTTTTAACCTCCGCCGCGCGGCAGGGGTTCTCCCAGGGCAGCTCCAGGTCAGTCCGGCCGAAATGGCCGTAGGCGGCGGTCTGCCGGTAAATCGGGCGGCGCAGGTCCAGCTCCCCGATGATGCCGTCCGGGCTGAAGTCCAAGACCGCGGTCAGCGCCTCCGCGATCCGCTCGTCCGGGACGGCCCCGGTGCCGAAGGTGTCCACGTCGAAGCTGACCGGGTGGGCGCGGCCGATGGCGTAGGCCAGGGAAACCTGGCAGCGCTTCGCCAGGCCCGCCTCCAGCACGTTCAGGGCGGCGTAGCGGGCCATGTAGGCGCCGGAACGGTCCACCTTGGTGGGGTCCTTGCCGGAGAAACACCCGCCGCCGTGCGGGACAAACCCGCCGTAGGCGTCCACGATGATCTTGCGGCCCGTCAGCCCGCTGTCCCCCGCCGGCCCGCCGATGACGAAGCGGCCGGACGGGTTGACCAGGTATTCTGTGTCTTCCGTGAGCAGGTGGCCGGGGATGACCGCCCGGACGACCTCCTCCATCATCGCCTCCCGGATTTCCTTCTGGGTCACCAACTCGTCGTGGTGCACGGAGATGACGACGTTGCGCACGGAAAGGGGCTTCCCGTCCCGGTAGGCGATGCTCACCTGGCTTTTGCCGTCCGGTCGCATCCAGGGCAGCCGGCGGGAGCGGCGCACCTCGTCCATCCGCCGCGCCAGGCGGTGGGCCAGGGCGATGGGCATGGGCAGGCGCTCCGGGGTCTCGTCCGTCGCGTAGCCGAACATCATCCCCTGGTCCCCCGCGCCCGTCTGCCGCCGGCCTTCCGCCCGGCCTTCCAGGGCGTGGTCGACGCCCCCCGCGATGTCCCCGGACTGCTCGTTGAAAGCGGTCAGCACGGCGCAGGTATGGCCGTCGAAGCCGAATTTGGCGCGGTTGTACCCGATGTCCAGCACCACCTGCCGCGCGACGTCCTGGATGGGCACGTAGGTGGTGGTGGAAATCTCGCCCATCACCAAAACCAGCCCCGTCGTCGCGCAGGTCTCGCAGGCGACGCGGGCCATCGGGTCCTCCCTGAGAATCGCGTCCAGCACCGCGTCGGAAATCTGGTCGCACATCTTGTCCGGGTGCCCCGCGGTCACGCTCTCCGCGGTGTACAGTCTGTCCATTGTCTCTCCCTTCCTCCCGAAAAAGAAGCGCCTGGTGACAAGCGCTTCATGCAGGCTTATCTTCCGGCTTTCGCCGCTGGATGGGGCACCTTGCTTCCGCAGGCTGCCGGGCTTCGTCGGGCCAGTTCCCTCTGCCGCTCTTGATAAGCGTATTCACTTGCATTTGAGTATATCCGCCGCACGCCGTCACGTCAAGGCTGCCGGTTGACAAGCGGGGCGCGTTGGGATAATTTTCACCTGGAGTATCGGGAGGTGGCCATGATTCTCATCGGCATCTGCGGGCCCAGCGGCTCGGGCAAGACCACGCTGGCGGAAGAACTGGTCAAGGCCGTCGGCGCGTCCAGCGCCGTCCTCAAGCAGGACGCCTACTACCTGGATTACCCGGAGCTGAGCCTTGCCGAGCGGCGGAAAATCAACTTCGACGAGCCGGGCGTGTTTGACCACGGCCTGCTGCTCAAGGACGTGCAAACGCTGCTGTCCGGCCGCCCGGTCACCCGGAAGGCCTACGATTTCGAGCGCTACGCCCGCGACGACAAGGCGGAATGGGTGCAGCCCGCGGACGTGCTGGTGCTGGAGGGCATCCACGCCTTTTACGACGACCGCATCTGCGACCTGATGTTCCTGAAACTGTACATCAACGTGGAGCCGGATATCTGCCTGCTGCGGCGCATCAACCGCGACTACGCGGAGCGGGGGCGCAGCATCGGCAGCATCACCGACCAGTACCTGCAAACGGTCAAGCCCATGTATGACAAATATATCCGCAACTACATCACCAAGGCCGACGTCATCGTGACCCGGGGCGGCAAGGACGCGCGCATCGTGGAAATCCTGGCGGGCTACCTGCGCGACGCGCTGGAGCGCTGAATTCAGGCGGACAGGTGCTCCACCAGCACCTTGAGCCCGATGAGGATCAGCGCGGCGCCGCCCAGCAGCTGGGCCTTGGCCTGTAACCGCGCGCCGAAGCGCCGGCCGGCCAGGACCGCCAGGTAGGACAGGGCGAAGGTGACGGCGCCGATGACGCCCACGGCGCGCCAAATGTCGGTTTCCAGCATCGCAAAGGCGATGCCGGCGGCCAGCGCGTCGATGCTGGTGGCGACGCTCAGCGCCATCAGCTCCAGGAAGCGCAGCGGCTTGCAGACCAGCTCCTCCCCTTGGCTCCTGCGGGATTCGAGGATGAGCCTGGCGCCGATGAAGGCCAGCAGGCCGAAGGCGACGTAGTGGTCGAAGGCGTGGATATACCGGGAAAAGGCGCTGCCCAGCAGGTAGCCCAACAGCGGCATCAGCGCCTGGAAGAAGCCGAAGGACGCGGCGATGGCAAGGCTCTCGCCCCGCTCCCTGCTGTCCCCCATGCACGCGCCCTTGCACAGCGCGACCGCGAAGGCGTCCATCGCCAGCCCGGCAGACAGCGCGAGCAGCTCCCACGTTCCCATCCGCGTTCTCCTTTGGAAAATCCGCGCGGATTGTAGCAGAGGGCGGAACTTATGTCAATTTTATGAAGCATTCTTTAAAAAATGTTTGCCTGTTGCGGCGCCCTGTGGTAGAATCGAGGCGGAAAACTATGCGGAATACGGTGTTTTGGCAGAACACGCAAGAAACGCCGGGACGCAAGCGTTGGATGGTTGGAATCCGGGCGGGCGCCCGGGCGAGGACGGCCGGCGGACAGCCGGCGCAAGGATGGGATGGAATGATGCGCAAACACGCGAAAAGTTGGCTCCTGGCGGCGGCGCTCCTGCTGGTCGCCGCGGTGCTGGCCGGCTGCACGGCGACCCCCGACAACACCGGGGGCATCCAGGGCGGCCAGGGGAACGACGTGCCCTTCCCGACCCGCAGGCCGGACACCGTGCAGCAGTCCCCGACGCCCACGGCGACCCTCGGCGCGGTCATCAACCTGCCCAGCCCCAGTTCCCTGATCATCGAGCCGTCCCCCGGCGGCTGGGGCAGCATCATCACCAGCCCGCAGCCTTTCGCCACACCCACCGTCAGCGGCTGGGGCGGCATCCTGGTCCAGTCCAGCACCCCGAACCCCTCCATGAGCCCCGCCCCCACGCCCTTCCTGCTCAAGCTGGGCTCCAGCGGGCCGGAGGTGCGCAGTGTGCAGCAGCGGCTCAAGGCGCTTCGCTATAACATCGGCACGGTCGACGGCGACTTCGGCCAGGCGACCGAGGCGGCCGTCAAGGCCTTCCAGGCACGCAACGGCCTGGCCCCCGACGGCGTCGTCGGCACGCAGACGCTCAACAAGCTCAACTCCTCCTCCGCCCTGCCCCCGCGGCCCACGGCGACGCCCACCCCGCGGGCGACGGCCACCCCCCGCGTCAACACCAACGTGTTCCTGCAAAGCGGCTCCTCCGGCGCAGATGTGCGCCGCATGCAGGAGCGGCTGATTTCCCTGGGCTACCTGCTGGGCTCGCCCACCGGGCGGTTCGACAACGCCACCACCGCAGCGGTCTACGCCTTCCAGCAGCGCAACACCTCCTACGCTGACGGCATCGCGGGCAAACTGACGCTGGAGAAGCTCTACTCCTCCTCCGCCCGCGGCACCTCCACGCCCCAGGGCATCATCGGCACCTCGCTGCAGCGGGGCACGATGGACTCGCCCGCCGTCCGCCTGGTGCAAAGCCGGCTGAAGGAACTGCGCTTCTATGCCGGCGGCGTCGACGGCGACTTCGGCGCCTCAACGGAAGCGGCGGTCAAGGCCTTCCAGCAGGCGAACCGCCTCTCGCCCGACGGCAAGGTGGGCTCGGAGACCTTCGACCGGCTGTTCGACCGGGACGCCAACAGGGGAGGCACGGTGACGCCCCGGCCCGGGCAGACCCCGGTCCCCACCCGGATTCCCAACTACGTCAACGTCACCCCCAACCCCTACGGCCAGTACGTCACGCTGGAGGAAGGCCACAGCGGCGCCCTGGTGCGCGCGCTGCAGCAGGCGCTGAAAAACCAGGGCTACTTCGACCTGGCCGTCGACGGGCTCTTCGGCTTCGGCACGACCGACGCGGTCAAGGCTTTCCAGCGCGCCAAGGGGCTGACGGTGGACGGCAAGGCCGGCCAGGCGACCCAGCGCATCCTCTTCGAGGGCAACTACCCTTCCGGCTCGTAAGCCCTGACGCGACACGATAAGCCAAAGCCGCCCGATGAACCGGGCGGCTATTTGACGGGCGCGAAATCCGGCGGCCGTCAGAACAGCGCTTCCACGAACTCCGCGGCGTCGAAGGCCTGCAGGTCGTCAATGCCCTCGCCCACGCCGATGTACCAGACCGGGACGCCCACCTCGCGCCGGACGGCCAGCGCGACGCCGCCCTTGGCGGTTCCGTCCAGCTTGGTCAGGATGATGCCGTTGATGTCGGCGACTTCCTTGAACACCTTGGCCTGGCTGATGCCGTTCTGGCCGGTCGTCGCGTCCAGCACCAGCATGCTGCGCACCTCGGCCTCCGGGTATTCCCGCGCGATGACGCGGCGGATTTTGCCCAGCTCGTCCATCAGGTTCTTCTTGTTGTGCAGCCGCCCGGCGGTGTCCACGATGAGCAGGTCAGTGCCCCGCGCCTTCGCGGACTGGATGGCGTCGAACACCACCGCGGCCGGGTCGGCGCCGTGCTGCTGGCGGACCAGCGGCACGTCCGCGCGCTGCGCCCATACCTGCAGCTGGTCGTCCGCCGCCGCGCGGAAGGTATCGGCGGCCGCCATCATCACGCTGCGCCCGGATTCCCGGAAGCGCAGCGCCAGCTTCCCCACGGTCGTCGTCTTGCCCACGCCGTTGACGCCCACCACCAGCATTACCATCGGCCACTTCAGCGGCGGCCGCGGCACGTCCATCTCCTGGACCATGATGCGCTTGAGCCGTTCCCGCGCCGCCTGCGGCTCCCGGATACGCTCTTTGGAAACGGCGGCGCGGAGCTCCCCGATGATTTCCTCCGTCGCCTGGACGCCGGCGTCAGACAGCAGGAGGATGTCGGTCAGCCCCTCGAAGAAATCCTCGTCCACCGCTTCCGTATGCCGGGTCAGCTCGTCGATGCGCCGGGTCAGCTGCCCCCTCGTCTTCGTCAGCCCCTCCTTGAGCCGGGCGAAAAATCCCGCCATGCCGTCCTCCTTTACGCCGGGTATTCCTGCAGGCTGACGGAAATCATGTCCGACACGCCTTTTTCCCGCATGGTGACGCCGTAGAGCGCGTCGCAGCGCTCCATGGTGCCCTTGCGGTGGGTAATCACGATAAACTGGGTGTCCCGGGCGAACTCCGACAGGAAGTCCGCGAAGCTGCTGATGTTGGCGTCGTCCAGCGCCGCCTCGATTTCGTCCAGCACGCAGAAAGGCGTCGGCTTGAGCCGGAGCATCGCGAAGAGGATGGCGATGGCCGTCAGCGCGCGCTCCCCGCCCGAGAGCAGCGACAGCAGCTGCAGCTTCTTGCCCGGTGGCTGCGCCTTGATGTTCACGTCGCAGTCCAGGGGGTTGTCAGGGTCGGACAGCTCCAGGCTGGCCTGGCCGCCGGAAAAGAGGCGCCGGAAGGTCTCCTTGAAGTGCTGGTTCAACAGCTCCAGCTCCCGGGCGAACTGCCTTTCCATCTGCCCCTTGAGTTTCCTGATGAGCGCCAGCAGGTCCTCCCGCGCCTTTTCCGCGTCCCCGCGCTGGGCGGACAGGTCGTCATAGCGCGTCCGGGTCGCCGCGTATTCCTCCAGGGCGTGGACGTTGATGGCGCCCATCTCCCGGATTTCCTTGCGGATTTCAGCCGCCTCCCGCTCGCCGCGGGGCAGCTCGAAGCCTTCCTTCGCCCGCAGCTCCTCCGCCAGCGCGTAGGTCAGCTCGTGGTTGTTCCACAGCTGGGCGGCCATGGCCTGCAGCTCCTCCTCCAGCCTGGCCGCGCTCAATTCGCCCTTGTGCAGCCGCTGGGCGTCCTCGGCGTGCCGCGCGTGGGCCTGCTCGGACAAATCCATCGCTTGCTTCTGGCGCTGGGCCAGGGCGCGCCGGCGCTCCTGGGCGTCCTGCGCCTTTCCCGCCGCTTCCTTCGCGGCTTCCCGGAGGGCGGCTTCCTGCGCCGTCAGCCCCTCCCTCGCCAGCGCGTCGCGCGCGATGCCCTCGCGCAGCCGGGCGGCCTCCTTCTCCAGCCTTTCCCCGCGCCCGGCCTGCTGCCGGTGCTCTTTTTCCAGCCGAGCCGCGTCGCGGGCGGAGACGTCCAGGCGGTGGGCCAGCTGCGTACGCGCCTCGCGGCGTTCCTCCAGCGCGGACCGCGCCGCTTCCTCTCCCTGCCTGGCTTCCAGGAACGCGAGGCGCAGGGCTTCGCCCTCCTCCTCGGTCCGCTGATGGCCCTGGTCGAGCTGCGCACTGGCCGCGTCCGCTTGGGCCAGGTCCTCGCGCAGTTCCGCCATCATGTCCTGGAGCTGCCCTTGGGCGGCTTCCGCCTGCGCGAGGCGTTCCGCCGCCTGCCGCGCGTTCTCCCCTGCCCGGCTCAGGGACTCCTCGTCCCGCGCCACGGCGATTTCCTCCTCCTGTGCGTTTCGGTTCGCCTGCGAGGACTGGGCGACCAGCGCCTCAAAGCGCCCGCCGGCTTCCTCCTGGGCGGCCTGGAGGGCCAGGAGGGTTTTCTCCCCTTCGGACACGGCCGCCGCCAGCTCCCCGATTTCCCGCTCCCGGCCCAGCAGGCTGACCGCGCGCTCCCTGACGGAGCCGCCCGTCATCGCCCCGCCCGCGCGCAGCACGTCGCCCAGGAGGGTCACCACGTTGAAGGCCTGCCCGCCCGCACGGGATACGGCGATGCCGCTGTCCAGGTCGCGGACCACGGCCGTGCGACCCAGCAGGGAGTCTACGACGCGCGAGAACGCCGGCGCGCAATCCACCAGTTCGCTGGCCACCCCCAGGCAGGCGGGATGGGACAGCGCCTGCCGCTCCCGCGGATTCAGGGCGCGCGGCTGCACCGCGCTGACGGGCAGGAAGGTGGCCCGCCCGAAGCGGTTTTCCCGCAGGTAGTCGATCAGTTCCTTGGCGGTTTCCTCGTCCCGGGTCACGATGTGCTGCAGCGCGCCGCCCAGGGCCATCTCGATGGCCGTTTCCATATCCCTGGGGACGCGGATGAGCTCGGCCACGGTGCCGTGCACCGCGGGGTTGCCCTTCGCCCGCGCCATCGCCTGGCGGACGGGCTGGCCGTAGCCCTCGTGCGAGGACGCGGTTTCCCGCAGCGCCGTGAGCCGCGCCTGCGCCTGCCGCAGGCCGTTTTCCGCCGCGTGGTGCGCGTCCTGCGCCTCCCGGGCCTGCCGCCGCGCCTGGCCGGCCTCGTCCTCCAGGCGTTTCGCCTCCGTTTTCAGGGCCTCCGCAATCCCGCGGGTCTTCTGCAGGCGTTCTTCCGCCTCCCGCTCCTCGGCCTGCCGCAGCGCCAGCGCGCTTGCCATTGCCGCCAGGCCGCCCTGGATTTCCGCCAGCCGGCCTTCCGCCTGCTCCAGCATCGCCCGCCGGCGCGCCTGGTTCTCCCGGGCGTCGCTGCGGCTGTTGGCGATTTTCAGCACCAGGGCGCGGTGTTCCTCCAGCGCCTGCTCCGCCGCCTCCCTGATTCCCTGGGCAGCGCCGGCCGACGCCTCCGCCTCCTTCAGCAGGCGGTCGGCCTGTCGAACCATTTGGCTCCCCTGCTCGCCTTCCGCCCGGGCCGCCTCCAGAACCGCCAGGACGCCTTCGGCCTCCCGCTTCGCGTCCCTGGCTTCCGCCTCCTTGCGCTGGGCCTCCTCCCGGGCGGCGAGCAGCGCGTCGTCCGCCCGCTGGGCGCGCAGCAGGTGCCCGTTGAGCGCGTCCTCCTGCCGCCGCTGCTCCTCCTGGGCCCGGCCTTCCAGCGCTTCCGCGGCGGTGATTTCCTCCTCCGCCCGCCTGCGCTCCTCCTGCAGCCGGGCGATGTCCGCCTCGTGCGCCCTGACCTGCTCCGCAAGGCTCTGCAGGCTCTCCGTCAGCCCCGCCAGCCGCCGGCTGACGCGCCCGTGGCGGGACAGGAAGATATTCGCGTCCAGCGACCTGAGCTGCTCCGACAGGCGCAGGTACGCGCGGGCGGCGTCCGCCTGCGCCTGAAGCGGCTCCAGGCGGCTGCCCAGCTCGCCCAGCAGGTCGCCGGCGCGGCTTAGGTACTCCTGCGCACGCTCCAGCTTGCGCTCCGCCTCCTCCTTCCGTGAGCGGAAGCCCGAGATGCCGGCCGCCTCCTCGAAGGCGGCGCGGCGCTCCTCGCCCTTGCCGGAAAGGATGACGTCGATATGCCCCTGCCCGATGATGGAATAGCCTTCCCTGCCCACGCCCGTATCCTGGAACAGCTCGACGATGTCCTTGAGGCGGCAGTTTTTCTGATTGAGGAAGTATTCCCCCTCGCCGGTCCGGTAGGCGCGGCGGGTGACCATCACCTCGGCCCGGTCGCTGCGCAGCCTGCCGTCCTGGTTGTCAAACACCAGGGAAACCTCGCAGTAGGGCATCAGCCGCCGCTTCTGGGTGCCGGAGAAAATCACGTCTTCCATCCTGGCGCCGCGCAGCGCCCGCGCGCTCTGCTCGCCCAGCACCCAGCGGACAGCGTCGGCAATGTTGCTCTTGCCGGAGCCGTTGGGCCCGACGATGCCGGTGATGCCCTCGTCGAAGCGGATGTCCGTCTTCTGGGGAAAGGACTTGAATCCGTAGATTTCAAGGCGGGACAGCTTCATTCCCCCGTCTCCCCCCGGTTCAGGGCGTCCAGCGCCCTTTGAGCGGCCAGTTGCTGCGCGGCGCGGATGGTGCGCCCCTCGCCCCGCGCCAGCTCCTTCCCCGATATGGATACGCCCGCGGTGAACACGCGGCTGTGCGGCGGCCCCTCTTCACCGATCAGGGCGTATGCGGGCTCCGCAAGCCGCCGCTCCGCGGCCAGCGCCTGCAGCGCGCCTTTGGGGTCCAGCGCCGCGTCGGCCGCCGAAATCCGGTCCGCCCACAGCGCCGTCACCGCCCGCTCGGCCGCCTCGAAACCCCCGTCCAGGTACAGGGCGCCCAGCACCGCTTCCATGCCGTCCGCCAGGACGGAATCCTGGTTGGCGCCGCCCTGCTGACGGAAGCCCGGCGCCAGGCGCAGCAGGCCGCCCAGGCCCAGCGACCGGGCCACTTCCGCCAGCGCGTCCTCCCGGACCAGCCGCTGGCGCATGAAGGACAGCTTGCCCTCCGCCTCCCCGGAGCGCAGGTACAGCGCGCGGCTGACGCACAGCTGCAAGACGGCGTCGCCCAGAAACTCCAGGCGCTGGTTGCTGGGCGCGCCCTGCACGGAGGGATGGGTCAGCGCGCGCTGGAGCAGCCCCTTGTCCGAAAACGCGTGGCCAAGCCGGACCTCCAGCCCCTGGCGGCCCCGCGCATGAAAAACGGCTGCCGCCTTCTCGTGCGGCAGCCCCGGCGTCCCTTCGTTCAAGCCTGGCGGGCCTGGATGTAATCCACGACGTCGCCGACCGTCTTGAGCGAGGTGATGGCGCTGTCTTCCACTTGCATGTTGAAGTGGTCTTCCAGGTCCATGATCAGCACCATGACGTTGGCGCTGTCGGCGCCCAGGTCCTCCACCAGGCGGGCGTCCCGGGTCACCTTTGCCGGGTCGGCCTTCAATTGGTCGGCGATCAGTTTCACGACGGTTTCGAGTACCATGTGCTTCCTCCCTTACAGGGTTTGTAGTCCGATGCTTTCCTCAATCGCCTGGGCGACACCGCTGTCGGCCATCCGCGCCGCCTGGCGCAGGGCGCTGGCAAAGGCCTTGGCGTTGCTGGAGCCGTGGGCCTTCACGACCGCGCCGCGCACGCCCAGCAGCGGCGCGCCGCCGACCTCGGTATAGTCCATGCGCTTCTTCACGCGCCGGAAGGCGGGCCGCGCCAGTAACGCGCCGATCTTGCTGCGCAGATCCGCCGTCAGCTCCCGCTTGATGATGGCCATCATCGCCGCGCTGACGCCCTCAGTGTACTTGAGAATAATATTGCCGTCAAACCCGTCGCAGACGATGACGTCCGCCTTGTCCGCGGGGATGTCCCGGGCCTCGACGTTGCCGATGAAGTGAATCGGCTCCTTTTTCAGCAGCTGGTGGGCGGCGGCGTAGAGCAGGCTGCCCTTCTCCTCCTCCGCCCCGTTGTTGACCAGGCCGACGCGCGGCTTGGGGACGCCCAGCGCCTTCCTCATATAGGCGTCGCCCATCAGGCCGAACTGGGCCAGGTACTCCGGCTTGCAGTCGATATTGGCGCCGCAGTCGATGAGCAGCCACTGCCCCTTCTCGCCAGGAATCAGGGGAGCCAGCGCGGGGCGCTCGATGCCGGGCACGCGGCCCAGGCGCAGCATGCCGCCCACCAGCACCGCGCCGGTGGAGCCGGCGGAAACGAACCCGTCCGCGCCGCCTTCCCGGACCATCAGCATGCCCTTGACCAGCGCGCTGTCCTTCTTCTGGCGGACCGCCATCGCGGCGGACTCGTGGTTGGTGATGAGCTCCTTCGCGCTGTGCAGTTCCAGCCGGCCGGAAACGTCCTGCGCCCCCTCGACCATTGGCCGGATGACGTCCAGGTCGCCCATCAGCAGCAAGGTGAGCCCGGGGTCCTCGCGCAGGGCCAGGACGGCGCCTTCGCAGGCGGCCCGCGGGGCGTGGTCGCCCCCCATCGCGTCCAGGATGATTCTGGCCATTTCCCTTCCTTTCAAAGGGCGCGAACGCCCCGGACGCAATTTTATCACAGGCGGCCGCGCTCGTACAAGCGCGGCCTTGCTTGTCAAGGCCGGCGGGTTTCTGTATAATCGGGGCGCCAAGGAAAACGAGACTCCCCGAAAGCAAAGGAGGCCCGTCCATGAAATTGATTATCGCCATTGTGCAGGACGAGGACGCCGCGCACCTCGTCAGCGAGCTGATGGAAGAAGGGTTCGGCGTGACCAAGCTGGCGACGACCGGCGGCTTCCTGCGCGCCGGCAACACCACCCTGATCGTCGGCGTCGAGGACGACCGCTACGACGCCTGCATGGGCATCATTGAAAAAGTGTGCAAAAGCCGCAAACAGATCGCGACCTCCCCGGTGACCATGGGCGGCGCGACCGGCATGTACGCCCCCTACCCGATCGAGGTCACCGTCGGCGGAGCGACGGTGTTCGTGCTGAGCGTTGACCAGTTCCTCAAAATCTGAAGCCCGGTCGCCCTTGAATGGCTGAACGGACCGCGCTGAAGGCGCAGGCTGAGGTTTTCGGGCGCCTGTCGCCCCATTATACCGCCCTGCTGGCGCAGTACGCCGCCGGCCGGGCGCCGCACGCCCTGCTGCTGACGGGGCCTTTCGGCGTGGGCAAGGGCACGCTGGCGGGCCTGCTGGCCGCGTCCCTGCTGTGCGAGGGCGAAAACGCGCCCTGCGGCCGGTGCCCCGGCTGCGTCAAGGCCGCGAGGCGTACCCACCCGAACCTGCTGGTGCTGGGCCTGGCGGAGCGCCAGAAGACCGTGAAGGTGGAGCAGGCGCGCGACCTGCTCTCCTCCCTGGCCACCCACCCCTTCGAAGCCGGGCGGCGCGCCGTCCTGCTGGAAGGCGTCGAGAACTACACGCCCGCCGCGCAAAACGCGCTGCTCAAGGCCGTCGAGGAGCCGGACGGGGGCACCTTCTTCCTGCTGACGACGGCGGTGGAAAGCGCCGTCCTGCCCACCATCCGCTCCCGCTGCCAGCGCGCAGCGGTGTCCCCCTGGCCCAGGGAGGAGGTCGCCCGCCTGCTCCTCGCGGACGGCCTGGGCCAGGAGGAGGCGCTGGAGCTGGCGGCCCTCTCCTTCGGAAGCCCGGGCAAGGCGCGCCAAATCCGGCAGGACGCCCGGTTTCCCGCGGTTCGCAAGGCGGCCGACGAAGCCCTCTTTTCCATGGTCGGTTTAAGCGCCCTGCCCGCCGCGTCCCAACGGCTGCGCGACATGAAGGACAGCGCCGACCTGCTGCTGGATTACGCGGAGAGCGCCGCGCTGCGCCTGGCGGGCAGCGGGCCGCCCGGCGCGCCTGAAGCCCGGCGCGCCCAAAGGATTCTCGAAGCCGTGCTTTCCGCGCGGCAATACCGTGCCAGCAACGTTTCCTGGCAGGCGGTCGCGGACCGCCTGCTGATGACAATATCGGAGGAATAAACGAACATGCCAACCGTCATCGGCGTCCGGTTCAGAAGTGCCGGAAAACGCCATTACGTACGCCCGGGCCCCTTCTCCCCCCTGCCCGGGGACACCGTCATCGTACCCTTCGCGGGCGTCCTGAGCCCGGCGGAGGTCTGCGAGGCGGCCCACGAAATGCCTGAAAACCTGCTGCCCGACCCCCTGCCGGAGCTGGCGCGGATGGCCACCCCGGAAGACCTCAAGCAGCTGGAAAGCGCGCGCGAGCGCGAGCGGCGCGCCTTTGTCGTCTGCCGGGAGCGCATCGCCGCCCACAAGCTGGACATGAAGCTGGTGGACGTGGAGTTCGCCCCGGACAACAGCAAGGTGACCGCCTGCTTCACCTCCGGCGGCCGGGTGGATTTCCGCGCCCTGGTCAAGGACCTGGCCGGCATCTTCAAGATGCGCATCGAGCTCAAGCAGATCGGGGTGCGGGACGAGGCCAAGAAAATCGGCGGCGTCGGCTCCTGCGGCCGGGGGCTGTGCTGCTCCACCTTCCTCTACGAGTTCCAGCCCGTCTCCATCCGCATGGCCAAGGAGCAGAGCCTGTCGCTCAACCCGACGAAGATTTCCGGCGTCTGCGGGCGGCTGCTGTGCTGCCTGAAGTACGAGCAGGAGCAATACGAGAAATCCAGGAAGCGCATGCCCAAACTTGGCAAGGAGGTCATCACCCCCCAGGGCCGCGGCGTGGTCACCCAGCTCAACGCGTTGCTGGAGACCGTCCAGGTGCGCGTGGGCGCCGGGGAAGGCTCTGAAATCAAAACCTTCCCGGCATCGGACGTGCAGCGCGTCAACCCGCCCCAGCCACAGCGGGGCGAGCCCGCCAAACCCGGGAAGGAGCCCGAGAACGCCGGCGCCGGCCTGGTGGCGGACATGGACGAGGAGTTCCTGGGCACCCCCGTCGACCCCATCGTCGACGCCAGCCGGGAGATGGACGAATGAGCACAAACATGGAAGCGCCGCTCACCCGCGCGCAAATCCCCGCGCGGTTCCGCTGGAACCTGCGGCATATCTTCAGGGACGCCGCCGCCTTAAAAAAGGGCGGGGAAGAAATCTCAAAGGCAGCGGAGCGGCTGGCCGCCCTGCGGGGCGCCGCCGCCCGCGACCCCCTGGGGGCGGTAAAGGCCTATTTCGAGCTCGACCGGCTGCTGGGCGAATACTACACCTACTCCCACATGCTCCGGGACCAGGACGCCGGGAACGACGCCTACAAAGCCCAGATGGCCCGGGCGGACGCCCTGCTGCTGAAGGCCCGGGAGGCGTCCGCCTTCCTGCGGCCGGAGCTGCTGACCCTGCCCGAGGAGCGGCTGCGCGCGCTGGCCGGTGACGCCGGACACCCGCAGTATTCCGTTTTCTTCGGGGACCTGCTGCGGGAGAAGCCCCACGTGCTCCCCCAGGCGCAGGAAGAGCTGCTCGCCCAGTGTTCCGAGGTGTTCGGCACGGCGGGCAAGACCTACCGCCTGCTCAACGCCGTCGACCTGCCGCTGCCCAGGGTTCCGGGGGAGGACGGGCGGGAAACGCAGATGACCCACGCCAACTACGGCCCGCTCATCAGAAGCGCGGACCGAAAGGTGCGCAAGGCCGCCTTCCAGGGGATGATGACGGCCTACGGCGATTTCGCCAACACGCTGTCCTCCCTGTATATCGGCTCGGTCAAGAACGACGTGCTGCAGGCGAAGCTGCGCGCCTATCCCTCCGCGCGGGAGGCCTTCCTGTCCCCCAACCGGATTCCGGTTTCCGTATACGACGGCCTCCTGAAGGAGACCGCGCGGGCGCTGCCGGTCCTCGACCGCTACCTGGCACTGCGGAAAAAGGCGCTGAAGGTGGACGAACTGCACCTCTACGACCTCTACACGCCCATCGCCCGCGATTTCTCGATGGCGCTGCCCTATCCCAAGGCTTTCCGCCTGGTGAAAATGGGGCTGGCCCCGCTGGGCGGGGAATACGGGGAGCACCTGGAGCGCGCCTACCGCGAGCGGTGGGTCGACGTCTTCGAGACCCCGGGCAAGACGCCGGGCGCCTATTCCACCAGCACCTTTGGCAGCCACCCCTACGTGCTGCTCAACCATACCGACAACCTGGACGGCGCGATGACCCTGGCCCACGAGCTGGGCCACGCCATGCACTCCCTCTACAGCGACCGGGAGCAGCCCTTCGAGAAGTCCGACTACTCGCTGTTCGCCGCCGAGGTGGCTTCCACCTGCAACGAGGTGCTGCTCAACCGCGCGCTGACCGAGGAATACCGGGACGACCGGGAGGCGAAGCTGTACTTCCTCACCAGCCTGGCGGAGCATTTCCGCACCACTTTCTTCCGCCAAACGCTGTTCGCGGAGTTCGAGAAGGAGAGCCACCGGCTGGAGGAGGCGGGGGAGGCGCTGACCGAGAAGCGCTTGAGCGACCTGCACCTGGCACTCAACCGGAAATACTACGGCCGGGAATGCGAAATCGACCCGGAAATCCGGTACGAGTGGCTCCGCATCCCGCACTTCTACCGCGCCTTCTACGTCTACCAGTACGCGACCGGCTTTTCCGCCGCCGTGTTCCTGGCCGACCGCATCGTAAAGGGCGGCGGCACGGCGCTTTCGGATTATTTCCGCTTCCTGAAAAGCGGCGGCAGCCTGCCGCCCATCGAAGCCCTGCGCCTGGCCGGCGCGGACATGGAAAAGCCCGGCGTCATCCGCGGCGCGATGAAGGTGTTCGCCGACACCGTAACGCAGATGGAGGCGCTGGTCCCATAAGCCGGGAGCGCCCGGGACAAAGAGCGCGCGGCATTCCTGTCCGCGCGCTTCAGTGTGTCAAAGAAGTGTCTGCGGACACTTCTTTGATTAAGCAGGAACGGGAATTTCTGCCTGTTCGGCATCGCT